>Ga0208297_1000182_pt1 | contig 161658 bp, 125 predicted proteins | sample LMS_cellobiose_e_FD_187367 | JGI IMG/M metagenome (GOLD analysis project Ga0208297, IMG submission 187367) | Rumen-fistulated moose microbial communities from Alaska, USA - LMS_cellobiose_enrichment (SPAdes) (version 2) | ecosystem: Host-associated > Mammals > Digestive system > Stomach >... | reverse complement strand
GGCCGAGTCGGGCTTCTTCGTCAGGGCGAAGGCAATCATGCCGGGGACGAGGAAGAGGAACACGGGCAGCAGCTTCAGGTAGGCGCCGAAGATGGTGCCGCGGCGGGCTTCCTTCTGGTTCTTGCCCGAGAGCACGCGCTGGACGATGAACTGGTCGGTGCACCAGTACCAGAAGCCGATGATCATCGAGCAGAACAGGGCGCCGTACCACGGGTATTCGGGGTCGTGTCCGCTGCGCATCAGCGTGGTCATGCCGTCGCCGTAGTTGTTGACGGGCTGCGAGGAGCAGATGGCCATCATCTCGTTCCAGCCGCCCAGCTCCTTCAGTCCAATCCAGAGGATGACGAGTGAGCCGATGAGCAGGATGGGGGTCTGGAGGATGGAGGTCTTGAGCACGCTCTCCATGCCGCCGATGACGGTGTAGATGGCGGTAATCACCACAAGGGCGATGGCAGCCACCCAGAAGTTAATGCCCAGCAGGGTGTTGAGGGCCAGACCACCAGCCATGACGGTAACGGAAACCTTGGTGAGGACGTAGCTGGCAAGCGACAGCCAGGTGAGGATGCCGCGGCTCTCCTTGTTGTAGCGGCGCTCCAGGAACTCGGGCATGGTATAGACCATCGAGCGCGAGTAGAAGGGCACGAACACCCAGCCGAGCAGCAGGATCATCCATCCGTGCATCTCCCAGTGGGCCTGGGCCATGCCGCTGGTGGCGCCTGAGCCGGCGAGGCCGATGAGGTGCTCCGAGCCGATGTTGGAGGCGAAGATGGAGGCGCCGATGGCGAGCCATGTGGCGCTGCGTCCGTTCAGGAAGTAGTCGCCTGAAGTCTCTTTTTTCTTTTTCGATACGTCCCAGCAGATCCATATCATCGCGATGAAGAAGATGGCGACGAAAATCCAGTCCAGCGTTGAGAGGCTGATGCGGTTGAGGTCCTGGGCAGCTGCCGCTGCTGTTGCGGCTTGTAACAGTTGGAAGTTCATGTGATTTTATTTACGGTTTGATATTTACGGTTTACTTCTTTTCTTTGCAGCAATCCTTCTGCTCCTTGTCGCAGTCCTTGCCTTCCTTGCAGCAGGCGCCTTCGCTGCTGAACTGATAGACGACGATGCTCTCATACTCCTGTCCCGGGGCGAGGGTGGCGTCGGGCCAGCCGCAGAGGCCGCTCTTGTTGGGGGTGTCGGGGAACTTCTGCGTCTCGAGGCAGACGGCCGTACGATGCCCGATGGGCTTGCCGTCCTTGCCCTTGACGCTGCCGTCGAGGAAGTTGCCGGTATAGACTTGTATGCCGGGCTCGTTGGTGAAGACGTCCATGCGGATGCCCGTCTTGGGACTCACCAGCGTGGCGGCGTGGGTGATGCCGCCCTTGCCTTCCTTGCAGCAGTCCTTGGCCTCGGCATCGCCTTCCTTGCAGCAGTCGGCTTTGTCTTTGTCACATTCGGCATCGCCTTCCTTGCAGCAGTCGCCGTTGCCTTCCTTGCAGCAGGGTTTGTTGAGCACCCAGTTGTGGTCGTAGCCCTTGCCGTTCTTCAGCTGGACGAAGTCGGCGTTGATGTCCTTGCCGATGGCCTTGGGGCTGGTGAAGTCCATGGGTGTGCCGGCGACGGGGGCAATCTCGCCCGTGGTCATGAAGGTCTCATCCACGGGGGTGTAGTGGTCGGCGTTGAGGGTGAGCAGGTGGTTGGTGATGGGCGTGTGGTAGTCGCCGTTGAGGTTGAAGTAGAGGTGGTTGCAGACGTTGATGACGGTCTTCTTGTCGGTGGTGGCGGTCCACTTCATGGCCAGCTTGCCGCAGGGGGTGAGGGTGTACTGCACCTTGCCCTTGACGGTGCCGGGGAAGCCGGCTTCGCCGTCGGGGCTGACGAACGTCATGGTGATGCTGTTGGGGGTGACTTCCTCGACGTCCATCACCTTGTACTGCCAGCCCATGTATTCGCCCTTGAAGCCGGGGAACTGGCTGGGGTTGAGGGTGCAGCCGCCGTGCAGGCAATGGCCGTAGTTGTTCTGCGGCAGCTGGTACTCCACGCCGTCGAGCGTTATCTTGCCGCCGGCGATGCGGTTGGCGTAGCGGCCGATGGTGGCGCCGAAGTCGCTCTCGATGGTGCTGTAGGCCTGGATGCCGGGCTGGCCCACGCAGACATCGACCGGCTTGCCCTCCTTGTCGGGCACCATGATGGAGACCACACGGGCGCCGAAGTTGGTGACGCACACCTCCATGCCCGCTTCGTTCTTCAGCGTGTAGAGGTCGGTCTTCTTCCCTTGCAGCTCGGCCTGGAAGTCGGCACGTTTCAGCCCGCTCAGGGCCACTCCTTCTTTCGGTGCAGAGTTGCACCCTGCCAGCAGCGCGAGTGTCGCAGCCATGCCGGCAAACATACGTAATCCTTTCATAATGATGAATTAATTGTTAACAATTAGTAATAGATTTCCAATTTAGCGCGTAAAGGTACAAAAAAATATGTACACGCGCGCAAGTTTCCCCGTTTTTTTTCCCTTTTCCCCTGTTTTTCTCTCTTCCATACGTCCAATGCCGACGCACCGGGGGCGATATCGTTGGTGGTACGATTGAGGAAAAAAAATATTTTTTTTCCCAAAAAATCGATTTTTTTTGAATGTGGAAAAAATCATTTTTATTGCCGGAAATACCGGTGTGGATTTTTTTCCCTCCATCGGCCGTCGGGGACGGGAAACGGCGTTACGCGATGGCAGTCAGCGCATTGCCGATTTTCGGGCAAGCAGGGAAGGGAGGGAAGTATGGAACTATGGAAGGGTTGGAAGGTGTTTTTGAAACATAAAGCGGAAAAAAATAAAAAATACTGAATTTTACCTGTGGATAAAGGAAAAGTATTTTTTTATTTTTTCATTACCTTTTAAAGAAAATACCTTCCATTAGTTCCATAGTTCCACACTTTGACCTTTTTTCCTGCCCCTCCGTCGGGGTCCGGCGGACGAGAGAGGGGGCGGCCGCGACGCGGAAAGGGCCTCCCGCCGCAGGGCGGAACGTTACGGGCGAGAACGCGAAACGTTACGGGCGAGAACGCGAAACGTTTCAGCGGCCGCGGCGAAACGTTCCGAGGCTCTCCGATTGTTAAAATAGCGCTTTTTCTTGTTTTATTATCGACGTTGAAGTACCTTTGCAAGCTAAAACAGAAATAGGTTGTATATGAAACGGATTGAACACCCACGCGCTATTTTCCTCCTCTTGCAGGTGCTGTGCGCGACGGCCCTGCTGTTCACCAGCTGCCGGAAGTACGAGACCTACGAGGAGATGAAGGAGAAGGAGGATGCCTCGATAGCGGCCTTCATCGCCGACGGCGGCGTAGATGGGAGGCCCATCAAGGTCATCACCGAGGAGGAGTTCTACGCCCAGGACAGCACCACCAACGCCGAGCTGAACGAGTATGTGCTCTTCAAGCAGACGGGCGTCTATATGCAGATTATCCGCAAGGGCGAGGGGCGCGCCCACCGGCGCGGCGAGAACCGCAACTATCTGGCCCGCTACATCGAGATAGGGGTTGCCGACCGCGACACCATGACGGCCAACCTCTTCGACGTCCGCCCCGAGCAGATGACCATCAAGCGCACCGGCGACACGTTCAGCGGCTCGTTCACCTACGGACGTATGCTCTCCACCTATGGAGCGGCCTCGCAGCAGACGGTCTATTCGTACTACAGCACCTCCACCAACACCTTCCCCGAGGGATGGCTCGTGCCCTTCAGCTACATCACCCCCGGGCGGCCCAACGACAAGGCTGCCAAGGTGCGCATCATCGCTCCGCACGACTACGGCACATCGTCGGCGCAGCGGTATATCTACGCCACGTTCTACGAGATTACCATCATGCCCGAACCGTAGGAGCGGAGTGGAGCCGCAAACTGAAGAATCCTCAAAACCGATAATAAACGTCATGTCACTCATCAAATCCATTTCCGGCATCCGCGGCACCATCGGCGGGCAGGCCGGTGAGGGTCTCAACCCCCTCGACATCACCAAGTTCACGGCTGCGTATGCCACGCTCATCCGCAAGACCTATGGGGGCACGGCCCGCCACATCGTCGTCGGGCGCGACGCCCGCATCTCGGGCGAGATGGTGCGCCAGTGTGTCTGCGGCACGCTGATGGGCATGGGCTTCGACGTCCTCGACATCGGCCTGGCCACCACGCCCACCACCGAGCTGGCCGTCACCCTGTCCGGCGCCTGCGGAGGCATCATCCTCACCGCCTCGCACAACCCGCGCCAGTGGAACGCCCTGAAGCTGCTGAACGCCAGCGGCGAGTTCCTCAACGCCGCCGAGGGGGCCGAGGTGCTGCGCATCGCCGCCGACGAGGCATTCACCTTCGCCGAGGTGGATGCGCTGGGCCATTACAGGAAGGACGACAGCTTCAACCAGCGCCATATCGACGCCGTCAAGGCCCTCGGCCTCGTCGATGTGGAGGCCATCCGCAAGGCTCGCTTCAAGGTGGCCATCGACACCGTCAACTCCGTGGGCGGCATCATCCTGCCCGAACTGCTCAGCCAGCTCGGCGTGGAGAAGGTGGAAGGGCTCTACACCGAGCCCACAGGCGACTTCCAGCACAACCCCGAGCCGCTCGAGAAAAACCTCGGCGACATCATGGCCCTGATGAAGAGCTCCGACTGCGACGTGGCCTTCGTCGTTGACCCCGACGTGGACCGCCTGGCCGTCATCGACGAGAAGGGCGCCATGTATGGTGAGGAGTACACGCTCGTCACCGTGGCCGACTACATCCTGCAGCATACCCCCGGCAACACCGTCAGCAACCTCAGCTCCACCCGCGCCCTGCGCGACGTCACCGAGGGCTTCGGACAGCACTACAACGCCGCTGCCGTGGGCGAGGTGAACGTGGTGGCAAAGATGAAGGAGACGGGTGCCGTCATCGGCGGCGAAGGCAACGGCGGCGTCATCTATCCCGCCTGCCACTACGGCCGCGACGCCCTCGTCGGCATCGCCCTCTTCCTTACCTATCTGGCCAGGAAGGGCGGCACGGTGAGCGAGCTGCGCAAGACCTACCCCGCCTACTTCATGGCCAAGAACCGCATCGACCTCACGCCCGACACCGACGTGGACGCCGTGCTGGCCAGGGTGAAGGCGCTCTACTCATCCGACGACTACAAGGCCGCAGGCGTCGCCATCACCGACATCGACGGCGTCAAAATCGACTTCCCCGACAAGTGGGTGCACCTGCGCAAGAGCAACACCGAGCCCATCGTGCGCGTCTATAGCGAGGCACACACCCCCGAGGCGGCTGCCGAGATAGGCGAGAAGGTGATGGACGTGGTGAAGAGCATGGTCTGATGGCACAGAAAATCAACAAGACCAACGCGGCACGCCTGCTCGACCAGCAGAAGGTGCCCTATGAGCTGGTGCCCTACGAGGTGGACGAGAACGACCTCAGCGCGCCGCACGTGGCGGCTTCGCTGGGCGAACCCGTCGGGCAGGTCTTCAAGACCATCGTCCTGCATGGCGACAAGACGGGCTACTTCGTCTGCGTCATCCCCGGCGAGGCGGAGATAGACCTGAAGCTCGCCGCCAAGGTGTCGGGCAACAAAAGCTGCGCCCTGCTGCCCCTGAAGGAGCTGCTGCCCCTGACGGGCTATGTGCGCGGCGGCTGCTCGCCCGTAGGCATGAAGAAGCACTTCCCCACCTTCTTCCACGAGAGCTGCCTGGCCTATCCCTACATCTACGTCAGCGCCGGGCAGCGCGGACTGCAGTTCAAGATTGCGCCGCAAGACCTCATCCGCGCCGCCTCGGCCTCGACCGCCAAACTGTTCTAATCCTTCCCCCCATTATTCCCATTACTCCCATTACTCCCATTAGCCCCAATAGCCCCTAAAGAAAATGAAAATCACCGAAACCATGTTGAAGCCGCTCGTGGAGCGGTTGCAGAAGATAGATTGGAAGGGTGAGTCGCAAAAGCTGCTCGACTTCCTGAAGAAGTACGCCATCCGTGCAGGCCGCATTGCCGCCAAGCCGCTGCTGCAGTTCTACTACGTCATGACGGACGAGAACGTCACGCTGCGCGACAAGGCGCTCATCTACGGCTCCTTGCTCTACATCCTTGTGCCCGGGGACCTCATCCCCCGCAGGGTGTTCAAGATGCTGGGCATTGTCGATGACATCGGTGCCGTCATGATTGTCTATACGCGCATCCGCAACAAGATAACGCCCGCCATCAACTTCAAGGTGGAGGCAACGCTTGACGAGTGGTTCGGCACGAAGTACGAGGTGCTGAAACACTAAGGGGCGGCAGCCTGTGCGCGGGCCGGCCACGTGCCTATAGGAACAGGTCTGCCATGATGCCGTCGGAGACGAAGATGCCCTCCTCCGTCAACGCCCAACGCCCATCGGCTGTTTCGCGCAGCCGATGGCTTTTTAAATAGGATTGCGCGCGGGCGCGACAGTGACGCTCCCGGGCGGGGCCGAAGAGGAGGCCTATTTCCTCGGGGCTGATGCCTTCCGCCGTGCGCAGGCGTGTCATGATGTATTCGTTGTAGCGGTCCTCGTCGCTTAGCGTCTCGCCGTCGGAGAGGCTGGACAAGATGGATGGGCTGGATGGGCTGGGTTGGCTGGATGGGTTGGATGGGCTGGGGGTGAGGGCGTCTATATAGCGCTTCAGGTCCGGGTGGTTCCAGCGGCGGTGCAGGCCGTCGAACGAGTGAGCGCCTGCGCCAAGACCGAGATAGGGGACGCCGCGCCAGTAGCTGCTGTTGTGGCGTGCCTCGTGCCCGGGGAGGGCGAAGTTGCTGATTTCGTAGTGACGATAGCCTGCGGAAAGCAACGTGCGGCGCAGCTCGCGGAAACACTCTACGCTTTCTTCCTCGCTGATTTCGTGCACCTCACCTTGCTCGCGCATGCGGGCGAGCGCCGTGCCATCCTCGTAGCTGAGGTGGTAGGCCGAGATGTGCGGCACACCCAGGCCGACAGCCCTCTGCAAGTCCCTTTTCCAGATTTCCTGATAGTTCCTATAGGTCCTACAGTCCTTATTGCCCCTATCCCCTTTGTCTCCGGCCATCTCCGGCAAGCCATACATCAGGTCTATGCTGACTTCGGTGATGCCGCTCTCCTGCAGACGGTGCACGGCGCCGGTGGCTTCATCAGCCGTGTGACGTCGTCCGAGCAGGCGGAGCAGCGGGTCGTCGAACGTCTGGATGCCCATGCTGATGCGTAGCGTATGCTGCGGTATGCACGTTTTCAGGCCGTCAATCCATGCTTGCGTAAGATCGTCGGGGTTAGCCTCAATGGTCAGTTCGTCAAGGGAAGAGAAACCGAACACCTGTTCTGCCTTTCGAACCATCGCAGCCAGCAGGGCAGGGGAGAGCTGCGAGGGCGTGCCACCGCCAAAGTAGAGGGTCTTCACTTTATCGCCTCGTAGAAAATCTCCCCTCAGTTCCATCTCGCGACACACCGCCTGAACATAGGCCGCCTTCTCTGCTCCAAGAAGGGTGGAGTAGAAGTCGCAATAGCGGCAGCGGCTTTTGCAGAAAGGGATGTGCACGTAGATTCCTGCCATACTGCAAAGGTAGTGCAAGCTGAGAGAAATGCAAAAAAAAATCTTTTTTTTCATTTCCGAAGCGTAGCCTACTTTAAACGGAGGATGAAATCCACCGTTAAAGGTAACACAAAAAACCGAGCCTGCGAGGACAATGAGAAATTTTTTCTCCTATTTATTTTTATATGTCCTTATTTCTTAGTAATTTCGCAGCGCTTCACAGAGTGGAGTGCTCGTTTTTGACGTAAAAGAATGAAATAAAAGAATAATAATTAACTATTTATCCCAGAAATGAAAGTCTATAAGACCAATGAAATTTCGAACCTTGCCATCGTCGGCGGGTCGGGTGCTGGTAAGACCACTCTTACTGAGTCCATGCTTCTTGAGGGCGGCGTCATTCGCCGCCGCGGTTCCGTAAATGCAAAGAACACCGTCAGCGACTGCTACCCCGTGGAGCAGGAGTATGGCTATTCGGTGTTCTCTACCGTTTTTGCCATTGAGCGTGGCGGGCACAAGCTCAACATGTTCGACTGCCCGGGCTCGGGCGACTTCAGCGGCGGTGCCGTCACAGCCCTCAACATCTGCGACATCGCCATGCTGGTCGTCAATGGCGCCTATGGCGTGGAGGTCGGCACACAGAACAACTTCCGTCAGGCCGTCAAACTGCACAAGCCCATCATCTTTGTCGTCAATAACATCGACAGCGACAAGTGCGACTACGACAAGGTGGTCGAAGACCTGAAGCGCGACTTCGGCGGCAAGGTCATCCCCGCACAGTTCCCCGCAACCTGCGGCCCCGACTTCAACAGCGTCATCGATGTGCTCACCATGAAGCAGTACACCTATGCTGCCGACGGCACGCCCGCTGCTGTCAGCGACATTCCCGCTGCCCTGGCCGGCAAGGCACAGGATATGCACGATGCCCTTGTCGAGGCAGCTGCCGGTGGCGACGAAGCCCTCATGGAGAAGTTCTTTGAGACCATGGAACTCACCGAGGACGAAATGGTGGAAGGCATCAAGAAGGGCCTTTCACAGCATGGCATCTACCCCATCCTCTGCAGCTCGGCTTCCAAGAACGTCGGCGTGGCCCGCATCCTCGACTTTGTGGCAGGCGTGGCTCCTACCGTTGACGAGTTCCCCGGCACGCCCAACACCAAGGGCGAGGAGGTCAAGTGCGATGCTTCCGCCCCCACCTCTCTTTTCTTCTTCAAGACGGAGATGGAGCAGCACATCGGCGAGGTCTGCTACTTCAAGGTCATGAGCGGCACCGTCAAGACGGGCGACGACCTGAGCAACGCCACCCGCGGCTCCAAGGAGCGCATTGCCCAGCTCTTCACTCCCGGACGCGGCAACTACCGCCAGCTGGTAGATGAGCTGCAGGCAGGCGACCTCGGCTGCACCGTCAAGCTGAAGGACGTCAAGACAGGCAACACCCTCAACAGCAAGGATGCCGACAATCTGTTCGATTTCATCGTCTATCCTAACTATAAGTACTCCCGTGCCATCCGTCCCGAGAACGAGGCCGACACGGAGAAGATGATGACTGCCGCCAACCGTCTGCACGAGCAGGATCCGACGTGGGTCATCGAGCAGTCGAAGGAACTCCGTCAGATCATCATCCACGGACAGGGCGAGTTCCACCTCCGTACCCTCAAGTGGTTGCTTGAGACGGGCGACAAGCTCAGCATCATCTACGACGAGCCCCGCATCCCCTATCGTGAGACCATCACGAAGGCTGCCCGTGCCGACTATCGCCACAAGAAGCAGTCTGGCGGTGCTGGCCAGTTCGGCGAAGTCCACCTCATCCTCGAGCCCTACATCGAAGGCCGGCCCATGCCCGAGGTCTATAAGTTCGGTGGACAGGAATATAAGATGTCCGTCAAGAGCCAGGACGAATATCCGCTGGAGTGGGGCGGCAAGCTGGTGTTTGTCAACTCCGTTGTCGGTGGTGCCATCGATGCCCGCTTCATGCCCGCCATCCTCAAAGGTATCATGCAGCGTATGGAGCAGGGTCCTCTGACCGGTTCCTACGCCCGCGACGTCCGCGTCATCGTCTATGACGGCAAGATGCACCCCGTTGACTCCAACGAAATCTCCTTCATGCTTGCTGGCCGTAATGCCTTCTCCGAGGCCTTCCGCAACGCCGGCCCGAAGGTGCTTGAGCCTATCTATGATGTGGAGGTTCTCGTTCCCGCCGAATTCATGGGCGATGTCATGAGTGACCTGCAGGGTCGTCGTGGCATGATTATGGGCATGGGCAGCGATGGCGCTTTCCAGAAGCTGAACGCCAAGGTCCCCTTGAAGGAAATGTCCAACTACAGCACTTCGCTGAGCTCCCTCACCGGTGGCAGCGGCTCCTTCTCCATGACCTTCGCCAGCTACGAACTCGTTCCGACAGACGTTCAGGACAAGCTCATCAAGGAGTTCCAGGAGAAACAGAAGGATGAGGATTAATACTTCACCTCTTTCTAACATAAAGGGTTGGCCGCGCGGCCAACCCTTTACTTTTTTTAGAAGCGGAGTTTCAGTTTCATCTCCAGTCCGTCTGAGTCGGAGCTAAAAGCTTCGCGGTGGGTGAGGCGGTAGATGTAATCGACTTCGAGGACGTCGAAAATGTTGCTGATGCCGGCAATCAATTTCACGTATGGAATGGGCTGCCAAGCATTAGATGGTTGATGGGAGGTGGGGGCGGTGGCGGTGGGCAGCAGCGACTCGGAGAGCCAAAGGGTGCGTGCGCCGATGACTTCGCGCCAGCCGAAACGACGGATGAGGGGAATGTGGTTGAAGATGATTCCCTTGGTGCGGCATTTAATGCTCCACGAAATGTAGCGGTCTGTAGCCATTTCCATAGGGTCGATGTCGCTGAAAAGACCGTTTGGACCAATGGTTTTGGGCGTTGTGGGGGGGATGAGGCGGAGCGGAACGGGGACGTCGGCTGTCCACAGCCGTCCGGCACGGATGCTGTTGTCCATGAACCCGTAGCCATGGAAGCGGACGCGCTGCTGGTAGGTGAAGAGGGTGCGCTGGTAGTTGTAGGCGCTGCCGAGCGCTCCTTTGCGGGCCATGGTGTGGCTGAGGGTGAAGACGGGCGTCTCCTTGTTGACAATGCTCCTGTCATCCACCTCCAGCTTATAGACTTCGCCCGGGGCAAAGCGTAGGTTCAGCTCAAGCTCTGTCTGGCGGAATCCCCCAACGGGGAAGTATTCAGGCTGAAAGGTTCCCGCGGGGTCGCTGAGTGCACGGTGGCGGATGACGGCTTCCCATGTGAGGCCGAAACGGTATTCGTTGGCGTATGCCAACTCCTGCCGGTGTTGGAAGGCGTAGGGATAGTGGTAGGGATGATTGATGCTGCTGACGAGGGCGTCCCACCCGTCTCCCGGTTGGCGGTTGCCAAGGGGCAGGATGTCGTAGTCGCTGTGCAGACGGAGGTAGTTGCGGGGATGCTCGGAGAAGTATTTCTTCTTCTTGTTGAACGAATACTCCACCTCTGCCATGTATTTCCACCGATGGTCACGTGTGCCCCAGGCCACATAGCCGCGTGCCATGAGCTGCGGATGGAGGCAGGCGCTAGTGACAAATCCCGGACGTATGCGTACACCCTCCACGTTGTTCCAGCTGACGAAGGAGCCAACGGGGCCATACCAGAGGTTGGGCTCCAGCGGGTCGGAGGGGAAATAGTGGGTGTAGGCCATGCCGCCCAAACCCTCAAGCAGACGATAGCCGGGGCGTTTTCGTAGCTCTCCTATCAGCCCTTTGGTCTGCCGATAGGGCAGACTTGGCGGCAGGTCGGCATACGAACTGCCTGAGGGTGGGTTGAGGTCCGAAGCCTTATCCGAAGCCTGGAGTGCGAAGTCTGACGTCTTGTAGTCCCTGTAGCTTACATCCCTGCGCAGGGCGGCTCCTCCCAAGCGTTCAAGACCGAGGATGTTGGCCGCGAATCGGCAAATCAACGTCTCGTGGATGAGGTCAATGCGTCCCTCTGCATTGCGCCGGAAACTCTGTATCATGCTGATGCCCTTCACGAAGTTGAGTTTCATGTGTGTCGGTGTGGACATGCTGATGTGGCGCAGGTAGTGCTCGGTAGGATCGACAAACAGGTGGCCGACGAAGGAGAACGAGCGCCCGTCCCTCGGAGCAAAGACGATGTCGATGCACGGCTGTCCGTTGATGACGACGGTGTCGCTGATGGCGAAGCGATAGAAAATAGTGCCGAAGTGGGAGATGGGGGAGGGGAAGCGGTTGCCGATGATGCAAACGTCGCCCGAGAAGATGTCGGTGTTGCCGATGTAGTGGTTCAGGGGACCTTCTATTTCATCCTCGGAGAGGAAGTCGTCGATGCCGGTGCGGCGTGTGAAGGCTGTCAGCCCGTCGGCTGTGGCGGAGTGCTGTACGCTTAGCGCTGTCTCCAGGCGCGTCAATGCCGTCTCTCCGCTCGTTTTGTCCAATTGGTAGATGTTGGTGGGGCGGATGGAGTTGCCGTGCTCGTCGAAGCGCTCAACATACGATTTCTCGTGGCATGAGATATAGACCACGGGGTCGTTTGGCGTAGCGTCGTAGTTGAGGTATTTGAGGAAGATTTCGGGGTTGTGCTTGAGCTCGTATTTCAGGATGCCTGTCCGGTGGTTGTCGAGGGCGACGCTGGTGACGTCGCGCCGTTCGCGGCTGACGGTGCCGTTGGAGGCAGGACGGTATTCGTCAATATGTCTGACGATTTCTCCTACGATGGCAAAGGCAGGGTTGTCCTTGAGGCTGCGCCTTGTGCGGAGCACGTTTGCGCTGATGACAACCTCGTCCAAGGAGGGTGCCGTCAGCAGCAGGTCTTCAGCCTCCTCGGTCTGACGCTGGGTGACCACGTCCTGCCCCTTTGCCGTCCCGACGCTCATCATCAGGGCTGCAAAGGCACAAATATACTTGAAACCCTGCAAACGCATACTCTCTTTTTTGTCGTTTACCGTAAAACGGTGCGAAGTTAGTGATTAAAAAGCGAACAGACAAACGTATTCTCTTAAAAACAATAAATGACATTCTTTTTAATACAACAACCCAACCTCTTTAGACTTTCAGACTTCAGACTAACAGACTGACAGATAATAGCCCTTTAACTGAACCGCCCACAGAACATTCATCTGATAGTCTGAAGTCTGAAGTCTGTCAGTCTAAAAAAGCGGGAGGAGCAGGCAAAATGTCAGCTCCTCCACGCGGTGAAAGCACGTAACGTGTGGTTCGCCTTCGTCGGTCGCCGGATGCTTCCTAACGACGGCCGAAGGGCTGGCTGCCGAAAGGCTGGCTGCCGAAGCCGGGGAAACCTCCGAACGGGGGAGCCAGCTGGCGCCCTGTCTCCGTTTCGCTGATTTGGAAGGTGTCGGAACCTGCCAGCAACAGGCTTGTCGATTCCAGCCGTATCCACTCAAGGGCGGGTTTACAATAGGGAGTTTTCATATCTTTTTTTTTGTGTGAATGACCAAATAGTGGGGATTGAATCGAAGTGTATCTTGAACTATCGACGACGAACCAATATCTTCTTTCCTCCGACGATGTTCATTCCTTTCTGCAGACCGCCGGCCCGCTGGCCTTGGAGGTTGTAGATGGCGTCGGTGCCGGTCTCCTCGCTGTCCGGTGCCTGTATGCCGGTTGCGTCGCCGAAGATGAACCGTAGGCCGGGGGTGCCTGACGGTACGCTTGCCTTGGGCAGGTAGGCCTTGTGGGCTGTCAGCGTGGTGCCCGTGTAGAGATAGAAGCCCATAGTGCCCGTTTCGTCGCTCAGCACGTAGTTCGCTCCGGCTTCGCAAGGGGTGTTGACATCTACACCCTTCAGGTCATTTCCTGAGATGGGTGAGGCGGCAGCGGTGGAGGGCGTCAGGGTGATGGACGGGCCGGTGGCCTTCAACACCACGGCAGTCCCGGCAGGGATGATGCCCGCCGTGAGGGGCATCAGCTTCAATGTCTGTCCTTCGACGCTGCCCGTGTAGGCGGTGACATCCGAAGAGACGGCGTAGTCGTCGTCGGTGGAGTAGAACGAGGTGAAATAGTCCGTAGCGTCAACGCTGTAGGCGGCCAGGACGATGGTGGGGTCTTCCTGCACTGTCCATCCGGCGGGGATGCCGTGGACGAAGGTGATGTTGACGTCTGGGTTCTCTTCGTCCGGTCGCACGGTGACGCCCTTTGTGCTCCAGTCCGTACCGGTGGCCTTGACGAAGGTGCCTGTGGGGGCGACGTTGGTCAGCCAGCCGTCGGTCGAACTGTCGTCGCCCAGGTCGGTGGCCAGGCAGCGTACATAGTTCAGCGCCGTGCAGTTCATGAACATGTGCTCGTAGCAACCGGGCGTAAGGGTGGCGGCGGGCAGGTCGGGAGCCGTCTCAAGGCTCGAGCAGCCTAAGAACATCATCGTGTAGCAGTAGTCGGCCAGCGTCGTGGCGGGCAGCACGGGGGCGTTCTTCAGTGCCGTGCAGTTCCAGAACATGTCGTTGTAGCAGAGTTCGGCGAGTTTTGTGGCGGGTAGCTCGGGAGCCGTCACCAGCGAGTGGCACTCCTCGAACATGCGCTGGTAGCACTGCGTAGAGAGCGTCGTGGCGGGCAGTGCGGGAGCCTTTGTCAGGTTGGAGCAGCCGCTGAACATGAACTCACAGCAGGCAAGCCCCAGGTCGGTGGCCGCGATGTCGCCGGCCGTCTTCAGGTTGGTGCAGTTCTGGAACATAAAGTAGCAGGCATCCTCGCCGAGTGTCGTTGCCTGGATGGCGGGTGAGGTGGTCAGTCCCTCGCACTCCTTGAACATCCAGCGGTAGCCCAGCTTTCCTACCGTCTGGGCCGTCAGTGCCGGCACGCTGGTCAGGCTGTTGCAGCCTTGGAACATCTGGCTGTAGGCCAGTTCTGGCACGTCGGTGGCCGGCAGGTTGGGTATGGATGCCAGTCCACTCAGCCAGAACATGGCGCTGTAGCATTGCTCATCCAGTGCGGTGGCAGGCAGTGCCGGAGCCTGGGTCAGCGTCTTGATATTTCCGAACATAGCGAAGTAGCACCGTTTGGCCAGCGTCGTAGCCGGCAGTGCGGGAGCCTCGGTCAGTGCCGTCGTGAGGAACATATACTCGTAGCATGACTCGGCCATGACGGTGGCGGGCAGTGCCGAAGCCTGGGTCAGCTGGTTGCACACTCTGAACATGTTCATATAGCAGCCCTTGGCCAGCGTGGTGGCGGGCAGTGCGGGTGATGCAGTGAGAGCCGTGCCCTGGAACATGGCCGAGTAGCACTCCTCGGTCAGTGTCGTGGCAGGCAGCTCGCAGGCCGTGGTCAGGCTGGAGCAGCCGCTGTACATGAAGCGGTAGCACTTCGTGGCCAGCGTGGTGGCGGGCAGTTCGAAGGCCTTTGTCAGCGAAGTACATCCGTAGAACATGCCTCCATAGCAGTTTTCGGTCAGGGTGGTGGCGGGTAGCACCAGCTCCTTCGAAGGATGGTTCTTCAGCTCTGTGTCCTGATAGAACAGGTGGTAGAAAGCGTTGTCGGCCGTCAGCGTGGTGTTGGAGGCAAAAGCGTCGGAGCTGACAAGGCTCATCACGTTGCCGTAGGCATAGTGGGCCTTGTCGGCAGATATGCGGGTGCTGCCCACGCTGGTGCCGTCGGAATAGGCTGAATTATTGCTGTTCAGTTGCACGTAGTAGCCAGCGTTCAGCCCGTCGATGGTGATGGTGGTACCCGAAGAGGAAGCAGATAACATCAGATTGCCCGCACTGTCGTATTTGTCGTAGCCGATGGACAGTCTCAGTGGGTTGTCGATGGTGACGGTGGTGGCGTCCTCGGTGGCCTCGATGGTCAGCGGGGTCTTGGCGGGGTCGAAGTCAGTGCCGTCCTTCACCGTCCATCCAGCGGGTATGCCGTCCCCGGTGTCTGTGAGCCAGCCGTCCATGCCGACGGCCTTGACGAAGGTGCCGGTGGGCGATACGCCGTCGAGCCAGCGATGCGTGGATGTGTAGAAGTCATTGAACTTTGCGCCCAGGTCGGTGGCGAGGCACTTCACGTAGCTGAGCTTCGAGCAGCCGTCGAACATGCCCTCATAGCAGTTGTTGGCCAGCGTGGGGGCTAATAGCACGGGGGCTTTGGTCAGCGCCGTGCAGTGGGCAAACATTTCACTGTAGCAGCCGGCGGCCAGCGTGGTGGCTGGCAGCTCGGGGGCTGTGGTCAGTGCCGTGCAGCCGTCGAACATGGAGAAGTAGCACTCATCGGCCAGCGTCGTGGCGGGCAGCTTGGGGGCGACGGCGAGAGACGTGCAGTCGCCGAACATGCGGTGGTAGCAGACGGGGCCCAGCGTCATGGCGGGCAGCTCGGGGGCGCGCGTCAGTCCCTGGCAATTGGCAAACATGTACATATAGGCTGTCATGGGGAGACTGGTGGCCGGCAGCAACAGCTCCTTCGTGGGATGACTCTTGATGGTGGTGTTGGCGTTCTCGGTGAAGAACAGCTCACAGAAAACGTTCTCGGCGGTCAGCGTGTTGTTGGTGGCGAAGTCGTCCTTGTGCACCAGGCTCATGATGTTGCCATAGACGAAAACGTTGTTGGTGGCGGTGATGTGGGTAGGAGCTCCAGAAGCATTACCCCCGTAACAGGCATTGTCGCCGCGCAGCCGTACCTGGTCACCAGCAGTCACGCTGATGCTGATGGGATTGCTGCTGTCGGCTGTCCACGTTGCACCGTCCTTGCTCCACTCGATGGTGAGGCCCTTCGGATTGACGATGTTGATGGTTCCGGCTTCGGCGGCCTCGAGTGTCAGCGGCATCTCTGACGATATGCCCCATCCTGCGGGTATGCCGTTGACCTCGTTCCACTTACCCTGCGGGCCTACCGTCCAGTCGTTCATGCCCTCGGCCTTGATGAAGATGCCCTCAGCTGCCACGCCCGTCAGCCAGCCGCCGGTGCAGTCTTCGGCGGAGATGTCGGTGGCGAGGCACTTCACGTAGTTCAGCTTCGCGCAGCCGTAGAACATACAGCTATAGCCAGACACCGGCACGGTGGCGGCGGCCAGCACGGGGGCCTTCTCCAAACTGGTGCAGCTGTCGAACATGCGGTGGTAGCAGCCCGTGGAGAGGTCGGTGGCGGGCAGTTCGGGGGCACGCGTCAGCCCCTGACACCCCGCGAACATATACATATAGCCGCTGCGGGTGACGTTCGTGGCGGGCAGCACAATGTCCTTCGTGGGATGGTTACGGATGGTGGTGTTGTTCTTCGGTGCCCAGTTGGAGTCGTCCTCAGGCGTAGAGAAGAGGAAGGCCAGGTTGATGTCCATGTCCCACTCATCGCTGCCGCCAACCCTTTCGAGCGTCGTGAGGGTGGAATAGCCGGCGCTGCTGATGAGGCTCATCACGTTGCCATAGACATAGACGTCGTTGGTGGCCGTGAAGCGGGTGTATTGTTCGCCTGTCATCATGTCGAATGTGCCGTAAGCAGGGTTATCTCCCCGGAACAGCACCACGTCGCCTGCCCCGACGGTGATGCTGATGGGGTCGCTGTTGGCGGCAGTCCACCCGCCGCCGTTCTTGCTGTACTCTATCGTCAGCGCATTGGGGTTGACGATGTTGATGGTTCCTGCCTCCACCGCCTCGAAGGTGAGCGGCGTAGCCGTCATGTCCTGTGCCCTGACTGCCGCGACGGCTGTCAGGAGGGTAAACAGCGAGAGCAGTGCCCTCTTGATGGAAGTTGGTAATTGTCTCATAGCTTTGACGTCTTTTTTGTTAACCATACTGTTTATAACTTTCTGCTGCAAATATAGTCAATAATACAGACTGTTGGTTCAGGCGGAAAGTCGTTTTTGACGAAACGGGGCGTGGGAGTGACGAAATGGTTGGAATGGCGTGACGAATGAGAAAAAGTGATACTGAAAAACGTAGATATGATGGCAGATTGAAAGAAAACATGTAAATTTGCAGCCGATGAAGAGAAGGTTCTTGTTGTTTCTGGCGTTGACGTCGGGTGTGTTCGTCTGCTGCCATGCCCAGTGGATAGAGAGCAGCCTGAGCTACCGTCGCTTTACCACACAGGACGGTCTGCCGCAGATGCAGACGGAGACAGTGTGGCAAGACTCGCGCGGGTATATATATATAGGTACGCTGTCGGGCTTTGTGCGCTACGACGGTCGCTCGCTGACGACATTCCTCCGCGGTCGGCGCGAGAACATCGTCGGCTTCCAGGAGGTCGGCGACGAGGTGTGGGCTATGAGCTTCGTGCGTCAGTGGCGCATGAAGGGAGACGGCCACAGGTCGCCTCCGGCCGTGACGATGGTGCCGACAGACCCCGAGGGGGCGATGCTGCTCAACAACCTCAATGCTGCCGACCTGCCGCCGGGCTATGTGCTGATAGAGGACAGGCAGGAGACGAACCGCATGATTTGTCGGACTTGCGACCCGAGACATCAGCCGTCGGGCATCAGCCGCCCGGCATCGGAGGTCTTCCGGTCGCCGCTTCTTGACGACATGACGCCCGACCGCAAGCTCTACATCGACTCGTCATCCGTCTATGTGCCCACGTCGGGAGGGCTCTTCCGCCTCAGGGAGGGCCGCACGGCTCAGCTGCTGACGGCGAGGGACGACATCTTTTCGCTCATCCGCACCGCCGACGGCCTGCTTGCCCTGGGTAGGGACGGGCTCTACACGGTAGGGGAGGACAGCCTGGCCTGCCTGAGCAGACACCACTTCGAGGCTCCCGACTACGGTCTGGCGGTGCGACAGATAGGGGAGGGGCGGCTCGTCGTCGCCGACGCGCACACCATCTGGCTCTACGATGGCGGGTGGCGGCAGATGGCAACGGGATTCAAACTCATCAGGAGCCTGTTTGTCGATAAGTGGAACCGCTTGTGGGTGGCTTCCTATCAGGGCGTGCTCTGCTTCTTCCATTGCGACTTTGTGAACCACCGTCTTACCGACCGCAACGACATCGTGCGGGCGATTTGTTTTGATGCAGAGGGTCACGCGGTGATGGGGACGCTCAACGGAAGAGTGTTCCGCGACGGTCAGCTGGCCGATGAGACGGAGGGGAACTTCTTTGCTCCTTCAGCCGTTAGGGTGGGCGACTGCGTGTATATGGCGGGCTTCGGCGACGTGGCTGCCGTGGGGCTCGACGGCGGCGTGCGCTGGGTGGGGCTGCCGTACGACAAATACCAGTTCGTGAGCCGATATGCCGACCGGCTTATCATCGGCACCCGCAGCAGCGTGCTCTCCTTCGACCCCTCAACGCTGCGGACGGACACGCTGGCCAGCGGGATTGTGAGGCCGTGGTGTGCTGCCGACGACGGACAGGGAAGGCTGTGGGTGAGTGCCAACAGCGGGCTATACTGCCTGACGAACGTGGACGGAGGCATGGTAGGCATGGAGAAGGTGAAGAATACGCCCTCGGCACTCGTCATCTCCGCCCTGTCGTCCGACGCGCGCGGGCACACGTGCTTTGCCGTAGGCGACACGCTGTTTGCCATCCTGGGCGGCGAGATAAGGCCGATGACCGAGGCGATGCCTACGCTCCGGGGTCATGAGATACGCTCGGTGCATGTCTCGCCGAAGGGCTATGTGGTCGTGGCAGCCATCGACGGGCTGATGGTGGCCCGCCTCGGCGACACGCTCACCGACATTCACTGGTTCGATGCCCGAACGGGCTTTACCATGATAGAGCCGCTTGCGGCTACGATGGCCGAGGCGGACGACGGCACCGTGTGGATGGCCGGGCTGGAGGAGATGACATCGTTCAGTCCAGAGTTGCTGCTGAGCGACAATCAGGAGTCAACCGTCATCGCGGCACCGCGCCCGTGGTGGCAGCAGGGGTGGGCGCTGTGTGCAGGAGGCGTGCTGTTGTCGCTGCTCGTCTGGATGGTGACACGCGTCGTCGTGCAGGTGCAGACGCGAAAGAAGATGGAGCGCCTCAGTCGTGAAAAAGAGCAGAAGGAACTGCAGCTCAGTGCCATCCGGCTGAAGAGCATACCCCACTTCCATGCCAACGTGCTGGCCAGCATCGAGTACTTCGTGGCAAACCGCTTCCCCTCCGAAGCCAGCCACTACCTGAAGCTCTATTCGGATTTCACCAACCAGACGCTGAGCGACATCGACCGTCCGTCGCGTACGGTGGCCGACGAGGTGGACTATGTCCGTTCCTATCTGGAACTGGAGCATCTGCGTTACGGCGACCGGCTGAGATATGCCATCGATGTCAGCCCCGACGTCAATCTGAACGTGATGCTGCCCACGATGGTGCTTCACACCTATTGCCAGAATGCCGTGAAGCATGGCATCGCGGGCAAGGCAGAGGGTGGCAGCGTGACGGTGAGCGTCAGCCGTCAGCAGCGCGGCGACGGTGACGGCGTGCTCGTGACGGTGAGCGACGACGGCGTCGGACGTACCGAGGCGGCCCATCTGACCGGCTCTTCCACTAAGCAGGGGCTGAAGATTCTCAGCCAGCAGATTGCGCTGTACAATCGCTCCAACAGGAAAAAGATAGTGCAGCGGGTCATCGACCTGACGGACGATGATGGCCGTCCCTCGGGGACATGCTTCGAGCTGTGGGTGCCAGCAGACTATACGTTTTGTTAGACTTTAGACGTTAGACATTATACTTTATAAAATGAAAAGACTGAAGACCATCGTGGTCGAGGATGAGCGTCTGCCGCGTCTGTCGCTGCTGGCCAAGCTGGAGGAGTTCCGCCACGCCGTGGAGGTCGTCGATGCCTGCGACAGCTACGACACGGCCCGCGACAGCATCCTCCGCCACCTTCCCGACCTCCTTTTCCTCGACATCTATCTGCAGGGGCGCGACTCCATCCAGCTGCTTGACGAGCTGAGGCAGACGATAACCCTGCCCTACATCATCTTCACTACGGCCTACTCCGACCGCAAGTACCTGATGAGCGCCATCAAGCTTTCGGCTGTCGATTATCTGCTGAAGCCTATCGGGAAGGCCGAGCTGGCCCATGCCATTGCCAAAGTGGAGGCCAGGGCGGCATCCGTAGCTCCCGCTGTACCCCTGACGGCGGAGAAACTCTGCTTCAGGTCGGTGAATGGCAAGATTTTCATTGCACCCGACGACATCTCCTACGCCAAGGCCGAAGGCAACTACGCCCAGATTGTCACTGTCTGGCGGCAGGACATGGTCTTGGAAAGCCTGCTTGCCATAGAGCAACGTCTCCCCGCAGATGTCTTTGCGCGGGTGGACCGCAGCACCATCGTCAACCTCTCCAAGGTCTATCAGCTGAACCTTCATCAGCGCACCTGCACGCTTCTCCTGCCCGACGGCCGCATGCAGCAGCTGAAACTCTCCAAGAGCGGCATTGAACAGCTGATGAAACGGGTGGAGGGGGAAAAAATTAGGAATTAGGAATGAGGAATAGTTTAATGAAAAATGAAGAATGAAAAATAAAATGTACTGTATGCAAAGTTCCGATTGCAAAGCTTTTTATTTTTCATTCTTCATTTTTCATTTTTAATTGTGCCAAAGGCTCTCGTTAGCCGCCGAAGTTATCGAAGCTGATCATGCTGGGATCGACGCCGAGGCTGTCGAGGAGGTCGAGCACCGTCTTGGCCATCATGGGAGGACCGCAGAGGTAGTATTCGATATCTTCGGGCGCCTCGTGGGCCTTGAGGTAGGTGTCGCCCATGACGGGTGCTACGAAGCCCGGGGTGTACTTGATGCCGGCTGCATCGGCAGCGGGGTCGGGACGGTCGAGGGCCAGGTGGAAGTGGAAGTTCGGGAACTCCTTCTCGATGGCGAGGAAGTCGTCGAGGTAGAACACTTCGTTGAGGGCGCGTGCGCCGTAGAAGTAGTGCATCTCGCGGTCCGTGGTGTGGAGCGTGCGCGTCATGTGCATAATCTGTGCGCGGAGCGGAGCCATGCCGGCGCCGCCGCCGACCCATATCATCTCGCGTCCGCTGGTGAAGTTCGGGTGGAACTCGCCGTAAGGGCCGCTCATGACGACCTTGTCGCCGGGCTTGAGGGAGAAGATGTAGCTGGATGCGATACCGGGTGACACCTCCATGAAGCCCGTCTGTGGTTTGGGCTTGAAGGGAGGCGTAGCAATGCGCACGGTGAGCATGATGCGGTCGCCCTCAGCGGGGTAGTTGGCCATGGAGTAGGCGCGGATAGTCTCCTCGTCGTTCTTGCACTTGAGGGTGAAGAGGCCGAATTTCTCCCATGCGGGCAGGTATTCGTCGCCGATGAGGCTCTTGTCGATGTCCTTGTCGTAGTCCATCGAGTATTTGGGGATGCGGATTTGCGCATAGGAGCCGGGGAGGAAGTCCATGTGCTCGCCCGGGGGCAGCTGGACGATGAACTCCTTGATGAATGTCGCGACGTTCTTGTTGCTGATGACTTCGCACTCCCATTCCTTGACGCCCATGACGCTCTCGGGCACCTTGATGCCGAGGTCGCCCTTGACTTTCACCTGGCAGCCGAGGCGCCAGTGGTCCTGCTGCTGCTTGCGGCTGAAGTGGCTGACTTCGGAGGGGAGGATTTCGCCGCCACCCTCGACAACCTGGCACTTGCACTGTCCGCACGAGCCCTTTCCGCCGCAGGCGGAGGGGAGGTGTACGCCGTTGACGGCAAGGGTGTTGAGCAGCGTGCCGCCGCTCTCGACTTCCATTTCGTTGTCGCCGTTGATGACGAGCTTGACGGGGCCCGAGGCTACGAGGTAGCGCTTGGCGACAAGCAGGATGGCGACCAGAAGAAGAATGATAACGAGGAATACGATTACGCTCGTAAGAATTAATTTCATCATAGTGGTATGTTCCTCCTTATTTTAAATGGTGAGGCCGGAGAAGCACATGAAGGCCATGGCCATGAGTCCGACGGTGATAAACGTAATGCCGAGTCCCTTCAGTGGCTTGGGAACGTCGCTGTAGGCCATCTTCTCGCGAATGGCTGCGAGGCAGACGATGGCGAGGCCCCATCCGAGTCCGCTGCCGAGGGCATAGGCGATGGAGTCGCCGAAGTTGGTGATGGCCTGCGTGTTCGTGGGGTCGAGGCCGATGCGCTGCTGCATGAACAGCGAGGCACCCATGATGGCGCAGTTGACAGCGATGAGGGGCAGGAAGATGCCCAGGGAGTTGTAGAGCGAGGGGCTGAACTTCTCGACAACCATCTCCACCAGCTGCACGATGCCGGCAATGACGGCAATGAACAGGATGAACGAGAGGAACGAGAGGTCAACGCCGGGCACGAGGCAGTCGGGGCCGAGCACCTTGGTCTGCAACAGGTAGTTGACAGGGAGCGTGATGAGCTCGACGAAGGTGACGGCGACGCCCAGGCCGAGGGCCGTCTTGACGTTCTTCGACACGGCAAGGTAAGAACACATACCGAGGAAGAACGCGAAAATCATGTTGTCCACGAATATCGAGCGGACGAATAAACTAAAGAAATGTTCCATAATTCTGTTTTCTTAAACGGAGATGTGACTATTATTGTTCTTGCAGGTCTTTGTTGTGTGCGCGTTGCCACCAGATGATGCAGCCCACGATGATGAGCGCCATCGGTGGCATCAGCATCAGGCCGTTGTTGAGGTAGCCGTGGTTGTAGCACCACTGGGGGATGACCTGGTAGCCGAAGAGGCAGCCGCTTCCGAGCAGTTCGCGGATGAAGGCGACGATGACGAGAATCTTGGCATAGCCGAGGCCGTTGCCGAGACCGTCGAGGAGGCTCTCCCACGGGCCGTTGCTCATGGCAAAGGCTTCGAGACGTCCCATCAGGATGCAGTTCGTAATGATAAGGCCGATATAGACGCTGAGCTGCACGCTGACGTCGTAGGCGAAGGCCTTCAGCACTTCGCTGACGATGGTGACGAGTGCGGCCACCACCACCAGCTGGATGATGATGCGGACGCGGTTGGGGATGGTCTTGCGCAGCAGCGAGATGACCAGGTTGCTGAGTGCCACGATGATGGTGACGGAGAGTCCCATGACGATGGCAGGCTTCAGCTGGGCCGTGACGGCCAGTGCCGAGCAGATGCCCAGCACCTGCACGGTGACGGGATTGTTCTTGCCAAGAGGAGCAGTGAAGACCTCTTTATTCTGTTTTGAAAAAAGTGACATAATGCTGTTTCCTCCTATTCTTTATTGGTTAGACTCTGTTCCGGTGCTCAGGAATGCGGCGTAAGCCTGGAGGTCTTTCTGCAGCATGTCGCTGACGCCCTTCGAGGTGAAGGTGGCGCCGCTGAGGCCGTTGACTTCATACTCGGCATCCTTGACGTTGCCGTTCTTGACGACGCTGAGGGCGACGCGCCCGTCCTTCATGACGTGCTTGCCGCCGAAGGGCACTTGGAACTTCTCGTGGTTCGTAATCTCGGCACCGAGGCCCGGGGTCTCGCTGTCGTGCGAGAAATAGACGCCATAGACCGTCTGCTTGTCGGCATTCAGGGAGACGTAGCCCCAGATGGGCCCCCACAGGCCGTTGCCGTAGAGCGGGAAGACGTACTTGGTCTGTCCGTCAACGCTGGCCACATAGACGGGGCGCTTGGTGAGGATGTCGGCCGTGCTGCACTTGAAGGCGCAGCCGTTGTCGTCCGACGCACCCCCCATCTGGTAGGGCTTGGTGGACGTCTGCACGGCGCCGTTCTCGCTCAGCAGCTGTTCGCTGACGATGTACTGCTTGTAGGTGGCCTCGGCATCCTTGACGCCCGTGACGTTCAGCGACGCCAGCACCTGCTTCATCTTGTCGAGGTCGATGTTGCGCTGCTGGCGGCTGTGGAGCGCGCTCGACACGAAGGCCAGCAGGAATGCTACGATAATCACCACTATCGAAGCATAGATAAAGGTATATGAATTCTTGTTTGTATTCATGACTTTGTTCGATAGGATTGTTGATTATTTCTTGGCCATACGTTTTGCCCTGCGGCTGATGTTGGTCTGATAGACACAGTAGTCGATGAGCGGGGCAAAGAGGTTCATGAGCAGGATGGCGAGCATCATACCTTCGGGATAGCCCGGGTTGGCGACGCGGATGATGATGGCCATGACGCCGATGAGGAAGCCGTATATCCACTTGCCTGTCTCGGTGCGGGCCGAGGTGACGGGGTCGGTAGCCATGAAGACGGCACCGAAGGCGAAGCCGCCCAGCACGAGGTGCTGGTACCAGGGCATCATGGCAACGGCGTTCTGCGTGTCGCCCGTCTTGTTGAAGATGAAGGCCATCAGGGCACCGCCGGCGAAGACGCTCAGCGTGGTCTTCCACGACGAGATGCCCATGCCGATGAGCAGCAGGGCGCCGAGGCCGATGGCGATGATGCTGGTCTCGCCCACCGAGCCCGGGATGAGGCCCCACACCATGTTCCAGTCGAAGGCAGAGGCTCCCGAGACGGCTGCGGCGCCCAGCGGGGTGGCGCAGGTGGCGCCGTCGGGCAGGTTGCAGCCGAGGCCGAAGATGGTGTGGTCGAGCACCCACACCGTGTCGCCCGAGATGACGCTGGGGTAGGCGAAGAAGATGAAGGCACGCGTGATGAGTGCCACGTTGAAGATGTTCATGCCCGTGCCGCCGAAGATTTCCTTGGCGAAGATGACGGCAAACGCCGTAGCCAGCACCACAATCCACCAGGGTGTGGTGATGGGGATGATGAGGGGGATGATGAATCCCGTCACGAGGAATCCCTCGTGGATTTCCTCACCCTTCCACTGGGCCACGGTGAACTCGATGGCGAGGCCCGTGACGTAGGCCAGGATGAAGTTGGGCAGATAGGCCAGCAGGCCGTAGGCAAACGTGGCCCAGAAGCCGGTGTACTTGGCGGCGACGCCCATCGAGGCGCCCAGGGCCATGTTCTGATAGCCGATGTTGTACATGCCGAACAGCATGGCGGGCACGAGGGCGATGACGACGAGAATCATCAGTCGCTTCGAGTCGAACGAGTCGTGGATGTTCACGCCCGACTTGCTGGTGTCGTTGGGCACGAAGAGGAAGGTCTCGAAGCCTTCGAACAGCGAGCGGAAGGCATGGAACTTACCACCCTCCATCACATTGGGCTTTATCTGGTTGACAAAGCGCCGCAGGTTGTAGTTAAATTGTTTCAGTCCCATAGCAGGTTTATTCCATTTCGGCCCGCAGCTTGTCCAGTCCTTCGCGGACGATGCGCTGCAGCTCCAGTTTTGACGAATCTACAAACTCACACAGGGCAAAGTCCTCGGGCGCCACCTCGTAGATGCCCATCGCCTCCATCTTATCGACGTCGCCCGTGATGATGGCCTTGATGAGGTATTCGGGGTAGATGTCCATGGGGAAGACCTTGTCGTACTCGCCGGAGGCAATCATGTGCCTTTCGCCGCCCTTCACGCGGGCGTCGATGTCGTAGGCACGCTTCGGCGTGAGGAAGCTCAGGAACGAGCGGCTCACGCTGAAGTGGTTCAGCCGCGGGGCAATCCATCCGAGCAGCTCGTTGGTGTCGTCGCCCTCGGGGATGACCGTCACCATGCTCGCGAAAGCCGGCAGCCACGCCTCCTTCTTCACGGGGCGGCCCGTCAGCACGTTGCCGCCGATGATGCGGTAGTGGCGGTCTATCTTGATGTTGTCGCCCAGCACGTCGGCCATGCGGGCACCCAGCGTCACGCGGGCGTATGTGGGCTTTGCCAGTCCCGTGCCGGCCAGCGCGATGGTGCGCTCGAACGACACGGTGCCCTTGTTGAACAGATGGCCCATCAGGATGACGTCCTGAGCAGCCACCGTCCACACCACCTCGCCCTTGTTGACGGGTTTCGTGTGGTTGATCTGCACGCCCACGTTGCCTGCGGGATGCCGTCCGGCGAAGGCTGTGATGTTGACGTTCTGCGCGTCGGTCAGCGCCTTTGCCGTCTGCTTTGTGCTGATGCCGAGGAAGGTCGGTGCCAGCTTGGCCAGGGCGCTCAGGCCTGCCTGCCACTCAGCCTCGTGGCCCTTCAGCACCACCTCGAAGTCGGGCGCCAGGGGCGCCGAGTCGAAAGCGCTGACGAAGATGGCCTTCGGCGCCACCTCGGGGTTGGCCACGATGTCATAGGGACGCTGGCGGACGAAGGCCATCAGGCCGCTCTCCAGGAGAGCCGTCTTCACCTGCTCCGGCGTCAGGCTGTGTACGCTCTTCACGCCGAATGCCACCGAGTCGCCCTTACCGTCGGGCGTCACCACGATGCTGAGCACCTTGCGCCGTGCGCCGCGGTTTACTGCTGTCACCACGCCCGACACGGGGCTGGCGAATTTCAGCGCGGGATGCTTCTTGTCCACAAACAAGGCATCGCCTGCCTTGACCGCCTGTCCGGCAGCCACCACCACCTTCGGGATGATGCCGGTGAAGTCGTCGGGCACAAGCGCATAGCTTGCCGCCGGCTCCAGCTGCACACATTCCGCTGCGGGGGCTGCGCCCTTCAGCTTGATGTCAAGGCCTTTTCGTAATTTAATTACTTCTGGCATAGTTGATTGGATATAGAATTACAGTTATTCTTTCGTAAAACGCTGCAAAATTAACAAAAAAAAACGAACCCAGAAAATCATTCGCTCCTTTTTTTATAATAAGGTATTTTTGACGAGCAAACCGCAAAAAAGGTCTCACTCGCCCACTTGCATACTTGCACTTCACGTCCCATAGCAAAGAACTTTTGCGGCAAGGTAAAACACTTTGCGGACTCGCAGCGCTGTGAGTTGAAAAGGAAACGCTGCAGATTAGAAGGGGGGGAGGCTCTGTGACGAGAATACCTCAATTCCTCGTTCCTCAAATCCTCATTTGCTCTCAGGCGCGTGCGATGGGTTGTCGCGTACGCGGGCAGGTGCAAATGAGGAAATGAGGAATTGAGGAACGACCATTCCGTTCTTTTCCACGATATGGTTTGCCAAGATTTTGGTGGGTAGATTGGCTTCTTCGCCTTGTATGGAGGAGGAAAACCGAAAGTCAGTCGCGACGGAGGAAGCGCGAAGCACAACCCCTGCTTGTGGGGTAAACCGGCGGATGAAACCCTGAAAGGATGAAAGAAAAGAAAGAAAAAAATCTGTAGAAGTGGTCATTTTCTCCTTATTTCTTTTTTTTTTCTCCTTTTTTTCGATATTTTTGCAACGATGAACTGTAAAAGGAAAAAGAAACAAGTACTAAGGAATTAATTCAATTCTTTTTATGGAAAGCTATGCTGACATAATTGACAAACTCAAAACAAAAGGTGTGAAGTTCTCGAATGGCTTGTCAGACCGAGAAGTGAGTGCCATCGAAAACAATTTTGATTTCGTTTTCCCTCCAGATTTACGCCAGTTTCTCCATACTGCGGTCCCTTTGGGTGACGCTTTCGTTAACTGGCGCTCGATGCAGGATGTTCAAAGACGGATAGCCTTCGTTTGGGAGGGCATTTCCTTCGATATTCAAAGGAATTTGTTTTGGTGTTCAGGATGGGGCGAAAAGCCAGAAAAACTCGCGGAGCAACTGCGTGTGGCAGAGGAGCATTTCAAAACATACCCCAAACTGATTCCGATATACTCGCATCGTTATATTCCTTCGTTGCCAACGCTTGCAGGTAATCCTGTTTTCTCAGTATTGGGGACTGATATAATAAACTACGGCTACGATTTGACGTCCTATTTGGAACATGAGTTTGGCTTTCGCTCCTACGAATCGCTGTTCTCGAAAGAGCATCCGTATCGTAAGATTCTGTTTTGGAGCGAATTTGTCTAAAAGAAAAAAATCTCGGCGTTTTTGCAATAGAAAGTTTTTCCCCTCCAATTTGTATTATCTTTAATCCCCTTTGGGGGCTTTTAGATAGGCTGCGGCTCGGATAATTGCAAATAAATTTGCATTATCGCTCGCCTTGCACTATCTTTGCGCATTATTTAATAAGGTAGGAACCGTGAGCAAGGTGAGTCGTCGCATTCGTGGAGTGTTCATAGCGCTTGGCGTTGTGGTGCTCTTGCTGTTTTTCCTGCTTAACTCGCCTTGGGTGCAGCGGCGTACGGCTGTCGTGATATCCAGCACCTTAGAGCAGCAGATAGGGTCGCGTGTGGTGCTGGGCGGCTTGCATTGGCGGCTGCCGGGCGACGTCGTCCTCGACAGCATCCGTTTGGAAGACCGCGAGGGTACGCCCCTGCTGACTGCCGAGCGGCTTGCCGTGAAAGTCGATTGGCGTCCGCTGCTGCGACGGAGGCAGGTGGTGGTACGCAACATCCGCCTGTTCCGGCCCTCCATCGCCGTGCATGCCGACACCCTTGGCGGCGAGCTGAACTGCCAGTTCCTGTTCGATGCCTTTGCTCCGGCTGATACGACTGCCAAGAAAACGACGCTGCCGGACCTGCGCATTCATTCGCTGATTGTCCGCGGGGCAAGGCTCCGCTATGATGTTCTCTCCGAGCCCGAAACGGCCGGAGCCTTCAACCCGTCGCACGTCGATGTGTCGGACTTCAATGCCCACTTGGCGGTGAAGGCGCTGTCGGCCGACACACTTAGCGTCATCCTGCGTCAGCTGTCGTTGCAGGAGCAGAGCGGCTTTGCGGTGGACAACCTGATGTTCCGTCTGGTGGCAAACCGGCAGGGCGCCACGCTGGTAGGGCTGTCGGCGCGGATGCCGCAGTCGGAGCTGCGCGTCGATTCACTCTTTGCCGACTATGCCGGGGGGATGAAGGTGAGGGCGGTGGTGCCGACCTCGACATTGGCGGCCACAGACATAAGTGCCTTCTTGCCCACGTTGCGCGGCAATGCCACAAAGGTGACGTTGAGCACGTCGTTCAAGGCCGACGCCGACGGGCGTTTCGATGTGCAGCGCCTGTTGCTGAGGATGAACAAGAGGGACGTCGATGTTCTCCTTCAGGGCAGCGGTGACCTTCGGAAAGAGCTCTCCGGCGGCAGATACGCAGAAGGGCGGATACATCGCCTGACGGTGTCGCAAGCAGGCTGGACGGGGGTGCAGAACCTCCTTGGAGCCGTGGATGCCCAGACGGGCTCGTCGCTGGCGGCGTTGAGCCACGAGCTGGCAGAGCGCATTGGGGCGGCATCGCTGACGGGTACGGCGGCGCTGCAACTGAACGGCGACGGCAAGCCTGCGCTGTCGGCCGGCGACCTTGTGGTGAGAGCCGACGTCGGCGAGGCTGACGTCAAATGGGGGCTGAAGGGACAAAACGTCTCGGCCCAGCTGAACACCCGTGCGCTGAACCTCGGACGAGCCCTGCGCCGTGGCGACGTGGGCAGTTTGTCGGCGTCGCTCGCCCTAAAGGGAAAGACCGATGCCGCCCTGCAGAAGCTGCTGTCGGCAGAGGCGGACGGCCTGATTTCCAGCATCGAATACAAGAACTATACCTACAGCCCCATCACGGCCCAAGGCACGTGGGACGACGGGCGGCTGAGTGCCACGCTGGCCGTGGACGACCCCAACATACGAACCAGGCTGGCCGCAACCTACGGCGATGCCGGCAGCGGGACAAACGCCGTCAGCCTGCGTGCCGACGTGGCTCGTCTGAACTTGTATAACCTGCACCTGACCGACATGCACGAGAACACCCGATTCTCGTTCCATGCCGACGGACGCCTCGCTGCCACATCGCTCGACGACCTCCGCGGCGAGCTGGCTGTCGATAGCCTGCGGCTCGACGACGCGGAACATACGTGGATGGTGAAGCGCTTCCGCGTCGGTTCCTACCCGAACGGCGCACAGAAACTCTACACGATAGACTCGGACTTCATGCAGATGCGTGCGTCGGGCTACTTCACCTTGGAGAATTTGGGCGGAAGCCTCTATAACCTGCTGGCGGACTACGAGCCGTCGCTGCTTTCGACGATGCCCGCTTCGTGGGCGAAGGCAGCCCGCAAGGCCGACAAGGCGGCAGGAGAGGGGGAGGCAAACCTGCTCACCTTCGAGGCTACGGTCAGCGACCTCTCGCCGCTCGACGAGCTGTTCGGCATTCCCATCAGGGCTGCCTATCCCATCAAGCTCGGCGGCAGTCTCTACGAAGACCGCGAAGTGCTGAAGCTCAGTGCTGACGTCCCCCACCTGCGCTATGAAGAGAACACCCTGCGCAACCTGTCGCTGAGCGTGACGAACGAAAACCGCTCGTCGCTGCTGGTGAGCGTTGGCGGGGAGAAGGTGGAGAAGGACGGTGCGTTCCTGATGGCCGATGCCCAGGCCGTGCTGCACAACGACGGCATCGAGCTCGATGCCGAATGGAGCAACTCGGTGAAAGGGCTCTTCGAAGGCAGCCTGCATGCCAATGCTGCTTTTGAAAAAGACGCCCAGGGACGGTTGGTGACGCAGCTTACCGGACGGCCATCGTCTGCCGTCATCAATAACGAGACGTGGACGCTCCCGCCCTTCATGGCTTCCGTCGGGACGGATGCCTATGGCATTTCCGGCTTCAGGCTGATGAACGGGGCGCAGTACCTGTCGGTTGACGGCAGGGTGGTGGCCCGTCCGACGGCTCAGGCGGCAGCCGGCGACGTGCACGGGGCGGCACAGGATGACAGCGTCTCTGTCCGCCTGAACGGGATAGACATCGCCCCGTTCGTCTCGATGGCCAAGCTGGATGGCATCACCTTCGGCGGCGTGGTGTCCGGTGCTGCCGACGTGGCGGGACTGCTGACGAAGGCTCCCCGTGTGGGAGCCAATCTCACCATCGGCAACCTCACGTTCTGCGATGCGCCGTTGGGCGACGCCAGCGTGCTGGTCGATTATGACGACCGTGGCATCGTGTTCGACGTGAACAGTCCCTCCACCAGGATATCTGGCCTCGCATCGATAGCCGACAATGCGCTGGACATGACCATTGCTGCCGACAGCACGGACATCAGCTTCCTCGGCACCCTGCTGATGGACGTCATGGACGACGTGAAGGGCAGGGCAGAGGGCTCGCTGCGCATCTTCGGCAAGTTCGACGCACTCGACCTGGAGGGCGACCTGCTGGCCAAGGATGCCTCGTTCACCATCGTACCGACCAATGTGAAGTATTCCTTCAACGACCATATCCGCTTCACACAAGGCGCCATCCGCTTCGACAACATCCTGGTGAAGGACGCCTTCTATACCCCCGGCCAGACGCACCGCTCGGCCTTTGCCTCGGGGCTTGAGCCCCATACGGCGGTGCTGAACGGAGCGGTCACCCACAGCCACTTGCAACGCTGGGCGTACGACCTGGCCATCAACACAAACACCATACAGGGGCTGAACCTGCCGAACACCGGCGCAGACCCCGTGTGGACAACCATCTACGCCGACGGACGGGTGCAAATCCAAGGCTCTGAGGTGAGCAATCAGCTGAACATCGATGTCAATGCCCAGACGCGTCCCGGCTCGTTCTTTGCCCTGAGCCTGGGCGGCGACGCAGCAGCAGAAACCGACTTCATCACCTTCCGCGACCGCGACCAGGTGGCAGCCGGTCGTGAGCGGATGGAGCAGCTGCGGGCCGAGGCTGCGACGGCGACCACCACCACCATACGTCGGCGCACGGCCGACAGGCCAGCCAGCGGCAGGCGGGCACCTGTGCCGCAGCCGGACGTCAACATCAACGTGCGGGCCGACATCACCCCCAATGCCGAGCTGAGGCTGGTGACGGACGCCACCACGGGCGATGCCGTCACGGCGCAGGGGGCGGGCGTCCTGAACATTGAGATGCGGAACGAGGACATCGGCCTCTATGGCACCTACACCTTCTCGCGGGGCGAATACACGCTCAGCCTGCAGGACCTGGTGCGCAAGCGCTTTGAGATAGTGGAAGGCTCGAACATCATCTTCGACGGCGACCCGCTCGATGCGCGGCTCGGCATCACGGCGTCACACACCATCAGCAGCGTGGCGCTGAGCGACCTCAGTGCCGATGCCTCGTCGATGGGCAGTGTGCGCGTCAACTGCCTGCTGGGCATTGGCGGCACCCCCAACGCTCCGCAGCTGACCTTCGGCATTGAGCTGCCGCAGGGCACCGAGGAACAGAAGACGCTGCTGCGCTCCTATACCGCCACCGACGAGCAGACCAACCTGCAGTTCATCTACCTGCTTGCCCTGAGCCGCTTCTACACCTACGACTATTCGCAAGCCAGCACGCAAGGCACGCTGGGCGGCATGTCGGCCATGCAGTCGCTGCTCAACTCCACCATCTCCAGCCAGTTGAACTCGCTCATCTCCAACCTGCTGCCCAGCGAGAACTGGAGCCTGTCGAGCAGCATCAAGTCCGACAACCTGCTGGGAACTTCCGACGAGGAAATCGTGGCAGGCAACATGGAGGTGCAGGGGGTGCTGGAGGGACGGCTGCTCAACAACCGCCTGCTCATCAACGGCAACTTCGGCTATCGCGACAATCCCATGTATGCCAGCAACTTCATCGGCGACTTCGATATTCGCTACCTGCTCCTGCCGGGGCCTAACCTTTGGCTGAAGGGCTACAACAAGACCAACGACCGCTACTTCTCGCGCACGGCACTCACCACGCAAGGCATCGGCCTGATGTTCAGCCGCGACTTCGACGGGCTCTTCCGTCCCCGCCGACAAGAGACTACGCCCGCTGCCCCGGCGGATACGCTGGAAACGGCCGCCCTTCCTTCAGTTGAACTGGAAAACTCCGGTAATTCCGGAAACTCCGGCAATTCCGGAAAATCCGAAAAATCCCTCTTGCGCTAGCTCGTTAAACATTAAACGTTAAACGTTAAACGAAAAATCCCTCCCTAAAATAGATATGAAACAAAAACGATACGGAAAAAAAGGCCAACCCGTCATTTTCGACTACCAACCGACAGAGGAGATGCCGCTGCTTCCCTTCCTGCTGGAGGTGCTGGCACCGAAGAGCCGCAGTGACGTGAAGTCCATGCTTGCCCACTACCATGTGCAGGTGAACGGGACGACCGTGACGCAGTTCGACATGCCGCTGGCACCGACAGACAGGGTTTCCATCAACTTCACGCGCCCCTTTGCCGTCGTGAGGGACAACCGCGTCCACATCCTCTATGAGGACGACTACCTGATTGCCATAGAGAAACCGTCGGGGATGCTCTCCGTAGGCCGTGAGGGTGGGGAAGAGCGCACGGCGTGGAGCCTGCTGACGGACTATATGAAGCAGAAAGACCCGCGCAGCACGGCTTTCGTCTGCCACAGACTGGACCAATACACGTCGGGCATCCTCCTCTTTGCCAAGGACGGCACCGTGCAGCGGACGCTGCGCTACCAGTGGGATTCGTTTGTGCGCGAGCGCAGCTACTACGCCGTGGTGGAGGGCACCCCTGAGCATGAGCACGACGAGTTGCGTCACTACCTGCTGGAGGATAGCGCCTATCGCGTCCGTGTGGTACATGGGGATAAGATTCCTCCCGAAGCCAAGCTGGCTGTGACGCGCTATGCGCTGGTACAGACGAACGGGCACCATTCGCTGCTTGACGTCCACCTCTTCACCGGACGGAAGAACCAGATACGCGTGCAGTTGTCCGAGATAGGATGCCCCGTGGCGGGAGACCGCAAGTACGGTGCTGCGACAAGTCCGGCTTCGCGCCTGATGCTGCACAACTACCGCCTCTCGCTGCAGCATCCCGTGACGCACGAACTGCTCACGTTCGACCTCCCCGCCCCCAAGTCGTTCTATTTCTGCACCCGATAGATGAAACGGATAGTCCCCTTGTTTTTCCTCCTGTGGACAACGGCTTTGCATGCCGTGCCGACGGACAGCCTGTTCGTGGAGCAGGTGCTGAGGAAATATGCCCATACGGGCGAGGATGCTGGGGCATTGGTCGTTTCCATCGGGCGTGAGTTCTTGGGAAGGCCCTATGTAGGTGGCACTCTTGAGGTGAACGCTCCTGAGGAAAAACTTGTCGTCAATACCCGCGAAGTGGATTGCACCACCTTTGTGGATCAGACGCTTGCGCTGACGCTGACGGTGCTCGACGGTGCGACGGACTACGCCTCCTTCTGCCGCTGGCTGACGCAGCTGCGCTATCGGGGTGGCGTGCTCCGTGGCTATGCCTCACGCCTGCATTACTTTGCCGATTTTGCGCAGGATAATGCCGCGTGGTTTGATTTCTTGCCTGCTGCGGATGATGACCGTTGTAACGTGCAGACTGTCTCGCTCTCGTTCATGAGCACGCATCCCGACAGCTATCCTGCCTTGAAAGGACGTCCCGAATTGGTTCCTTCCATTCGCGATGTGGAAAATCGTTTTCAGGATTTTCCCGTCCGATATATTCCTAAGACTGACATCCCGCTTTTCGCCATGCTTCGTGAGGGCGATGTGGTTGCCCTTCTGACGACGGTGGAGGGATTAGACGTCTCCCATCTGGGTATTGTCGTCAAGGAAAAGGGCGAGCTGCGTCTGCTCCATGCTTCTTCTGTCGCTGGAAAGGTCGTGGTTGAGCCACGCTCCCTGCCGGCCATGCTCGGTGCCCGCAAGTCCTGCCCTGGCATTCGTGCCATCCGCCTTCGCTCCTTCGGAGCAATTGATAATTGATAATTGAAAATTGACAATTCTTAATTTTAATTAAACCTCCGGCACAGCCGGAACTAAACCTCGGCTACAAGCCGAACTAAACCATAAACCAATTTTATGATGAAAGAAACACCCGTCCTGCTGCTTACGGGTTATTTAGGCAGCGGAAAGACAACCCTTGTCAACCGCATTCTCTCCAACAAACGGGGAATCCGCTTTGCGGTTATTGTCAACGATATAGGTGAGGTTAACATCGATGCCGACCTCATCCAGAAGGGAGGCATCGTGGGGCAGAAGGAGGAGAGCCTCGTCGCCCTCCAGAACGGCTGCATCTGCTGCACGCTGAAGATGGATCTCATCGAGCAGCTGGGCGACATCATGAAGATGCAGCGCTTCGACTACATCGTCATCGAGGCCAGCGGCATCTGCGAACCCGAACCCATCGCCCGCACCATCTGCTCCATCCCCTCCATGGGCTACGAATATGTGGTGAAGGGCATTCCGCGCCTCGACTGCATCGTCACCGTCGTCGATGCCATGCGCATGCAGAGCGAGTTCGGCTGCGGCGATAACCTCAGGAAAAAAGACTTGGAGGAGGACGACATCGAAAACCTGCTCATCCAGCAGATAGAGTTCTGCGACAAGATACTGCTCAACAAAGCCTCCGAGGTCACAAAGGAGGAGCTGCGCCGCATCGAGAGCATCATCCGTGCCCTGCAGCCCAAGGCCGAGATTATTCGCTGCGACTATGCCGACGTCGATTTGGACAAGCTGCTCCATACCCACGCCTTCGACTACGAAAACGTGGCTACCTCAGCTACGTGGATTCAGAAGGTCGAGGAAGGAGCCCCCGCCCCCGAAGACGACGATGACGAACACCATCATCATCACCACGACGACGAAGAAGAAGAGCATCACCACCACCACGATGATGATGACGACGAAGAAGAGCATCATCACCATCATCACCACCACCATCACCACGACGACGAAGGCGAGGCAGAGGAATACGGCATCTCCACGTGGGTCTATTGCAGCCGTGCCCCCTTCGACCTGACGAAGTTCGACGCCTTCATCGCCAAGCTCTGGCCCCGCGAGGTCATCCGCGCCAAGGGCATGTGCTGGTTTAGCGACGAGCCCGACGCCTGCTACCTCTTCGAGCAGGCGGGACGCCAGTTCAACCTCCGGGGCATCGGCCAGTGGTTTGCCACGATGCCCGAGGACGAGTTGCGCCGACAGCTCGAGGTGGATGTTACGCTACAGCGCGATTGGGACGACCAGTACGGCGACCGCATGCAGAAGCTCGTCTTCATCGGCCAGCACCTCAACACGCAGTTCCTCCGCGAAGCCCTCGACGCCTGCCAGGCGCCTTCGGCGCAATTAAAAAATAAGATTTTTTAATTTTTAATTCTTAGTTCTTATGAATCGTCGTGATTTTCTGAAAACCAGTGCAGCCGGTGCTGCGTTGATGGCCGTGCCCGCCGCGGCATGGAGCATTACCCCCGACGCTGCTCCCAAGAGTGATGGCATGAAGCCGGAGCCGCGTCACAAAAACCCCTTCCACCTCGGGATGGCGGGCTACACGTTTGTCAACTTCGACCTCGACACCACCCTTCGCACCATGAAGCGGCTCGACGTCCACTACCTTTGCATCAAGGACTTCCATCTGCCGCTGGACAGCACGGACGAACAGATACGTGCCTTCCACGCCAAGCTGGCCGAAGCCGATGTCACCGGCTATGCCGTCGGCCCCATCTACATGAAGAGCGAGGCCGAGGTGGACCGTGCCTTTGCATATGCCAGGCGGGTGGGGGTGAAGCTGATTGTCAGCGTGCCCAACTACGAGCTGCTGCCCTACGTGGAGAAGAAGGTGCAGGAGTACGACTTCCGCACTGCCATCCACCTGCATGGCCCCGACATGCCCCTCTATCCCGACGCAACGGACATCTGGAACAACATCAAGACCCTCGACCCCCGCATGGGCATCTGTCTCGACATCGGGCACGACCTGCGCTTCGGTGCCGACCCCATCCGCGACCTCAAACGCTATGCCAGCCGCGTGTTCGACATCCACCTGAAGGATGTCACGGGCAACACCCGCGAGGGACACGCCATCGAGCTCGGTCGCGGCAAGATTGACTTCCCCCGCTTCGTGAAGACCCTGCGCCGGGTGGGCTACACCGGTTCGTGCAGCCTCGAGTACGAGAAGGACATGAAAGACCCCTTCCTCGGCATCGCCGAGAGCGTCGGCTACTTCCGCGCTGTCTGCGACATGGGGTAGCGATAGGGCACGATTTCATAACATTTTAACTTTTATATTTTAACGATTGTCCTTTTCACTAATTCTGATAAAAATTTATCCTAATTCGTGAATAAGATGATAGTAGAATAGTACGATAGTATTTTTCACTTGCCCGCGCGCGTTTTATATATATGGAATATATATAATATATAATATATATACATATATATAGATATCTACTACTTTTTTTCCACGTCTATACTCGCGTGCGCGAGAAAGGCTACCATACTATCGTACTATCGTACTATTCTACTATTCTCTTCCACACCATGGCCACCTTTCCCAAGTTCACCCCTCCCCCTTTCCAGTGCCCCCTTTCCGCACGCGGAAAAGGCCTTCCCGCACGCCAGAGCCCCCTTTCCACACGCCAGAGCCCCCTTTTAATTGTTAAATCGTCGCGGCAACTATCACCCGCCGTCCCGCCCGCGGGACGTGAACACACACACACCCGCCCGACGTAAAAAACACCCCGCCCGACGTAAAAAAAACCTCTCTCGGCGTAATAAAACACCCCACCCGACGTATTTCAGCCCCCTTTTGACTACCAGAAAAAGCACTTTTCAAGGCGCGTAAAGCAACGTCACCCCCCCGATTTTTGCCCCTTTTTTGGGCATCGAAAGCCCCGAAATCGTAACCGCCACCCCCAAAAAACATACCGTCCCCCAGCCGAAGCATAAAAAATGTGGGAATTTTCCTGCATCGCCACAGAAAAACTCGTTCAGACGGATTGAAATGGCACAGAAATGGTATCTGGAATGTAAGCCCAGATTTGGGCTCACATCATTATCGAACCTGTTTTCCATTAAATGGCTTTAGATGAACGTGGACGCAATTTTGCGCCCACGTTCACCCGAAAAGCAACGGAGCGCAGACCATGACGCAACAGGGGAGTTCAGGAGCTCAGAAAATAGTAGGAATTCAGGAGTTCAGAGAATAGCAGTGGAAAGCTATATGCAGGACATTTGTCTGTAACTCCTGCAACTTCTGAACTCCTGAACTCCCTAAAACAGCAGCTCCTGAACTCCTGGAGTTTACTTTTCTTCGAGGTTGAAGGCGATGCTGACGTTGTAGGTCTTGCCGCCGTCGGTGACGCTGGCGCTGAGGGTGAGGGTGTAGTACTTCACCTTCTTGTAGGTCTCTACGGTGAAGGTGGCCTTGCCGCTCTCGTAGCTGTAGATTTTCGCGTCACCGTCCCAGCTGTAGCTGAACTCGCCTGTCTTCTCGTTCTTCCAGCCCCAGTTGCCGACAAAAATCTGGCCGTTCTTGAAGAGGATGATGAACGAGCCGGCCTGCGTGAACATGACGTCGGTGATGGCCATGTCGGCAGGCAGCTCGGCCTTCAGCTGGGGAGCTTTCTCCTTGGCATAGTCGAGGATGGCGTTGAAGCTGCTGGCATCGGGGGCATCGAACACCTTGCTGGCCTTGACGGCGCCGTCGAGGGTGATGTGGGTGTGGACGATGTTCCAGTTGCGGCAGAGGTCGATGGTGAGGTCGCTGTCTGAAACCTTGCCCATAGCCTGCACGGCGTAGGTGACGCCCTCGGAAACCTGGCTGTTCAGATAGATGGTGGTGGAGGTGATGACGTCGTTTGCACTGTTCACCTGCAGGTGGCATTCGAACATGCCTTTGCTGTTATAGATGGTGTAGATGTTCTCCTTGACGGTGTAGGTGCCGTAGATGTAGTCGGGAACATACACGAGGGCGCGCGTGGCGGGAGCTTCGGCGCTCGGGCGGAGGGAGATGACGGCCTTGCCCGTCTCGGTGAGCACAACGTCGGTGTAGGGGGCCTTGGTGTCGGAGAACGTCAGCCTGAGGGCTTTGTCCTTCAGCTCAAGGGTCTTGACTTCGGGGCCATCGGTGACATTCGTGTCCTCGTTGTCGGGTTTGCATGCGGTGAAGAGGGGGAGGATGCATGCGATGCTTAGGAGAAATGCAATTTTTTTCATACGATGTAGGGGTTAATGTTGGTTTATGGTTTTTGGTTTATGACTTATGTGGTCTATGGTCTATTGACTATCGGCCATTGACAGCTTAGAAGCAGTAGTAGAGCCGGAAGTTCAGCACGGGCCACACGGGTATGCCTGAGATGATGTCGAGTGCCTTGTCGAACTCTTCGTTGTTGACGTCGTTGGAGGTGAAGGTTGCCCACGTCTCTTCGGCGGGCGACCAGGCGTTCAGCGTCGGCTTGCCCCAGTACTGCACGCCGAGATCCATGGCGAAGTTGAGGTGACGGTCTGAAGCGGGGCGTCCGAAGCCGATGCCCACGTAGGGCTTGAGGGCGGCCGTGCGCACGGCAGCCTTCACGATGCCGTTATTGTCGGGCGTGACGAGCATACCGCCCACCTTGATGCCCTCGCTGTTCGTGACACCCTGCAGGGCTGCCGTGTTCTGGGCAACGATGAAGTTTGGCGAACCGACGTACAGGCCGGTGGTGAGGTGGAAGGAGCTTTCGGGGAAGGGATAGATGTCGGCAAGCAGCTTGGCGTCCATCATGTGCAGCTTAGCCTCCACGGTAGCGGAGTACTGGATGTTGCGGACGGAGTAGGGGATGGTGGCCTGGCGGCTGAGCTGCGGCAGGGCACTGACGCCTGCGCGCAGGGTGACGAAACGGGTGACGGGGGTGGCGAGTTCCAGTCCCGCACCGGCCGTGCCCACCTCGACGCCGACGGCAAGACGGTCGAAAATGTATTCCTCCGCATGGGCGGCGCCCCATCCGCACAGCAGCATGGAGACGCAAATAAGTAGTCTGGTTTTTCTCATTTTTGTTGTATTTAAAGATGAATCATTCTGCACTATCGGCCGCAAAGATATACACATCTTTTGTATTGTGCAAATTTTTTCCGCTTTTTGTAACTCCTGTTCCTTTATTCTTAAAAACTTCGAAAAACTTATGAATTGTTTTGTTTCTTCCGAAAAATGCGATAATTTTGCAGCCCGAAAGGCTTTCCTTCTGCCCGATTGTAAACAGAAGGGGCGAAAAAGCATAGCGTATTAGTTCAAAATAGGAAAAGATTAGCAAGAACGGTATGAGATATTGGAATGAGAAAATGGAGTGCATGGGCGCAGAGGAGATGCGTGCCTTGCAGGGTGAGCGCTTGCGCCACATGGTGCGCTATACGTATGAGCGGGTCGATTTCTACCGCCGGCGCATGGACGAGGCGGGGGTGAGCCCCGACGACGTACGGTCGATTGACGACATCGTGAAGCTGCCCTTCATGCAGAAAAAGGATTTGCGCGACTACTACCCGACAGGGATGTTTGCTGCGCCGATGGACGAGATTGTCCGCTTCCATGCGTCGAGCGGCACGACGGGCAAGCCCATCGTGGCAGCCTACACGTCCAGCGATATCGACGACTGGGCCGAGGGCGTGGCGCGTTGCCTGACGGCATACGGCGTCACCAAGGACGACGTGGCGCAGGTGTCGTATGGCTACGGGCTGTTCACGGGCGGACTGGGTGCTCACGACGGGGCCACCAAGGTGGGGTGTAGCGTGCTGCCCACCTCAAGCGGCAACACGGCCAAGCAGATTATGCTGATGAAGGACCTCGGGGCCACGTTGCTGTGCTGCACGCCTTCGTATGCCCTCTATCTGGCCGAGTCCATCGAGCAGGACAAGGACATCGACGTGGCGCGCGACATCAAGCTGCGGGTGGGTGCCTTTGGTGCCGAGCCGTGGACGGAGGGTATGCGCAGGGCGCTGGAGGAGAAGCTGCACATCAAGGCATACGACATCTACGGCCTGACGGAGGTGAGCGGCCCGGGCGTGGGCGGCGAGTGTGCCTGCCAGAACGGCACACACATCTGGGAGGACTTGTTCTACCCCGAGATCATCGACCCCGTGACGCTGCAGCCCGTACCCGACGGGCAGGAGGGGGAACTGGTGTTCACCACGCTGTCGAAGGAGGGCATGCCGGTCATCCGCTACCGCACCCGCGACCTTACGCACCTGACGCGCGGACGCTGTGCCTGCGGGCGTACGGCTGTGCGCATGGCGAAAATCATGGGACGTTCGGACGATATGCTCATCATCAGGGGCGTCAACGTGTTCCCGTCGCAGGTGGAGGCCGTCATCATGTCCATGCCGGAGTTCACGGGGCAGTACTTCATCACGCTCGACCGCGTGAACAACGTCGATACCTTCGACGTGGACGTGGAACTGAAGCTGGAGTATCACTCGGACAGCATCAAGAACATCAACGAGATAAAGTCGCGCCTGAACGCTGCGCTGGTGAGCGTGCTGGGCATCAAGCCCAGCATCCACATCGTTGAGCCGGGCAGCATAGAGCGCTCGATGGGCAAAGCCAAGCACGTGATGGATAGGAGAAAACTATGAAATCAATCGTAAATCAATTTGAACTATGAAAATCAAGCAGCTTTCTGTTTTTCTTCAGAACAAACTGGGCCGTTTTTCTGAGATGGCCACCCTTCTGGGTGAGGCCGGCATCAACATGCAGGCATTCACCGTCGCCGAGAATGCCGAATTCGGCATCGTGCGCCTTATCGTGGGCGACCCGGAGCGCGCAGCCCGTCTGCTGGTTGAGCACTCGTTTGCCGTCAGTGTGGGCGAGGTGTTCCTGCTGGAGATGCCCGACGAGCCGGGTGCGCTGGCCGCACGTGTCCGCAAGCTGTCGGACGCCGGCGTGTTCATCGAATATATGTATGCCTTCTCGGGAGCCGACGGCAAGGCTGTCGTTGCCCTGAAGCCCAGCGATGCGGCGCTGTGTGAGAAGGTGTTAGGGGAATAGCTCGGCCTCGCGGAAGGGCACTCCAAGCATGTCCTTGGGGGAGAGGATGAGCCCGCCCTCGCCGACACGGGGCCAGCGGACGGCCAGCTCGGGGTCGGACCAGCGGATGCAGGCTTCGCTCTGAGGGGCATAGACGTTATCGACTTTATAGGTGAACACGGCTTCGTCTGAAAGGACGAGAAAGCCGTGTGCGAAACCACGCGGTATGAAGAGCTGCGTCTTGTTCTCGCCGCTCAGCTCGATGGCCACGTGCTGCCCGAAGGTGGGAGAGCTGCGCCGCAAATCGACGGCCACGTCGAACACCGTGCCGCTGATGACGCGCACCAGCTTTGCCTGGCTGAAGGCGCCGCGCTGGTAGTGCAGGCCGCGAAGCACACCGCGAGCCGATTTCGACTCGTTGTCCTGAATGAAGTTGACTGCTCCGACGTGCTGCTCAAATTCGGCTTGCTTGAACGACTCCACAAAGTAGCCCCGGCTGTCGGCAAACACACGGGGTTGTATGACAAAGACGCCGCTGACGGCTGTTTCACGATACTCCATATACGCTGTTTCCTTTTTTTGCGCTGCAAATGTAGGGAAAAAAGTGCCGCCATGAAAGCTTCTCCAAAAAAAGTTATCCACAAAGCGTGTAAAAAAAGGGGGGAGGGGATGCACATCCCGAAAAAACTCCCTATCTTTGCCACGATGGAAAGTTTGGGAAGACATATCGAAGCCTTGTTGCAGGATGCCGACTGCGTTGTGCTGCCGGGTTTTGGTGCGTTCATCGCCCACGTCACCCCTGCCCGCTATGTGGATGAGGGGCGGATGTTCTTGCCCCCGAGGCGTTCGCTTGCCTTCAACAGCGGGCTGCGGACGGACGACGGGCTGCTGACAGCGCGGCTTGCGCGGCAGGCGGACATCTCCTTCTCTGAAGCCCGGACGGCTGCCTGTGTCCTCATAGACCAGCTGCGCGACACGTTGGCCATAGATGGTGCGGCCAGGCTGGACGGCATCGGGCGGCTGCGGCAGGACATGGCGGGGAGTGTCACCTTCGAGCCCGCGGCGGAGGGCATTGTCTCTCCTTCGCTCTTCGGGCTTAACGCCCTGACGCTGTACGACCTGACGGCCATCGAGCAGATGAGCACGTCCGAAGCGGGTGTCCAGGCCGAGCCGAAGAAGCTCATCACCAAATCCCCAAGAACCATCGATATCCACATCGGGCGCCAGTCCCTCCGCCGCATTGCCTCTGTGGCGGCAGCTGTGTTGCTGATGATTGTCTTCGCCATTCCCGTCAGCGACGGCGGGCGGACGGATGTGGCTTCGTTGGGGATAACCGTATGCCCCAAGGAATCGCCTGTCCAGATGGAACAGCCCGATTCTTCTGCCCCCATCGAGGCCGTTCCTGAAGAGCCGGCACAGACGGAAGCACCTGCCATGTCTCTGGAGCCGGATGCCCCCGCCGTGGTGCGGCCGAGCCGTGTCTATCATGTGATTGCCGGCAGCCTCCCGTCGGACAAAGGAGCTGAGGCGGTTGTCCGGAAGTATGTGGACAAAGGGTTTGAACATGCCACCACAGTGGAAGGCGACGGCCGGGTGCGCATCTCCATCGCCTCGTTCTACGACAAGGCTGAGGGAGAAGCCTATGTGAAGGAGCTGCGCAAGGACGAAGCCTTCAAGAACGTGTGGCTCCTCTCGGTGAAGGCGAGGTAATAACGTTAAACAAATATGAAACGACTACGTTGCCCGAAATGTGACCGCTATGTGGTGTTCGACGAAACGCAGTACACCGATGGACAGGTGCTGGTGTTTGTCTGTTCCCATTGTCAGAAGGAATTCAAGATTCGCCTGGGAGCATCGCGGCACAATGCTGAAAACGACGAGAAGGATTGCGGCTCCATAACGGTTGTCGAGAACGGGTTTGCCTATCGTCAGCAGATTCCTCTGCACGAGGGCGATAATCTGATTGGACGCCGGAACAAAGGGACTGAGGTCGATATCCCCATCGAGACCAACGACCCGAGCATGGACAGGCGTCATTGCTTCATCAACGTCCAGACAGACAGGGCAGGGGAGATGGTCTATACGCTGCGTGACAACAACAGCAGCACAGGCACTTTCCTGATGAACGAGCTGTTAGGCCCTAAGGACCGCGTCCGCATTTCCGACGGGGCCATCATCACGCTCGGCGCAACCACGCTGATTCTACACGAGAGGATGCAGACTTCAGATTAGACTTCAGACTTCAGATGATAGTGCTGCAGCTGAACCGTCCACGGAACATTTATCTGAAGTCTGTCAGTCTGAAGTCTGCCAGTCTAAGAAGCCCCCTCTACACCAGGTCGAGGTCGAATGTCTCCATCAGCTGTTTGAGCGAGGGGTTCTGCGCGGCCATTTCCTCAAACTGTTGGCGTGGCGTCAGCAGCCGTGTGGATGTGGCTGCTTCGGCAATGACAATCTGCATGGTGAGCCGGCTGTTGTGTAGCTTGTTGCGAACGTAGCGCTCGATGGCCTGTTTTTGTTTTTTGAGGTCGGATTCTATCAGCGTGTTGGCTACGCTGACGGTGAAGGTTGTCCCGTCAGCTTCCAGCGTGGGCAGCATGGCGTTCATGCGTTCGGCCGTGGCGATGTCCTCGCGAGGCAGTTCCCCGGCAAATGTCCGCCAGGCAACCTGGAGGTCTTCGGCCTTGACCGGCATGTCGGGCCCCGAGGACATGGGCTCCTGCCGGACGGAGGATGCCGTGGGGGCGCCTGCTGTCTCTCCTGCAGGTGCCTGCCCTCTGGGAGCACGGATGGACACGGTGCCCAGCCTGCTGCGTCCCATCGTCCTGGGGATGGTCGTCGTCTCCTGGGCCGGGGATGTAGCTCGGTTTGGGGACCTGAACTCCTGAACTCCTGAAACTCCTTGACTATTTGTGGCAGGCTGCGAGGAAGGCTGTGCGGCGGGCTGCGAGGAAGGCTGCGTACTGTTATTCGGCAGACTTGAGGGAGCGGCAGTGGTGCTCGCTCCGAAGATGGGTTTCAACTGTGCAGGGCGGCGCCCCGCACTGGCGTCGTCGCTGTCGTCGCCGGTCAGCTGCGAGAGCTGGATGAGGGTGAGCTCGACCAGCAGCCGTTTGTTGCGGCTGGCACGGTAGCTGAGGTCGCAGTCGTTGCAGAGGCGGATGGCCTTGTAGAGGAACTTCTGCGGGCACTTCTGCGCCTGTGCCTGATAGCGGTTGCGCATTTCGTCGCTGACGTCGAGCAGCGGCAGGGTGACGGCGTCGCGGCTCACCAGCAGGTCGCGCATGTGCGAAGCCAACCCGCCGATGAAGTTGCCCCCGTCGAATCCGCGTTGGAGAATCTCGTTGAAGAGCAGGATGCTGTCGGCCGTCTTGTTCTCGAGGAAGAGGTCGGTGAAGCGGAAGAAGTAGTCGTAGTCGAGGATGTTCAGGTTCTCGATGACCTTTTTGTAGGTGACGTTGCCGTCGGAGTAGCTGACCATCTGGTCGAAGATGGAGAGGGCGTCGCGCATGCCGCCGTCGGCTTTCTGGGCAATCACCATCAAGGCCTCTTCCTCCGCCCTGACGTGCTCCTTGGCCGCCACGCCCCGCAGGTGTTCCACTATGTCGGCGACGCCGATGCGGTAGAAGTCATACACCTGGCAGCGGCTCAGTATGGTGGGAAGCACCTTGTGCCGCTCGGTGGTGGCGAGGATGAACTTGGCATAGGCAGGCGGCTCTTCCAGCGTCTTTAGGAAGGCGTTGAAGGCAGCGGTGGAGAGCATGTGCACCTCGTCGATGATGAACACCTTGTAGCGTCCCACCTGCGGCGGTATGCGCACCTGCTCGATGAGGCTGCGGATGTCCTCCACCGAGTTGTTGCTGGCCGCATCCAGCTCGTGGATGCCCAGCGAACGGCCCTCGTTGAAGGCACGGCACGACTCGCACTCGTTGCAGGCCTCGCCCCCAGGCGTCAGGTGCTCGCAGTTGATGGTCTTGGCAAAAATGCGGGCGCACGTGGTCTTGCCCACGCCGCGCGGACCGCAGAATAGATAAGCATGCGCCAGCTTGTCCTCGCGGATGGCATTCTTCAGCGTGGTGGTCAGCCCCTTTTGGCCTACCACCGTGTCGAACGTCGAGGGACGGTATTTCCTGGCTGAAACAATGAAATTTTCCACTCTTTACGAATTTTTCTGCGAAGATAGGTCAAGCCGCGCGAAAATCCAAATTATTTCCCTAAATTTGCATCGCAAAATGCAATTCACGATTCACAACTGACAAATCATAATTCCTAATCTCCAATTTCCAATCTTCAATCTTCAATTTCCAATTTCCATCATGTCCCCGAAACGTCACATCCTGCTCCTGCTCTCCGTGTTGTCCTTTGCCATCCGTTCCTCTGCCCAAGTGACCGACATCATGCCCGACACGTGGTCGGCCACCGATGCCTTGGGGCGTGTGATGCCTTCTGCCGACGACTGTCCCCTCCGGCCTGACAAGAGGCGGACGGTCGGCATCTTCTACATCACCTGGCACGACGAGGGCAAGCACAGTCTCCGCGCACCCTATGGCGGCGACGTCAGCCGCACCCTTGCCGAGGCACCGGAGGCCCGCCTCGACGGCTCGCACCCTGCCTGGAAAGAGGGTAGCCTACACTGGGGCGAGCCCGAGGCGGGTTACTTCCTCAGCCAGGACCGCTGGCTCATCCGTCGCGACCTCTCCATGCTGGCCGATGCCGGGGTCGATGTGCTCATCCTCGACGTCACCAATGCCTTGCTCTACTGGGACGAATGGGCTGTGCTGTTCGACGAGATGGAGAAGATGCGTGCCTTGGGCAACGTGGTGCCGCAGTTCTGCTTCTGGGCGTTCAACGGCAGGGTGGTGGACGTGGTGCAGCAGCTCTACGAACGTATATATAAAAAGGAGAAGTATCGTGACTTCTGGTTCCTCTGGGACGGCAAGCCCCTGCTGCTCTACAACGCCCGTCCTGAGCTCGACGCCAACGGCGGGGGCTACGATGCCGGAAGCTATTCGCCCGAGGTGATGCACTTCTTCACGCTGCGCAACATGTGGTGGGGCTACTACGAATGGGGCGGACAGCGCTATGTCGGCACCGACGACAACTGGAGTTTCGGCTACGAGCTGGGTGATGTCCGCGTCTATGCCCTCACGCCCGGGGAGCGTGCTTCGCGCCATCAGGGCCGTGCCGAGGAGATGGCTGTCACCCCTGCCCAGCACCCCATCAGCATCACTGGCAAGAGCTGGCGCGGAGGCGAACCCCGCCTAAACGACCGCGACCTCCCCGACACCGCCTATGTCCCCTGGCTCGGCACCACCGTCACGCACCCCGAGGGCTATGGCATCTATTTCCAGGAACGCTGGGACGAGGCGCTCAGCGTCGATCCCGACTTCATCTATCTCAACGACTGGAACGAGTGGACGGCCGGCAAGTACGTCAGCGGCCTTGCCCCCGGCAGCACCACCGTACCGGGACCTACCACCTTTCTCGGCAGGGAAAACAGCTTTTACTTCGTCGATCAGTACAATGCCGAATTTAATCGCACCATCCAGCCTATGCGGGGTGGATACACCGATAACTACTACATGCAGATGGTGCAGAACATCCGCCGCTACAAGGGTGTCCGCCCCGTGCCGCTCCTGAAAGGCTATCATTGCGAAGCCCGCTACTTCGACACCCGCGGTGACGTCATCCATCGCAACCACAACGGCTACGGCGGCCTTCACTACACCGACACCACGGGCCGAAACGACATCGTGCAGACGGCTGTCTCTGTCACTCGCCGCCATCTCACCTTCAGTGCCACCGTGGCCGGCCGGCTCTCTCCCCGGACAGACCCCAACTGGATGCTCCTCCTGCTCAATACCGACTGCGACGCCTCCACCGGCTGGGAGGGCTTCGACTATCTGGTGCGCGAGTCGGCGCTGTGGCGCTGGCATGACGGACTGGCCGATTGGGAACGGGTGTGCCCCGTCAGCCTGCAGCTCATCGGTGGCGACGGCCTCCAATTCCTCCTGCCCCGCAAAGCCCTGGGGCTAACAGGACGGGCCTTTGCCTTCGATTTCAAGTGGACAGACAACCCTACTGCCCTGGACAACATCATCACCCTCTCCACCACCGGCGACACCGCCCCCAACCGCCGTTTCTGCTATCGGTTCAGGTGGAAGAGATTTGATAAATAGGCAGAGGATAATAGCAGTAGTTTGCTCAATTTTGGTATCGGAGGTTTCGGTATTCTTGTCTAACGTTCAAATTCTCAGTGCTCAGCCCACCGATACCCTCATTTCGGGGTATCGGTGGAATCACCCTTGCCATCCGACAGATCCATGCAAACCTGCCCAACAGCATCTGCTATGGCAGGACGGACTTGTAACACCGCACGTTGCTCGACCTATCTGTTAGCAGACTATCTTTCATAACGATTCCTTTTTTATACCTCTCCTTTAAGTTAAACTTCATTTTCTTTTTGTTTGCCCAACGTGTTGGGCCACGTTACACAACGTGTTGGGCCACGTTACACAACACGTTGGGCAAACATTGCTTGACTGCGTGGGAAACATCTTTCGCCTGATTCCACCAAGCGAAAGTAGCAGATTATTGCACTTAATACTTTTTCCTTTGGCGTGATGTGATAAAACTATCTTTGCCCGATACCCCCAAACGGGGGTATCGGTGCTTAATCAAGAAAGAATCAATGCTTTATGCGCCGATACCGAAACCCCGATACCATGTTGAAAAGAATGGCTTTTACGCAAAGTAAAATGATTTCCCTCCGTTATCGCTTGCGGACGGGGCGGATGCTGTGGCCGCTATGGCGGCTCCAGTTGTAGAGCATGAAGGCCCCGTCGGAGTAGAAGATGAACCCCTGAGCCTGGCGGGGGTCGTCGGGGCGGAGGGACGAGGACCAGTAGTCGCCATAGGTGTCGATGCCATAGTGGGTGGTGCCGTCGATGTCGCCCGCGGCGGGGAGGAAGATGGTGTTGCCGTTGGGACCGATGATGCGGTAGCCTTTCACCGTGCCGTGTCCAGCCCATTGGCTTCGCTTTCGTCTGTCGCGACTCGGCCATCTTCGAGCAAGCTCGGATGGATCCCGCTGCTCCGTCCATTCGGGCAGCCATGTCCAGATGCACGTTTCGCGCAGCTCGGCCCACTGGCTGACGGAGGGGGTGCGCCATCGGCCATGCCAGCGACGGCGTGCGGCATCGGCGCGGACGCTCAGCGTGTTGCGTGCCGTCAGGTAGGTGTAGTTCTCGGGGGTGTAGGCATCCTTGGGCGTTGTCTCGCCCCAGGCGTAAAAGTCGCCGAAATCTTCGGGCTTGTCGGCGCCGAGGTTGCATGTGGCCCAGAGGGTGCCGCTGGGCAGCCCTAAATCGACGTACTGATGCGTCTTGCAGGAGACAAACCCTGTGCAGACAAGGAGCAGGACGAGGGCGGTAGCGTGGGGGAGAGTCATGGGCATGGCTTTTCGTCCGGCGTCGGTCTGATGATGCTGAAGGAGCCATGCCCTGAGTTGCTGGCGGTCTGTGAAGGTCAGGAGGTTGGTGATTTCCATTTCTGTTTATGGGCTGTATGTCCGCGTGTGAGGCTGCGTCGGGCCCTGCATGAGGGGTTATGGGATGGGGATATCCGAATGGGTGGAGAGGATATAGACGGCTTGTTGCCCGTTTGCTTTCCCGAACAGCAGGGCGGCGGCGAGAGAGTCCTCGGGAAACAGGCGAGTGCTGTCGAAGTAATAGCGTCCGTCGGCACTGCCCTTCCATCCGCCTACGTAGCCATCGTGCTGTAGGGCATGGCTGACAACGTGCCGTAGCTGTCGGCGCGTGTGGCTGCCCTGCGTAGCGGCGTAGCTGACGGCGATGCCTGACGTGGGTTCGGTGAATGTGCGGATGTCGAGCGTGAACCCTTCGGGGTGGCTTTGGCTGAAGGCCCAAACCTGTTCGGTAAGGGCGGAGACGTCATTCCGGTGGATGGATGTGGCGCTGCCCGCACAAGCGGACAGCGCCAGCAGAGTGCAGAGTGCCTGGATGAGGACAGGCGCACGTCGGGCTTTCATCGAGGGAGGGTCAGAGCGTGTTTTGCTTGAGTTTCTCGACGTACTGGTCGATGCGCTGCAGCTCGCGGGGGATGTCGATGCGCTGGGGGCACTCCTCGACGCAGGTGCGGCAGCCGATGCAGTGGTCAGCCTGTCGGAGGGCGGGCACGGCCTTGTCGTACTCGTTGAGGAACGAGTTGCGCAGCTTGCGGTAGTCGGGGTTCTCGCGGTCGGTGGGCAACGACATCTGGGTGACGCGCTTATTGTAATAGGTAAGGATGGCGGGGATGTCGAGACCGTAGGGGCAGGGCATGCAGTATTTGCAGTCGTTGCAGGGGATGAGGGGGTACTTCTGGATGAGCTCGGCGGTCTCGAAGAGGAAGTGGCACTCCTCGTCGGTGAGGGGCACGAGGGGGCTGAAGGATTTGAGGTTGTCCTGCAGGTGCTCCATGTAGGTCATGCCGCTGAGGGCGGTGAGGACGCCTTCGGGTGTGCCGGCGAAGCGGAAGGCCCACGAGGCGACGCTGAGCTCGGGCTCGCGCTCCTTGAGACGGGTGACGATGTTGTCGGGCACCTTGGAGAGACGGCCACCCAGCAGCGGCTCCATGATGACGACGGGAATGCCGCGGTCGTGGAGGTCGTTGTAGAGCTTCTCCGCAGGGGGATTGGAGAGTTTCCAGTCGGAGTAGTTCATCTGAATCTGCACGAAGTCCCAATGGTATTTCTCGTGTAGCGCCACGAAGGCATCCCACGAGTTGGGGTCGCCGTGGAAGGAGAAGCCGAGGTTGCGGATGCGCCCGCTTTTGCGCTCTTCCTGCAGGAAGTCCATCATGCCGTTATCGACGTAGCGGCTGTTGAAGGCGGGGACGCCGCCGCCACCGATGGAGTGGAGCAGATAGTAGTCGATGCAGTCGGTCTGCAGGTATTCAAAGGAGTTGCGGTACATCCGCATGCTGCCTTCGTAGGAATTGTCGCCAAAGTTGGAGAGCTTGGTGGCGATGAAGTATTTGTCGCGTGGGTGGCGAGCCAGGGCGATGCCGGTGGCGCGTTCGCACTGCCCCTGCAGATAGACGGGCGAGCAGTCGAAGTAGTTGACGCCGTGTTCGATGGCGTAATCGACGAGGGTGTTGACAGCCTCCTGGTCGATGACGTCGCGGCCGTTCTCGTCCTTCTTCATGGGCCAGCGCATGCAGCCGTAGCCGAGGATGGAAACCTTGTCGCCCTGCTTGGGATTGGTGCGGTAGGTCATGCCGCCTTCGCCTCTTTGTCCTGTTGACTTGCCCGCTTGTTGACTCTTATTATTGCAGCCGACCAGCGCTGATGCCGCTACGGCACCCGCTGAGCGTTTGATGAATTCTCTTCTATCCATATTTTCTTAACTCTTAACTCTTAATTCTTAACTAAAATCAGACTGTCTTGTGCACTTGGTGACCTTCGACGTAGATGGCGCTGAAGGGCCGGGCGGGGCAGAGGTTCTCGCAGGCACCGCAGCCGATGCATCGCTCCTCGTCCACGACGGGAGTCTGAAGGCGTATGTCGCGTCCACGACGGTCCTTGAACTTCGAGAATCCGTCGGCATTGACCATCTGGATGGCGCCAGTGGGGCAGTGGCGGGCGCAGTTGCCGCAGAGGACGCCGTCGGTGAGGACGACGCAGTTGTGTGCAATCCACACGGCATGGCCTATCTGCGTGGATGCTTTCTCCTCGACCTTGATGGGACGGATGGCACCCACGGGACAGACTGTGGAGCAGATGTTGCACTCGGGACGGCAGTAGCCGCGTTCGTACGACGACTCGGGCTGCATGAAGTGCATCAGGTCGGTGGAGGGACGGAGCACCTTGTTGGGGCAGTTGTCGATGCAGAGCTGGCAGGCGGTGCAGTGGCTGTAGAGGTTACTGGCACTTTGTGAACCGGGAGGGGTGATGCGCGTCTGGCGTTCGGGCACTTTCTTGTCGATGATTTCGGCCAGGCCGCCGTCCATCTTCATCTCCTGCGCCTTCACGGCAGCGGTACCGACGGCAATGAGGCTGCCAGCCAGGAAGGCACGGCGTCCGGCATCAGCCTGCACGTCTGCTGCCTTGCCCGCTTGCCCGCTTGCAGCCTTGCCCGCTTGCCCGCCTTTCACCGGTGCCAGCCGATACTTCATGGCGCCGTACTGGCAGTTGCTCAGGCAGTCCATGCAGGTGACGCAGCGGCTGTGGTCAATTTTCATGCCGCCCTTGATGTCGATGCTGCACGTCTTGCAGTTGCGTTCGCACTTGCGGCATTTCGTACACTTATCGGTGTTGATGACGGGTTTGAAAAGTGAGAAACGGGAGAGCAGGCCCAGCAGTGTGCCGACGGGGCATATGCTGTTGCACCACCAGCGTCCCAGGAAGAAGGCCAGCAGAACGATGAGGATGAGGCTGACACCGCCTACAATCTGTACGCCAGCCGAGGTGTGGCGGCTGAAAAGCGATACCATGCGCCCGAACATGCTGTAAGGCTCAATCAGCCCGGCAAGGACCGAGAACCCTGCGGCCAAAGCCACGATGAACAGAACGAGCACCGTGTAGCGCAGCCAGGTGAGGGGCTTCTTGTACTTGAAGCGGTTTTTCTTGAAACCGTGTGCGCCAATGGCGACATCCTGCAGGACGCCCAGCGGACAGAACACCGAGCAGTAGATTCTGCCGAACAGCACGGTAACCAGCAGTACGACGATGAACGCACCGGCGTTGAGGGCCAGCACAGCAGGGATGAACTGCATGCGGGCTATCCAGCCCAGACTCTTGGGCGCCCAGTCGAAGGCACCGCACAACAACACTACCATGGCGGTGAAAAAGAGTGCGGCGACGACTCTCCGAATCCACCAAAGGGGATGTTTCTTTTGTTTCTCTTTTGCCATATTCCTATTTAATATAATCTTTTTTCTTACCTCCTGTTTTGGCGGATTGCCTCAAGCGCTTCCTTGCACTTGGCGGTGATGCTTGCCCAGTCTTCGGCGGCGACGACCTCTTTTGGAAAGAGCTTGCTACCCATGCCGACGCAGAACACGCCAGCCTTGAACCATGCCGTGAGATTCTCCTCCGTGGGTTCCACGCCGCCCGTCACCATCAGCTTCGACCAGGGCATGGGGGCCATCAGCCCCTTGACGAACTTCGGGCCGAGGACATCGCCGGGGAACACCTTGCAGAGGTCGCAGCCCATCTCCTGCGCTGCGCCCACCTCGCTCACCGTGCCGCAGCCGGGGGTGTAGGGGACGAGACGGCGGTTGCAGATGCGGGCAACCTCGGGGTTGAACAGCGGGCCCACCACGAAACAGGCACCCAACTGGATGTAGAGCGCTGCTGTGGCAGGGTCAACGACGGAGCCCACGCCCATCGCCATGTCGGGACATTCGCGGGCGGCAAACTTCACCACTTCGGCAAACACCTCGTGGGCGAAGTCGCCGCGGTTGGTAAACTCGAAGGCACGCACGCCGCCTTCGTAGCAGGCTTTCACCACCTGCTTGGCCACGGCTGCGTCCTTATGGTAAAACACGGGTACTATGCCCGTTTGGCCCATCTTCTCCAGTACGGCCTGCTTATCGAATCGTGACATAATTCTCTGGCTCTATTGATCTTGGTTTAACGATTAACGTTTAATGTTTAACGAACACGTCCTATGATTTCTGTCCTATGGCTTCAGCTCCTGCCGCATGGTCGTTAAACGTTAAACATTAAACGTTAAACGATAATTCACTATAATTACCTTTGTACTCTGCCGTTGGCGGAGCCGCCTGCAAGTGCTTCCACCTCCTCGGCGCTCACCATGTTAAAGTCGCCGGGGATGGTGTGCTTGAGTGCGCTGGCGGCTACGGCAAACTCCAGTGCCTCGCCCTGTGTGGGCTTGGTGAGCAGACCGTGGATGATGCCGCCGGAGAAGCTGTCGCCTCCCCCCACACGGTCGATGATGGGTTCGATGTCGTAGCGACGGCTCTCGTAGAACTCGTTGCCGTTGAATATCATGGCTTTCCAGCCGTTGTGCGTGGCGCTGAAGCTCTCGCGCAATGTGCTGATGACATATTTGAATCCGAACTCCTTTGCCATAGCCTTGAAGATGCCCTTGTAGCCCTCGGCGGCGGTCTGTCCGCCCTCCACGTCGGCATCAGGCTTGAAGCCGAGGCACAGCTCTGCGTCCTCCTCGTTGCCGATGCATACATCCACGTACTCCATCAGAGGGCGCATGATGCTCTGTGCCTTTTCCTTCGTCCACAGCTTCTTGCGGAAGTTGAGGTCAACGCTGACGGTGACGCCGTGGCGCTTGGCTGCCTGGCAAGCCAGCTCGGTGAGCTTTGCCGCCTTGTCGCTGATGGCGGGGGTGATGCCGCTCCAGTGGAACCAGTCGGCACCTTCCATGATGGCATCGAAGTTGAAGTCCTCGGGTTCGGCTTCGCTGATGGCGCTGTGCGCACGGTCGTAGATGACTTTCGAGGGGCGCATGGAAGCACCCGTCTCGCAGTAGTAGATGCCCACGCGGTCACCCCCGCGGGCAATGAAGTCGGTGTGTACACCATAGCGGCGCAGGGCGTTCACTACGCTCTGGCCAATCTCGTGCTGGGGCAGTTTGCTGACGAAGTAGGCGTCGTGCCCATAGTTGGCCAGGCTGACAGCCACGTTGGCTTCGCCTCCGCCGAAGATGACGTCAAACTGCTCCACCTGCACAAAGCGGTATTGTCCCGCAGGCGACAGGCGCAGCATAATCTCACCTAAAGTAACAATCTTTGCCATATCAATCGGATTGGTTATTGTAGTCTTTTCGGTATATAATATGGATTTATTGGGCGCAAAGATAAAAAGCTCTTGTCGGAAAAGCAAACAAACTGTCCATTTTCTTTTGTTTTGCCTACCTATTTTTAGGTATAAGGCATCATCGGGCACCCTCCGCTGCCCCTTTGATGGCTGATGACTGATGGAAGATGGAAGACTTTTTTTCTTAACTCTTGACTAACCCCTTACCTTTATCTTACGCGCAGGCGCACGGCGATGCCGCCGGTGGGGGGAAGGTGGAGGGGTACTTCGGCATCGGGCATGAGCGAAAGAGTGAGGGGAGAGCCAGTGAGGAGCTCTTCGGCGGCGTATGCCTTGCCGTGGGTGGGGAGGCTGAGATAGTCGAAAGCGTGCTGTGGAATGTGAAGGCGGACGTCGCGTGGCACATCGTCGAAGTTGACGCAGACGATGAGCAGTTCGTCGGCTGTGGCACGCAGGAAGGCATACTGGCGGTTGGGGTCGAAATAGGCTGAAGGGGGATTGACGTACATGAGGTCAAAGAACTTTCCTTCGCTAACGGTTGGCTCGGTGAGGCAAAGGTGTAGCAGACGGGAATAAGCAATGGATAATTGACAATTGACAATTGATAATTTTCCATTCTTTAGCCATTGGCTGACGGTGGGCACGGGGGCATAGTCAAAGATGGAGGTCTTGCCGTCGCAGCCGCTGAAGCCTTCGCGCTCCATGCCCCGTTCGCCCAGCTCCTGGCCGAAATAAACCATCACGGGACAGGTGTCGATGAGGGCCGAGACCATCATGGCAGGTAGGGCACGAAGGCCGTCACCGCAGATGAAGTCGGAGGCCAGTCGCTGCTCGTCGTGGTTCTCCATGAAGTGGAGCATGCGGGGGGCGAGGTCACCGAGCCGCTGCCAGCAGCCGGTGATGGCAGCGGCAGGAGCCTGACCCTTCAGGATGGCGATGAGGGTATCGTATAGCCCGACCTTGTCGTAAAGAAAGTCGAAATGCCCCTGGTGGATGTAGTCGTGATAGCGCCAGGGTTGATAGACCTCGGCGATGAAGAGGATGTCGGGGTGGGCAGCTTTGACCCGGGGAATAGCCCAGTTCCAGAACGCCACGGGGACCAGCTCGGCCATGTCGCAACGGAATCCGTCAACGCCGAGCGACGACCAGAAGAGCAGGATGTCGAGCATCTTCTGCCACGTGTCGCGGTCGCCGTAGTTGAGCTTGGCGGTGTCGGTCCAGTCGCCGTCGCAGATGTGTCCCGGGTGGTAGTTCCTGTCGGTGAAGGGATTGCGCGTGCCCGTATAGTGGCGTGCCACGTGGTTAGGCACAAAGTCGATGATGACCCTCATCCCTGCCTTGTGGGTGCGGCGGACGAGCAGCTCGAACTCGTGGAGGCGGTTAGGGATGTCGGTGGCCAGCTCGGGCGCTACATTATAATAGTCGCGCACGGCGTAGGGCGACCCTGCCTGGCCCTTCACCTCCGTGTCGGCGGGGAGACCGAAGGCGGCGAAGTCGGTCTGCGTGGCGTGGTCGAGCACGCCGGTGTACCAGATGTGTGTGACGCCCAGCGTGCGGATGGCTTCCAGACGGCTGGCGGTGAATTCCTTGAACTTGCCGCAGCCATTCTGCGCAAGGCTTCCGCCGGCGACGACGGGACGTGACGGACTATAGTAGAGACGGGGCAGAACTTGGTAGATGATGGGTTTCATTGTTTTGAAATTTCTGCAAAGATAGTGCAAGGCGAGAGATAATGCAAATTATTTGCAATTTTGACGATGTCTTCGTCCGTCACGACTCGGCAAAGGCTGTGCAAGCTCACCTTTGCTCTCGCTGTTCCGTCCGTTCCGAGCCGCAGCCTATCTAAAAGCCCTGAAAGGGATTAAAGATAATGCAAGATAAGTGAAAATGAAAAAAAATGTTATTTCTCCATGCAATAATTACGCCGCGATGTCGTTCATATAAGAGAAGTAAACGCAAAATAGATGATGAATATCTACGAAACAACGTCCCAACATACTGCCCCATCTGTTTCCTACACCGACTCCATGAACAATGTGGAGCGATTTTTCAAACGTCTGACAGACATTGTGGTATCTGGTGTGGGGATGGTTTTGCTCTCCCCGTTTTTCGTGATTATCTGGCTGGTTATTTTCTTCAACGGCGGCCAGCCTGTCTATAAACAGGAGCGCATCGGCTACCGAGGTCGTCCCTTCCACATCTTGAAGTTCCGCACCATGCGGAAGGATGCCGAGCGCGACGGCATCCCCCGCACCGAAGAGGAGCGCCTGGCGCAGATGACGCGCGTCGGCCATTTCCTGCGCGACTACCACCTCGACGAGTTTCCGCAACTGTGGAACGTGTTTCGGGGCGACATGTCGCTTGTTGGCTATCGGCCCGAGCGGCAAGTGTTTATTGATAAGATTCTGGAGCATAACCCCAACTACATACAGCTCTACCAGATACGTCCCGGTCTGACGTCGAAGGCCACGCTCTACAACGGCTATACCGACACGATGGAAAAGATGCTCACCCGACTGGACATGGACTTGGAGTATCTGACCACCCGCTCGCTGTGGGGCGACGTGAAAATCATCTGGACGACTGTGCTCTCCATTGTCAAAGGGAAAAAATTCTGACCTTATGAAAAAATATCTGTTTTTTGTCATTTTCCTTTTCGCGTGCACTGCGTACGCGCGTGCGCAACAGAAAATGACCGACGAGCAGGTGATAGAGTTTGTCACCGAAGCTCGTGAAAAAGGCACCGCGGACAAGGACATTGCGGCTCAGCTGCTCCGTAAGGGTGTGACCCCCGACCAGGTGAACCGCATCAAGCGCAAGTATGAGCAGCAGCAGCGCACGGGCCAGGGCTCGACATTGAGCGAGAAGTCGCGCATGCGCGTCTCTCCCGTCGGCACAGGCTCGGTGACGCTGCAGGACGACCTGAAGAACCGCGACCGCATGACGCAGTCCGAGAAAGAAGGCGAGCTGCTGGGCGGCATGGACTTCCTCTTCCCCGACTCCGTTGCCCTGCTTGTGCAGCAGGAGCTGGAGAAAAAGCGCAAGCAGATTTTCGGCCACAACATCTTCCAGAACAAGGACATCGCCTTCGAGTCGAGCTACAACCTGCCCACGCCAGACAACTATCGTCTGGGCAGCGGCGACGAGGTGGTCATCGACATCTGGGGAGCCTCGCAGAGCACCGTCCAACAAACCATCTCCCCCGACGGCATCATACAGGTGGAGAACATAGGCCCCGTCTATCTGAGCGGGCTCACGGTCAAGCAGGCCAACGCCCGCCTCAAGGAACAGCTGGGCAGAATCTACTCCGGCATCGGCGGGGGCGAGCCCAACACCTTCATCCGCCTCACCCTGGCCCAGAACCGCAGCATCAGCGTCCACGTGATGGGCGAGGTGGAGAACCCCGGCACCTACGAGCTCTCGTCGTTCGCCACCATCTTCAATGCCCTCTACATGGCAGGCGGCGTCAACGACTATGGCACCCTGCGCGCTGTCAAGGTCTATCGTTCGGGCAAGGAGATAGCGTCGTACGACATCTACGACTTCATCCTCAACGGGCGTACCGGCAAGGACATCCGTCTGGAGGACAACGACGCCGTGGTCGTCGGAGCCTACAGCACGCTGGTCAGCATAGCCGGACAGGTCAAGCGCCCGATGTACTACGAGATGCTCCCCTCCGAGACGGTGAAGAACCTCCTGGACTATGCCGGCGGCTTCACGGGCAACGCCTACCGGCAGGACGTCCGCCTGATCCGTGTGGGTCAGCGCGAATACGAAATCTACACCCTCAATGCTGCCGAGCAGCAGCGCTTCGTCATTGCCGACGGCGACTCCGTCACCGTCGATTCCATCATGCCCACCTTTGCCAACCGTGTGGAGGTGCGCGGCGCCGTCTATCGTCCCGGGCAGTTCCAGATGGACGGCCGTGTCACCACGGTGAAGCAGCTCGTGCTCACCGCCGGCGGCCTTACCGACGATGCCTACCTGAACCGCGCCGTTCTCAACCGCCGCAATGCCGACGGCACCATGGAGAACCTCTCTGTTGACCTTGGGCACGTGATGGCAGGCCAAGCCCCCGACATCACCCTCCGCAAAAACGACATGCTCGTCATCCCCACCATCGAGGACATGCGTGAGACGCAGATTGTCACCATCTACGGCGAGGTGGCCTTTCCCGGCTCCTACCACTATCAGGAGAACATGTCCATCGAAGACTTCATCCTGACGGCGGGCGGACTGAAGGAGGCCGCGTCAACGGCCAAGGTGGACGTCTCGCGCCGCATCAAGGACTCGCGCGCCACCAGCGTCAGCGACACCATCTCGCAGATGTACAGCTTCTCCATCAGCGACGGACTGGTGGTCTCGGGGCAGTCTGACTTCACCCTCATGCCCTTCGACGAGGTCTATGTCCGCAAGAGCCCGGGCTACTTCGAGCAGGAGAATGTGCGCATCGACGGCGAGGTGCTCTTCAGCGGCACCTATGCCCTGACGAAGAAGAACCAGCGCCTGAGCGAGCTGGTGAAGAGCGCCGGCGGCCTCACGCCGCAGGCCTACATCAAGGGCGCCCGTCTGCAGCGGCAGATGACCGACGAGGAGAAACTCCGCCTCGAGACCAACGTGGAGATTGCCGTGCAGATGGCCGAGAACAAGAAGGACTCCGTGGCCATCCGCCGGCGCATGATGAGCCAGACGGACTACCCCGTAGGCATTGAGCTGGAGAAAGCCCTCAAGAACCCCGGCTCCGACGCCGACCTCGTGCTTCGCGAAGGCGACGTGCTCACCATACCCCAGTTCTCCAACACCGTCAAGGTCAGCGGCGAGGTGATGTACGCCAACACCATCACCTACAAGAAGGGCAAAACCCTGCGCTACTACATCAACCAGGCCGGCGGCTACTCCGGCAACTCCAACCGCTCGAAAGCCTACATCGTCTATATGAACGGCACCACCACCAAGGCCAACAGCTGGGGCAGCCGACTGGTGCAGCCCGGCTGCGAAATCGTCGTTCCCGAGAAGCCCGAGCGCGAAGGCATGAAGACAGCCGAAATCCTCAGTCTCGGCTCCACGGCAGCCTCCCTCGCCACCGTCGTCCTCGCCCTTGTCAACCTTATCAACAGCAGCAAATAAGTTATGGAAAATACACAGAAGAACCCCGCCCCGCTGGACTTCATCGGCATCATGCTGATGCTGCTGAAGAAGTGGAAGCTGCTGCTGAAAGCCTGCTTCATCGGGGGCATCCTCAGCATCATCATCGCCTTCAGCATCCCCAAGGAATACACCTCCACCGCCGTCCTTGCCCCCGAGATGGCAGGCGGCGGAGGCATCAGCAGCAGCTTCGGCTCACTGGCTGCCATGGCCGGCATCGACCTCGGCGGCCTCAGTGGGGGAGAGGATGCCGTCTATCCCGAACTCTATCCCCAGATTGTGGCTTCCACCCCCTTCCTGACCGAGCTGATGGAGCTGCCCGTCGCAACCCAGGACGGCAAGCTGCAGACCGACCTCTATCACTATCTGCGCTACCACCAGCGCCACCCCTGGTGGAGCGTGGCCATGGAAGCCCCCGTCAAGCTCGTCAAGAAACTGGTGTCGCACCATGCCCCCGACACCGTCATGCCCAGCCGCCACGCCGACCCCATGCTGCTCTCGCGCAGCCAGCAGCTGGTGCTCAAGTCGCTGAGCAAGAAGATAAACACCTCCGTCGATAAGGGCAACAACGTCATCACGCTGGGCGTCACCATGCAGGACCCGCTCATTGCCGCCGTGGTGGCACAGCACGTCTCCGATAACCTCCAGCAGTACGTCGCCGACTACCGTTCAGCCAAAGCACGCAAGGACCTCGCCTACACCGAGCAGCTCTTCGGCGAGGCGCGAGAGAAGTACTTCGCCGCCCAGAAGGCCTATGCCACCTATGCCGACCAGCACCAGAACATGGTGCTGCTGCAATACCAGATAGAGCAAGAGCGATTGCAGAACGAGCAGGAGCTGGCCTTCAACGTCTATAACCAGCTGGCCAGCCAGCTCGAGCTCTCGCGGGCCAAGGTGGCCGAGAGCACACCCGTCTGCGTGGTCATGCAGCCGCCCTACACCCCCTTCAAGGCCTCCTCGCCCAAGAAGATGATGATGGGCATCCTCTACGTCTTCCTCGCCTTCTTCGGTACGGCAGCATGGCTCATCATTCGCGAAATCGTCCGTGGCAGAAGGGAAAACCAACGTTGATTTACGATTTGACTATTTACGATTTACGATTTATTTACGATTGGATTATTTAATTATTTGTGGTACGATGCAACGTGAAATTGTAGAATTGATAAACTGAAAAATCAATCGTAAATAGTAAATCGTCAAATTGTAAATTTTCCGCGCCAAATCGTAAATAGTAAATCGTCAAATTGTAAATATAAAAGTTGCTTTATCTCGTCGGCATATTGTTGGAAGTCGCCGTTCTGTTCTATCTCGAGCGGAAGGCGTGGGGCACACTGCTCACTCCCCTCAACATCCTGATGCTGCCCTACGTGGCCGTCCTGCTCATCTCCGTGGCCATGGCCGGGCGGGGCGGTTTCGTGGAGTTCTACTATCCCAGCATCCTGCTTTGGAACGTCGGCCTGCTGCTGTTTGCGCTTCCCAGCTTCCTGCTGGCAGGCTATGCCGGCAAGCACCGCTACGACATCCGCTCCACCGCCATAGCCGACGACCGCATCCCCCCCCTCTTTGTGGCCATCGGCATCGTCCTCGTCCTCATGATGACCTACCGCCTGCTGTCCACCCTCCGCAGCTCAACGTACATGATAGGCTCCGACGAGTTTGCCGAAGAGTTTGTCGGCTTCGGTTTCTGGGGACACCTCAAGCACTTCTGCAGCGTCATGCTGATGCTTTTCATCTTCTATCTCGACCGTCAGCGCCGCTGGCTTTGGCTCTTCATCATCCCCCTGATGCTTGTCAGCTTCATCAACATGGTGAAGGGCGCCATCATCATCCCCCCCGTGGTGGGTGTCATGCTGCGCATAGCCTCCGGCAAGACAAAGGTCACGCCCCGTCTGCTGCTCTGGGTGGCGCTCAGCGCCGTGGCCGTCTTCTTCATCACCTTCGGCGCAGCCGTGGTCATCGTCAACGACATTGCCATGAACGGCGGCGTGGCCCAGTGGATTATGCAGCGCTTCGTCCACTACTTCTCCTCCGGCACGCTGGGGCTGAGCATGGACATGCAGCTTGGCGTCCCCGACCGCGGACCCTTCACCGTCATCTGGACACCCTTCATCAACATCCTCAACCAGCTCACGGGCGACGGCGAAGTGCTCTCGCCCGTCAACCCCACGTTCCACTTCACCGGCATCAGCCTCACCAACGTCCGCACCTTCTTCGGCACGCTCTTCATCTACAGCAATCCCCTCCAGTTCGCCCTCTACACCGTCGGACTGAGCGCCGTGTGCTACACCCTCAAGCTGCTCTCCGTACGCTCGTGCAACCTGTTCGTGAATACCTTCTACTATTACTATTGCGCGTTGCTGGCCATGGGATGGTTTGAGTTCTACTTCTTTCACCTCGATGTCATCGAGACGCCCGTGATGATTATGCTCCTTTGCGTGCTGGCAAAAGTGTCCACGTCGGGCTTAGGGCAAACGATGCAGACCGTCCACAGCTCATAAAAGGGGATATAGGTAAACTGGTGGTCGCGCCTTGAAAAGTGCTTTCCGGCGGTTGATCGTTGCCGCGACGATTTAACAATTAAAAAGGGGCTCTGGCGTGCGGAAAGGGGGCTCTGGCGTGTGGAAAGGCCTTTTCCGCGTGTGGAAAGGGGGCGCTGGCAAAGGGGAGGGGTGAACTTGGAAAAAAGTGGGCTATTGTGAGGAGAATAGTAGAATAGTACGATAGTACGATAGTATGGTAGCCTTTCTCGCGCACGCGAGTATAGACGTGGAAAAGTAGTAGATATCTATATATTATTATTATTATTTTCTATATTATATATCATTCCATATATATTTAAACGCGCGCGGGCACGTGAAGAATACTACCATACTATCGTACTATTCTACTATTCTACTACTCTGCTTGTCATTTTCACCTGGGTGTAGTAAAACGAACGAAAAGATAGGCTGCAGCTCGGATAATTGCAAATATATTTGCATTATCTCTCGCCTTGCACTATCTTTGCACGATTTTTGCATATTGAAGCAGGAAGTTATGACGGTTGTTGTATTAATAAACTGGAATGGCGCCGACGACACGCTGGCGTGCCTTCGCTCCTTAGGAGCGGCTGAGGGCGACTTCCGCATCGTCGTGGCCGACAACGGCAGCACCGACGACAGCGTGGAGCGCATACAGTCGTTCCTCGCCTCTGACGAGTGGACGGCAGCATCGTCGCACCCCGCCGAGGTGCTCCCGCTGGGGCACAACTGGGGCTTCGCCGTCGGCAACAACAAGGCGATTGCCTATGCCCGCCGCTACCAGCCGGACAGCTTCATGCTGCTTAATAACGACACGGAGGTGGAGCCGGACTTCATGGCGAAGCTGCAGGGCTACCGCGCTGCCCATCCCGACGTGAAGGTGGTGGGGCCCCTCGTCTGCTACTGGACGGACAAGAACCGCATCTGGTCGTGCGGCGGACGGCTGACCTTCGGCACACGAAAGGGCTTTTTCCGAAACCGGATGACAGCCGAGGTGGCGCGTACGCCGCTGCCGGTGACCTTCATCTCGGGCTGTGCCCTGCTGGCCGATGCCTCGCTGGTGGACGACGAAGGACGGCTGCTCACCGAACGGTTCTTCTTCGGCGAAGAGGACTATGAGTTTGCCCATCGCATGCGCAGGGCAGGGGAGCGGATGGCCGTCGTGCGCGATGCCGTCATCTACCACAAGGTGGCGTCGGCAGCCCGGCGGATGTCGGGCGGCAGGCTCGGACGAGACTATATGTACTATCTGGGACGCCTCATCGTGGCTCGGCTATACTACTCTCCCGTGCAGTTTTGGGCGATACGCTGCCTCAGCCTGCCCGGTTGCCTGCGGTACTTCAAGGCCGACGGGCTGTCGGCACGCGAGGCGTGGCGGCTGGTGCGACGCCTGATGCACGACGCACGCACCAAAGAGGGCATCTCGTACGAGGACTTCATCAGCTATTCCAGACTAACAGACCGTCAGACTAACAGACTGACAGATGAAAGTCTGGGAAACGAACCGGAGACAGAAGAATTATCTGATAGTCTGACAGTCTGTAAGTCTGATAGTCTAAAAGAAGTGAACAGAAATGAGTAAGAACCGCAGGCAGGTGTTGATGCTCTACGCTGCCACCTTCGTGGGGGCCGTACTGAACTTCGTGGCTTCGAAGGTCAACACCGACGTGCTGGACACGGTGTCGTACGGCAACGTCCGCTACGTGATGAACATCATCCAGCTGCTGTCGTGGGTGGTGCTGTTTGGCTGGTTCATGTCGGGCAGCCGTCTGCTGGCTCTCTCTGACGACCGTCGCCGCAGCGCCCGTGTGCGCGGAGCCCTTGTGGTCTGTCTGGGCATGGCGGCGCTGTTGCTTGCAGGGGGGACGGCTGTGGCGGGCGTGCTGCATGGCGCCAAGCCCGAGCTGCGCACCCTCTTCTTCTGCTCGCTGCCCGTCTGCTTCTATCCGCTGCTGACCAACTACATGAACACCACGGCGCAGGGCGACAACCACATCGGGCGCCTGGCGCTGGCGCGTATGCTGCCGGTGCTCTGCTTCATCCCCGTGGCGCTGGTGGTCTATCGCCGCTTCGGCGCCGACAGCCGCACCGTGCTCTGGCTCCACTGGGGCATCTGTTCGGCGGTGCTGGCGGCCATCGTCGTCTCCACACGTCCTTCGTTCCACGACCTAAGGCCGGTGTTTGCCGACCTGCGGCAGGAGAACCGTTCCTACGGCATCCACCTCTACCTCGGCTCGCTGGCTATGGTGGCTACGAACTACCTGCCGGGCGTCACCCTGGGCATCTTCGGTGACGACAATGCCGGCGTCGGCTTCTTCACCCTGGCGCTGTCGCTTGCCCAGCCCATATCGTACCTGCCGGGCATCGTCGGCACCACGTTCTTCAAGCAGTTCGTCCACGAGCCGTGCATCCCCCGCCGCGTGATGGGGGTGACGCTGGGCATCACCTTGCTGTCGTGCATCGGCTTCGTGGTGCTGATAGGCCCTGTCGTCAGCCTCTACAATGCCGAGTACCGTGTGGTGGCTCCCTATGCGGCATGGCTGGCCGTCGGATTCAGCGTGCACGGCATCGGCGACATGGTAAACCGCTATCTGGGTTCGCATGGGCAGGGAAGGAGCATCCGCGACAGCAGCTTCGCCTGCGGAGCGGTGAAGATTGTGGGTTCGGTGCTGCTGGTGTGGCTTTGGGATGTCAAGGGGGCTATCCTGACGGCTATCCTCAGCTCGGCAGTCTATGCCGCCTCGCTCTACCTGAAATACCGCAGGTTTGTAAGGTCAACAAGCTAACACGTCAACAGGTCTTATAATCGTAAATCCATGAGAGATTTGTTTTTCATAGGGGCTATGGACTTCCCCAATGTGGCTCAGGCGGGCGACGCGGTGAAGAACCGCTATCTGCTCTCCTTCTTCCAGGAGAAGTTGCAGCGGGTGGAGTATGTCGATACGCAGTGCTGGAAGAAAAACCCGCTGGTGCTCTGCCGTGTGATGGGCATGCTGCTCTTCCGCCGCTATGCTAACATAGTCATCTCCACCTCCAACGTCAGCGCCTATCGCCTGATTCGCCTCACCACGGCGCTGCCCCTCAGAAGCCGCATCTACTACTTCATGATAGGCGGCTACACACCGGTGAAAATCAAGCAGGGCATCTACAAGGCTGCTCCTTTCCATAAACTGGAGCGCATTATCGTGGAGGCCGACAAGGTGGCTGAGCTCTACCACGAGGTGGGACTGGACAACACGCTGAGGCTCTACAACTTCAAGGCTATCTACTACGTCCCCGACGTCTCGCGTCCTCCCCATGAGGGCAAGGTGGTGCGCTTTGTGTTCCTCTCGCGCCTGACGGAGCTGAAGGGCATCTTCCACATCCTGGAGTCGGCGCGACGGCTGAACGAGCTGGGGCTTCAGGGGCGCTACGAGATTGATTTCTACGGACGGGTGGATGCCGAGGTGAAGGAACGATTCTTGTCCCAGTGCGAAGCATTGCCGGGGGTGCGCTACCGGGGTTTCCTGCCGCTGAACGATGCCGATGGCTATCGTCAGCTGGCCCAGTACGACGCCATGCTCTTCCCCACCATGCACCCGACGGAGGGCTTCCCCGGCGTGATAGCCGATGCCGCCATCGCCGCCCTGCCGGTGATAGCCTCCAACTGGAGCTATGCCGAGGAGATTATCGGCGACGGACGCTGCGGACTGCTCTTCCCCGTGGGCGACAACGACGCGCTGACCGACACCATGCAACGGGTCGTCGAGAACCGCACCCTCCTGCAACCCCTCCGCAAGAGGGCGCTGGAGCACGCACTACTATACGACGTGAAGGCCGTCCTCAACGATGAACTGCTGCAGAAACTGGGAATGAAATGATGAAATACGCTTTCAACTACGAATCACGCGAATCAAAGTCAAAAAAACGTAGTCAATGAGTGGGAAATGAAGAAACTGTTGAAGAGAATGGCTGCCTTTGTGGGGCGGAGAAATCCTGCCCTGCTGGTGCGCATACGCTACCTGTTGCGATTTCATAAACGGATAAACCTGCGGCACCCCGCCAACCTGAACGAGAAGATACAGTACCTCTCCCTCTATACCGATACCTCGGCATGGACGCGGCTGACGGATAAATACGTCGTCAGGGCGTATGTCGAAGAGTGTGGGCTGGGACACATCCTCAATACGCTCTACGGCGTGTGGGAGTCGGCTGACGACATGGACTTCGACGCGCTGCCGGCGCAGTTCGTCCTGAAGGCTACGCACGGCTCGGGCGACGGCATCATCGTGAAGGACAAAAGCCAGCTCGACACCGAGCAGGTGCGGGAGGTATTCCGCCACACCCTGAGCGAGACCTACGGCCTGGCGGAGGGCAACCTGCACTACTCGCGCATCAAGCCGCGCGTCATCGCCGAGGCCCTGCTGGTGAACGACGAGTGGTCCGCACGCTACTCCTCGTCGCTCATCGACTATAAGTTCTGGTGCTTCAACGGCAAGGCTCACTACATCCTCACCTGCACCAACCGCAAGGGGGCGAACAAGTCGGAGTTGCTGACTTACGACACGGCGTGGAACGCACACCCCGAATATGGCCTCTACAACGACCACTACCTGCAGGGTACCCCCATGCCCGCTCCTCCACAGCTGCACGACATGATACGCGTGGCAGAGACGCTGGCGACACCCTTCCCCCTCGTGCGCGTTGACCTCTACAACACCGCCGGACGCATCGTCTTCGGCGAGATGACCTTCACCTCGCTGGGCGGATTCATGAACTACTACACCCCAGACTTTCTACAGAAAGCAGGCGAGCTCGTTACATTACCCTGAAAAAATTTTGCAGTTCGCTTTTTTGTCACTACCTTCGCGCCGAATTTTGAAAAACGGAGATGCAAAAGCCTGCGGAAGACCTGGTATCAGTCATCATGCCTACTTACAACGAGAGTTGCCTGTTGGCAGACAGCATTCGGAGCATCCTGGCTCAGACCTATCAGAACATCGAGCTCCTCATCACGGACGACGCCTCGACCAACGACGAGGTGCGCGATATGCTTCTGCAGTTCCAGCAGGCCGACAGCCGTGTGCGTCTCTTCTTCCTCGACACCAACTACGGCCCCGGGCTGGCACGCAACATCTCCATCCAGCAGGCCGGAGGACGGTTCATCGCCTTCTGCGACAGCGACGACTGCTGGATGCCCGATAAGGTGGAGAAGCAGGTGGCTTTCATGAAGGAGCACGACTGCACCCTCAGCTACACCACCTACCTCCAGCGCATCCCCGAAGGCAAGGTGGTGGGCATTGTCCGTTGTCCGCGGACGCTCTCGTTCCGCCAGCTCAAGCACGACAACAAGATAGGCTGTTCGACGGCCATGTACGACACCGCTAAGTATGGCAAGTTCTTCATGCCCACCATCCGGCGCCGTCAGGACTGGGCACTCTTCCTCAGCATCCTGCAGAAGAGCGGCAAGGCATACGGCCTTCAGGAGCCGCTGACCTACTACTGCCTGCGCCGAGGCTCCGTCTCGAGGGCAAAGCGCTTCTCGCTCATCCACTACAACGCCTCGGTCTATCAGCAGCTCTTCGGCTATTCGAAGCTGAAGTCCTACCTCTATCTGTTCCTCATCTTCATGCCCACCTATTTCACCAAGCGGGCAAAGATATGGCTCGACAGCCGTAAGTACAGGAAACCGTAAAAGCCCTCTTCGTCTTTTATAACGCCGAGATATGAAACGTCCCGACTGGTTAGAAAAAGAACACCTTCGTTCTGTCATCTTTGATGTCGATACGCCCGCAGGCCGACGTTTTGATATCATACTGATCATCGCCATTGCTGTCAGCCTGGTTATCCTCTTCTTCGAGAGTAACCCCTCGCTGCCCTCTTGGCTGAAGCTCTCCCTCGGCGTACTTGAAGGCGTGCTCACCGTGCTGTTCACGGTCGAGTACATTGCCCGTCTCTACTGCGCCGAGGACCGCCGGGGCTATGCCCTCAGCGGCTGGGGCATCATCGACCTGCTGGCTGTGCTGCCGCCGTACCTCACCTTCTTCCTCCCCGGTGCGCGTTATCTGCTCATCCTGCGAAGCATCCGTTTCATCCGCATCTTCCGCATCTTCCGCCTCTTCTCATTCCTGAACGAAGGCGAACTGCTTCTCAAGGCCATCGGGCGCAGTTTCCACAAGATTGCCGTCTATTTCCTCTTTGTGTTCGTGCTCGTCATCTGCCTCGGCACGCTCATGTTCATCATCGAGAGCGGGCAGCCCGACAGCGACTTCCGCGACATCGGCACCAGCATTTACTGGGCCATCACCACCCTCAGCACCGTAGGCTATGGCGACATCACCCCCTGCACGCCCGTCGGCCGGCTGCTCTCCTCGTTCATCATGCTGTTGGGCTACACGCTCATTGCCGTTCCCGGAGGCATTGTCACCGTTTCGTTCATCAATACCACCGACGAGCCGGTGCGCAACGGCCGCTGCCCGCGCTGCGATGCCAAAGTGCGCAAGGGCGACAAGTACTGCTCCCAATGCGGCGAGAAGTTATAAGGGCATATCAGAAACAGGGGCTGATTCAGCCTTTCATTTGTCCTTTCTTTGGTGATTTCTTTTATTCCTGGCATTCAATTTCTTATTTCTGCCCCGATGCTGCTTCTTTCCTTGGAACACAATTGTGTTTTAATTAAAACCCGATTGTGTTCTAAATAAAACACAGCTGCGTTCTAAATAAAACACAATTGTGTTTTAAGAAGTTTTGCTTGCATTGGCAAGCTTTTCGTCATAGTCCACGAGGACACACCGAATTACGGACAAACTAAAAAGCCCTACCTCTGTGATGACAGCCTTTTTTACTCGGGTGACAGGATGTAAACGCCTGACAATTTGCCTAAAAAGCCGCCCTGCAAAGGGCCAAGCCAAGTGTGACGCACTTTTTTGCGTCACGCCCTCCGTCACACTCTGCGTCACGCCATACAGCGCTGTTACTCTAATTGTTATACAAACTGTGACGCACGCGACGCAGAAAATAAACTTTTTTTGTTGGGGGAAGAGCTAAACTGTAGGAAATACCGTTTTTCCTATAACACTAGAAAAAAAAGAACAAGCCGTGTTTATCCTTTAATCTGCGTTCAGTTATTCCTTTGTGAATCTGTAAACTGCCCATGTGGGCAGGAGCACCAATAGTATTAGCACTACCTCTGTGAGCGCGTATGAGCCGAAAAGGTCAACCAATGTCTGGAATTTCAGAACGACGTCAACCAGAAGGACTAAAAGGGCGAACCAGCAGAGGAAGAACAGGGCTGCATGCTTGATTTTGCGTTTCTTCAGTTTCATTTTTCGGGTGATTTTCAGGAGGGCGGGGGATTAGTATTTCCGTAGCGTGAGGCGGGTCTCGGCGTTGTCGAGGGTCATGTTGCTGCGGGTCATGCGGAGGGCGAACGACGCGGGCTGGGCGTGGATGCCGAAGGCCTTGAGGTGGTCGGCAGGAGCAGGGGTGGTCTCCTGCGGGTTCGTGTAGTGATAGACATAGAAGGTGCTGAAGTCCTACCTCTATCTGTTCCTCATCTTCATGCCCACCTATTTCACCAAGCGGGCAAAGATATGGCTCGACAGCCGTAAGTACAGGAAATAGAAAAGTTTTCCTGGGAGAACATCCCCGTTCACTTGTTGTTTGCCGACAGAATCAGGACAAACAATCCGGCCGTTTTGTTTCCACCTTGAAAAGAGGAGTTTGTTTTTTGAACTTCTTTTGGAAGAATAAAAAAAACGCCGTACTTTTGTCGCAGATAATTGATTGCAATGAAAGTAACCCCGAGTCGTCTTGCTACGATGTTGAAAAGGGAGCCACAAACGGCAACAAGCCGGTTTTAATCGAGACCAGGCTGTCTTGCTACGATGTTGAAAAGGGAGCCACAAACGGCTCCCTTTTCTTGGCACAACGGGGAGCATCCGCGAAATATTCCGCGAAATATTCCTCCTGTGCCCCCCTTTTTTCCCATTTTTCTGTAATGTTTGCAGGCTTGGACGTGTATATAAGGGTAGAAAACTGCGAAAAATCATGCAGACTGACGATATAAAGAAAATCCAACAAACGTTGAGTGCGGCACGAAAGGGCGACGCCAACGCTGCCGGCGCTCTTGTCCAACGGTACGCCGCGACGGTGTTCCGCCTAATCGTGCACATGGGCATATCCGCCCCCGACGCAGAGGAACTGACGCAAGACGCTCTCCTTCGGGCATGGGAGCATATAGCCGACTATGACCCGCGGCGGGCGTCGTTTCAGACATGGCTCTGCCACATTGCCTACCATCTGGCGCTTAACCACCTTCGCCGTCCTGTTCTCGTCACCCTCTCCCTCGACGACGATGCGGCTCCGTCGCTTGATGCCGTCGAAGCAAAGGATATGACGGAGCTTTTTCAGCACCCCGACGACGAGCGGACGGAATGGCTCTGCCAAGCGTTGGAGCAGCTGACGGTTGAAGAGCAGACCCTCGTCACGCTCTTCTACTACGACGACCTTCCCCTCAGTGACATCAGCTATATCGTCGGCCTCACGTCGGGAGCCGTTGCCGTACGGCTGCACCGTATTCGCCAAAAACTCTATCACCTTATCAAAAAAATACAAGAAAAATGAAAAACAAGTCCACTAAAGAAACTGACGAGCTGCGTCGTGCTGACGTTAACCTGCGTGCCGCCCTGCACCGACGCCATGCTCGGGTGCCCGAACTGCCTGCCGACTTCACGGAGCGGCTGAAGGAAAAGATGTTCTCTCCTGAAGGAGCCCAGCCGTTGCAGAAGTCCGGACGTATTCATCTCTCCCTTCTTTCCAGAAAAAGAGTGGCGGCCATCTTCCTCGGCTTCGTGCTTATCAGCGGCATCACCTTCGCCACCATCCGGCATTTCAATGCAAGCACACGCGCAGCCCAATCCACCCAGACAGAGTCGCAACCCGTCGCAGCGTCGGACGCTGGTGCAGGCGTTGTAAAATTTCGCGATACACCCCTTGACAGCATCCTGTCCGTCGTAGCCCTGTCGTACGGCCGTGCAGTTTGCTTCCACACCGCTGGAGCCAGTTCGCTGCGTTTTACCATCGCATGGAATCCAGATTCTCCACTGGCGGTTTTTCTTGCTGATGTGAACGAGTTTGAAGGACTGTGCCTCACTGACAAGCGCGACACCCTGTTTGTTGATTCTGTTAATCTGGAGGAAAACGAAAAATGAAACGCGCCGTCATCACCTTGCTCTTACTCTATTCATTCCTATTCATTTCCGCCCAGCGCATTACGCACACGTTCAGGGAACAGTCGCTTGCCGAGGTGCTTGAAACGCTCAATAGCGAGCAGACGGAATACACCATTTCCTTTATTCACAACGATCTGGAGCACCTGCGGGTTTCAGCGAAAGTCAATGCCTCGTCGCTGCCCGAGGCTGTGCAGACCATTTGCAAGGGCCAGCCCGTCAGGATAAAGGCACGCGACAAGCAGCTGTTTGTCCAATATAAGAAGAAAGAGGACAGGAACAGGCAGGAGAAGTATATACTGATGGGAAAGGTCTATGATTTCAAACAGCATGTTGACTTGCCCGGAGCCACCGTGCAACTGTTGGATAAGGACAGCACTGTCATTAATCAGACCGAAGCCCTCGTCCACTGGATTAGCGGTGACGAGAGCGGCGAGCGGGCAGAATACCGCTTCGTCGTTCCCAAGCAGGAGACCACCTACATCCTGCGTGCCACCTACATGGGCTACAAGCCCGCCTACATGACCGTGACGCTGGGCAACCTGAAGAAGCGCGATTTCGGACGCGAGCTGCCACCCATTCTCATGCGCGAGGACTCGAAGGTACTGAAACAGGTTACTGTCTCGGCCACAAAGGTACAGTTCTACTGGCGGGGCGACACGATTGTCTATAATGCCGACGCCTTCGTGCTCGCCGAGGGCTCCATGCTCGATGCCCTGATAGCCCAGCTGCCCGGCGTGGAAATCAAGGAGAACGGCGACATCTACCACAACGGCAAGCTGGTGCGCAACCTCATGCTCAATGGCAAGGACTTCTTCCGCAACGACCGCAAGGCCATGCTTGACAATCTGCCCGCCTACACCGTCAAGCAGGTGGAGGTCTATTACAAGCTGGGCGAGCGCAGCGAGTTTCTGGGCTACGAACTGCCGAACGATAAGGAGTATGTCATGGACGTGAAGCTGAAGAAGGAATACTCCATCGGCTGGGTCGGCAATGCGGAAGCGGGCATCGGACTGGCCGACGCCAGATACACGGGCAGCAACCCCTACCTCGGCCGCCTGTTCGCCATGCGCTTCACCGAACATTCGCGCCTGGCCGTCTATGCCAACGCCAACAACCTCAACGACAACCGAAAGCCGGGAAAAACCGACACGTGGACTCCCTCGAACATCAAAGAAGGGACACGCACGGAACAACTGGCCGGATTGGACTACAACGTTGACGACCGTAGCCGTAAATGGAATGTCGATGGCGAGGCCAAGTTCTCCCACTCGCTGCTCGCAGACGAGCGCAGCACCCTCCGCACGAACTTCCTCCCCACGGGCAACACCGTCGAGCGTATCGCGAACAACAGCCACGACGGCAATCTCACGCTCTCTACCAGCCACCACTTGAAATACACCTTCGACCTGCCGCGCGGAGTCGTCAGCTCGGTCATGTTGAATGTGAAGCCCAACGTCAGCTACCGTCGCTACGACACCTCGTCCGCCATGACGAGCGAAGCCTACGGCGACACGCTCATCAACCGCTACATAACCGCAGGACTGTCGCAGGGCGAGGAGTGGAAAACGCAGGCATCGGTTAGCTCCGTCATCCAGCTTAGGGACAACACATCGGACGCCTGGGAAGTGTACGCCGACGTCAGATACCGTTCCCTCCGCGACGACACCTTCAACCGCTACGCGCTTTACATGCGTGACCAGGCGAACCCCTCACAAACCGCCGAGCAGTACTTCCGTGGCCATCCCGACCGCAATGGCTCGGCCGTGGGGAACATCACCTACAACCGCTTGCTGAGCGAGGGAATACACGTCAGCGTGATGTACAGCCTCAAGCACGCCACCGCCGAGCGCGACAACCATCTCTACCGCCTCGACCGCCTAAACGGCTACGAGCAGGGCCGGCTGGGCTGGCTGCCCTCTGTGGCCGACTACGAACTGGGCATCGACGCCCGCAACAGTTACGACAGCCGCAGCGCCCACACCGAGCAAAGTCTCACCCCCGACTTCTACCTGTGGCGCGAAACTGGTGTAGGGCGTTTCTGGCTTCAGGCACGCTTCCCCGTCACGCTCCATCGGCGAACCCTCGACTACCGGCGCGGAGCCATCGACACCACGCTCACAAAACGCGACCTGCAAGTGGGCATCTACAACACCTTCCTCGAATGGAAGAGCAAGAACGAGAAGCACGAAATCCAGACGCAGTACGGCTATAACCCCTCGCTCACCGACCTGCTCTACTCCGTCGATATGCGCGACGACACCGACCCGCTCAACATCCGCGAGGCGGGCAGCAACCTCAGAAACAGCGTCCGCCACTGGGGCTACCTCTACTACAACTACAGCCCGAAGAAAGGCATCCGCCACAGCATCGGCTTCAACGGCGAAGCGATGCAGGACGCCGTCAGCATGGGCTACACCTACGACACCCGCACAGGCGTACGCACCTTCAGGCCTTACAACGTCAACGGTAACTGGAACATCAGCCCCCTCTATTTCTTCAACGCCACCTTCGAGAATAAGAACAAACTGAACGTCGGTACAGCGACGTACGGCAACCTGGCACAGAACGTCGATCTCATCGGCGCCGCTGGCGCGCAGCCGGCCGAAAGCCGCGTCCTGACGCGAGGCTTCAGCGAACAGCTCCGCATCATCTACACCTTTGGCCAGAACAGCATCAGGCTGAACACCAACGGCGACTGGCGGCGCATCACAAGCCCACGGACCGATTTCACCAACCTCAGCATCTGGAACTACGACTACGGCATCGCCGGCAACTTCCAGCCCCTCGCCAGCCTCCAACTCAGTACAGACTTCACCGTCTATAGCCGTCGCGGATGGAGCGACCCGAACGCCAACACCGACGACCTCATCTGGAACGCGCGCCTCACCTACACGCTCATGAAGGGCAACCTGCTGCTGATGCTCGACGGCTTCGACCTGCTCGGACGTCTCTCCAACATCACCTACACCGTCAATGGCCAGGGACGCACCGAAGTGCGCCGCAATGTCCTCCCACGCTACACGCTCTTTCACATCCAGTACCGCTTTAATAAACAGCCGAGCAAAAGAAGATAAGCCCGTCGCCACGCAGGACAACGAATGAAAGGCGTTTGACTTCGTCGTAGAGTCATCGCGATGGTTCTATAGTGTCATCGCGATGACTCTTTCTTTCTCAAATGGAAAAGAATGATAGCCGTTGATTCTCGGTTTTTTTTCCGAACGGATGTGGGGTTATTCCTTTGTGAATCTGTAAACTGCCCATGTGGGCAGGAGCACCAGCAGTATTAGCACTACCTCTGTGAGCGCGTATGAGCCGAAAAGGTCAACCAATGTCTGGAATTTCAGAACGACGTCAACCAGAAGGACTAAAAGGGCGAACCAGCAGAGGAAGAACAGGGCTGCATGCTTGATTTTGCGTTTCTTCAGTTTCATTTTTCGGGTGATTTTCAGGAGGGCGGGGGATTAGTATTTCCGTAGCGTGAGGCGGGTCTCGGCGTTGTCGAGGGTCATGTTGCTGCGGGTCATGCGGAGGGCGAACGACGCGGGCTGGGCGTGGATGCCGAAGGCCTTGAGGTGGTCGGCAGGAGCAGGGGTGGTCTCCTGCGGGTTCGTGTAGTGATAGACATAGAAGGTGCTGAAGAGGAGCGAGTCGCCCTGCTGGGTGAACGAGCCGATGTACTCGTAGCCCAGGAAGCCCGTGTTGTGGTCGTCGGTGAGGTAGGAGAGCTTGGCCAGCTCGCACTCGAAGCTGATGTAGAGCCGTCCCTCGGGGTTTGTGGCGGTTCGCGTGGCCTTGTCTTCGACGGAGGTCACTTGCCAGAAGCCGTCGAGGGCGGAGTAGCGCACGTTCTTCTCGCACGACGCTGTCAGGAGAAGCAGGAGGAACAGAAGGATACTTCTTTTTAATGAAGAATGAAAAATGAAGCAAATCTTGGAGCAGCGAGAGCAGAACGAAGCTTGCTTCGGTTTTGCCGAGTCGCGACAAGATTCAACGGTAGTTAATGAAGAATAAATAGCTTTGCCAGCGGAAACGCCGTCAGAGGAAAGGGAACTTTGTATACAGGACATTTTATTTTTCATTTTTCATTTTTCATTTTTCATTTAAAGCGAATCTCTTCATGATGCCAATTTCCACGCCGACGTTGTTGCCCAGGCGTGGGCTGCGGTCGATGGCGAGGGCTGCCGTGCCTTGCCAGCCGCTCCACCTGCGGGGTGTCCACGTCAGCTCGGCCAGCGTGCTGAACGTGTTCTGCGGGTCGGGCAGCGGGTCCATGTAGGAGCCCCACGAGCGGACGAACGTGCCCAGCAGCCTGTAGCTCAGCGTCGTCGTCGGGTCGCCCGAGATGCCGAGGTGTAGGGCGCGCAGGCGCGTGTCGGTATTGATGAGGGTGTGGTCGGCGTTGTAGAGCGGGCTGTAGAGCAGGGGAGAGCCTGCCGTCATTCCGTGGTGATGGTACGAGGGGTAGCTGCTGTTGTAGTAGTAGCAGGCGAAGCCGTGGATGCTGGCAGGGAGCGTGGGCGTGGGGCTGTGGTGGATGGGGCCGCATTGGTCGCGCGTGGTGTTGTATTCCACCACGACGGAGCTGACGAAGGGGTTGCGCGGCAGGGAGAGCTCCAGCCCGTAGAGCCCGTCGAACCAGGGATAGGCTATCCACACGTGGGGCTGTCCCGCCATGTCGCGCGTCTTGTTCCAGGGCGTCATGCCCGTGCGTCCGTCGAAGTAGTGCTCGTAGTAGGCACGCAGCTGCCATTCCGTGGCCTCGTAGTTGAGGGCAGCGTGGATGCTGCCGAAGTGGTTTCCTGCGGCGTTGCTCTGGTCGGAGACGGTGGAGCCGTCACCCCCGCTCAGCGGGATGAGCGCCTTCAGGAAGTCGGCCGGACGACGGGGGTTGGCAAAGAGCCGTTTGTCGTCGGCGGACGGGTTGAGGCGTATGTCGTGTTCCCAGAGCTCCCCGCCAAACTGGCAGTTCATCTCAACCCCTATCTCAAGCGAGAGGGGGTTGACGTCGCGTTTTCCTACGCGGAGAAAGGCGCTTTTCTCGTGGAAGAGTGCGCCCTGGGTGTAGAGAGCATAGCGTGCGGGGACGACGAACCGGCGCTGGAAGGCATCGTCGGTGGTCCGTCCATAGCTGACGAAGCCCTTCACGCTGAGCCAGTCGTGGAAGACGAACGGCACGGGGGTGTAGTCGTAGATGCCGAAGCGTACCTGGGGGATGGGGCGTGCGTTGCCGCTCCACGTCATGCCGCCTGTCGAGAGCCGGGCGTTCTTGCCCTGCGCGGCGTGTTCGCGGCTGCCCACCGTCAGCTGCCAGCAGTTGTAGCGTAGGCCTGCGTAGAGCTGCTGAAGGACGAACTGCGTGCCCCCCCATCCTGAGGCTTCGTTTCCTATACCTATATTATATATATCGTTGAGCGTCCCGAATGCCGCGTCGATGCCGCACTCCCAGTCGAAGCCCTGAGTGTTCTGATAGGGTCGAACGGCCGAGGTGCGCAGATAGGCGCTGTTGGGTTCCATCGATGCCAGTCCGTGGCGGTTGGCCGTCAGCCAGAAGGGGGCGAAGCGGCCTGTGCCCACCGTGGTGTTGGCACCCACGTCGAACGTCCAGTCCCCATCGTCCGCTTGCAGCAACGATGAGGAGAGTGCGATGAGAAGACTGATGAGGAACAATATTTTTTTCATGGGAGAAACGTTTTAGGGGTTGATATAGGAGGAATCCGCCTGAAAAAAACGCGTCTTTCTTAATTGTCAATTGTCAATTGTCAATTATCAATTAATAAACATCCCCGCTCCCTGACGGATGATCTCCGCTTCGCCCGTGGTGCAGTCGACGATGGTTGACGGCACGGTACCGCCCGTACCGCCGTCGATGACGAGGTCCACCAGATGTCCGAAGCGCTCCTCAATCAGTTCTGGTTCGGTGAAGAAGCCGATGTCGTCGTCCTCGTCGTAGGGCAGGGTGGTGGAGAGCATCGGCGCCTCAAGCTGTTTGCAGATGGCCGAGGTGATGGCGTTGTCGGGGATTCGGATGCCCACCTCCTTGCGGTTGCGGAAGATCTTGGGCAGCCGGCTGCCCGCAGGTAGGATGAAGGTGAACGGCCCGGGCAGGTTGCGCCGCATCAGCTTGAACGAGGCGTTGTCCACCTTGACGTATTCGCTGATGGTGCTCATGTCGGGGAAGACGACGGAGAAGCGGTGCTTGCGCGGGTCGAGCCCCTTGATGGTGCAGATGCGTTCGATGGCGCGCTCCTTCAGCGCGTGGCACCCGATGGCATACGTCGTGTCCGTAGGGTAGATGATGATGCCCCCGTCGTTCAGCAGCTCCGCCAGCTCCTCCATCACCCGAGGGCTGTTGTCCTTTTCAAATAGTTTCTGTAACATGGTAATCACTTTTTCGATGGGCAAAGATAGTGCAAAAAAGCGATTCAGCGAGGGCAAAGAGAAATTTTTTTAAGGTTGTCCGCAATGATACCCCAGTTACGCGTCGCGAAAGGGGCAATTCTTGTCGTGCCACGCTATTTAAGCACTCCTTCGTTGAAATGCGACAGAAATGACGCAGTACCGTCCATTTTGTCAGTCGTCGGAGGCGGAAAGTCCGCTGGCATGGTTTTCGCAGGGTGCGGAGTGCAATTGAACGTTGATTATTAACAATTAAAACTATTATAAAATGGACAACTACAACATCAATCCAAACGAGAAGAACGCGTTTCTGAACCGTTTCGGCATCAACCTGAACGAGGCGGCGAAGAACGGCAAGCTCGACCCGGTCATCGGACGTGACGAGGAGATCCGGCGCATCCTGCAGATCCTCTCCCGCAGGACGAAGAACAACCCCATCCTCATCGGCGAGCCGGGTACGGGCAAGACGGCCATCGTGGAGGGGCTGGCGCAGCGCATCGTGCGCGGCGACGTCCCTGAGAACCTGCGTCGCAAACAGGTCTATAGCCTCGACATGGGCGCGCTGGTGGCCGGCGCCAAGTACAAGGGAGAGTTCGAGGAGCGGCTGAAGGGCGTCATCAACGACGTCATCAAGGCCGACGGCGAGGTCATCCTCTTCATCGACGAAATCCACACGCTGGTGGGCGCCGGCGGCGGCGAGGGGGCTATGGATGCCGCCAACATCCTGAAGCCTGCCCTGGCGCGCGGCGACCTGCGCAGCATCGGCGCCACGACGCTCGACGAGTACCAGAAGTACTTCGAGAAGGACAAGGCGCTGGAGCGGCGCTTCCAGAGCGTGATGGTGGACGAGCCTGACGTGGCGTCGAGCATCTCCATCCTGCGCGGACTGAAGGAGCGCTACGAGGCCCACCACAAAGTGCGCATCAAGGACGAAGCGGTGGTGGCGGCCGTGGAGCTCTCCAACCGCTACATCACCGAGCGCTTCCTGCCCGACAAGGCCATCGACCTGATGGACGAGGCGGCGGCCAAGCTGCGCATGGAGCGCGACAGCGTGCCCGAGGAACTCGACGAGATTACGCGCCGACTGAAGCAGCTGGAGATTGAGCGCGAGGCCATCAAGCGCGAGAAGGACGAGCCGAAGCTCCGTCAGCTGAACACCGAGATTGACGACCTGCGCCGCCAGGAGCAGACCGTCCGCAGCAAGTGGGAGGGCGAGCGCAAGCTGCTGAACGACATCCAGCAGAAGAAGCAGCTGATGGAGCAGCTGCGCACCGAGGCCGACCGCGCCGAGCGCGAAGGCAACTACGGACGTGTGGCGGAAATCCGCTACGGACGTCTGCAGGAGATAGAGAAGCAGATTGGCGAGACGCAGGCCCGTCTGCACGACCAGCAGGGCTCGGAGGCGCTGGTGAAGGAGGAGGTCGATGCCGACGACATTGCCGACGTGGTGAGCCGCTGGACGGGCATCCCCGTCAACCGCATGATGGAGAGCGAGCGCACCAAGCTGCTCCGTCTCGAGGACGAGCTGCACCGCCGCGTGGTGGGGCAGGAGGAGGCCATCAGCGCCGTCGCCAACGCCATCCGCCGCAGCCGTGCCGGCATGCAGGACCCCAAGCGCCCTATCGGCTCGTTCATCTTCCTCGGCACCACGGGCGTGGGCAAGACCGAGCTGGCCAAGGCGCTGGCCGACTACCTCTTCAACGACGAGCGCATGATGACGCGTATCGACATGAGCGAGTATCAGGAGAAGTTCAGCGTGACGCGGCTCATCGGTGCCCCTCCAGGATACATCGGCTACGAGGAGGGCGGCCAGCTGACGGAGGCCGTGCGCAGGAAACCCTACAGCGTCGTGCTGTTCGACGAGATTGAGAAGGCCCATCCCGACGTGTTCAACACCCTGCTGCAGGTGCTCGACGACGGACGCCTGACGGACAACAAGGGGCGCACGGTGAACTTCAAGAACACCATCATCATCATGACGTCCAACCTCGGCAGCGACTACATCCGCCAGCAGTTTGCCGGCATGAACGAGGGCAACCGCGAGCGCATCCTCGACGAGACGCAGAAGACCGTCATGGCCATGCTGAAGCAGCAGATACGGCCCGAGTTCCTGAACCGTGTGGACGAGACCATCATGTTCCTGCCGCTGACGAAGGACGAGATACGCCAGGTGGTGGAGCTGCAGGTGGGTGCCGTCTGCCGCATGCTGGGCGAGAACGGCGTCAGGCTGGAGCTCACCCCGTCGGCCATCGACTTTGTGGCCGAGGTGGGCTACGACCCCGAGTTCGGCGCCCGTCCCGTGAAGCGTGCCATCCAGCACCTGCTGCTCGACGAGCTCTCGCGCCGCCTGCTCGCCTTCAGCATCGACAAGGAACGTCCCATCCACGTGGATGTGGAGGACGGAAGACTCAGCTTCAGGAATTAAGAATTAAGAATGAAAAATGAAGAATGAAGAATGAGGAATAATTTAGGGAGTTCAGGAGTTCAGGAGTTACAGACAAATGTCCTGTATGCAGCTTACCTTTACTATTGTCTGAACTCCTGAACTCCTAAAAACCGACATTTTATTTTTCATTTTTTCATTTTTCATTCTTCATTTATTTGTATCTTTGCAGTCGGAATGAACAACGACTACGCAAGAGAACTGAATGAGAGCCAGCTGGAGGCCGTCGAATACAACGACGGCCCTTCGCTGGTGATAGCCGGAGCCGGCTCGGGCAAGACGCGCGTGCTGACGTACAAGATTGCCCACCTGATGGAGGTGGAGGGGTACAAGCCGTGGGAAATCCTGGCGCTCACCTTCACCAACAAGGCTGCGGCTGAGATGAAAAGCCGCATCGCCACCAGGGTGGGCGAGGAGAAGGCCCGCTACCTCTGGATGGGGACGTTCCACAGCCTCTTTGCCAAAATACTGCGTCGCGAGGCGGAGGCGCTCGGCTACACCTCCAACTTCACCATCTACGACCAGACGGACTCGCGCAGCCTCGTCAAGGCCATCATCAAGGAGATGGGGCTGGACGACAAGGTCTATAAGCCCAACTCCGTGCAGGGGCGTATCAGCGAAGCGAAGAATGTGCTCATCACGGCAGGCATGTACTACAACGACCCTGCGATGAACGAGGAGGACATGCGCCGCCGGCAGCCCGCCATGCGCGACATCTACCAGCGCTATGCCAACCGCCTCCGTCAGGCCGACGCGATGGACTTCGACGACCTGCTGATGCAGACCTATTACCTTTTTAAAAATAGAGAGGATATCCTTGCCCGCTATCGCGAGCGCTTCCACTTCGTGCTGGTTGACGAATACCAGGACACCAACCTGGCGCAGCACGAGATTGTGTGGCAGCTCACGTCCGGGCATCAGCACATCTGCGTGGTGGGCGACGACTCGCAGAGCATCTACAGCTTCCGTGGCGCCCGCATCGACAACATACTCACCTTCCAGAGCCGCTACGACCATCCGCGCCTTTTCAAACTGGAGGAGAACTACCGCTCGACGCAGACCATTGTGGGCGCCGCCAACAGCCTTATCGCGCACAACCAGCGCCGCATACCCAAGGAGGTGTTCTCGAACAAGGAACAGGGCGAGCCGATAACCGTCTTCGAGGCTGCTGCCGACAAGGAGGAGGCGGGATACGTGGCGCGACAGCTGCTGGCCATCCGCCGGCTGGGCGGGCTGGACTGGGACGACTTTGCCATCCTCTACCGCACCAACGCCCAGTCGCGTATGTTCGAGGAAGAGCTGCGAAAGAACGACATCAGCTACCGCATCTACGGCGGGCTGTCGTTCTATCAGCGTAAGGAAATCAAGGATATCATTGCCTACTTCCGCCTTATCGTCAACCCCCACGACGAGGAGGCGTTCAAGCGCATCATCAACTATCCGGCACGCGGCATCGGCGACACCACGCTCGGCCGCATCGTCGAGACGGCATCGGCGGCAGGCGCCAGCCTGTGGGATGTCATCTTGGACCCTGGGCGGTATGAGCTGCCCGTCTCGAAGGGGACGCTCACGAAGCTCGACCACTTTCGCGAGCTGATGGAGTCGTTCCGCGAGCTGTCGCGCACCAACGACGCCTACGAGACGGCGCTGGAGGTGGTGAACCGAAGCGGCATCAAGAGCGACATCTTCGACGACATGTCTGACGAGGGACGCAGCCGTCAGGAGAACGTGCAGGAGCTGATGGACGGCATGCACGACTTCGTGCAGTCGGCACGCGAGGAGGGCAGCGATGCCATCTGGTTGCCCGACTTCCTGGCTACCGTCGCCCTGTTGACTGACCAGGATAATCCCCACGATGCCGACGTGCCCCGCGTGACGCTGATGACGGTACACTCGGCAAAGGGCCTGGAGTTTGATACCGTGTTTGTGGTGGGATTGGAGGAAGACCTCTTTCCCAACAGCATGGCCGAGACGGAAGCCGACGTGGAAGAGGAGCGGCGTCTCTTCTACGTCGCCCTTACCCGTGCCGAGAAACGCTGCCTGCTCACCTACGCCAAGACGCGCTTCCGCTATGGGCAGCTGCAGTTCGGCACCCGCAGCCGTTTCCTGAACGAGATTGACCCCAGCTATATAAAAGGCAGACAAGCGGGCAGGGCTACAAATAGTAGGAGTTCAGGAGTTCAGAAGTTTAGGAGTTCAGACATTAGTAGGAGTTCAGAAGTTCAGAAGTTCAGGAGTTCAGACATAAGCAGGAGTTCAGGAGTTCAGGAGTTCAGGAGTTCAGACAATAGTGATGCTAACGTAATTATCAATTATCAATTATCAATTTTCAATTGTGCCAAAGGCCTCCAGCCTGGGGCGCGCATCGAGCACGAACGCTTCGGGCAGGGCGAGGTCATCCGTGTCGAGGGAAGCAGCGAAAACGCCAAGGCCGTCATCCGCTTCGATAACGTGGGCGAAAAGACGCTACTTTTGAAGTTTGCACGCATTAAACTTCTTTGATTTTTAGTCTGATTTCGGAAAAATCGTAACTTTTCACCCCATTCAGAAGGGCTTGCAGAGGTTTTTTTCATCTTTTTTGAAAAAAAAGTTGTTTTTCAATTTGCAATTGCCAAATTTTCACTACCTTTGTGCCGTGTATTAATCCTATTAAATCAAATTACATGGAAGTTTTAGCAAAAATCGAAGCAGCTTACGAGGCTTTTGTCAAGGACGCAAAGGCTCAGGTAGAAAAAGGAAACAAGACCGCTGGCACACGTGCTCGCGTCGCTTCTCTCGAACTTGAGAAGCTGATGAAGGAGTATCGCAAGGCATCTCTCGCCGCATCCAAGGCTTAAGAATAGGATTTTTTCTACACAAAAAGCTAAGCAAAAAGCCATTCCCGCAAGCGGGGGTGGCTTTTGCTTTTGACCATTCCTTCACGCTTAGTGCGGCATGGGCGGCATGGGCCCTGGTCCCATGGGAACAAACCCCTCTTTGCGCATACGGTTGTTGATGATGATGCTCTTCAAAAGTCCGCCGAAGTCGATGCCCAGTTTCTGCCCCTGCAGGTTGTAGTAGGGCATGACAATGGGGGTTGCCTCCAGCCGTCCTGTGTAGGGATTCATCTCGGTCTTCTCGCCCAGGTCAATACCCCACTTCTTGTTCTCGGTGTGTAGGGTGACGAAGCCGCCGAAGAGGTAGTGCTGCGGGGTGTGGTACATGCTCATGAAGCTGGGCGACTGGTAGGCGCCAAAGGCGTTTACGCTGACGTAGTCTGTCAGCTGGTAGCTCAGCTGGGCATGTGCGCTGGCGGTATTGTAGAGGATGCCTGTCTTCTGTAGCATTACGCCGCCCGTGAGTGTCAGCTCGTCGTTGAAGTGATGTACGGCTGTGACGCCTGCTGTGGCTACGCCGCCAATGCCGGGCAGCAGCTCGGTGCCGTGGTAGCCCGTCAGACGTCCTTCGTCCCAACGCAGCAGATAGTCCTTGGGTGCATATTGCTGGAAGTTGAACTTGCGGTTCAGCTCGTAGGTGCTGAGGAGGTTGGGCGTAGATGGCGTTGTCGTCAGCGGCTGCCGCAGCTTGAATTCCGGGAAAGCCGCGCTCCCCATCCCCATGCCTGAAGGAACGAACTGCACGGGAGGAGGCAACGTCAGGCTGTCTGTGCCGTCAAAGACAGACGCCCCCGTCGGCTCCTGAGCCAGCAACGTGCCGGCAAAGGCAGCCATCATCCCAAGCAACAGCATTCGTTTCATTTCGAGAGGCAAAGATAGGGTATTATTCTGTGTTGCGATGTTAATGGCTGTGTAATTTTCGTTAAAGTAAATAAAAAGCAGGGGACACAAAAAATGCGCCCCCCGATGTTGAATGGAATAAACGTTTCTCCTCCCTTATTTCTTTCCGAGGATGGAGCCGAGGATGCCCTTGGCCGCCGAGCCGAGGATGGAGCCTGCTGCTGAGGAACCGCCGGCTTTCTTGCCGCCTACGCCGAGGGTGATGAGGATGTCGTTGAAATCGACGTCGCCATCGCCGTCCTGGTCCTTGAGGATGCCGCCCAACTTGCCCATGATGCCGGGGATGAGGCCCGTGAGGGCGCTGCCCGTGCCACCGCCGAGGTTGAGGGACGAGAGGATGTTCTTTGTGAAGAGGTTGGAAGCCAGCGCCGTGACGGGGCTGGTGGCAGCAGGTGAAGCGCCTGTGAGAAGGCCTTTGATGACGTCGATGCCGCCGGGCTTGGTAGCCGTCTGCGTGAGGCTGCCGAAGATGGAGTCGGAGAGACCATTGAGAACGGTGTTCTTGGCCTGTGAGGGTACCTCTACGCCCGTCACAGCCGATGCAACTTGCTTCGTAATGAAGTCTTGAATGTTGAATGCCATGGGATTAAAAATAAGAATTAAGAATTAATAAATAAGGTCTAAACACTTTCAATCTTCCTTCTTCCATCATTTGACGATGGGTTTCGGCTGTTGGAGTGTAGGATGTCCGCTGGGGAAGGTGGGCCAGCCGTCGTCGCTCCAGATGATACGGTCGAGGTTCATGGCTCGTCCTTTGTAGTCGTTTCCGCGCCAGTAGGTGTGGTAGTACATCCAGTCCTGTCCGGCATCGTCGGTGATGATTTGCGAGTTGTGGCCTGTGCCGACGAAGAGGCTGTCGGCTGTGCCGCTAAGGACGACGTTGGGATAGTCGTGCGCCAGGAGCGGCTCGCCCTCGCGGCCAACGAACGGGCCGAGAGGCTTGCGCGAACGGGCCACGAGGACATGATAGGTGCTGCGTGCGCCTTCGCAACAGCTGCCGCGCGAGGTGAAGAGGTAGCACCACTTTCCGCGGCGCATCATATAGGCACCCTCCATGTTGTCGGCACCAAGCTGCACGGGCTTGGCTCCTTTCTTCAGCGAGAGACCGTCCTTGCTGAGGCGGATGCCCCATACGCCAGAGCCCTTGCCGAGGCTGCCCCAGATGAGGTATTTCTTGCCGTGGTCAACGAAGAGGTTAGGGTCTATGCTGTTCATGACGCCGATAGCCTCGAAATCCACCAGCCTGCCGCAGTCCTTGAATGGCCCCGTGGGACTGTCGCTGACAGCCACGCCGCTGGCCGAAGCCACCAGGTCGCCCCACACCCCCAGGGCGTAGTAGAGCATGTAGTGCCCATCGACATAGTTGATGTCGGGTGCCCAGAGCCGCGAACCCTTGCGCCACGAGGGCATGCCGACGCCTGCAAAGCCATCGCAGACAAACTCCCAGTTCACCATGTCCTTCGAACGATAGACAGGCAGCGTTACCCGGCCGCGAGCCGAAGGGTCGTCGGTGCACTCGGCCATGGTGGAGGCGGTGCAGTAGGCATAGAACCAGCCTGTGCGTGCACGGTCGTCGAGAACCGTAGGGTCGGGGCAGTTGTGGGGGATGACGGGATTCCGGAACGCCTCTTGTGCCCATGCCGACTTGGGAACAAGGCAGACGAGCAGCAGAAGAAGGGAGAGGGGACGGATGGCGGTTTTCATTTAGAACGGATTATTTGTGTAAATGGAGTTTTCAGGCAGTTGGATGGGCAGATTCAAGCGGTTGGAACTTTGATTTCAGGCGCTTGGTTTTACGATAAGTATGCGGGCATCGACAGCCGTGATGCTGTCGGCTGTGGCTATGAGGGGATTGATGTCAATCTCCTTGATTTCCGTGGCGAAGCGGAGCAGGGTGGAGAGGCGGACAATGATTTCGGCATACTTCTGCTCGTTGACGCCCTGCTGTCCGCGTGTGCCGCTGATGATTCTGTACCCCCTGAGGGAGTGAATCATCGAGTAGGCTTCGGCGTACGAGAGGGGAGCAAGACCGCTGCTTACGTCCTTCAGTACCTCCACGAAGATGCCTCCCAGCCCGCACAGCACGACGTGCCCGAAACGTGGTTCGTACTTGGCGCCGATGAAGAGCTCGGTGCCGCTCAGCATGGGCTGCACCATGACGGCACGGGCATCGGGAATCTGCATCAGACGGTCGAACTCAAAGGCGAGGTGCTCTTTGCTGCGAATGCCAAGCACCACGCCGCCCACGTCGCTCTTGTGGATGGGGCCGACGACCTTGGCCACGATGGGGAAGCCCACCTGCCCGGCAAAGCGGATGAGCTCGTCTTTGTCTGCCGACACCTGTTCGGCCACCATGGGGATGCCCGCCGAGGTGAGCAGCTCACGTACCTTGTCGGGCGGCAGGTAGCCGTCGTCCTTGACGGCATCGATGATGCTGCGGATGTGCATGATATCGACACCGTAAAGTTCTATCTCTGGCGGAGCGGGTGAAGGTGTCTTCATAATCTGCGTCAGCGCCGTAGCAAGCGTCACCTCGTCGCTGAAGTTCACGTGTCCTTTTTTCAGAAATTCTTCTACCTCGGGTCCAGCCGTGTGGAGGCAAGGCAGGATGGGGAAGATGGGCTTCTTACATTCAAGAATCTTCTGATGGAGAACGTCGTAGGCCTCGTATAGGGTGACGAGTCCTGGTGTGCCGAAGATGACGAAGATGGCATCGATGTCCGTGAAGCGATGCTCGCAGTAGTCGATGGCAAGGGCGAGGTGCTGGGGTGTGCCGGTGGCGAGGATGTCGATGGGGTTGCTGACAGCGGCGCCAGGGTAGAGTTTCGACTTCAGCTCATCGACGTCGGGTCCTTCGAGCTTTGGCACGCAGAGGCCGCCCTTCGAGACGGCATCGGTGAGCATGACGCCCGGTCCTCCGGCGTGGGTGACGATGGCGAAGTTCTTCCCCTTCAGTTCGGGCAGCATGAAGATGGCGCCCACCGTAGTGAGTTCCTCGCGCGAGAAGCAGCGCACGATGCCCGCTTTGCGGAAGAGGGCTTCGACGGCGCTGTCGCTGGTGGCGATGGCGCCCGTGTGGCTGGAGGCGGCGCGGCTGCCGCTCTCGCTCGAACCTGCCTTGATGGCGGCGATGCGGCAACCCTTGCGGATGAGCGAGCTGGCGTGGAAGAGCAGCTTGTCGGGGTTGGCGATGTTCTCGATGTAGAGCAGCTTGACGTGCGAGTCGGTAGCTGGGTTGAAGTGCTCATCCATGTACTGCAGGACGTCCTCAATGCCAATCTGCTTGCCGTTGCCTACGCTCCAGACGGAGTTGAAGGCCAATCCCTTTGTGACGGCCGACTCCAGGATGAAGACGGCTGTGGCTCCGCTGCCGCTGATGAAGTCGGCGCCCTTGGGCGTCAGTCGAGGGATGGGCTTGGTGAAGACACTGTGGTGGTGGGCATTCAGCAGCCCGATGCAGTTGGGCCCGATGAGGGCAGCGCCATAGTGTCCGCAGGTGTCGAGAATCTGCTGCTCAAGGGCTGCTCCGGCTGCTGTTTCCTCGCCGAAGCCAGCCGAGATGATGATGAAGGCGCGAACGTCCTTATCCCTTGCCAGCACCTCCACGTAGTCCGGGCAGGCTTTAGCGGGTACGACAAGGATGGCCAGGTCGGTGGGCGGCAGTTCCCCCACGTTGTGGAACACTTTGATGCCCTGCACCTCGTCCTCCTTGGGGTTGATGATGCGCAGGGTGCCGCTGTAGTTGCCGCTGATGAGGTTGCGCACCACGGCACCACCAGGCTTGTGGGTGTTGTTCGACCCACCCACTACGACGATGCTCTCAGGCTGGAGCAGCTGCTTGTTAAACATGGGAATAGAGCTTTTTAACTACCAGGCAAACAGGGGATAGCCCTTCATGATGTCGTTGACGTGGGCGCGGACGCGGGTGATGACGGTCTCGTCCTCGGGAGCGTTCAGCACGGTCTCGATGAGGGCGGCAATCTCCACCATGAGGTCTTCCTTGGCGCCGCGCGTGGTGATGGCGGGCGTGCCGAGGCGGATGCCGCTGGTCTGGAAGGCGCTGCGGGTGTCGAAGGGCACCATGTTCTTGTTGGCCGTGATGTCGGCCGCCACAAGGGCTTTCTCTGCCACCTTACCCGTGAGGTCGGGATATTTGGGGCGGAGGTCAACCAGCATGCTGTGGTTGTCCGTACCGCCGCTGACGATGTGGAATCCTCTGTTCATCAGTTCCTCGGCCAGTTTGGCGGCGTTCTTCTTCACCTGCATCTGGTAGGTCTTGAACTCGGGCTGCAGGGCTTCGCCGAAGGCGACGGCCTTGGCGGCGATGACGTGCTCCAGCGGGCCGCCTTGGATGCCGGGGAATACGGCGCTGTTCAGCAAGGCCGACATCATCTTCACCTCGCCCTTCGGCGTGGTCTTGCCCCAGGGGTTGGGGAAGTCCTTGCCCATCAGGATGATGCCGCCACGCGGTCCGCGCAGCGTCTTGTGGGTGGTGCTGGTGACGATGTGGGCATACTTCAGCGGGTTGTCGAGCAGTCCGGCAGCGATGAGTCCGGCAGGATGAGCCATATCGACCATCAGTATGGCGCCCACCTCGTCGGCGATGTGGCGCATGCGGGCATAGTCCCACTCGCGGCTGTAGGCAGAGCCGCCACCGATAATCATCTTCGGCCGTTCGCGCAGGGCAGTCTCCTCCATCTGGTCGTAATCGACGCGGCCTGTCTCCTTATTTAAATTATATTCGCACGCGTGGTAGAGGATGCCGCTGGTGTTGACGGGCGAACCGTGCGAGAGGTGTCCGCCGTGGCTGAGGTTGAGCCCCATGAACTTGTCGCCAGGACTCAGGCAGGCGAGGAAGACGGCTGCGTTGGCCTGCGCGCCACTGTGGGGCTGCACGTTGGCATATTCGGCGCCAAACAGGCGGCAGATGCGCTCGATGGCGAGGTTTTCGCTCTTATCCACTACCTCGCATCCGCCATAGTAGCGCTTGGCAGGGTAGCCCTCGGCATATTTGTTGGTCATGTACGAGCCCATGGCCTCCATGACCTGGTCGCTTACAAAATTCTCTGAGGCAATCAGTTCGATGCCCTTCAGCTGACGCTGGTGCTCCTCTTCGATGAGGTTGAAGATTTCGTTGTCTCTTTTCATTGTCGTAAAAGATGAAAATGGTTTTGCGGGCGTAAAGGTAGCACTTTTTTTTGTAAGAATTTGCATTCAGTAAAGAAATAAGAAAAAAAATCATAAAAAGTGTAGAAACTCTTTGGCGGTTTGTGGGAAAGACCTATCTTTGCAGTCACAGGAAATCGGAATACTCAGAAAAACTCAGAATAATCAGAACACGCAGAAAAAAGTATCAATAACCCTAAAAACAAAAACCGTTATGGCAAAATTCATTTGTACCGTTTGCGGCTACGTCTATGAAGGTGACGAAGCCCCTGCCAAGTGCCCCCAGTGTGGTGTGCCGGCATCGAAGTTCAAGAAAGTAGAAGAGACCGAAAGCCTCCAGTTTGTGCAGGAGCATACGCTTGGTGTGGCTCAAGGCACGGGCGAGGAAATGCTTGCCGACCTGCGCAGCTGTTTCTCCGGCGAATGTAGCGAGGTGGGTCAGTATCTGGCTATGAGCCGTCAGGCCGACCGCGAAGGCTATCCCGAGATTGCCGAGGCGTTCAAACGCTATGCCTGGGAGGAGGCTGAGCACGCCGCCAAGTTCGCCGAGTTGCTGGGCGAGGTGGTCTGGGACACCAAGACCAACCTTGAGAAGCGCATGAATGCCGAGGCCGGTGCCTGCGAGGAGCGTTGGCGCATCGCCAAGATTGCCAAGGCAAACAACCTCGATGCCATCCACGACACCGTCCACGAGATTGCCAAGGACGAGGCGCGTCACGGCAAAGGCTTCGAAGGCCTCTACAACCGCTACTTCAAGAAGTAAGTTTAGAGAATCAGGAGCGGACAGAGCAGCGAGAGCCATCCAAGCTTGCTTGAGGATGGTTGAGTCGCGACGGACGAAGACGCAGTCAATGGTGAAAGCATGCGGACTCATCCGCTCTTGCTAACTTCCAAAATGACATGAAAACAGGAGGGAACCTCACAAGGTTCCCTCCTCCGTTTATTTCATATTGTCTGCTATTGCTGTTTTGCCCAGCAGAGTTTCTTGCCATAGCAGTAGTGAACGATGCCTTCGCTGGCTGCCGTCACATTGTCCTCGTTGTACTGGAACTCGTTGTTCGGGTAGGGGAAGCGGTAAGGCAGGTCGTCGCACTCGGCATAGGCCTTCTTCTCGCCAGGGTATTGGGCACAGGTGGTGCCTGTACTATAGGTGACGGGCTCGCGCAGTGTGGTGGGATAGCCTGTGCGGCGATAGAGGCACCAGGCTTCCTGCCCCTGCTTGTAGAGGGCGACCCAAAGCTCGTTGTAGATGCAGTCGAGGGCATTCGAAGCGTCGAACTTGCCCTTGTCGGCAAGGTAGGCGATGGCGTCGGTGGCCGTCAGGTCGTTATCGACGAACGAACAGGTGACGCCGTTGTTGTAGGCCTGTTCGGCCGTGTAACCGACATTCCAACCCTTCTGTGCGGCCTCGGCGATGAGGAACCACGTCTCGGCAGCGCGGAAATAGGGTGAGCTGCCGGCGGGGTCGTTGTAGTACTTGTCGCCCGGATAGGAGTAGTCTGCGGCTGCTCCGCCGTTGTAGTTGACTTGGCAGCCATGAAGTAGCCCGACATACTCTCCGCTATTGGCAGCGGGAAGGGCAAAGACGGGCAGGCGGGGGTCATCCTGCTGCTTCATGCGGCGGATGAAGACCTCGGACATCTGGAAGTCGTTGGGGCGGGTGAGACGATTGTTGTACCAGCGCTCACGATAGCTGGCGCTGCCGTCCCACCAGAACTCGCAGTTCTGACTGCTTTCCTCTATGACGGGGTACTTTGTGGGGTTGCCGAGTATTTCCTCGAAGGTGGCCTTTGACTTGGCCGTCTGGCTGCTCATGCCGGAGAGGCGCATGGCCATGCGCAGGCGAAGGGAGTTGCAGAAGCGCTGCCAGCCTTCGACGTCGCCGCCGAAGAGGAAGTCTCCGTCGCCAAGGTCATCGTCTCCCAATCCTGTTGCCCAGCTGTCGGCAATCTCCTTCAGGTTTGCGGCAAGTGCATTGTATACACTTTCTGCATCGTCAAACTTCGGCTTGATGTTGCCTCCGCTGACACCCTGGAAAGCTTCGCTATAGGGAATGTCACCCCAGCTGTCAACGGTGAGAAAGAGCATGAAGTTCTGGAGCAACTTGGCTACATTCTGGATGTTCTTGAACGTGGTCGGGTCGGTACGGTTGATGATGTCCTGTAATTCAGGGTAGAGGGTGTAGGTTTGATACCACTTGTTGCCGAATTCGTTGTTCGTAGGCAGGTAGTTGAAGCGTTCGGCATCGTAACCGAGGGTGGTGTAGCCTGCCCAGTCGGAGAGCCGACTAAGCTCGTCGCCCCAGTTGACGCTCATCTGCTCAATGCAGTAGCCGAGCATGTTGGTGACGGGGGCGGTAGCGTAGGCATCGGGGTCGGTGTTGATTTTCTCGAAGTCCTTGGTGCAGGCACTAAGGGAGAGAGCCGCGACGGCTGCCAACAGAGTATATTTGAATATCTTTTTCATCTTGGATTTGAATTTAAGGTTTGACATAATCTGTTTCTTTTCCTTATTGTTTATTTAGAAAGTGAGATTAACCTTGAAACCGTAGCTGCTGCAGGAGGGTGTAGCCGCCTGTTCGAAGCCGAGACCGTAGGTGTCGCTGCGGACGCCGCCTGTCTCGGGGTCGATGCGCATGACGTTGCTCTTGTCAACCCAAAGGAGGGCGAGGTTGTTGCCGACGAAGGAGATCTTGGCGGCATTGATGAATTTGGTCTTCTGGAGAGCCTGTTTAGGCACATCATAGCCGAGATAGACCTCGCGGAGCTTCAGGAACGAGCCGTCGAATACATAGACTTCGTTGCCCGTGAACATCCATTCGAACCAGTCCTGTGCGTTGACCTCCACCGTGGCGGGGACGAAATCTCCAGCTGCATTCTTCTGTACAAAACTGAAGTTGGTGCTGATGTCCTTACCTGGAACGACGGCCTTTTCACGGATGCCGTTTTCGGCGGTGATGGCTGCGGAACCAGCGCAATAGGTGTGGCTCATTGTCTGCGACCAGATGTCGCCGCCCAGACGCATGTCGAGCATGAAGCCGGCGTTGAAGTTCTTCAGGAAATTGAAGTCGTGGCGCCAAGAGAGCATTGCGTCGGGCGTGATGTTGCCGATGACCTTGTTGCTTTCCAGCGTACCCATGCCGTTGTCGTCAAGGATGATGGCGCCGTTGTCGTCACGCAGGTAGCGCGAGCCTGTGATGTCGCCCCAGGGGCGCCCCACGTTGGCTGTTGTGCTGATGCCCCACGTCCAGCCCATGTCGTAATGGTCGAGTCCGTCGGCGAGGCTGACGACCATGCTCTCGTCCTTCGAGAAATTGAAGGTGGTGTTCCAGTTGAAGTTCTTTGTCTGCACGAGGTCGGCGGAGAGCTGAACCTCGATACCTTTGTTGGTGATTTCACCTGCGTTGATGAGAACGGAGGTTATACCAGAAGAACGCGCGGTATTGACATTGAGAATCTGGTCGACGGTGCTCTTATTATAGTAAGCGACATCGAGGTGCAGACGGTTGTTGAACATGCCCAGTTCCATACCGACTTCCCAAGTGCGTGTACGCTCGGGCTTCAAGTCAAAGTTGGGGTAGGCCTTGCTCTTGTAGAGCAGAGGGACGTTGTTGAACGGGGCGGAGAGGGCATAGTAGTAGTAGCTGTTGCGGTAGGCGCTGGTGGCGTTACCGACCTCGGCATAACCGCCGCGCAGCTTCAGGAATGAGAAGACGTCGCTCTTGAGCTGGAAGCTTTCGAAAGGCAGCCAGCTCAGGCTGAATGAGGGGTAGAAGATGTCTTCCTTGATGGTCGATGACCAGTCGTTACGGGCTGTGACATCGAGATAGAGCTGCTCAGCCCAGCCGAAAGACGCACTGCCATAGACGGAGTTGCTGCGAATGTGGCTGTGGTCCATGGTGGGAACGGGCGATGTGGCGTTGCTGATGGTGTAGGTTCCTAGCACGGTCAGACCGTCACATGCCAAGGCATCCGATGCCCACACGTTGTCGCGGTAGTTGGCGCCGAGGATGGCATTGAAGTCCAGCTTGCCCCATTTCTTGTCGAACATGGCGAGAAAGTCGGCATTGAGTTCCGTGTTGCTGATCATGCGCTGGCCGAAATAGCCGTCGGGGTAGTCGAAGTTGAAATAGACATGCTCGGTGGTCTTGTCGTTATATGTGTCGATACCGACGCGTCCTTCAAACTTAACCCAGTCGGCGGGTTGGAAGAAGAGCGAGCCCTTGCCAAAGAAACGGTCCTTGACATAGCTGTTGGTATTCTCATAGACGTTGAAATAGGGGTTCATGTGGAAGTTGCTGTTCCAGTTGTAGAAGGTGTAGTTGCCTTCGGCATCTTTCTGATCCCAGTTCTCCTTGAGGCTCTGCATGTTGATTTGGCGTCCTGTCCACTGGAGCAGGGAAATCATGGGGTTGTTGCCGCCGTAGCCTTGGCCGATGAGGTTGTCGCTGTTGGTGTGGGTGTAGTTGGCATTGGCTTCCATCCAGACCATCTTGTTGAGCTTGACTTCAGAGTTGATGGTGCCGCCGAAACGTTCCTGGTCTGTGTTGGGGACGGTACCCTTTTGGCCTCGGTAGGAGAGGGAGGCGCGGACGTTGGCTCTGTCGCTGACCGAGGCGATGCTGACCATGTGGTTCTGCGTAACACCCGTCTGGAAGAAGTCGCGGACGTTGTTGGGCCTCGATACCCACGGCGTAGCCTCGCCGTTGCTGTCGAACTGGGTGGTCTTGATGCCGATGTCGAGGCGCGGGCCCCATGATTCGTCCCAGTCGTCGTTGATGCCGCTGCCTGCACCATCTGCATAGGCAAAGCCGTAGGGCGCGGTGGTGGCATACTGCTCGTAGGTCTGGCTGCCTCCATAGAGCTTCCAGTGATACTCGTCGCCGTCGTGACCTTGGCCGTAGCTGTTCTGCAACAGGGGAATGTTGCTGACGCGGTCGAAGGTGACGCCGCCGTCGTAGCTGATTTTGGTGCCGCCCTTCTTGCCGCCGTTCTTGGTGGTGATGAGGACGACGCCGTTGGCGGCGCGCATACCGTAGAGGGCTGCGGCGCCACCTTTCAGGATGTCGATGCTCTCGATGTCTTCGACATTGATGTCGTTCAGACCCGAACCGTAGTCAACGCCGTTGTAGTAGCCGTCGCCCGAGCGGTTGACGCTGTTGTTGATGGGCACACCATCGACGACGATGAGAGGCTGTTGATCGGCATTCAGCGTGGAGTTGCCACGGATGCTGATGCGCGACGAGGCGCCGACGGTACCGCCGAAGGTGTTGATTTGCGTACCGGCCACCTTGCCCGTCAGGGCGCTGGTGATGCTGGCAGGGGCGGCAGCCGTCAGCTGCTCGGCCTTCACCTCCTGTTGGGCATAGCCGAGCGACTTCTTCGAACGGCTGATACCGAGGGCGGTGACGACAACCTCGTTCAGCTGCTTGGAGTCAGACTCAAGCGTAATCTTCAGGTTCTGGCCAGCAGATACCTGCTGCGTCTTCATGCCCACATAGCTGACGATGATGGTGTTGAGGTTCGACGGCACGTTTTCGATGACGAAACGGCCGTCGGCGTTTGTCATCGTGCCCAGCAGAGGCTTACTGTCCTTGACGACGACTGTCGCGCCGATGATGGGCTCGCCCTCGTCGCCGTCCACAACCTGCCCCGAAACACGTTTCTGGGCAAATGCCATGCTTGTCCATCTTAACAGACAAGCAAGAAGTAACACATACTTTGCTTTCATTCGCTGTTATTGATTAAGTGAAACAAATAGTCATTTTTGCCGCAAAGGTACGGCAAACTATTTATCTTTCCAAACAGAACTAAAAAAATATTAATAGTTTTCTTATGAAGCGAAGTTTTTACGGTGCTTTTTGTTTTGATTTGGAATATCCATGCCTTTCTAAGTTCGTTTTTGTTGTTTTTCTCTGGCTTAGTATAGTGTAGCCGACCAGAAGAAACAGCCGGGGAAGTCGGCTGCGGTGAGGGGGCAGGGGGCGTCGAGGGGGAACAACCCGTAGAGGGCCGAGCCTGAACCGCTCATGGAGGCGTATGTTGCGCCTGCCTCGTAGAGCCTCTGCTTGATGGCTGCCAGCTTTGGGTGGAGGGGGAAGACGCTCTGCTCAAAGTCGTTGACGAGGGTGTCTCTCCACTTGCCGACGGGAAGGCTGATGCGCTCGCTGAGCGGTACGACAGGCACCTGAGGCGAGACACGGCTGAACGCCTCTTTTGTAGAGATAAACACGGGCGGCCCCACGACGACGATGCGATAGCCCGACAAATCGAGGGCGACGGGCGAGAAGATGTTGCCTGTGCCTGCGGCGCGGACAGCCGAGTTGCGGACAAAGAAGGGGCAGTCGGCACCTAACGTGGCGGAGAGGGCCTCCAGACGGTTGTCCGTGAGGCTGAGGTCAAACATTGTGTTCAGCAGCCGCAGCATGAAGGTGGCGTCGGCCGACCCTCCGCCCAACCCTGCACCCGATGGGATGTGCTTGTAGAGCCACACCTCCACAGGAGGCAGGCCGGCGAACTCGTCCTTCAGCGTCCGATAGGCACGCACGACGAGGTTGTCGTCCGTCGCGCAGCCGTCCAGCCCGGCACCGAGCAGGTGGAGGGTGATGTCGGATTCGGTGGACCTTTTCATCTCCACCACCTCCAGCGAGTCGCAGAGGGGGATGGGATAGAAAATGGTGTCGAGGTCGTGGTAGCCGTCGGGACGGCGGGCCGTTACATGCAGACCGATATTGATTTTGGCATTGGGGAAGACTATCATGGGAAATAAGGATTGAAAGTTGTGGAATGGGTATTAGGTGAGGATGGATGAGGTTTTCTTTTGCAAAGGTACTACTTTTCACGAAATGCTCCAACGATTGTGGAAACAATGTGGAAAAATAATTCGCATCCTGTTTCGCTTCGTCGCGAATAATCCCTACTTTTGCACCCGCAAAAAAAAAGTGAATGCCAAATACCCCTGATTTTCGTTTAACGATTAACGTTTAATGTTCAACGAACACGTCCTCTGAACTCTTCAATTTTTAATCTTCAATCTTCAATTTTCAATCTTAATGCCAACATCCACTCCTCGCACTACCACTCGCAAACGCGCGGTTGAACCCCGTCAGATGGACGACTACGGCCACCTGCAGCCTCAGGCCCCTGAGCTGGAACGTGCCGTGCTGGGCGCGCTGATGATTGAGAGCGATGCCTACGCCCGCGTCAGCGAGGTGCTGAAGCCGGAGTCGTTCTACGAGGTGCGCAACCAGAAGGTCTATCAGGCCATCCAGATGCTTGCCTTCAACGAAGACCCCATCGACATCCTCACCGTCACCGAGCAGTTGCGCACCATGGGCGAGCTGGAGAACATCGGCGGGCCCCTCTACATCTCGCAGCTGGCCGGCAGCATGGTGTCGTCCGCCCACATCGAGAAGCACGCCAAGATTATCGCCCAGAAGTCGTTGGCACGCCAGCTCATCACCTTCTCCAGCGAGGTGCAGGCCGACGCCTTCGATGACACGCGCGACGTCGATGACCTCATGCAGAATGCCGAAGCCGAGCTGTTCAAAATCTCGCAGCAGAACCTCCGCAAGGACTATGTGCAGATCAGCAGCGTGGTGGAGCAGGCCGTCGAGCAGCTCAAGAAGGCAGCCGCCAACCAGACAGGCCTCACGGGGCTTGCCTCGGGCTACTTCGACCTCGACAAGATGACAAGCGGCTGGCAGAAGTCCGACCTCATCATCATCGCCGCCCGCCCTGCGATGGGCAAGACAGCCTTCGTCCTCTCCATGGCCAAGAATATCGCTGTCAACAATAAGCAGCCCATCGCCCTCTTCTCTCTTGAAATGAGCAACGTGCAGCTCGTCAACCGCCTCATCTCCAACGTCTGCGAAATCAGCGGCGACAAAATCAAGAGCGGCCAGCTGGTGAAGGAAGAGTGGGCCATGCTCGACTATCACATCAAGGAACTCTCCGAGGCACCTCTCTACATCGACGACACGCCCTCGCTCTCCATCTTCGAGCTCCGCACCAAGGCACGCCGTCTCGTCCGTGAGCACGACATACAGATGATTATCATCGACTACCTGCAGCTGATGAACGGTGGCGCCACCTACGGCAACCGTCAGGAAGAGGTCAGCAACATCAGCCGTTCCCTCAAGGGCCTGGCCAAGGAACTTAACATCCCCATCATCGCCCTCTCGCAACTCAACCGCGGCGTGGAGAACCGCGAGGGCATCGAGGCCAAACGCCCCCAGCTGAGCGACCTGCGCGAGTCGGGCGCCATCGAGCAGGATGCCGACATCGTCTGCTTCATCCACCGCCCTGAGTACTACCGCATCTTCGAAGACGACAAAGGGCATGACCTTCGCGGCATGGCTGCCATTATCGTGGCCAAGCATCGAAACGGCGCCGTGGGCGACGTCTGGCTGAAGTTTGAAAACACCTATGCCCGCTTCCGTAATCCCAACGAGAATAGCATCCGCGAGCAGGAGGCCGTCTATGGCAGCAAGCGCAACAAAAAGGTGCACGGCAACGCCACTCCCCCCGACATGCCGCCCGCTGCTCCCATGCCTGACATCCCCCTGCCCGACAAAGACCCCCTCGGCGGCGTGCCATTCTGACAAGTATTTTTCTTGTTGATTGCTTTTTTCCTTACAATCCATGTTTTGTAAGGAAAAATGTTTTGGTGGGCTTTTTTAGATAGGGTTCACCTCAGAAAAATGCAAATAAATTTGGTTTTTCGTTCGGTTCACCCTATCTTTGCGGGTTGAAATAGCATTTTGTGTATTATACGTATTATAATAATAAGGAAAATAACAGAATAATCGAAAAATGAATATCTCCTACAATTGGCTGAAAGAGTACGTTGACTTTAATTTGACGCCTGACGAGGTGGCCGTGGCCTTGACGTCCATTGGCCTGGAAGTGGGCGGTGTGGAAGAAGTGGAAACCATCAAGGGCGGACTGGCTGGCATCGTCGTCGGCGAGGTGCTGACGTGCGAGCCCCATCCCAACAGCGACCACATGCACGTCACCACTGTCAACCTGGGCGACGGGGGCGAGCCCGTGCAGATTGTCTGCGGCGCACCCAACGTGAGGGCAGGGCAGAAGGTCATCGTCGCTACGCTGGGCACGAAACTCTACGACGGCGACACGGCCTTCAACATCAAAAAGTCGAAGCTGCGCGGCGTGGAGTCGAACGGCATGATTTGCGCCGAGGACGAGATAGGCATCGGCACCAGCCACGACGGCATCATCGTACTGCCTGCCGACGCCGTGCCCGGCACACCCGCCAAGGACTACTACCACATCAAGAGCGAGTATGTCATCGAAGTCGATATCACCCCCAACCGCGCCGATGCGTGCAGCCACTACGGCGTGGCGCGCGACCTCTATGCCTGGCTGGTGCAGAACGGCTACCAGACGGCCCTCCACCGCCCGTCGGACGAGGCCTTCCATGTTGATAACCACGAGCTGGTCATCCCCGTGGAGGTGAGGAACGCCGAGGCCTGCCCGCGCTACGCAGGCGTCACCATCAAAGGCGTCACCGTCAAGGAGAGCCCCGAGTGGCTGAAGGATAAGCTCACCCTTATCGGCCTGCGGCCTATCAACAACATCGTCGATATCACCAACTATATCCTGCATGCTTACGGCCAGCCGCTCCATTGCTTCGACGCTGACAAGATAAAGGGCGGGCGCGTCATCGTGGAGACGAAGGCCGAGGGCACCCCGTTCGTCACGCTGGACGGCGTGGAGCGCAAGCTGAGCGAGCGCGACCTGATGATTTGCAACGGGGCTGAGGAGCCCATGTGCATCGCCGGCGTCTTCGGCGGACTGGAGAGCGGTACCGTCGAGACCACTAAGGACATCTTCCTCGAGAGCGCTTACTTCCACCCCACGTGGATAAGGAAGAGCGCCCGCCGTCACGGCCTGCAGACCGACGCCAGCTTCCGCTTCGAACGCGGCATAGACCCCAACGGCGTCATCTACGCCCTCAAGCAGGCCGCCATCCTCGTGAAGGAGCTGGCAGGCGGCACCATCGCCATGGACATCACCGACTGCTACCCCGCGCCCATCAGCGACTTTGAGGTGGAGTTGCAGTATGCCTACGTCGATAGCCTCATCGGCAAGCATATCCCTGCCGAGACGGTCAAGAGCATTGTCGGCAGCCTGGAGATGAAGACCCTGAACGAGACAGCCGAAGGCCTGACCTTGAGCGTGCCCCCCTATCGCGTGGACGTCCAGCGCCCCTGCGACGTGGTGGAGGACATCCTTCGCATCTATGGCTACAACAACGTGGAGATTCCTACGACGCTGAAGTCGAGCCTCTCCGTCAAGACCGCCATCGACCAGAGCCAGAAACTGCAGAACATCATCGGCGAGCAGCTGGTGGGCTGCGGCTTCAACGAGATACTGAACAACTCGCTCACCCGTGCGGCCTACTACGACGGGTTGGAGAGCTACAAGGCCGACAACCTCGTCCGCCTGATGAATCCCTTGAGCGCCGACCTGAACGTGATGCGCCAGACGCTCCTCTTCGGCGGCCTGGAGAGCATCGCCCGCAACGCCAACCGCAGGAACGCCGACCTGAAGTTCTTCGAGTTCGGCAACTGCTACTACTTCCACGGCGACAACCGTCGCGAGGCCGCTCCTGCCCAGCCCACCGTGGTGGAGGGCATCAGCAAGCCCGACGCCAAAGCCATCCTCTCGCCCTACAGCGAGGACTATCACCTCGGCCTCTGGGTGACGGGCAAAAAGATTCAGAACTCGTGGGCCCATGCCGACCAGGCATCGTCGGTCTATGAGCTGAAGGGGTATGTGGAAAACATCTTCGCCCGCCTTGGTCTGAACCGCCAGGCGCTGGTGGTGGGCAACCTGAAGAACGACATCTTCTCGGCCGCCCTGACATTCCACACCCGTGGCGGAAAGCTGCTGGCTACCGTCGGTATCGTCACGAAGAAGCTGTTGCGCCCGTTCGACATCGAGAACGAGGTGTTCTTTGCCGACCTCAACTGGAAGGAAGTGATGAAGGCCACGCGCAACCATGCCGTCAGCTACGTCGAACTGTCGAAGTATCCCGCCGTCCGTCGCGACCTTGCCCTACTGCTCGACAAGAACGTTCCCTTTGCCGACGTGGAGCGCATCGCCTTTGAGACGGAACGTCGCCTGCTGAAGGAGGTCAGCCTCTTCGACGTCTATGAGGGCAAGAACCTCGAGGCCGGCAAGAAGAGCTACGCCGTCAGCTTCATCCTACAGGACGAGAACCAGACACTCAACGACAAGCAGATTGAGAAGACGATGGAGCGTCTCGTCGCCGCTTACGAGCAAAAGCTCGGCGCAAAACTGAGATAATAACTTAGTTAGGAGCTAAGAAAAAGTGTCACGTGTACAACATTCCCCTTCCCGTTATACCACGGCTTCGTTCCCAAAGCTACTTTTCTTAACTCTTAACGCTTAATTCTTAACTAAAAAATATTTTTTTTATGGGAAGAGCATTTGAATTCCGCAAAGCAAGAAAACTGAAGAGATGGGGCAACATGGCCCGCACGTTCACCCGCATCGGCAAGCAGATCTCCATTGCCGTCAAGGCAGGAGGCCCCGACCCCGACACCAACGCCGCCCTCCGTGCCATCATCGCCACGGCCAAGCACGAGAATATGCCGAAGGACAACATCGAGCGTGCCATCAAGAACGCCATGGGCAAGGACACCAAGGACTACAAGGAGATGAACTACGAAGGCTACGGCCCCCACGGCATCGCCGTCTTCGTGGAGACCCTGACCGACAACACCACGCGCACCGTGGCCAACGTACGCAGCGTCTTCACCAAGTTCAGCGGCACCCTCGGCACCAGCGGTAGCCTCGCCTTCATGTTCACCCACAAGGCCATGTTCACCTTCAAGAAGAAGGACGGCCTCGACATGGACGAGTTTATCCTTGACATGATTGACTACGGCGTAGAGGAGGAGTTCGACGAGGACGAGGACGGCATCACCATCTATGGCGACCCCAAATCGTTTGCCCAAATCCAGCACCACCTCGAGGAGCAGGGCTTCGAAGTCGTCAGCGCCGAGTTCACCCGCATCCCCAACGACCTGAAGGACGTCACCGACGAACAGCGCGAGACCATCGACAAAATGGTGGAACGTCTCGAAGAGGACGACGACGTTCAGAACGTCTATACCAACATGCGTCCGCTGGAAGGTGGCGACGAAGAGTAACATCGTGAATAAAGAAGAGCGCGTGTCGCGGGCTGTGGGCTACTTCCGCCAGGGCTATAATTGTGCGCAGGCCGTGTGTGCCGCCTTTGCCGACCTCTATGGCTTGACCGAGGAGCAGGCCATGCGCGTTGCCGCCTCGTTCGGAGGCGGTATCGGACGTATGCACGAGACGTGTGGCGCCGCCTGTGGCATGTTCATCCTTGCAGGGCTCGACTGCGGCGCTACCCGTGCCGAGGACCGCGAGGGAAAGTTGCACAACTACGAGGTTGTCCGCCGTCTGGCCGACGAGTTCCGCCGCCGCAATGGCTCCCTCATCTGTGCCGAGCTGCTCGGCATGCGTCCCCCTGCCGACGGAATACCCCTCAAAAAACGCTCTTGTGCCGACACCGTGGCCGAAGGAGCACGCATATTTGCCGACTATTTTGAGGAAACTCATGAGCTGCCTTCCCTCCACAAACCCTTGCAGGATATAGAACAGGCTTAACCGATATCGTTACTGTGATTAGTGTATAGTGATTAGAGAACGGATAAATGAACAATAAGAACGGTTTTATTAAGCCAAATGACCAAAGCCAAACTTGTTTGAGCTTTGGCATGGCCTTCGTCCGTCACGACTCGGCCAATCAAACAAGTTTGTTGACCCTCGCTGCTCCGTCCGTTGGCATGGCGAGAAAACGAAGGATGAAATCTAAAGTTTTTCTCTGTCTATGTTTGACGATGTGCTGCATCGTGCCGGCATGGGCGCAGATGAAGCAGCTCTCCGGCACCCCTATCGGCAGCCCCAGCGTCGATTATGGTAGTGGCGACAACGTGCCTGCCAACGTCTTCGACGGGGACTACAATACCTTCTACGCCTCGCAAGACCGCAGCTACACGTGGGTAGGCCTCGACTTGGGCGAGCCCTACGTCATCGGTAAGATTTGCTATGCCCCTCGCACGGGCTATGCCAACCGCATGCTGCTCGGCGTGTTCGAAGGGGCTAATCAGCCGGACTTCAGCGATGCCATCCCATTCCACATCATCGACAAAGAGCCTACCGAGGGCCGAATGACCTTCATCGACATCTCGTGCAGTCGCGGCTTCCGTTATGTACGCTATGTGGGCCCCAACAACGTGCGTTGCAACGTCAGCGAGCTGCGTTTCTATGGCCGTGCCGGAGAGGGCGACGACACAGCACTCTGGACACCCTCCGACCTGCCCGTCATCACCATACACACAACGGACGCCCGCGAGGTGACGTCGCGCACTACTTACATCGACGGCACCTACTCGGCTATCTATACATCGAAGATTGACGGCACCCCCGCCAGTAGCAGCGGAGGAACCAAGATTCAGAGCGACAGCCTGCAAATCCGTGGGCGTGGCAACGCTAGTTGGGGATTTCCTAAGAAGCCCTATCGCCTGAAACTCGCCCGTGCACGCCATCTGATGGGCATGTCAGCCGATGCCAAAAACTGGACCCTCATCAACAACTACGGCGACAAAACCCTTATGCGCAACCTGCTTGCTTTCGACGTCAGCCGACGTCTGGGCATGGCGTGGACACCGGAGGGACGTCTGGTCGATGTCTTCTTCAACGGCGAGTACGAGGGCACCTATCAGCTCTGCGACCAGGTGCAAGTGCACGAGGACCGGGTGGCCGTCACCAAGATGGAGAAGACGGACAACTATGGCGACTTTGTCTCTGGAGGCTATCTCATCGAACTGGACGCATACGCCAGCGGCGAACCCAAGTGGTTCACCTCGTCCACCTATCGCATCCCCATCACCATCAAGTACCCCGACAACGAGGATATCACCACCTATCAGGAAGCCTACATCAAGAACCAGTGGAACGCCTTTGAACGCACCGTCTCTTCGTCGGACTACACCGACCCCGAGACGGGTTATGCCTCCATGCTTGACGTCCCTTCATTTGTGCAGCACTTCCTCGTGGGCGAGTATAGCGGCAACACCGACACCTACTGGAGCGTCAACGTGTGGAAAGAACGTGGCGACCCCCGCTTCCACTTCGGCCCTGTATGGGATTTTGACCTTGCCTTCGAGAACGACAACCGCACCTATCCCATCAGCACCATCGGCAACACCTTCATTGCTCTCTCCTCACGTTCCTCTGCTGCCAATGGCGTGAAGAGCCTCATACCGCGCATCATCAATACCACCAAGGACTTGCAATGCGAACAATGGAGCATCGCCCGTCTCGACCGTGGCCTTTCGGCTGACCAGATGGTGCACCTCGTCGATAGTCTGGCCGAGATGGCCGACGTGTCGCAAAACCTCAACTTCATCCGCTGGCCCATCCTCAGCAGCTATGTTCACCAGAACTTCCAGGCGCTTGGGAACTATAAGGCCGAAGTTAATTTCATGAAGAATTACATCCGTAGTCGCATGGACTGGATGGACAATAAGGTGGGGCTCGATGAAAAGTATTGGGCTATTGAGTTTCCGCAGGCAACAGCCGTCGAGGGCAATGTACGCAGCGGCGTGGGCGCCATCATGCTTGAAGGATGGCCCGTAGGGACGTCTGTTGTCGTCTATGACGTCACGGGCAATCTGCTGGCACGCGTTGTTACGGAAGATTACTTCTGCACCATCCCCCTTCCGGCTGGCATTTGTGTCGCGCGCCTCACTACGCCCGATGCGGCCACCCATCACGCCAAAGCCTACGTGCGCTGACACACAGCTTCGGTGTAATAGACAGAGGGGGAACTAAAAGCTCCCCCTCTACTTTTCAAAAAAACTCAAAGGTGTTTGCTTGAAGTTCGCCTGTTATCCTCTTTCCTTCAAGAGCGCTCGAAGGTAAGGCGCTGGCCATGGGCAGCCGGGTTGACTTCGTTTCCATCGTAGGCAAGGGTGCCGTTGACCCATGTCTTCTGGACTGTCCAGATGGGAGAGTATGAAGAAGACAAAGTGTGGTCTTTCGTTTTTTTCACCAGTACGAGGTCGGCCTGATAGCCTGGGCGAATGAAGCCTCGGCGGGCGATGCGATAGCGCAGGGCGGGGTTGTGGCACATGGTGCGGACGATGTCGGCCAGCGAGAAGCAGCCGGCATCGGCCAGGGCAAGCATGGCCGTGAGCGAGTGGGGCAGGGTGGCGATGCCTGAGGCAGCCCGCAGGGCTCCTCCCTCTTTGTCGGCGGCGGTGTGGGGGGCGTGGTCTGTGCCGACGGCATCAATAAGTCCACTGTGTATGGCGGCACGCAGCGCATCGCGGTCGGCAGCGGTCTTGATGGCCGGGTTGCACTTGATGGCTGTACCGAGCGTGGCATAGTCGGCATCGGAGTAGAGGAGATGAGGAATGCAAGCCTCGGCTGTTATTTGCTTCTCCTCTACGGGGCCTTGCCGGAAGAGGCTCAGCTCACGTGCTGTGCTGATGTGGAGGATGTGGATGTTGGCGCCTGTCTGCATGGCCAGCTCGACGGCACGTGCAGAAGAACTGTAGCAAGCCTCTTCGCTGCGGATGAGGGGATGATAGCAGAGAGGAAGGTCGTCGGGGTATTTACTGTTTGACGATTTGCTCTTTATGTTTTGCTCAGATGAGTTGCTATTTATGGCGGCAAATTCAGTTTTGTAGCGGGCAATGTTGGCGGCGATAATGTCTTGGTTTTCGCAATGTAGGGCAATGGGGAGGAATGTGCTGCTGAAGACGGCACGTAGTGCTTGGCCGTCGGCGAGGAGCATACCGCCCGTGCTGCTTCCCATGAAGACCTTGACGCCGCAATTCGTGGCGGGGTCGAGGCGTTCGATTTCTGCAATGTTGTCGGCTGTGGCACCCAGATAGAACGACCAGTTTGCAGGGCTGCACACCTCGGCAATGCGATGCTTGGCTTCGACGAGGTCGATGGAGGTTGTCTGCGGAATGCAGTTGGGCATGTCCATAAAGCTGGTTACGCCGCCCATGACTGCCTTTCGGCTTTCGGAGGCAATGGTGCCCTTGTGTGTCAGGCCGGGCTCGCGAAAGTGGACGTGTTCGTCGATGACGCCTGGCAGCAGGAGCATACCCGTGGCATCGATGACGGAGTCTGCTGTCTGTTGCCTGATGTCTGCAGCCTCCTCTCCCATGACCTGCACTATCCGTTCGCCTTCCACCACCACCGTGCCGACGAAGGTGTGGCCTTCGTTGACGATGGTGGCGTGGCGGATAATAGTGCGTGGCATGGAGGGGAGCCTTTAGCTTTTAGTCTTCTCTTCTTGGATATTTTCTGAACCATCCGTCCCAGCGTAGTCGGAGTACGCCGAAGACGGCTTCGCCGAAAATGCTGCTGTTCATCTTGCTGGTGCCGAGTTCGCGGTTGACGAAGATGACCGGTACCTCTTTGATGCGGAAGCCGCACTTCCAGGCGGTATATTTCATTTCAATCTGGAAGGCGTAGCCCTTGAAACGTACTTCGTTGAGGTCGATGGTCTCGAGCACGCGACGTCGATAGCACTTGAAGCCAGCGGTGGTGTCGCGGACGGGGATGCGGGTGACGAACTGGACGTAGCGGCTGGCGTAGTAGGACATAAGTACGCGTCCCATGGGCCAGCCCACGACGTTGACACCGCTGACGTAGCGGCTGCCTATGGCAAGGTCGTAGCCCTCGTCGGCGCAGGCGGCATAGAGGCGAGGCAGGTCGGCGGGAGCATGGCTGAAGTCGGCGTCCATCTCGAAGATGTAGTCGTAGCCGTGCTCAAGGCTCCAGCGGAATCCGCAGATATAGGCTGTTCCGAGGCCCTGCTTTCCGCTGCGCTCGACCATGAACAGCCGCTCAGGAAACTCGCCCTGCAGACGGCGCACGATGTCGGCTGTGCCGTCGGGAGAACCATCCTCTATGACAAGGATGTGGAACACCTTCTCCAGGTCGAAAACGGCACGGATGATGTTTTCGATGTTCTCCTTCTCGTTGTAGGTGGGGATGATGACGATGCTGTCGGATTTGTTCATGGCAAATGAGGATTATTTTCTCTTGCTGTTTTTCTTTGACTTCTTGGTGCTCTTTTTCTTGGAGTTGAGAGCAGCCACGATGGCGGCAAGGATGACGACGCCGATAACGATGTAAACCCAGGTGCCCATGCTGTCGCCCTTGATGCGGCTCCACATCTCAAGCATTTCCTTGGTGCGGTCGCCATAGTCGTTCATGACGGCACAGCGCTCGATGACGCTGGCGTCGGGGTACTGTACGTCGTTGACAAAGACGCTGTCGCAGCCCTCGCCGAAGAAGTAGCTGAGGTTGATGGGCTTCGTGATGGAGTCGTCGATCTTGGCTTCCAGAATCTCTGGCGATGCAATGGCGCTGACGTATCCCACAACGTCCATGTTGCGCAGGGCGTTTTCGGGCAGGCACATATAGTTGATGAAGTAGTTGGCGGCCTTGGTGTTCTTGGCATACTTGGGGATGACCCAGCCGTCGAACCAGACGTTGGAGCCCTCCTTGGGTACCTGATAGCGCAGTTCGGTGCCTATTTCGGCAGCCTCTTCGATGGCGAACATGGCGTCGCCGCTCCAGCTGAGGTTGAGCCATATCTTACCCTTCGTCATCATCTCCTTGCCGAAATCTACTTCCCAGCCGGAGATGTTGCCCATGTTCTTGGCGGCTTTCATGGTGTCCTCGATGAGGGCGATGGCCTCGTCGCTGGTGTCATTCATCAGCTGTTGGCGAGTGACCTTGCCGTCCAGAATGTCCTGATAGCGCACGTAGGTGAGGATGGAGCCCGAGACGTCGTGCACGGCGTCCTTGACGAGGATGTGACCTGTGTATCGGGGATTCCAGAGAGTGGCCCATGTGCTGGCGTCCTCGTCGGAGACATACTTGGGATTGTAGAGCCAGCCGGTGGTGCCCCACATATAGGGGACGGCATAGTCGTAGGCTTTCTTGCCCGCTTTGTCGAAGCGCGAGAGCATGTCCTGCATAAAGGGGGCCACGTTGTGGGTGTAGTCGGGAGTCTTACCGTAGTTGCGGTCGAGCGGCAGCAGAAGGTTGTTCTTGAGCATACGATCGATGATGTACTCCGAGGGGCAGACGACGTCGAAGTCCTCGTGTCCTGTCTCTATTTTGGCCAGCATGACCTCGTTGATGTCGAAGAGCTGGTATATGATGTCAACCTCTTCGCCCGTCTGTTCGTGATACCATACCTTGAATTCTTCCAGCAGGTCTTCGTCGATATAGTCGGCCCAGTTGTAGATTTTCAGCGTGTGTGCACGATCCTTGGCGTCAGCCTGAAAGGTGAAACCCAGCAGCACGGCTGCTGCAAGAGCAAAGATTCGGATGGCTTTTTTCATTTCTGTTTAATAAGGTTTTTTTTAGTGGTTTGGAAAATGGGTTTGATGTTTTTAAGAGCTATAGGAACTATATTTCGAGTCTCTTGTGCGGCTGCTTATTTCTTGATTTTTAGGACGGCAGCGCGTTCTTGTTCTCTCTTGGCCTGGCGCTCGGCACGCAGGTTGATGACGAGCAGCAGGGCAAGCACGACGACGAACACCAGCGTGGAGAGGGCACGGAGCTCGGGCGTCAGGCCTCCCTTGCGGGCATCGGAATAGATATAGGTGGAGAGGGTCTCCAGACCGATGTTGCCTTTGGTGAAGAGGCTGACGGCGAAGTCGTCGATGGAGAGCGTGAAGGAGAGGATGAAACCGCTGACGATGCCCGGCTTGATTTCGGGGATGATGACCTTGGTGAGCGCCTGGAAGGGCGTGGCGCCAAGGTCGAGGGCGGCTTCGTAGATGTTTTGGTTCATGCCCGTCAGACGCGGCATCACGCTCAGCACCACGTAGGGTGTGCAGAACGAGATGTGGGCGAGGATGACGGTGACGTAGCCCTGGCTGACGCCCAGCCACACGAAGAGCAGGAACAGCGAGATGCCCGTGATGATGTCGGGGTTAATCATCGGGATGCTGTTGAGGAACGTGATGGCTTTGCGCTGTCGGTTCTTCAGATTGTAGATGCCGATGGCGGAGAAGCTGCCCAGTACCGTCGAGACGATGGCTGCGATGATGGCAATGATGAGCGTATTCTCAATGGCGGAGAGCATGCTTCCGCTGGCGTCGCCTGCGAAGATGTTCTTGTAGAGGTTGAGCGAGAAGCCCGTCCAGTTGCCCAGCACCTTCGTCTCCGTAAAGGAGAAGATGGCGATGATGAGGATGGGGGTGTAGAGCACCAGCAGCAACAGCCACAGATAGCCCTTCGCTATGATTTTGTCGATTTTTACTTTCATAGTGCCTTCTCCTTTTATATTAGACCAGGGGATTCATTCTCTGCGTCACCACCTGTGAAGAGGGAGGTGATGCCGATGATGAGCAGCATTATCAGCGAGAGGGCTGCGCCGTAGTTCATGGTGTCGCTCTGCATGATGTAGGTCTGGATGACGGAGCCGAAGAGCTGGATGTCGTTCATCGTCAGCAGTTCCGAAATGGCAAACGTGGAGATTGTCGGCAGGAACACCATCAGCACGCCGCTGAGCACGCCGGGCAGGCTGAGGGGGAAGATGACCTTGGTGAACACCTTGGCCCGGCTTGCGCCGAGGTCCTGCGCCGCCTCGATGAGGTTCTTGTCTATCTTCATCATGGTGTTGTAGATGGGATAAATCATGAAGGGCAGGAAGTCGTAGGTGAGGCCGAACATCAGGGCACCCTGGCCGAGCGGGAGCCCTGTGATGTCGAACAGGGTGACGGTGGCCAGCGTGCGGATGAGGAAGTTCACCCACATGGGCAGGATGAACAGCATCACCGTCGTCTTCGACTTGTTGAAGTCGCTGTTGCTGAGGATGTAGGCGGCGGGGTAGCCGAAGAGGATGCATAGCAGCGTGGTGACGATGGCGATGCCTACGGAGTAGATGAACGTGTTGAGCGCCTCCTTCTGCTGGACGAACTTGACGAAGTTATCGACCGTGAAGTGGCCCTGGTTGTCCCTGAAGGCATAGAGCACGATGAGCAGCAGGGGAAGCACCACAAAGAGCAGCAGGAAAATGAAGTAGGGGAGCGACCAGCTGCTGCGCTTGGAGAAGTACCGTACAAACTTATTCATAAGGCCGCTGACCTTTAACCTTTAACCTGATGTCCTCGGGCTTGATGTTGATGCCGACGAGGTCGCCGTCGTCCCACACGTCGTTGGTATCGACGTAGAGGTAGGGGCCTTCGTCGGTGGCGATGGTCAGGTGGTAGTGGTTGCCTTTGTAGATGATGAGGCGCACCTCGCCGTCGGCCGTACCGTCTTCCTGATAGTCCGTGAGGTCAATCTTGTCGAAGTCCACTTCGGCCAGCACCTCGGTGCCGGCTTCGATGCCGGTGGGGAGAATCTGGAACTTCTCGCCCAGCATCTCGATGTGCTCGCTATCGACGACCGTGGCCTCGATGGTGTTGCAGAGGCGCTCTTTCTTCATCACGTGTATGTCGGCTGGCTTGACGATGAGGCTGACGTCCGTGCCCGGCTCGAAGCTGTTGTAGTCCTGAATCATGATTTCGTAGCCGTCGGGCGTCAGGACAATCATCTCGTAGTGTACGCCTTTGAAGATGCAGCTCTGCACCGTGCCGTGGAACTGTTCGGCCTGTTCGTTGCGCTGCATGATGTAGATGTCCTCGGGACGGAGCACCACATCGACGGGCTCGTCCTTGCCGAAGCCCGTGTCAACGCAGGTGAACTCCTTGTCCATGAAGCGCACCAGGCAGTCCTCGAGCATGGTGCCTTCGAGTATGTTGCTTTCGCCGATGAAGTCTGCCACGAAGCAGTTCTTCGGCTCGTTGTAGATGTCGGTGGGGGTGCCGATTTGCTGGATGACGCCTTCGTTCATCACCACGATGGTGTCGGAGAGGGTGAGGGCCTCCTCCTGGTCGTGGGTGACGTAGATGAAGGTGATGCCCAGCGACTTGTGCATGTCCTTCAGTTCGAGCTGCATGTCCTTGCGCATCTTCAGGTCGAGGGCGGCAAGGGGCTCGTCGAGGAGCAGCACCTGTGGCTTGTTGACAATGGCCCGGGCGATGGCAACACGTTGCTGCTGACCGCCCGAGAGGCTGTTCACGTCGCGTTCCTCGTAGTCGGTCATGCCTACCATCTTGAGTGCCTTGCGCACGGCGGCATCCATTTCCTTCGAGTCCATCTTGCGGAGCTTCAGCCCGAAGGCGACGTTGTCATAGACATTGAGGTGTGGAAACAGGGCATAGCGCTGGAACACCGTGTTCATCGGGCGCTTGTAGGGGGGCGTCTGTGCTATGTCTTTTCCCTCAAGGAGGATTTCTCCCTCTGTGGCCATGTGGAATCCGGCCAGGATGCGGAGCAGGGTCGTCTTGCCGCATCCCGAGGGGCCAAGGATGGTGACGAATTCTCCCTTCCGTACATACAGGTTCACGTCGTTGAGCACTTGTTTCTCCCCGAACCACTTGGAGACGTGCCGAAGGTCGATGATGTGACCCTCAGGTTCTTTTTTCTTCTCAGCCAATGCCATTTTTCAGTTTGATGATTAAGAAAGATAACATAAAATGAGATTTATGGGTTTGTTAAACTTGTTGACCTTAAAACCCGATGGCAACGCTCCAGAGGAAACGTCCGTCGGTGGGGTTGAGGCCGATGGTCGTGCTGACGGGCAGCGTGAATTCCGTACCCCGGAAGGGGATGCCGTAGCCGGCACGGAGGCCCAGCCACGCAAAGTGGGCACCCTCGACGTCGTCGATGTAGGGGCTCGTCCAGGGGATGAAGCCGACGTTGGCCGTGAAATCGACGGGGAAGTCGCCGATGTTGAAGTCGTAGCTGGCCTCCACATAGCTGCTGTAGAAGCGTTTGTCGATGCTGGAGAGAGGTTCTTCCTCCATGTCGTCGCCACCCAGCAGGATGGTGTTCCATGCCAGCGTGAGGGGGAAGTTTTCGCCGAAGTTATATTCCAGGGAGGCGTCGAAGGCATGTCCGATGCCCTTGCTGAGCCCTGTGCTGAAGTAGCGGGCTTCAGAATTGTCCATGTAGTCCATCAAGGTAAGCGTCAGACCGCCATAGCCGAGATAGCCGTAGAAGTCCCACTCCTGATAGCCGCGCTTCATCAGCGGGCCGTAGATGCTCTCCTGGAAAGCATGGAGGAACCACGTGCCGAGCCCTGCTGAGAAGTCGCCCGCCTCATAGTTCGCCGAGAGGTCGCCCTGTACATTCAGGCCGCCCAGCTCCTGGCCACGCCAGAGGTAACTTGTACTAACACCCACGCCGCTCAGCGCGACGCCAAAGGAATTCTCGTCAGAACCCACCTCAAGAAAAGCAATCTCCTGGGCGCTGACACGCATTGCCACCAATGCGCAGGCTGCCAAAGCAGCAAGACAGAATTTCTTCATTTCTAATTAAATGCGATTTTTTTGTTGTTGTTTGATTTGGTTGAAAATCTATTTTTTAAAAGGGTTTTTAGTATCGTTGATTATTTTCGGCTGCGAAGGTACGGACTTTTTTCGATTTCAACGCCATTACAAACAAAAAAATTTTCCATTTCTTCTTTTTTCCATATCTTTGCCTTCGCTTTGGGATTTTATCTTGTGGTTAATCCAGAGTATGCTGCCCTGTCGGCTCAACTGCCTGATAAAGCTTCTGATGCCTGCTTGTACTGCATCGCTGGTAAATGACGCCGTCATTTAAATAAACGACGCCGTCATTTATATAAACGACGCCGTCATTTAACAAAAGGAGTTGATTCTTGAGGACGGGAGAGGGAATGGGCTGTTTGAGTACTTCCTCTTATCGCTCCCTATTCTATCTTTTTTTCTACACTTTCTGTGATTTATGTTTTTTACTACACTTCTACACGATTTTTGCTTAACATGCTGTATTAGAAATGTGTGAGTGTAAAAAACCACCGATTTTCTACACGTTTTCTACACGATTTGCCGATTTTCTACACGTTTTCTACACGTTTTCTTCGATAATGCTGTTTTTTTTGCTGCGTTTTTGAGTGGGAAGTGTAGCTTTTTGTATGCTTTTTTGTGACTTTATGGACGGTTTTTGTTGGAAAAAAAGCACTTTTTGTGACGTCAGAAGCTGTTACCTCACTCCTCTTATTGTCTCTTCAGCACTTCGGCGATGTCGGGGATGTGTGTGATGGGGCGCCAGAGGGTGTGTATTTGGGCGGCTTCGGCTCCGTCGGAGCTGCGCAGGGTATGGACGAATTCGGCTGTCGGGGCTCCGTCGGAAGGGATGGCGTGAAGGTCGCAATGGAGCGTGTCGTCGAGATAGGTTTCGTGCAGCCAATGGATGCCGATGCGGCTCAGGGAGTGATGGGGCAGGAAGTCGTCGGGCATGGTGACGAGGGCGATGCTGAGGTAGCTGCGGTTGTTGACGTGTCCGTTGAAGTCGAGGTCGAGGCGGTTCACCTTGTGGTCGTTCGAGGCGATGAGGTCTGTGCCTTTGGGAAAGCGTTGCTTGCGGTGGCTGCCTGTCAGGTCGGGGACGACGGTCAGATGGTCGGCGACGAGGGTGGTCTGTTCAAGGCGACGTGTGGGAATGTCGAGCAGGCACATCTGTCCGCTGCCATGGGCTACCTCGGCGCCGCCGTCGGCCTTGTGGATGCGGAAGTCGCAATAGATGCGGAGGGACGTGATTTCGCTCACCCACAGCGAGACGTCGATTTCCTCTGTCCAGAGTGTGTCGATAGGCATCAGTTCTGCGTCGTACTCTGTGAAGACCCACATCTTCTGCTGCTTCACGAGGTCGAAGGCTGCCACGTGGTGGCAGGTCATGTGGCGGGCAAAGCTGTCCTGGAAGTAGAGCAGCACGGCATGGGGCGTCATACGATAGTGCTGGTCCATGTCGGCGGCGGTGATGGCGTAACGGTGTGTATAGACTTCTTTCATTGGGGACTAATGGGGCTAATGGGACAAATGGGACAAATGGGACTAATGGGACAAATGGGACTAATGGGACAAATGGGACTAATGGGACAAATGGGGCTAATGGGGCGAGGGAGGTGGCCGTAAAGACAAAAGGTCAAAAGGCCTTTCTGCCCTTCGACCTTTCGTCTTGTCGTCTTTCCGGCGTTTTTACTTGCTGAGGCGTTCGATGTATTTGTCGATGTCGCTTGCCTGCATGGACTGGTAGTACTTGTCCTTCACCTGCTTGTAGGCAGCGAGAGCCTCGGAAGTCTTGCCCATCTCCTCATAGAGCTGTCCGGCCTGAACAAGGTATCCGGCGCTGAGGACGCTATTGTCTGCCTTGGCAGCGGCGGTCATCAGCGTGGAGGCTGCCTTGGCGTTGTCGCCCAGCTGGGCGTAGCAGTTGCCGAGTGCGCCAAGCACGGAGGGGGCAATCATGCGGTCGTTGCCCTTGAAGCCCTTGAGGTAGGGGACGGCCTCTTCGTACTGCCCGAGCTGGGCGTGGCTCAGTCCGGCGTAGGCCTTGGCAAGGTTGGCGCCCTTGGTGCCGCCGTAGTGCTTGATGATGGCGTCGAAGCCGTCATACTCGTAGTTGTCGCCATCGAGGGCTTTCTGGTATTCGCCAGTCTGGAAGAGCTTTTCGCCGGTGGCGAGAGCCTCCAGCGCCTTCTGCTGACGGGGGGCAATATAATAGGTGTTGAGCAGCAGCACGGCTGCGATGACGACGATGACAGCGCAGACGACGACGGTGAGTTTCTTCTTGTTGTTCTCGATGTACTGTTCGGTACGGCTCACGGCCTCGCCCACGTTGGCGGCGTTCTGCTGAGCGGCGGTTTTGTTGGTTTTCTTTTGTGCCATATTGTTTGTTTTTATTGATTTGACTTCGTCTTTTCTTGTCGCGACTCGGCAAAGTGAGCATGCTCTTTTGCTCTCGCTGCTCCAAGATTTCTGATTTCAGCCCGCAAAATTAGTCCTTTTCTTGGTATTGACGAAATTTCGGAGCCTTTTTTTTCGCCCGAAGTTCTTTTTTTCATTTTTTAGGGGAAAAGAGTGGGGAAGTGTAGGAGTTTTTTACTACTTTTGCCGCATGATACTGAAGAGACTGTCTGTCGTCAACTACAAGAACATCGCCGAGGCCGATCTGGAGTTCTCGGCGAAGATGAACTGCTTCGTCGGACGCAACGGTATGGGCAAGACCAATCTGCTGGATGCGGTCTATTACCTTTCGTTCTGCCGCAGCGCCACCAACCCCATCGATGCCCAGGTGGTGCGCCACGAGGCGGACTACTGCATCGTGCAGGGGCACTACGAGACGGACCTGGGCGACGGAGAGGACGTTTTCTGCGGGCTGAAGCGTGGCCAGCGCAAGCAGGTGAAGCGGAACGGCAAGGCCTATCAGCGCTATTCGGAGCATGTGGGTGTCATCCCCCTGGTGATGGTTTCGCCCTCCGACGGCGAGCTCATCAGCGGAGGCAGCGACGAACGACGCCGCTTCATGGACGTCGCCATCTCGCAGTTCGACAAGGAATACCTGCTGCAGCTCATCCGCTACGACAAGGCGCTAACGCATCGCAACGTGCTGCTGAAAGCCGAAGTGGAACCCGACCCCGAGGTGCTGACGCTCTACGAGGAGACGATGGCCGAGGCCGGCACGCTGGTTTATGAGCGGCGCAAGGCGTTTGTAGGCGAGTTCACGCCGCTCTTTCAGGAACTTTACGGGCTGATAGCCCAGAACCACGAGACGGTATCGCTGACATATGTCTCTCATGGCGACAGAGGCGACCTGCTTCCCCTCATCCGCAGCGGACGGGAGAAGGAGCGTATCCTCGGCTATAGCATCCACGGCACCCACAAGGACGACCTGCTGATGCAGCTTGAGGGCTATCCCATGAAGCGCGAGGGCTCGCAGGGGCAGAACAAGACGTACCTCATCGCCCTGAAGCTGGCGCAGTTTGAGTTCCTGCGCCGCACCAGCCGCACCACGCCTCTGCTGCTGCTCGACGACATCTTCGACCGGCTCGATGCCACACGCGTCGAACAGATAGTCCGCTTGGTGGCGGGCGACAGGTTCGGGCAGATTTTCATTACCGATGTCAATCGCGGCAACATGGACCGCATCCTCGCCTCCGCCGGCAGCGACTACAGGCTCTTCGGCGTTGAGGAAGGAACAATTACTCCTTTTAGAGAATAGGAATGGTAACGGTATCACCTTTCTTGCGAAGCACCTTTCCGCGAGCTGCAGGCCCGTCGCCTTTCCTATACCTTTTAAAATATGAAACGGCGTAAGGCAGAGCAGGTGGGCAATGTGGTGCAGGCGTTGTTGCGCCAGCAAGGGCTGGAGGCTCCACTCAACGAGTTCCGGCTTGTCCAGTCGTGGACGGAAGTGCTGGGGACGTCCGTCGAACGCTATACGCGCGACCTTTACATTCGCGGCCAAACGCTTTTTGTGCGCCTCTCCAGTTCCGTGCTGAAGAACGAGCTGATGATGCAGCGCACGTCGTTGGTACAACGTCTCAATGCAGCCGTCGGGGCACAGGTGATAACGGACATCCGTTTTGTCTGACATTCCTGTCAGCATCCGGCCTGACGCCGACAGCGTGGCACGCTTTTTGTGTGAACAAATGTTGATAAACGTCCGTTGGAAAATAAAGTTTCGTTAAGACGCTTTCCGATTGGTTAAAATGCGATAAAAACGAATGTAAGTTTGTAATAAAAGCAAGATTTTTGCCGTATATTTGCCGGAGAAACGTTAAAACAAACCGAAAATTAACATAAAACAAAGCGTGAATTATGAAAACAACAGGTAACAAAATCTTGAACATGGCGCTCGTCATATTGTGCAGCGCCTTGGTGGCAGGAGTGACGACGTACGTCCTCACAAGTAAGAACCAGAAGGAAACCGCTGTCCTGACAGCCCAGCCGGCCGAAAGCGGTTTCACCATGCCGGTGGCCTTCTCGGGTCCCGCTGCTACCGGTACCGTCGATCTGACAGAAGCGGCCGAGGCATCGGTGCATGCCGTCGTACACATCAAATCGACCATTCACGGCAAGACGCAGGTGGTCGATGTGCCGCAGATGCCCGACTTCTTCGACTTCTTCTTCGGTGACGGCATGGGTGGCAGGCGTCAGCAGCAGATTCAGACGCAGCCTCGTGTGGGTATCGGCTCCGGTGTCATCATCTCGAAGGACGGCTACATCGTCACCAACAACCACGTCATCGACGGGGCAGACGAGATTGACGTCAAGATTAACGACAACCGCGAGTTCAAGGGCCGTCTCATCGGCACCGACCCCAGCACCGACCTTGCGCTGGTGAAGATCGAGGGCGACGAGTTCCCCACGCTGCCCATTGGCAACAGCGATAACCTGAAGGTCGGCGAGTGGGTGCTGGCCGTGGGCAACCCGTTCAACCTCACCTCCACCGTCACGGCAGGCATCGTCAGCGCTAAGGCCCGTTCGTTGGGTGTCTATGGCCGCGACGGAGGCATCGAGTCGTTCATTCAGACCGACGCTGCCATCAACCTGGGCAACAGCGGCGGCGCCCTTGTCAACGTGCGGGGCGAACTCGTCGGCATCAACGCCGTCCTCTCGTCGCCCACCGGCAGCTATGCCGGCTATGGCTTCGCCATCCCTACCAGCATCGTGACGAAAGTTGTCAGCGACCTGAAGGAGTACGGCACCGTGCAGCGCGCCATGCTTGGCATCCAGGGCACGGACGTCAGCAACCTCTCCGACATGGACGAGAAAACGCTGGGCGAACTGGGCTTCAAGGAAGAGGATGTGAAGAATATGAAGTATCACGAAGGCGTCCTGGTGACCAATCTCCCCGAAGACGGCGCCGCCATCGGAGCTGGCATTCAGAAGGGCGACATCATCACGGCCATTGATGGCAAAAAGGTCAAGACAATGGCCGAACTGCAGGAGACGATGGCCCGCCATCGTCCCGGTGACGAGGTGAAGGTCACCCTCACACGAGGTAAGAAAGAGCAGAACGTCAATGTGACGCTGTATAACCCTCAGGGCAATACCAAGGTGGTCAAGGATGCCGACCTCTCTTCGCTGGGTGCCGCCTTCAAGGAGGTTGACGACGCCACCAAGAAAGCCCTCAACATCGGTTACGGTCTGCAGGTGACGGGCGTCAGCAAAGGCAAGTTTGCCGATGCCGGCATCAAGAAGGGCTTCATCATCCTCAAGGTCAACGGTCAGCAGATCAAGTGCGAGGACGACCTCCGCGCAGCCTTCAAGGCCGCCTCTCAGTCGCCCGATCAGGTGCTCTTCATCATCGGCACCTACTCCAGCGGCAAACGCTATAACTATGCCGTGGACCTCTCGGAAGAGTAAAGGAGATTGAATATTGAAGATTGAAGATTGGACTGCGTTTGAGTACGCGTACAGTTCAATCTTCAATCATTCTTCTTTGTTTATGAAAATCTTTTTTTTGAAAAAGTGCGAAAATAATTTGCAAAAGAGTTTTATTCTGCCTAATTTTGCATGATTTTTCCTTATTACACAAGGTAAACTTATAAAAATCAATGCGACAGCTTAAAATTACAAAAAGTATTACCAACCGCGAAAGTGCTTCGCTCGACAAATACCTTCAGGAGATAGGCCGTGAAGACCTTATCACCGTTGAAGAAGAAGTCGAGCTTGCCCAGAAAATCCGTAAGGGCGACCGTCGCGCTTTGGAAAAACTCACTCGCGCCAACCTGCGGTTTGTCGTTTCCGTGGCAAAGCAGTACCAGAACCAGGGTCTTAGCTTGCCTGACCTTATCAACGAAGGAAACCTTGGCCTTATCAAGGCCGCCGAGAAGTTTGACGAGACTCGTGGTTTTAAGTTCATCAGCTACGCCGTGTGGTGGATTCGCCAGAGCATCCTGCAAGCCCTCGCCGAGCAAAGCCGCATCGTCCGTCTCCCCCTCAACCAGGTTGGCTCGCTGAACAAAATCAGCAAGGCCTTCTCGAAGTTTGAGCAGGAAAACGAGCGTCGTCCCAGTGCCGAAGAACTTGCCGAGCAACTCGACATACCCGTCGATAAGATTGCCGACACGCTCAAGGTCAGCGGACGTCACGTCTCCGTCGATGCCCCCTTTGTCGATGGCGAGGACAACAGCCTTCTGGACGTCCTTATTAACGACGACAGTCCCATGGCCGACCGTTCGCTTGTCAACGAGAGCCTCTCCACCGAAATCGACCGTGCGCTCAACACCCTCAGCGACCGCGAGAGAGAAATCCTCCGGATGTTCTTCGGCATCGGCTGTCAGGAGATGACGCTCGAAGAGATTGGCGACCGCTTTGGCCTCACGCGCGAACGCGTCCGTCAGATTAAGGAGAAAGCCATCCGCCGCCTCCGTCAGGGCACACGCAGCAAGCTGCTCAAAGCCTACCTCGGCTAACGCAGAGCAAACTTGCTTGCTCTGCGTTGCAACCGATGGAACAGCGAGAGCTAATAAACCTGTTTGATTGGCCGAGTCGTGACAGAGGAAGACAACGTCAAGGAGGAGGAAGAGCGAAGCTCAACCCCGCTGATGAAAAAACTTCTACCGGGCGCCCTTGCCAACCGCAAGGGCGCCCGGCTTTAGTCAGATACTTCTACAATCGATAGTCCGTTTCCCCCCTTAGGCTACATACGTTGCATGTGTTCGTTCAGCCAGAGGAGCTTCTGAATGTAAACACGCTTGAGCTGCATAGCACCTTGTTCGAAAGGTATTTCGTCACCGCTTTTCCCAGGGCTTTTCCAATATTTCCATATTGTGCGATTGAGCAATTGTGAGCGGTGGATGAGATTGGCCTGCCCGTCTATGAACGCAGGGATTTCCTCGAATCTGCCTTTCAGCATTTTCCACCGCTGTTTGGCCACGGCACGGAACACAGGGTCATTCATCAGATGCTGGAAGTAAAAGGCAACCATCGCCACTTCCTTTTCTGCAAATGAGGTGGAGAAGGCGCCGTAGTCGAAGTCCCACACCGGGCCGCAGAAAAGCTTGCTGTCCACGTCCTTATAGACGAAAAGCGACTTCGGATGCCACAGCTCGTGGTTAATTGCCAGTTCCTGCACAAACATGTAATCGACGAAGGAGTTCACATCAATGTATTCCTCCCATTCGCGCAGCGCCATTCGGTTGACGTCGCAGAGAATCTCCTCCAGTGTGTTGATATACGTCTGCATATAGTTGAATTGCTCGTTTGTCACCTCCTTCGGTACTTTGAACTGGTATGGCAGGTTCATTTTTTTCGACATGAATTTGTGTGGCTCGTCGTAATAGGCGTCCACCTCCATGATGAATCCACCCGTGAGCTGTGTGTCCTCGGTGATGTTGACACGGTTTTCGTTGATGCGAATCTGCTCGCAAAGGAAGTATAACCCCTGATGCTTGCCGTTGAGTACCAACTCTACGAACCGTCCCCGTGGTGTCCAGGCAAGCCCTGTTAGCTCCGAAATGCGGAAAGCCGTGGCGTTTTGCAACGCAGTGTTGTCGGTGTAGTTGGCCAGCAGGCACCAGCGCTTTCCCCCTGGCATGCCCAGCACGGCGGTCTTTTTGCTGAACTTCAGGGCATATGGTTTTTTGGGGAATTTCCACGAAGTGTTGCCGCGTCCCTTTACTGTAACGAGGCTGACGAGGAGTGTGTCGCCGTTTGCATCGCAGATGACGATGGATGCGCCACTGGTGGGCAACTTGTCTGCCGATGTGTCGATGGGAGACCTGTCGGGCGTCTCAATATAGACCACGGGGAGCCCCGTCTCGGTGTAGTCGCTGACGGAGGGTGTAGCCTCATCCCAGGCAATCAGCGTGTCGGCGAGGGTGATTTGCAGGCTGTCGATGGCTGTCAGACTGTCATTCGGTACGATGGGCAAAGGATCGTCGGGCAGGTTAGGCGCGACGCAGGCCGTGAGGCACAGCAAAAAGAGCAAAGGAGTTCTTTTGTGCATAGTGATAAGCGAAGTTTTTTTCATTTCCTCTCATTTTCTGATTTCAGCAGTATGGAAGGATAGCGTTGGTAGTTTGTGCTATAGTCCTCGTCGCGCGTGCCGTCGCCCACCCAGTAGCCCCGCTCCTGCTCGTAGCCCGAGATGAGGCCGCGAATCATACGGTCGGTCTTGTAGTTCTCGTAGTAGTATTCCTCGTAGTCGGGACTGCTGGTGGATGAGGGTACGACGTTTATGTCGAACCTCACGCGGTGTACGCCGCCCGGCAGAATGTTGCCGTAGAGCCAGATAGAGTGTTCCACAAAGCCTGTGTTCTTCGACGAGTCGAACACGAACTTCAATCTCATGTCCTTGCCGGGTAGGACAACCGTGTTCTTCGAGTCGCCGATCACGCATCCGCATGAGGTGATAATGTCTGTCAGGACAAGCGGGTTCTTCCCCTTGTTCCGGACGATGTAGGCAACTTCCAGCTGCTGCCCTTGCAGCATGGGATAGTAGTGGCGGACAGAATCGACCACCTCAATTTCCGTAGGACCCACCTTGGTGCGGCATCCGCTCAGCCCCGGAAGCAGCATGGCGGCTATGAGCGGCCAGAAAGAAAAACGGCTCTTTTTCATTTTTCAGAAGGTTATGACGGAGTTCACCGTCAGATAAAACAGGTTGACGTACGTTGTCCTGAACGTCCGTTCGGTGGTGAAGTACTCGGTCTGCCGGTAGAGGTTCTGCCACAGGCCATTCACTCCCAGCTGGACACCCGCGTCCAGCCGCCAGGTGAAACCGCCTGTCACGTGCGTGTTCAGTTTCTCGAAGCTTTCGGGCAGTTGCGCCTCAATGAGCGTCACCTCTGGCGCTGTGCCGAATCCGGCTCCGGCATAGAGCTTTGTGCCATAGCTGTCGGTGGGAAAATACGTACCCCGCACCTTCAAGGCGTAATAGGCTCTGTTGTATATCAGGTAGCCGTTGGCCGTCCCGTCGATGAGGAAGTCGCCGACGGTTTTCGAGGCGCCGATTCCCACGCCGTACATGTCCGGCTTTGTGTGACGCCATTCCTTGAACCGATAGACAGGCCTGTAGCTGGCGATGCGCCCGTTTTCATAGACGGGTTCGTAGGCGGCTATCTCGTATGTACGGTTGTACGAGTCGATTTTCTTATAGGCAAGGCTGGCGCTGAGTGTCCAGTCGTTGGGCAATTCCTTTGTCAGCGTGATGTCGGCCGTGAGGGTGGGGAAGTAGCGCGAGGCCCACGCGGCGTTGCCCGCCAGCGTCAGTCCCTGCTCCGGCCAGATGAGCGAACCGTTTCCTCCCAACTGAAAGCCTGTTCCGCCTGGCGTCTGGGCAAAGCGCAGCTCGCTCTCGTCGGCCACATCGTCGCGTCCTGTATAGTTCGCCAGCAGTCCCCATGTGCTCCGGCTGTTTCTCCGTGTATATTCCACCCCCGCGTTCGCCATCACGGCATAGACGTTGCCGCGCGTCACCCGTTGATAAAAAGTGCTGATGGCATGGCGGTGCGAGCGGCTCAGAAGATTGTTCATGTGCCTATTGTGGGTCGTCACCTCCACAGGAGAGGGATTGTAGTACTTCTGATAGACGTAGGCCGAGTCGAACTGATGCAGACGCTCATAGGCAACACCTTTTGTATAAAGCAACTCTCTGTTCATACTGTCAACGCGCAGCCCCTCATCCGCAAAGGCAATGGCGGTGTGGAATTCCTTCTGCTTCAGTGCCTGCAGAGCCATGCTCTGTGCAAGCCCGCCATATTTTCTGCGGAAAAACTCCTCGTGGGGATAGCGTGTCAGCCCTTGGTTGATGTAGTGTTCGGCGGGTTGTCCTGTGAGGTCGGCCGATGTGCAGGCATACATCAGCAGCTCCACGGGCATCACTTGACGCTCGAAAGCCTCGTCGCATACCTGTAGCGATTCGCCATAGCGTCCCTCGTCCATGAGCCGTTTTGCCCATGTCATAGCCAGCTCCTCATACTCTGCCGACATTGGACTTTCAGAGGCATTCAACACCTCGGCGGCGCGGGCATACTGTCGCGTTGCCATGTGGCAGGCGAAGAGTTTTCGCCGCGAGAGATTCTGCAGGTCTGCCTCGTCCGAGGAGGTAAGGCAGATGCCCAGCAGACGTTCTGCTTCAGCGTAGTCGCCAGCTGCCATGCTGGCGCTTGCCAACTGGTAGGCGAGTCCGCCCATCTCTTCCACGATGCCCTCGTCGTGCAGGTCGTCGCGTACCATCTGTTCGTACACGGCAAGGGCTTTGTCGTCACGGCCGAGGCGGCGCCACACGGTGGCCTCCTTGTAGAGCAGGTCGCGGTCGGCGTCATGACCGCGCGACTTGTAGTCATTGATGTAGTAGAGGGCATCGTCGTAGTATCCGCGCGAGATGGCCGTGTTGACGACGAAGTTGAAAGCCTCGCGACTGTGGGTGCGGCCGTAGAGCTTGCCGTAGGTCAGATAGGGGTCGGTGGTCTGTGTGTAGCCCGCCTGTTCTTTTCTTACCTTATTGTACAGGGTGTAGAGTTCCGGCCGCCGGTCGGTGCGGCGTAGTTCTTCCAGATAGCCGAGGGCTTCGTAGTAGCGCCCCTGGCCGCAGAGAATGTTGACGTATTTGCGGATAACGTCCATTCCGCCCGTCCTGACAGCACCTTGGCGGGCTACGGAAAGGGCGTCGTCCGTCAGCCCCTTTTGCAGGTAGAGGTTGGTCAGCACCAGGTAGTTGTCCTCATTGCCAGCGCCGTCGAGCTCAAGGATGCGGACGTAGCTTTCGATGCGTCCGTCGAGGTCTGCCGCATTGGCCTGCTCGGCGGCTTTCAGCTCATAGCGGTAGGCCATGTCACGGCGGACAATGCTGTCGTTCGGATAAATCTGGTAGAGGCGCCCGAGCAGGCGGTCGGCTTCGATGTCGTTGCCCTGCAGACGGTAGAGGTAGATTTTCCGCCGCCACAGCCAGGCGCTGTAGGCATCCATTTCCAGCATTTTGTTGATGCAGCAGATGGCGGCGGAATAGTTTTTTGTCTCCTCTTCGACTTTTTCGAGGATTTCCCACGCATGGAAGTTGGAGTCGTCCTCGCGGGTCGATTTGGTGAGGTAGAGGCGCGCCTGGTTATAGTCTCCTACGTGGTAGAGGTACCATCCGTCAAGCTCAAGGAAGACGGCAAGGTAGCCGTAGTAGGGGCGGGCTTCGTCGAGCATGTATTTTCCCGCCTCCCACCGCTCCTCCTTGAAGCATTGGCGGATGGCATTCTCGTAGTGTGCAGGGGTGTGAATCTTTCCAAACGCGTTCACACTGACAAGGAATAGAAAAAAGAACAGACAGCTTTTTCTCATTTGTATATTGTATTTTTGCATTGTGTTAATAATTTGCCGATGGTAGGCTGTTGGGTTTTATTTTTTAGATGCCCCGCGATGCTGCATGTCGCCCCACACGGCGCGGGCGCCGACGAGGTAACCCCCATAGCCGATGAGGCTGAACAGGGTGATGAGCGGGTGGTAGAGAAACGGTTCGAGCATGGCGGCGAGGAGTAGTTTGAAGTAGGAGCCGAGCTTGTCGTAGCTGCCGCCTTGAATGTAGTCGTAGGTGATGATGAAGCCCGAGAGGAGGATGCTGAACAGATAGATGGCCAAGAAGAGGACGAGAAAGCCTATCCAGTTGATGCCGCCTGTGAAGAGAAGGTAGAAGATGACGGCAATGCCGGTGATTTCGATGAGGGGGGCGAGAAATTCGAAAAAGAATTCGTAGGGGATGGTGATGAGGCCAAGCCGTTTGTAGCGTCGGCGGAAGGCGAGGCCGCGGTGCTTGACCATCAGCTGGATGAGTCCGCGTCCCCAGCGCCGGCGCTGGCGTCGCAGGGTGTGGAAGGTGGCAGGCCCTTCCGTCCAGCAACAGGTGTGGGGAATCTGCACCACCTTGTAGGGCTTGCCGAAGTCGCAGCAGTAGGCAATCATGCGCCATAGCATGTCCATGTCTTCGGCAAACGAGTCGTAGGAATAGCCTCCTGATGCAATGACGACATCGGTTTTGAACAGTCCATAGCCTCCCGAAACATTGGTCATGGCATTGATGCGGCTCCACCCCATTTTTCCTATGAGGAACGAACGTTTGTACTCCAGATCCTGAAACAAGGGGAACAGTCGCTTGGAGGGCTGATAGGCGAAAATCTCGCCTTCCTCCACCTGAAAGCCGTTGGACATGGACATGATGCCCGACACGGCAATCACCCGCTCGTCGAGTAACACCGGAAAGATGCACTGGTAGATGGCATCTTTCGACAGCAGGCAGTCGGCATCGGTGTTGATGAAGTAGGGATACTGGATGACGTTAAGCCCTCCGTTGATAGCGTCGGCCTTCGTGCCGCCGTTTTCTTTATCGACCACCGTCAGTCTCTCGTAAAGCGGGTTTGTCGATTTGAACAGTCGGCGGAAAGGCTTGCAATAGACCTTATAGACGTAGTCGTAGGGAATCTCAACCAAATCGAAGTACTCAATCATATTCTGGAGTGTGTCGTCGGTTGAGCCGTCGTTGACAATGACTACTTCGAAGGTAGAGTAGTGCTGCGAGAGCAGCGAGCGTACGTTTTCCACAATGGTGTTCTCTTCGTTGTAGGCACCGGCTACGATGGAGACGCCGATGGTGAAGGGGCTGGTTCCGACGGTGTTGCGGACGTAGGTCTTGTCCCAGCGCTGGTTGTAGTTGGCTTCGCGGTAGGCCATGATGAGCAACACGACGTAGAGCACGATGAGCGTCATGGAGTAGAAGAAAACCAGGAAACCGTAGAAAAAAAGTATATTGTTCAACATTGCGTATATTGTTTGTGTTATGATTAAAGTTTTAGCAAGGTATTCAGCAGTTCCATGGAGTCAATTTTGTCCATGAGTGTGCGCTCTTCGCCTTTGCTGTTTTGGCGTATCATTTCAAATTCGCGTCGCCCTGTGCCTTCGCTTATGTAGAGGCAGCGTAGGGCGACCTCTTTTGTTTCGCGCGAGAAGGAGTCGTGGTAGCATTGGCGGAAAAACGCCGTGTGCTCGTCTGCACGCCGGGCAGCCAGCGAGTGGAGGATGGCGCGCTTGATTTCTTCCGGCTGGTGTGGGTAGAGGTCGCGCAGGCGCCGGTAGGTGTCGTCGTCGTCAAACAGTGGCGCCTTGCGGATGACGGCCGTCTTGCAGAGCGGGTTGTCGGTGGAGAGGAAATGGCGCGTGGCCTGCCGCTCCTCGTCGGTGCCATAGAAGGTGATTTCGTCGATAAGGAATGCTGCTGTGGCATCGCGTGGCGTCTTTTCGATGAGGGGAATGAAACTGGGCATCTGCATGCCCTGCGATTGCTTCCAACCCAGAATGTAGTGCAGCAGCATACGCTTCAGGTGCGAGGGGCTGTCGTTCAGCTCGTCGAGGAGATACTTGTAGGGGTCGCTTGTGGAACTTATCATGAACATCAGGCGCGACATCATGCGTATCTCGCGGTTTTTGTGGTTGACATAGTTGGCCAGCTTCCCTTCGGTGACGGGCAGTTGCAGCATGGTGAGTGCCTGCAGGGTCTCGAATACGTCGCGTCCCTTCAGCAAGTTGTTCTCTGCCAGTTCGCGTACGCCCAGCAGGGTGGAAAGTTTCACGAGGTTGGGGATGTAGGCCGCTTCTGATGCCTCGATGCGCAAATTCACCAGAATCTGCAGGAAGTGTGGGGCATCCTTTCGGAACTTGCGATAGTCGCCATTGTGCAGACCCAGGCGGGTGCGTATCTCTGCCTCGCCGAGCTCGCCGCTCTGCATAATCTGGCGGATGGACTCCTTGTGTTGTTTACAGACCTCGCGTTGGCGTTTTTCTTTTTTCCTACGCCTGTGTACTCTTCGGGCAAATATCACTCCGAGAATCAGCATGGCGAGGATGGAACTGGTAACAATGAAGTATGCCACGTGAATCTGCCACGACAGACCGGCAAACATGTTTTGCCAGACATACCAATAGTATCTCAGTACATCGTAGCCTGAGAAAATGACATCATTCAATATTCAGTAAAATCAATAGGTTAATGTTAGTTTTGTAGTGCTCTTCGCTTTCGTTCGCGATATTGGCTGGGCGACATGCCCAGGCGCGTGCGGAAGATGGTGCGGAAGGTTGTTGTGGCTGCGAACCCGGCATCGCGGGCTACGGCATCGATGGTCCAGTTCGGTTCGTCCGTAAGCAGGCGGCAGGCGTGTGTCAGGCGCTTGAGGGTGATGTATTCGCTGAACGTCGGGGCAGAGGAGTCGGACTTCAGGGCGGCCAGTGTGCGGCGCTGCGTCAGGCCAAGGCTGCTGGCCATCTTTTTCAGGTTAAGGTCCGGCTGGCAGTAGAGTTGCGTCTCGTCTATTTGTTGGTCAATCCACGCCATGGTCTCTTTGTCTTCCTCATCGGCAGTGGTGCAGGCTTGCTGGGACTCCCTGTCGGGTGAAGGGGGCGAATGTGGGGGGGCGGCTTCCACCCCCGTCCCGTGCACCGCTGCCATCTGATGGCCCAGCCGCGTGATGCGCGACGCAATGCACAGGATATAGACGAACGCCACAATCAGACCTGCCAGGACAATCGCCTGGAGCGTAAGAATAAGGTAAAGGGATTCTGTCGTCATGTGGTAAAAGGTAAAAAAGGTTAGTACTCTTCTTTTTTTCAGGGCATGGGTACGATGGGCGCCCCCATGCTATTTCGCTGCGAAGGTACGGCTAAAAAACATATTTACAACTTTTTTTTCGTTTTATTCACTTTTTTGTTCGACCAAAAAGCGGACAAAACGACCGAATGGACCTTTTGGCCGTCCGTGCCAGAGGTGGAATTAAGAATAGAGAGTTAAGAATTATGAATTAAGAGTTAAGAAAAAAAGTTGGATTTCATCCTTCTTTTTTTCGCCATGCCAAAGCTTGGAGCAGCGAGCGCCAATGTAGAGACGCGACATGTCGCGTCTCTACAGTTGGCCGAGGCGTGACAAGCTAAGGCGAAGCCAAAGCAAAATCAAGCTTTTGCTTTGGTCATTCAGTCTAATGGAGTCACCATAGTGGGGACGAGGATGGCGGCGTGGGCCGCTTTTTGTGCCAGGGCAGCCTGCCCTGCCGTGAGGCCGTCGGGACGATAGGACAGCCCCACGGGACTGATGCTTGTCAGTGCCTCCAGCCAGGTGCAGGCGGCGATGTAGCGTCCCAGCACGTAGTCCAGATGATAGCCGTCGCGGGTGAAGTCCTGCGAGGGGTAGCTCTCTGCGAGCGATGTGGTGCGGGCATTCTGTACGGCGGTGCCGGTGGGGATGTAGAACGTCAGCTCATCGTGGCTGCGCACGGCCTTTTCCACGGCTGCTACTATGCTGGCATACATATACGGCTGGTTGCGGTCGTAGTTGACAAAGCCGCCGTGGTTAGAGTCGTGTGCGTATGCCCACGTCTGGTGGAACCCCATGCGCACCGAATCGACCTTTGCCAGCGCCTTGGTGTAGCCGATGAGCAGACTCAGATAGGGCTCGTACGTTTCCGGCAACCCCGACTCCTGACTCACCTGCTGGAAGGTGATGACATCCCACGGCTCGTCGCCCACCATGTCGCGCAGCGATGTGGCGGGGCGGTTGGTCTTGACGCCATCGACTATTTTGCGGTATTGGAACGACCCTGTCCCCGTTGTCACGTCGCGCCAGTGCGACGCCAGGCTCTGTCCCCCGCGGTAGCCGTTGCCGATGACGAGGTTGACGCCCGCCTCGTGCCCCAGCTCATAGAGATATTGTTCCACGGCATCCTCGGAGAACGAGTTGCCCACAGCCAGCACACGCAGTGTGCGCACCTCCTGCCCGCCGACAGCCAACGCCACAAGCAGAACCAGACATAGCAGAATACTTTTTTTCATTTCGCTTTAGGAATTAGGAATTGTGAATCGTAAATTGTATATGCTCTTTTTTCTTCATTGTTCAAATAAAACTTGTTTCGGCGGTAAAGTTACGAAATAATGTTGTAACTTTGTCGCATCATTCAGAAAAACCCATAAAAAACCTCAAAAAAATGAAAAAGCATTTCTTTCTTCTCTGTTTGCTGGGCCTGACGCTGGGCTTGGCCACATCGTGCTACGACGATTCCGAACTGCGCGAGCGGGTCGATAGGCTCGAGAATTCGGCCGTCGCCACCATCAACCAACAGCTCGCCACGCTGCAGAGTTCCGTGAATCTCCTCAAGCAGACCGACGAGGCGCTGCAGTCCACCATCACCACGCTGCAGGGCACTGTCGGCACCCAGCAGACCGACATCGATGACCTGAAAAAGAAAGAAGGGGAGCTCTCCGACCAGATTGCAGCCTTGCAGGATCAGATTGACGCCCTCTCCGACTGGGTGGAGAACGCCCTCCAGAACTACGTTACGGAGGACGATTTCAATGCCCGCCTCACGGCCATTCAGGATAGCATCACCTCTTCCACCGACAGCATCAACGACCAGTTTGCTGCCATCCAGCAGCAGTTCGACGAGATTAACGCCCAGCTTGCCAAGCTGATGGCCGTGCCCGGCATCACCTTCGTGGAGGGCGACACCATCCTCTATCAGAAGGGTGGGGAAGAAGTCGTTGTGAACTACACCCTGACGGGTACGGACGTGCAGACCACCGTCGAGTGCCTCGCCGATGCGGGTTGGCTGGCGGTCGTCACCCCTGCAGGCACTACCGGGGGCACCATTGCCGTCACGCCCCCTGCCGAGGGGGGCAACGGCAAGGTCATCGTCCTTGTCGCAAGTCCCACCACCACCATCATGCGCGTCCTGCGTTTCGAACAAGGCACCATCGAAATCCCCGACGAGGAACGCTACACCTTCATCGGCTCGTGGCCCCAGTCTGCCACCAACCCCGGCGCCAGGCTTTGCAACGGCGAGCTGAGCAGCGTGGCCAGCAAGCTGTCGGGCAACACCTATTCGTCGCAGAGCCGCATGGGCTCGGCCTTCCTGCGCGACCACCGTGCCACCGAGGAGGAGATGGCCTGGCTGGCCGACTATACTGCCAAGCCAGCGCAGATGGACGGCTTCAGCCGCTGGGCTGCACGCCGCATTCCCAGCCTCTATCCCTTCGGCGACCCCAAGCCTGCCGACTGCAACCAGCACGCCATCGGCGACTGCAACACCGTTTCCACCCTCGCCACCATGGCCTACCTCTATCCCGCCTTCATCAAGTCCATCATCACCGTGGTCAGCGACACCGAGTATCAGGTGAAGATGTTCGACCCCGACGGCAAGCGCATCATCGTCGGCGTCGATAACCAGGTTCTCCTCGACAACAACAGCAGCATTGCCCAGATGACGGGCAAGAACCTCCGCATCACGTGGGCCACCATCCTCGAGAAGGCCATCATGAAGTGGCTCTACGTCTTCCGCCCGGGTGCCCAGCTGGGCGGCTTCGGTGCCGAGGGCATGACGCCCCTCTTCACGGGCGACGGCCGCAGCTTTGCCGTCTCGCCCGGCAGATGCACCCCGCAGGAGCTGCAGCTGATTGTCACCACCTGCCTACAGCACGGACTCATCGTCAACGGCGGGTTCAACAAGCAGGGACTCAAGATGGGCAGCCACGAGACCATCACCGCCCACGGACACAGCTTCTTCATGGCCAACGATGACAACGCCCTCTTTGCCATCCGCAACCCGTGGGGACAGGGCTCTGACGACCATGTGATTCAATGCTACGATGCCGACCATGCCCCCGCAGGCTACGACGGCACCATCCCCGGCACCATCGACCTCCGCATCATCAGCCCGGGCATCGCCTCCCTCTACTACGAAGGCCCCATCGAACCCTACACCGTGCCCAAGTGGTAAAGGGAAAGTCGGCCACGGCGGCACCTATGCCCGTCCCCACGGCGGCGAGTTTGCGGTGGTGGCTACGGCCTGGCTACAATGGCAGCTGAAGGGCGATGCCGAAGCAGGCAGGATGTTTGTCGGTAACCCTCCGGCGCTGAAAAAACGCGAGGGCTGGACGCTGGAAAGCAACGGCAGTAAGATGTAAGATGTATGATGTAAGATGTATTGCCTAGGCTTGTATGCTGACTTGCGGAACTTGAATGGAATAATAAAACTTTCGGATAGTTAAGTAATGCCGTCAGCCACACAGGGGTGCGCTGACGGCATTGTTTTTGAGCGTAGAGGTGAGGGGCGGAGTGCTATCCGCCTGATTTTACTTGAAGTTCCTGCTGGCGAAGGGCAGGGAGGTGCGGAGGGCGGTGTGCCAGTACTCCCAGGTGTGGCCGCCGTTGCGGACGCGCAGCTCGCAGGGGATGCGGGCACGGCGCATCTCGCCGTAGAACTCGATGTCCTGGTCGAAGAGGAAGTCGTCGTCGCCTATATCGACAAACCAGCGGAGGGTGCGGAGGCTGGCCTTGACCTCGTCGCTGGCGTTCTTGACGAACTCGATGGCGCTGTGCTCATGGACGGCCTTGGTGACGTAGGACGCTTTGTTGGCGGGGTCGATGGGATTGTCGCCCGAGGTGAGCCAGGCGCTCATGGCGTAGCACGAGGAGAACATGTCGGGGTGGCGCTGGGCATAGACGGTGCTGCCGCCGCCGCCCATCGAGAGGCCGCTGACGGCACGGTGGTCGCGGTCGCCCACGATGCGGTACTTGCCTTCGACGTAGGGGATGAACTCGGTGTAGAAGAACTTCTCGTAGGCCCAGCCCTCCATGTCGAAGTAGCCGTTCCAGACGTTGCGGGTGTCGGGGCCTCCGGCGTTGGGCATGACGATGACCATGGGCTTGATTTCGCCGGTGCCGAGCAGCTCGTCGGCAATCTCATCGACGCGCCCTTTCTGCACCCATGCCGAGTAGGTGTCGGTGAAGCCGTGCAGCAGGTAGAGGACGGGGTACTTGGCGTCTGCGTTCATCTCGAAGCCGAACGGCAGCCAGACGTTGAATTTCACCTTGTCGCCGAGCACCTTGCTCTGGATGCTGTCGGTGACCACACGGGCGCCGGACGACAGGGTGACGAGCGTCGTCAGGGCCACAAGAAGGATTGCTTTCTTTTTCATAGCGCTAATAAACACTTAAATGATATGGTTTTTTTCTGTTTTTGGTATTTTCCGCCTGCGAAGTTAGGGCTTCTGCGTGAAATGAGCAAACATATTGCCGTTTTTTTTACGGGGCTACCTTTCTTACACCTTTCAGAGAAACCATGTCTCCGTTCCTTTCATATAACCCGTAGCCAAGACAATTCGTGTAGATTAGACGAGTCTATCTACACGAATCCTTTTTCGTTTCGCATCAGCCGCTGGCCCGTTTTTACCGCTGCCGGCATGCAAATTCGCCCGAACGGAGCAAAAAAAGTTCGCAAAGATGCGCAAGTTCCGTTTTTATTTCGTAGATTTGCAGCCGTAACCCATAATGCATGAGCATAATGGCAACTTTTTTATCCTCGATGAACGATAATTCTAATCTTTCAACAATATGAGAACAAGAAGCAAGAACAACAAATCAGTTCTGCTGCGGGCGACCATGTTGCTCGCGGCCGTGATGACCATCGCCTCGGCGAGGGCGGAGGGGAATGGAACATGGATATACAATCCGAATAATGTAAACAGCACCTGCGTTATTACTGGATTTGTAGAGGGTGCATTTACTGCCAATACAAAGTCTTTGGCTATTCCCAAACAGTTGGGCAACTATTGGGTCATATCTGTTTCCGACGATGTCATGAATAAGCTTACTGGTCTGGAAACACTTATATTTGATGAAGATGCACGAATCACCATCATGCCGTACGTGAAGAGTGGCGCTTCTTTTAAAAAGGTAAGGCTAGAAAAAGCGAATGGGGAATTCGTTGACAATACCCTTCCTGCCTCTATGACGGAGATAGGCAATGCGTTCAGGGGCACGGGCATTACTTCGCTCACTATGCCTGGTGTGACAAGCATCGGCGACGCTGCCTTCGAGGGCTGCAACAGCCTTACGTCCGTCACCTTCGAGAATGCTGTCGTCCCTGGCTCGGATGCCTTTGCCAAAATCGGCAGCACGTGTACGGTGACCTACCCGGGCCCGATGGCGAACTGGAACCCTTATAGCTATAAGTACTCGCCCAACCTCGTGGTCAACTGCTCCGGCGGCAGCTGCGGCTGGTGCGGCGACGGATGGGGGGATGGCTGGACCAATTCGGACAATCTTTACAAGGACAATTCCTGTCTCTACTGGACGCTCGACGCCGACGGTCAACTCACCATCGACTGCCTGGTTCAGGACATCATCTACGACGATTATCTTCTTAAACAGGTCGTCAAGACTGCGAACTGGGACAAGTCGAAAGTCAAGTCGCTCACGTTGGGGCATGTCTATGAGTATGAGTTTGGCTCTCTCTCCAACCTCACCTCTCTTAGCCTGTCCAAACACGCGGCAAACATCAAAACACCAAATCATGAGACGTATTTACCACTCCTTTCAACCATCGTAGTAGATGCGGCGAACCCAATCTACGACAGCCGTGACGGGTGCAATGCCATCATCGAAAAGGCTACGAACACCTTGGTGCTCGGATGTAAAGACTCTTCTATTCCTTCAACTGTGACAACCATCGGAGAGTTTGCGTTCCATTACTGCCCAGGCTTAACCACTATCGATATTCCCTCGAGTGTGACAACCATTGGACAGTATGCGTTCGCAAGCAGCGAAAACTTAACCTCTGTCAACATTCCCTCGAGTGTGACAAGTATCGAAGCTTCTGCGTTCGAATTCTGCGATGGTTTAACCTCTATCTCTATTCCCTCGAGTGTGACAAGCATCGGACAGTATGTGTTCTATGGGTGTTATCATTTAGTAGACCTCTACTTCGACGCCTCCAAGGCTGAGTGGGATGCTGTAGGGAAGGGGGATTATTGGACTAAATTCGTTCATCCCGACTTCAAGGAGCACTGGCGCTGCACGGTGACGTATGATGCCAACGGCCACGGCACGGCTCCCGCCGCGCAGACCGGCCTGTGGAGCAACGAGGCAAAGCTGACGGAACCCGCTGCCCCCACCGCGGAGGGCTGGCGGTGTGTGGGCTGGTACACCGATGCCGCCTGCACCAACAAGTGGGACTTCGACACCGACATCGTGCCGGGCGACATGACGCTCTACGCCAAATGGGTCGAGCCCTGCGCCGTCACGGCCTCGACCGACGCGGCGAGCATCGCCATCCCTTACGGGCAGGAATGGACCGACATCCCCGTCACGCTGAACAGCCTGACGCTGGGCTGGTTCCAGAACGGGACAGAGCCGGTGCGCGTGGCCGATGCCGTGGCGGTGACGCCCTTGGTGGGTAGCGGAGCAGGCACGACCCTCACGTTCTATGACGGAGTGACTACGCTGACAGCCCGCAGGGGTGCCGGCGCGCACACCAATGTCGGCGCCCTTTCGGAGACGCTCACCGCAGCTGGGCAGAGCGCTACGCTGTGGGTACACATCCCGCAAAGCACATGGGAGAACGCCGAGGCGGGCGACTACACGGGCACACTCAACTACGATGCCGTGTTCATCAGCAACGCCGAGCCCGCCGAGAACTACGATTACAACCTCGGCAGCGAGGCCAAGGTGACGCTAACCCTCACCATCCCCGTAGCCATAACGCTGTCCTTCGATGCCAACGGCGGCACAGGCGATGCAATGGCTACTGTCAGTGACCGCGTGGGTCACGCTATTCAGATTCCCGCCTGCACCTTCACCCCACCGGCGGGCAGGGAGTTCCTCTGCTGGAACACGAAGGCCGACGGCATGGGCGCACGCTACTACGCCGGCAGCGAGTTCACCCCCACCGACAGCCAGACGACGCTCTACGCCGAGTGGGGCGAGGGGTACGTCCTCGACCTCACAGCCTCGGCCGTGGACGGGTCGGTGCCCATCCCGCTGGGCTTATACGGCCAGCTGACTCAGCTGACGGGCTACTTCAACTTTAACAACGATAACGGCGAAAACGTCCCCGTCGGCTTCCTCGACCTGAACTGCGACGGCGTTGATGACCTTGCGCTGGTGAACGGACGTGACGTGAACGACAACATGACAGCCAGCGTGACGAAGCTCACCAGTCTGACGGCGAACTACCGCTTCGTGCTCACCGTGCCCAGCGGGGAAGGGGAGTACGGCAGCGTGCTCATCAAGTTCGTTGCCGACGGTCAGGCCGTGGAGCAGCCCGTCATCGAGTCGCTCTACGACGACAACGGCACCTATAATCGCGAGCAGCTCCTTGTCCTGAAGGACGGCCGCACCCACAACCTGATGCTCAGCGGCCGCACGCTCTACACCGACGGCGACTGGAACACCCTCTGCCTGCCCTTCGCCGTGAACAGCTTCAGCGGCACGCCGCTCGACGGATTCACCGTGAAGGAACTCGACACCGAAACGGCCTACGACGGCCACGTGACGGGCGTCGAAGGCACAACACTCTACCTGAACTTCAAGGATGCCACCCGCATCGAGGCCGGCAAGCCCTACATTGTGAAGAAGACCGTCTATGCCGTGCACAGCTACACCGCAACGGCCGGTACGGATGGTCTCTACCCGCATCTTAATACGGGCTATGCTAATCTGATAGACGGCAGGACAGACACCTATTGGGGCCCACCCTCTCAGGGTTCCCCGTTCTGCGAGTTCCATTCCGACGTGCCCATGTATGCGACAAGCTATACGCTAAACACGGGCAATACCTCCAGGACGGCGAAGGCATGGACGCTGCAAGCCAAACTGAACGAGACGGACGGCTGGACGACCATCGACACCCGCGGCAGCGACGGCGACGCCCTGCCCTCAGCGGTAAATGTCACGAAAGAATTCACCATAACGGACCCCGGGATGTACCAATACTATCGCTTCGTGGTGACACGGTACGATGAGGTTAACTCTTTTGTCCTATCGGATTTGACTTTGCGGGAATATGCCAACGGTGTCGTCAACCCCGTGTTCTGCGACGTCACCGTGACGGCTGCCACCCGGGAGATTGTCAATCCTTTCCGTGATAGCTACGAAGACCCGGAATTCATCACCGTGGCTGCGCCGACGGACGTCACCTTCGCGGGTGGCAAGTTCTGCGGCACCTACGACCCGACGGAGATTTACAACGACGAGCACACCCGGTATTTCCTCGGCGCCGAGAATACGCTCTACTGGCCTACCGACGCGGGCTACACCGTCAAGGCCTTCCGCGCATACTTCGACCTCGGCGATGCCGCGTCGAACGTCCGCGACATGCGCCTCGGCTTCGGCGACGGAAGTGCAACGGCAGTTCAACTGCCGTTAATGGACAATGGAGAAGGGACAATGGACAATGAGGCGGGCGCCTGGTATGACCTCGCCGGCCGACGCCTCGCCGACGAACCCGCTGCCCCCGGCATCTACATCCGCAACGGACGGAAGGTCGTCGTGAAATAGGAACGTCGTTCCGTTCAGCTTTCCTGAAAACCGCATTTTAATAACTTAACAAGAACAGCAATGGAAAAGAAAGCATACAACAAGCCCGTCAGCGAGACGACCCTCATCGAAGTGGCGAACCTGATTGCTGCAAGCAGCAAGAGTGTGAGCGGCAACGCCGGCTTCACCGGCACAGTCAGCGGCGGCAGCGGCCCCAACCGTGCCCGCCGCCGCGACGTGTGGGACAACGACTGGGAGTGACACACATCCTGGGAGTGACCCGTTCAGGCGGATTTGCAATCCGACTGCGTTTGAATAGAGGGATTTGTAATCCCTCATCATTTGCTACCTGTCCACAGGCTGGGGGATTACAAATCCCCCAACTCACCGCAGCCGGATTACAAATCCGGCTGAACGGACAGCGGCCCCAACCGTGCCCGCAGACGCGACGTGTGGGACAACGGCTGGGAGTGACACGCATCCCGTTCAGTCGAATTTGCAATCCCCCGTTCAGGCGGATTTGCAATCCGACTGCGTTTGAATAGAGGGATTTGTAATCCCTCATCATTTGCTACCTGTCCACAGGCTGGGGGATTGCAAATCCCCCAACTCACCGCAGCCGGATTACAAATCCGGCTGAACGGAAAAATTGCCTTTGTCTTATCTTGTCGCGACTGACCTCCGGTATTCCTCTTCCTTCGTTTGTCGGTTTGGCAAAATGAGCAAGCTCTTTTGCTCTCGCTGCTCCAAGAATTCGTGTAAATTCGTGTGATTCGTGTTCAAAATAGAATCGTCGTCCCTTTCGAACACGGATTACACGGATTGGACGAATCTTTTTCGAACAAGGATTACCCGTTCAGGCGGATTTGCAACCCGTTCAGGCGGATTTGCAATCCGACTGCGTTTGAATAGAGGGATTTGTAATCCCTCATCATTTGCTACCTGTCCACAGGCTGGGGGATTACAAATCCCCCAACTCACCGCAGCCGGATTACAAATCCGGCTGAACGGAGTGAACGGAGTCCCCTTCCCTTATACAGGCGCCCCCTTTCCCTGTGCGGAAAGGGGGCACGCTTTTCTGCACGTTTGACTTCGTTGGTAAACACGGGCCGTGTTTATATAAACAGGGGCGGCGTTTATATAAACAGGGGCGCTGTTTATAAACGACGTTTGATTTCCGGAAAAAGTCCGGGGCAAACAAACGTCTCTTCCTAAAAAATCATGAAAATCTACTACACCACTACACCATCCGACCCTACGCCTTGATTAAAAAGTGCTTACGCGGTGTAGAAGGCTAAAACTTCTACACCTTTCTACATCGTTTTACACCGACGCATTTTCTGAACTGGCTCTATGGGACAAGTATTTATTCGCTGATTTTACGGAAAAATCCGAACAAATGATTGAAAAACCGAAAGGTCAAACAATGAAAAATGTTTAATCGGCAGGGCTGTAGCGATTAAGGCATAAAAACGGTGCAGGTAAAACGGTTTTTCGAACACGAATTATTATTGAACACGGATTACACGAATTTACACGAATCTTTTTCGAACACGGATTACACGGATTGAACGGATTATTTTCACGTTGCATCAAGGATGCCCGTTCGGGCGGATTCGGATATGTAAGTATGTTTTATTGGGGGTCACTTGCGCTGGTAGATGCGGACGTAGTCTATCTCGTAGCGCATGGGGTAGTCGGCTGGGTCGGGTTCGCCGCCGTTGTCGCCGCCGATGGCGAGGTTGAGCAGCAGGTAGTGGGGCTGGTGGAAGGCGGCATAGAGCGCTTCGCTGTATTCGCCTGCCTTGCCGAGACGCTTGAAGCCCGTGGACGACGGCTCGCTGCATGCCTTCTCGGAGATGGGCACTTCGTTGAGCAGTTCGTCGTCGAGGTAGAGGCGGAGGTAGTCCTCGTCCCAGTCCATGCGCCAGGTGTGGAACTTGTCGGTCCACTCAGGGTCGCGGTCGGTGAAGTGGGTGAAGGGTACGGCGCCTGTGCTCCAGAGGCCGCGGTTGGGCTCGCTGGCCCAGCAGGCGTTGGCGAGGATGTGGGGCACGCCCTTGATGCGGTAGTACTCCATGATGTCAATCTCGCCGTTCATGGGCCAGGGCTTGCTGACGCCGAGGGTCCAGATGGCGGGCCAGGCGCCGGAGGCTGTCGGAATCTTCGCGCGCACCTCGAATCGTCCGTAGAGCCACTCGTGCTTGCCGCGGGTGTTGACGGAGGCGGAGGAGTACTCGGCATAGGGACGGGCTGAGCGCCAGTCGCCTGCGCGGCGGCGGCGACGGCCCGGGGCGTTATCGTCGTCCCCCACGCCGGCAGGGCGGTAGCCGGGGTTGGGGATGCTGTCGTGGCGGGCTTCGATGACGAGGTAGCCGTCGGCGACGAAGGCGTTGTCTGCCTGATACCATTGGTGTTCGTGGTTGCGGACGAAGCCGTGCTCGTAGTTCCAGTCGGCATCGGAGAGCCGGCCCTCGGTTTCAAACTCCTCGGCCCACACCAGTTCGTACTGCGGCTTTGCCTGGCAAGCCGTCAACAGGAATGAAAAATGAATAATGAAGAATGAAAAATAAAATGTCTTGTATTTCATGTTGTTGTATTTTAGGAATTCAGGAGTTTCAGACAATACTTTTGTATGCGGATATTCGTATGAAATACTTTTTTTCTTAACTCTTAACTAAATAAAGCTCTTAATTCTTAATTCTTAATTTTTAATTCTAAAAAATCATTCCCAGTAGAGTTTCTGGGCGTTGATGTTCCACTTGTGGTCCTTGGGGAAGTCGTCGCCGTCCCATGCTTTCTTGGAAGTCCACTTCTCGGCAGGAGCTGTCCAGAAGGGGTGGTCGGCGGGGAGGCCGAGGGGGAGGAAGGCGAGTGAGGTCATGTAGAGCGAGCCGTTGTTGGTGTACCAGTCGGCGACGTTGGGATGGTTGCCCACGAAGCCGATGGTGAGGAATCCGCCGTCGTTGAAGTTGCTCATCCCCGGACGGCAGAACATCTGCTTCATGACGGCTGTCATGCCCGCGCGCACCTGTCCGCCCGTGAGCTCTTCGGGCAGCTGTTCGCGCCACGCCAGCTGTGCCAGCGGCTGGAAGACGGCCATGCGGTAGGGGATGCTGCGGCCGAAGACGGGGTAGGTGCCCTCGGGGCTGATGAGGCGCTCGAGGATGACGCCGAACTTCTGCATGCGGCGGACGGCCAGCTTATAGCGGTTCTGCACGCCGTTCTGTTCGCCCATGCCGCGTGTGAGCCACGTGTCGCGCGGACTGCGAGCCTTGATCATCTCCAGGCATTCGACGTACATGGGCTGGATGACATAGCTGTTGTAGTAGTCGAAGGCAAAAGCAGGACCATCGGAGTACCAGCCGTCACCCACGTACCACTCCTCAACCTTGTTCATGGCGAGGTGGATGCGGTATTGATCGTAGTCGGCGCCGACGTACTTGAGGAAGCACTCTTCCATGGCGACGAAGAGCAGCCAGTTGGTGTAGGGCGGGTCGTAGCGGTGGAGGCCCTGCAACTCGTGGATGTAGCGTTGCTTGGTGACGTCATCGAGGGGAAGCCAGAGGGCATCGTAGCCGCGGTAGAGACTTTCGACGAGGTAGGCGGCATCGACGAGCGTCTGTCCGCCGGACTTCCAGCCGAGATAGTCGGGGCTGTCGGGGTTGACGGCATTGGCATAGCTCTTCAGCGCCCACTCGCGCAACTGGCGGCGTTTCTGGCCTTCGTCAGTATCGTCGTCGGGCAGGCTGAGCCAGGGGGCGAGGCCGGCCATCAGACGGCCGAAGGCCTCCATGTAGCTGACCTTCTTGTCGCGGCCGTCCCACGTGGGGCTGAGTTCGAGGGTGCCGCGCTCGAGCGACATCTCTTCTTGCAGGCGGCCTTCGGCCATGGCGCTGAGGACGGGGGCGGCCATCTGGTAGAGCTGTTCGACCCAGATTTCGCGGTCGGACTTGACGATTTCTTTCTTCTTCTTGGCCTCGGCTGTCAGCGGAGCGAGCAGGAGGACGGAGAGGGTGAAAAGGAGGATTTTTTTCATGATAAGGTGGTTTTAGGATTTTATGGGACTAATGGGGCTAATGGGTCTATAATGGGTCTAATGGGAATGGCGGGACTAATGGGAGTCGATGAAGGAGAGGATCTCGCCGGTAGCATCGGGGTGGAACCAGTGGATGGCGGGGTCGCGGCGGAACCACGTCATCTGCTTGCGGGAGTAGATGCGGGTGTCCTGCTTGATTTTCCCGATGGCGAAGTCCAGCGTCCACTCACCGCGGAAGTAGGCAAAGAGCTCCTTGTAGCCGACGGTGTTGAGGGCGTTGGGGATGGGGCCCTCGCCTGGGGAGAAGCGGTCGTAGAGGTTGCGGGCTTCGCTCAGCAGGCCGTCGGCCATCATCTGATCGACGCGGGCATTGATGCGGTCGTAGAGTTCTTCGCGGGGACGGGTGAGGCCAATCTTGAGCACGCTGAAGGGGCGCGGGCCGCAGCTGCGGGTGCGGAACGAGGTGTAGGTGCGCCCCGTCATGTAGCAGATTTCCAAGGCGTGAAGGACGCGTTTGGGGTTCCTGGGGTCCACGATGGCGTAGTAGTCGGGGTCGAGGAGGCGCAGCTCCTGCACAAGAGGTTCGAGCCCTTCGTTGTGATAGCGCTCGAGCAGCACGGCGCGGGTGTCGGCATCGACGGTGGGGATGTCGTCGATGCCGTTGCAGACGGCGTCGATGTACATCATGCTGCCGCCTGTGAGCAGCAGCGAAGGATGGGTAGGGAAGAGCTGGCGGGTGAGGCGGAGGACGTCGGCCTCGTACATGGCGGCGCTGTAGTAGTCGCCGACGCCGAGGGTGCCGACGAAGTAGTGGGGGCAGTGGCGGAGCTGCCCGGCGGTGGGGGCTGCGGTGCCGATGCGCATGTCGCGGTAGAGCTGGCGGCTGTCAGCGGAAATGACAGGCGATTGCAGATGGTCTGCAATCGCATAGCTGAGCGCTGTCTTGCCGACGCCCGTAGGCCCCAGCAGTACCACGAGACGTCCCATCAGAAGATGTCCTCGCTGGCGTTGAAGCTGTCGTCGATGATGTCCATGCCTTCGGGGTCGAGTTCATCAAGGTCAAATCCGCTGTCGTCGCCGAAGTCGTCGTCAAGGTCGAGGGAGGTGTCGGGGGTGGAGGTGCTCATGAGCTGGTCGAAGTCGAGGGTCTGCTGCGGGGCGTCGCCCACCTTCTTGGTGCAGACGGGGGCCATGAGCTGATGGCCCGTGATGATTTCGCTCAGTTCGATGAAGAACACGCGTTCGGCCAAGGGGTCGAAGACGTAGAGCAGGCGTTGCTTCTCGTCCTCGACGAGTTCGCTGAGGGCGGTGTCTTTCATCACCCAGCTGTCTTCGTCGCTGCCTACGCCCATGTCTTCCAGGGTAATCTCCGTCTCTTTCTCCCAATTGTCGTTGCAGATGAAGAAGGAGGTCATTTGGTCGTCGGGGTAGCCGACGGAACTGAGGATGGCTTTGTGGAAGTCCAGAAAAGTGGCTTCGGAGTCAATTTGAATCTCGCGAAGGAAATGATCGACTTCGTCGGAGATAAGCGTAAATCTGTAAACCATAGCAGGGTGTTTTTGCGCTTCGCGCAATTAGGAATTAGAAATTAGGAATTAGGAATTAGGATTTAGGAATTGGGGCGCAGCCAACCATGAAACATGAACCATAAACCATGAACCGTGAACCATGAATTGTCAGATATCGTCGGACTTGATGATGCCGCGGTCGGCATGTTCGATGAAGTCGATGATGTTGTTCACCTCGGGGGTGAGCTCCATCTCCATACGGATGTGCCTGATGGCCTGGCTGACGTTCATGCCGCTCTGGTAGATAGCGCGGTAGGCACGATGGATGGCTTCAACTTGCTCGGTGCTGAATCCGCGTCGGCGCAGCCCGATGAGGTTGATGCCGCAGTAGGTTATGGGTTCGCGTGCGGCGATGATGTAGGGCGGGATGTCCTTTGAGCTGCGGCAGCCGCCCTGCACCATCACATAGCTGCCGATGTGGCAGAACTGATGGATGAGAACGACGGCGCTGATGGTGGCATGGTCGTCGATGACGACTTCGCCGCCCAGCTTGGTCTGGTTGCCGATGATGCAGCCGTTGCCGACCACGCAGTCGTGGGCCACGTGCATGCCTTCCATCAGCAGGTTACCGCTGCCGACAACCGTCTTGCCCTTGGAGGCGGTGCCGCGGTTGATGGTGACGTTCTCGCGGATGCGGTTGTTGTCGCCAATCTCGGCCGTGGTGTCCTCGCCACGGAACTTCAGGTCCTGCGGCACGGCACCCAGCACGGCACCGGGAAACACCTGGTTGCCACTGCCTATGCGCGTGCCGTAGAGCAGGGTGGCATGGGGCATGATGACGTTGTTGTCGCCGATGACGACTCCTTTATCTATATAGACAAAGGGGCCTATCTCGCAGTTGTCGCCGATGACGGCTTCGGGATGTATGTGGGCTAAAGGACTAATCATATAACTATAATGAAGAATGAAAAATGAAGAATGAAGAATAAATTGCTTTTCAAACAGCTAACCATTAATCATTAACCATGAACCATGAACCATGTGACTCAGACGGCGGCGGGGACAAGGGCACGTATGTGCTGGCGGACAAGGCGGGCGAAGGCCGTGTTGACGGCGTGGCCGGGCTTGACGGCGGTGATGTGGCCCTTGATGGGGCAGCCGGCGAGGGAGATGTCGCCGATGATGTCGAGCAGCTTGTGGCGGGCGGGCTCGTTGTCCCACACCAAGGGGCGGTGCATGATGTAGCCGAGCTGGTTGGCGTCCATGCGGGGCACCTTCATGATGTCGGCCAGCTGGTCGTATTTCTCCTGCGAGAGCTTGCGCTCGTAGATGACGATGGCGTTGTCGAGGTCGCCGCCCTTGATGAGCCCTGCGCCAAGCAGCGGCTCGAGGTCGCGCACAAAGACAAACGTGCGGGCCGAGGCATACTCCTTGGCATAGTCGCTCAAGTGGCGCAGCTCGGCATGCTGGTCGCTGATGATGCTGTTCTCGAACGAGATGACGGTGCTGACGCTGAACTCGTCGGCGGGTTCGAGGATGAGTCGCGAGCCGCGCTTCTCGTCGTAGAGCTCGATGCGTTCGTCCACTTCGAAGATGTTCTTCTCGGCCTGCTGGCGGACGATGCCCACACGGCGGATGCTCTCCACGTAATAGCGTGCGCTGCCGTCGAGGATGGGAAATTCGGGGCCGTTAACCTTCATCAGGCAGTTGTCGATGCCGAGAGCGTAAAGGGCCGAGAGGCCGTGCTCGATGGTGCCGACGTGCTCCTTGCCGTTGGAGAGCACTGTGCTGCGGCTGGTGTCGGCAACGTTGTCGGCCAGGGCGTCGATGATGACGGAGCCCGCCACGTCGGTGCGTTGTATCTTATATCCGTAGTTCTCCGGTGCGGGACAGAATTCCACCGTCAGGCTGAGCCCCGTGTGCAGTCCCTTCCCCGTCAGGGAAAAAGATTCTTTCAGTGTCTGTTGTTTCATGCTTCGTTATCAGGTCAGTCGGTCAGTTGTTAGCCAACTGTTGTTTAAGCTGTTCTACTTCTTTCTTTAATTGATACAGTTCGGTCATCATGTCGGGCAGATTGCGCAGGGCGGCATAGCTGCGGCGGAACTTGTGCTGCTCGAGGTGGGGGAATCCGCTGACGGTGGTGCCGTCCTTGACATTGCCTGTGACGCCGGCGTGTGCGCCCACCTGCACGCGGTCGCCGAGGGTGATGTGTCCCGTGATGCCTGCGCCTCCGCCTATCATGCACCATTCGCCCAGCTTCGTGGAGCCAGCCACGCCGCTCTGGGCGGCCATGACGGTGTTGCTGCCGATGACGACGTTGTGCGCCACCTGGATGAGGTTGTCCAGCTTGGCGCCCTTGTGGACAACGGTGCTACCCATGGTGGCACGGTCAACGCAGGTGTTGGCACCGATTTCGACATTGTCCTCGATGATGACGTTGCCAATCTGCGGTATCTTGTCGTAGCCGTCGGCGGCAGGGGCGAAGCCGAAGCCGTCGGCACCGATGACGCAGCCGGCGTGGAGCGTGCAGTGGGCGCCTATCTTGCAGCCGTCGTAGATGACGACGTGCGGACTCAGCACCGTGCCCTCGCCAATCTCCACGTCCTTGCCGACATAGGCAAACGGGGCGATGGTGACGCCCTCGGCGATGCGGGCCGTCTTATCGACATAGGCCAGCGAACTGATGCCGGACGTGTGGGGCTGCGAGGCGTTGTAGAGTGTCATCAGCTTGGCCAGGCTCTCGTAGGCATTGGCGGTCTTGATGAGCGTGGCGGCGATGGGCTGCTCGGGCTCGAAGTCGCTGTTCACCAGCACTATGGTGGCGCGGGTGGCGTAGATGTAGGGGGTGTATTTGGGATTGGACAGGAAGGTAAGCGAACCCTCCTCGGCTTCTTCAATTTTGGCAAATGTGTGAACGGCTGCATTTGCGTCTCCGACGACTGTCCCTCCGACGAATGCAGCTATTTGCTGCGCAGTAAACTCCATTGTAATATATGCGTTTTTTCGATTTTGCTGCAAAAGTAGTAATAATTTGCAAACATACAAAGATACCGATGTAAATTCTAACTTTTATTTGTATTTCGTCATCGGATTACATGCGGTAGTAGCAGAGAATGTACTTGCGGACTTTCTTCTCCAAGAGGGAGACGTTGAGCATGTCGGACGCCTCGGCGATGTCGCGTACCGTGCCGTCGGGAAAGAGGATTTCTATCTTGTCGTCGGTGGCGGAGTACATGTCCTTCTGCAGCGTGGTGTGGGTGAGCAGGTAGCGCGTGGCGTTGCCGACAGGGATGTCGAGCGTGTGGGCAATACGGCGGATGAGGTCGTCCGTATAGGCTGTGTCGAACGGCTCGGCGTCAATCTCCACCTTGAAGAGCCGCCGGTTGACCAGTCCGCGAGAGAGGGTGGAGAGGATGACGTCGGCGCTGGACTGCCATACCTTCAGGGCACACCAGATGTCGTTGTCGTCGAGCTGGACGAAGGTGTCGAGGCAGTCGGGGTGCTGGATGAACGTGTCTCCCGTGATGCGGTCGTAGAGGAAGTAGTGCAGGGCGGGGGAGCAGAAGAGTTCCGTGCCCTGTGCCGCCAGCTCGGAAGCACGCGTGAGGACACCCCGCAGCATCTCCTCGGCAGCGACGGAGGTCTTGTGCAGATACACCTGCCAGTACATCAGCCGTCGGGCGGTGAGGAAGTTCTCGATGGAGTAGATGCCCTTTTTCTCCACCACCAGATGGTCGTCGAGCACGTTGAGCATCTTGATGATGCGTGCCGAGCCGATGTTGCCCTCGGTGACGCCGGTGAAGAAGCTGTCGCGCCGCAGGTAGTCCAGGCGGTCCATGTCGAGCTGGCTGCTGACGAGCTGGTGGAGAAAGCGCTTGTCATATTCGTCCCTGTAGATGCGGATGGCGAGGTCGAGACGTCCGTCAAGGTCGCGGTTCATCTTTTCCATGAGCAGCAGTGAGATGTCCTCGTGGCTGATGCCGTGCACAAGGGTGTGTTCGAGGACGTGCGAGAAGGGGCCGTGGCCGACGTCGTGCATCAGTATGGCTGCTTCGACGGCTTCGGCTTCGGCATCGGAGATGACTACGCCTTTGGCACGCAGGCTGCTGATGGCCTCGCTCATCAGGTAGTAGGTGCCGACGGAATGCTGCAGACGGGTGTGCTGGGCACCGGGATAGACGAACGACGAGAGCCCGAGCTGGCGGATGCGGCTCAGACGCTGCAGGACGGGGTGGGTGAGGACGTCGTAGAGCAGACCCTTGGGGATATGGATGAACCCGAAGACAGGGTCGTTGATGATTTTTACTTTTGTCATAGCAGACCGTTTTTTAGCAATGCCTCCATCTGCTGCTGCAGTTCAGTTGCCTTCTCGCGGGCTACGTCGGCAAAGCGCTCCGTGGCGTCGGCAAAGATGATGCCTCGGCTGGAGTTGACGAGCAGTCCGCAATGGTCGTTCATGCCGTAGCGGCATACTTCCTCAAGCGAACCGCCTTGTGCTCCCACGCCGGGAACAAGCAGGAAGTGGTTCGGGACGATGCGGCGGACGTCCTCGAACAGGCTGCCCCGCGTGGCACCCACCACGTACATCATGTTCTCCTCATTTCCCCACAGCAGCGACTTGCGAAGCACCTTTTCAAAGAGCCGTTCGCCCTCCTTGTCCTCGCAGAGCTGAAAGTCCATCGAACCCTTGTTGGACGTCAGCGCCAGCATCACCACCCATTTGCCTTCGTAGCCGAGGAAGGGGCTGACGCTGTCCTCGCCCATATAGGGGGCGACGGTGACGGCATCGACGTCCTGCTCCTCGAAGAAGCTGCGGGCATACAGCTGCGAGGTGTTGCCGATGTCGCCGCGCTTGGCATCGGCAATGATGAGGTGAGTGGGGTAGTGTTCGTGCAGATAGCGGATGGTACGTTCGTAGGATTGCCACCCCGCGAGGCCGCCCGACTCGTAGAAGGCCAGGTTGGGCTTGTAGGCCACGCAGAGGTCGGCGGTGGCGTCGATGATGGCGCGGTTGAAGGCAAACATGGGGTCGTCCTCATGTTCAAGAAGATGTTTGGGGAGCTTGCGGATGTCCGAGTCAAGCCCTACGCATAGAAACGATTTCTTCTCCTTTATGTTTTCAAACAGTTGCTGGCGTGTCATATCCTTGTTTTCTTTTTTATTAAGCGCTACAGTTCCGATGCTTTCAGCCGCTCGGCGTTTTCGGCGACGATGAGGTGGTCGATGCAGTCCTGGATATCGCCGTTCATGAAGGCGGCGAGGTTGTAGATGGTGTAGTTGATGCGGTGGTCGGTGATGCGGCCTTGCGGATAGTTGTAGGTGCGTATTTTGGCTGAGCGGTCGCCGGTGCTCACCATGGTCTTACGCTTCGAGGCGATGTCGTCGATGTACTTCTGGTGCTCCTTGTCGTAGATGAACGTGCGCAGACGGGCGAGGGCTCGCTCCTTGTTTTTCGGTTGGTCGCGGGTTTCGGTGCATTCGATGAGGATTTCCTCGGTGATGCCCGTGATGGGGTTCTTCCAGTTGTAGCGCAGGCGGACGCCTGACTCCACTTTGTTGACGTTCTGCCCGCCGGCGCCGCTGCTGCGGAAGGTGTCCCAGCGGATTTCGCCTTCGTTGATTTCCACCTCGAAAGCATCGGCTTCGGGCAGGCAGGCGACGGTGGCGGCGCTGGTGTGGACGCGGCCCTGCGTCTCGGTGACGGGGATGCGCTGTACGCGGTGGACGCCGCTCTCGTACTTCAGCGTGCCATAGACCTTGTCGCCCGTGACGCTGAAGATAATCTCCTTGAAACCGCCTACGGCACCCTCGCTGAACGAGCTGACCTCCACCTTCCACCCCTTCGATTCGCAGTACTTGCTGTACATCTTGAAGAGGTCGCCGGCAAAGAGGGCCGCTTCGTCACCACCCGTGCCGCCACGGATTTCCATGATGACATTCTTTTCATCCTCGGGGTCGGCAGGGATGAGCAGCAGTTTGATTTCCTCCTCCATTTCGGGTATCTGCTTACTGCACATCTCAAACTCCTCGCGGGCCATTTCCCTCATTTCGGGGTCGGACTCCTCGGACATCATGTTGCGCGACTCCTCCAGCGTCGTGAGCAGCTGGCGGTAGCGCCTGCGGGCATCCATCAGGGCGCCGAGCTCCTTGTACTCTTTGTTCAGTTTGACAAACCGCCGCATGTCGGAGATGACGGCAGGGTCGGTGATGAGGAGCTCAATCTCTTCGTACTTGCCGGTCAGGGCGTCCAGTTTGTCGAGCAGGGTGTTATCTGTCATATCTTATTCTACTATTGTCAGACGATAGTCGGGTCGTGTGGTGCGTACCACTTTGCAGTCATAGTCCGTCAGCCGCGTCACCCACCCTGTCTTGCGGAAGGTGAGGGTAATCATTGTACCCTCGGTGGTGTGCGGGGCGCTCATGTTGGAGATGAAGTTGCCCTGCGACCACACCACGAGGTGGTAGTCGGGCTTGTCGGCATAGGGAAAATACTCGGTGGGCTGTATGACGTGGGGATGTCCTCCGATGATGTGGTCAACGCCGTGGTCGAGGAGCCAGCGGGCATGGAAGCGCTGGTAGCTGTCGGGCTGCAGCATATACTCCGTGCCCCAGTGCATGATGGCGATGATGACGTCGGGACGCATGGCGCGGGCCATGAGGATGTCCCGTTTCATCAGGGTGGTGTCGATGACGTTGACGACGTTGGGGGCTTCCACCTCAAAGCCGTTCATGTCGTAGGTGTAGGTGACGAAGGCGAAGCGGATGCCGTTCAGCTCCAGCACGAGGGGATAGCGCCGCAGCCGTTCCTCGGCATTGCGGTAGGTGCCCAGGGTGAGGAAGCCGAGCGAATCGGTCATCATCAGCGTGCGTTCCAGCCCTCGCCGCCCTCGGTCGAGGCAATGGTTGTTGGACGTGGTGAGCATGTCGAACCCCGCCTTCTTGATTGCCCATAGCCAGTCGTCGGGGGCGCTGAAGCAGGGATAGCCCGTGTAGGGCGGGCCGCCAAGGGTGACCTCCAGGTTGCCGATGGCCACGTCTGCCGCCTCGATGTGGGGCTTGACTTCTTCAAAACAGACGTCGTAGTTGTAGGTGCCGTCAGCCTGCTGCGCCCGCTTAAACTGTGGACTATGCTGCATAAGGTCACCCACGAAGAGCAGCGTAGCTTCGTTTTGGCCAAAGGCGGTACTTATGCTAAGAAGCAACAGGATGGCAGCTTTCCTCATCAGAACGGATGTGTGGCTGCTTTCAGCGTGTTCATCATCAGCGAGCAGATGGTCATGGGGCCTACGCCGCCGGGGACGGGGGTGATGTAGGAACACTTCGGGGCCACCTCGTCGAACTTGACGTCGCCCGTGAGCTTGAATCCGCTCTTGCGTGTGGCGTCGAGAACGCGCGTGGTGCCGACGTCGATGACCACGGCACCCTCCTTCACCATGTCGGCCTTCACGAAGTTGGGCTGGCCCATGGCGGCGATGAGGATGTCGGCCTGGCGGCACTCCTCCACCAGTGTCGTCGAGTGGCTGTGGCAGACGGTGACGGTGGCATCGCCCGGCGTCTGCTTCTGCATCATCAGGGTGGCCAGGGGCTTGCCGACGATGTTGCTGCGGCCGAGGATGACGCACTTCTTTCCCGACGTCTCTATGCCGTAGCGGCGCAGGAGTTCCATGATGCCGGCGGGCGTGGCGCTGACGAAGCAGGGCAGCCCGATGGCCATGCGACCCACGTTGACCGGGTGGAATCCATCGACGTCCTTGCGATAGTCGATGGCCTCGATGATGTGGCGCTCGTTGATGTGGCGGGGGAGGGGAAGCTGGACGATGAAGCCGTCAACGTCGGCATCGTTGTTCAGCTCGGCTATCTTGCTTAGCAGCGTCTCCTCGGTCACGTCATCCTCGTAGCGGATGAGGGTTGATTTGAATCCGCATACCTCGCAGGCCTTCACTTTGTTGGCTACGTAGGTTTCGCTGCCGCCGTCGTGTCCGACGAGGATGGCGGCCAGGTGGGGGCGCTTTTCGCCCCGGCTGATGCGTGCAGCCACTTCGGCTGCAATCTCTTGTTTGATTTGTTCGCTGGTTGCTTTTCCGTCAATCAGTGTCATGCGTCGTTGGGAATGGGTTTGTTATCTTCTCTTCAGTTTGGGCATCCGGCCTTTGGGGGTGTTGGAGACGCTCTTCATCATCTTCTTCATCTCGTCGAACTGCTTCAGCAGGCGGTTCACCTCCTGTTTGCTGGTGCCGCTGCCCTTGGCGATGCGGTCGCGCCGGCTGCCGTTGATGATTTCGGGGTGTTCGCGCTCCTTTGGCGTCATGGAGCCGATGATGGCCTCGATGCTCTTGAAGGCATCGTCGTTGATGTCGATGTCCTTGATGGCTTTGCCCACGCCGGGAATCATGCCCATCAGGTCCTTGATGTTGCCCATCTTCTTAATCTGGGCTATCTGGGCGCGGAAGTCGTTGAAGTCAAACTGGTTCTTGGCCAGCTTTCGGCTGAGTTCGCGGGCTTCCTTCTCGTCGTACTGTTCCTGTGCGCGTTCGACGAAGCTGACGATGTCGCCCATGCCGAGGATGCGGTCGGCCATGCGGTTGGGGTGGAAGACGTCGAGGGCGTCCATCTTCTCGCCCGTACCGACGAACATGATGGGCTTATCGACCACCGTGCGGATGGAGAGTGCAGCGCCGCCGCGGGTGTCGCCGTCGAGCTTGGCGAGGACGACGCCGGTGAAGTCGAGCCGGTCGTTGAACTCCTTGGCGGTGTTGACGGCGTCCTGGCCCGTCATGGCATCGACGACGAAGAGGGTGACGTCGGGGGTGACGGCCTCCTTGATGGCGGCAATCTCCTGCATCATCTGTTCATCGACGGCCAGGCGGCCGGCGGTATCGACGATGACCACGTCGAAGCCTTTGGCCTTGGCCTCGCGGATGGCGTTCTGTGCTATCTGCACGGGGTTGTTGTTGCCAATCTCCTTATAGACGGGCACGTTAATCTGTTCTCCCAGCACGCTCAGCTGGTCGATGGCGGCGGGACGATAGACGTCGCAGGCTGCCAGCAGCGGGCGTTTGCGGCGCTTGTTCCCCAGCAGCGTGGCCAGCTTGGCGCTCATGGTGGTCTTACCGGAGCCTTGCAGGCCGCTCATCAGGATGACGGAGGGATGCCCCTTCAGCTCCATCTCGGCCGTCTCGCCACCCATCAGGGTGGTGAGCTCGTCGTGGACAATCTTCACCATCAGCTGCGAGGGACGCACGGCGGTCAGCACGTTCTGGCCCAGCGCTTTCTCCTTGACGGTGTCGGTGAACGACTTGGCCACCTTGTAGTTGACGTCGGCATCGAGGAGTGCCTTGCGCACGTCCTTCAGCGTCTCGGCCACGTTCACCTCGGTGATTCTGCCTTCGCCCTTCAGTATCTTGAATGACTTCTCTAATCTTTCGCTTAAATTCTCAAACACCTTGTTATCTATTTATGAATTCCTAATTCCTAATTCCTAATTTTAAAAAGCGCCCTATCCTATCTTGCTGATGCGGCGCAGGCGCTCTTCGTCGATGATTTTAATCTTTCGCCCGTCGATGGCGATGACCCGTTCTGCCGCGAAGCTGCTGAGGGTCCGGATGGCGTTGGCTGTGGTCATGTTGGAGAGGCTGGCCAGGTCTTCGCGCGACAGATAGACGCTGATGGTGGCGCCGTCGGCTTCCAGGCCATAGTTGTCCTTGAGGAAGAGAAGGTTTTCGGCCAGTCGTCCGCGGATGTGCTTCTGTGTCAGGTTGACGGTGCGCTCGTCGGCTTCGCCCAGGTCGTAGGCCAGGCGGTGGATGAAGAAGAAGGCCAGGCGGTTGTTCTCCCGTGCAATGTCCTCTATCACCTGCATGGGGAACGAGCAGATGGTGGCGGGCTCGAAGGCCATGGCGTTGGTGACGTAGCGTTCGCCGGCGAAGTAGGCACGGTAGCCGAAGTAGCCCACGCTGCTTATCATGCGCATGATTTGGTTGCGCCCGCCGATGCCCTCGCGGTAGATTTTCACTTTTCCTTCCACAACGCACAGCAGGTTCTCGGCCAGCTGATGCTCGGAATAGACTATCTCGTTCTTCTTGTAGCTGCGCACGCTGATGCATTGCTGCATGGTTGTCTTCTGCTCGTCGGTGAGCAGTTCCCACAGCTCGCTGATGGCGCGGATGGCCTGTTCTGACGTCGTTTCCTTCCTGACCATGTCTGTGCCTTATGCGTCAATGATGTCGAAGCCGGTGTAGGGGACGAGTGCCGCGGGGATGCGGATGCCCTCGGGCGTCTGGTTGTTCTCGAGCAGGGCGGCCACGATGCGGGGCAGGGCCAGCGCCGAGCCGTTCAGCGTGTGGCAGAGCTCAATCTTGCCCGTGTCGGCACGGCGGAAGCGGCACTTCAGGCGGTTGGCCTGGTAGCTGTCGAAGTTGCTCACCGACGACACCTCCAGCCAGCGGCCCTGCGCCTCGGAATAGACCTCGAAGTCGTAGCAGATGGCGCTGGTGAAGCTCTGGTCGCCGCCGCAGAGCAGCAGGATGCGGTAGGGCAGCTCCAACTTCTGCAGCAGTCCCTCCACGTGCGCCAGCATCTCCTTGTGGCTCTGCTGGCTGTGCTCGGGCTTGTCGATGCGGACAATCTCAATCTTCGAGAACTCGTGCAGGCGGTTCAGGCCGCGCACGTCCTTGCCGTAGCTGCCGGCCTCGCGGCGGAAGCACTCGGTGTAGGCGCAGTTCTTGACGGGAAGGTCCTTCTCGTCGAGGATGACGTCGCGGTAGATGTTGGTGACGGGCACCTCGGCGGTGGGGATGAGGTAGAAGTCGTCCACCTCGCTGTGGTACATCTGTCCCTCCTTGTCGGGCAGCTGTCCGGTGCCGTAGCCCGAGGCGGCGTTGACCACCGTGGGCGGCATGATTTCGGTGTAGCCGCTCTTGTTTGCCTCGGCGAGGAAGAAGTTGATGAGCGCGCGCTGCAGCTGGGCTCCCTTGCCTACATAGACGGGGAAGCCTGCGCCGGTGATTTTCACGCCCAGGTCGAAGTCGATGAGGTTGTACTTCCTGGCCAGTTCCCAGTGGGGCAGGGGATTGTCGATGCCCAGGCGGGGGTTGACGTCCCAGTTGCCAACGGTGTCGTCGGGGGTGCACTCGCGGAGGTTGCTCTTCACCACGCGGTTGTCCTCGGCGCCCGTGCCCTCGGGCACTTCGTCGTAGGGCAGGTTGGGGATGGTGTAGAGGACGTTCTGCATGTCGGCAGCGGCCTGCGTCATCTTCTCCTCGAGGCTGCGGTTGGTCTCCTTCAGGGCGGCCACCTCGGCCTTGACGGCCTCGGCCTCGCCCGCTTTGCCCTGCTTCATCAGCATGCCTATCTGCGCGGCCAGCTTCTTGGCCTCGGACAGGTTGCGGTCCAGCGTCGTCTGCGCCGTGCGGCGCACCTTGTCGAGGGCTATCACTTGGTCAACTGCTTCCTGAGCACCTTTGAAGTGCTTTTTCTCCAGACCCTTCACAGTCTGTTCCGTCTGTTCGGTAATTTGCTTTAAGGTCAGCATCTATTATATTTACTATTTGACGATTTACTATTTACTATTTGACGATTTACTATTTACATCAGTTCAGTTAACTCCTAACTAAGTTTAAGCGTGCAAAGATACGGCTTTTTTTCTTAACTGCCAACTCCTATATAAAAAAAGAGGTTCAGCGGCTGGCCAAACCTCTTTTTTCTTTAATGGACTTCTGTGATGGATAATGGAAAACTATATTCGGGGTTTCAAGATTCAAGATTCAAGTTCCAATCTCAATCTTCCATTTTCAATTTTCAATTATCCATATACGCCAAAAGCGTTAAGCCTCAGGTTTCTCGGCGGGGATGACGGAGACGTAGCTGCGGTCGCCGCGTCCGCGCTTGAAGCTGACGGTGCCATCGACGAGTGCATACAGCGTGTGGTCGCTGCCCATGCCCATGTTGGTGCCGGGATGATGCACGGTACCACGCTGGCGGACGATGATGTTGCCTGCCTTGCAGAACTGTCCACCCCAGATTTTCACGCCCAGACGTTTGCTGGCTGATTCGCGGCCGTTCTTGGAACTACCTACACCTTTTTTATGTGCCATACTCTCTGTTTCTTTTTAAGGGTTAAACAATTTTCCGTGTCGGTTTAAGCGACAACTTCCTTCACAACGATCTCGCTGAACTGCTGGCGGTGGCCATTGAGCTTGCGGTAGCCTTTGCGGCGACGCTTGTGGAACACGATGACCTTGTCGCCCTTCACCAGCGGGCTCTTCACTTCGCACACCACCTTTGCGCCTTCCACGGTGGGGGCACCCACGGTGATGTTACCTTCATTCTCCACAAGCAGCACCTTGTCAAACTCCACGGTCTGACCGCTCTCGCTGTGCTGGATGTGATAGACGAACAGTTTCTTGCCGGCCTCGGCCTTGAACTGCTGTCCGTTGATTTCTACGATTGCGTACATTTTGTAACTAAAACTATTTTAAGTTTTTCCGTCAGGCGAGCCGCCCTGTGCGACTGCTTCTCCGGGCCTGTGCGGACTAAATCGGCCGCAAAATTACTGCTTTCCCTGCTAACAGCCAAATTTTTTCGTCACTTTTTTTCAGCGGGTCTTTTTATCCCACGTTTTTTTTCCGATGCCAGCAGCAGCCAACGCTCACGCTGGCAGACATGAAAGAGTTGACGGGCATCAGCATGGCTGCCATCCAGAAACTCCTTGACCAATTGATTCAGAAGAAGTATGTAGAGCGTGGAGAAAGGGATGGCAGCTGGAGAGTGTTCGTGACACAATGAGTTGCAGCAGCAAGGATGAGTATGACGAGGATACCATATATTTCCGTGTCACATCTCAGGTGTTAGTTTTGTCATTCGTGGCAACAGCAGTTCTGTAACGAACTGTCGCATTTTCTCCTCGTTCATTTTGGTGCCACCACATTCAGCGATGCGCTTGCCCGTTGGCGACTTGGTGCTGACAGCGGCGCGATGTCCAGTCCTGCTTTGATGAAATCAGGATGGTAGTTGAACACGGCCCTTTTCCTGCGCTCGTCCCAGTAGAGGCTTCCCACTTCCTGCCCCCAGAGTATCACCCTTACGATATTATTTTGCATGTCTTACTCTTTTACGTTTCCCTTGTTGGACCTTCAGCAGCTCGTATGGTGATATCGGTATTTCAGGCAGCACGTCGTCCAAGCCTTGAGCAAAGTTGATGGCTTTTAAAAGGGATATGAATATAGCCATAGACAAATTATACAATTGTCCGTTCTCAAACTTCCGGATGGTGATGACGCTAACGCCTGACTTGTCCGCTACTTCTTTTTGTGTCATGTCGCAAGCGATGCGGTAGTCCTTGAATCGTTCGCCAAGCGTGGCTATAATCTCAGGGGTTGTCAGATTTGATATGTTTCCTTCATGTTCCATGGCGCAAAGATAAGTATATTTTCTGTTATGGCCAAATTTTTGGCTTAAAAAATATAATACTTACTGTTAAAGTTCGGAAGGGGACAAAGGGCCACCTCTGTTGCCGCGTCGTTTTCGCCGTTGTTGCCCGGTCCGTTCGTGGTCATAAGAAAGCTGGCTTTATGTAAAGCTGGGGTGGGGGCTATTCGCGGGCGAGGAGGTAGATGCGGTGGGTGGAGGTGCCGGAGGGGATGAGGAAGCCTTCGGCGGCGAGGGCTTTTAGCTCCTGCGCGGCCCGGACGGGGGTGAGGTGGGCGAGGGCGGCGTAGCGGCGGATGTTGATGGTTCCGCCGTCGGCAAGGAGGTTGCGGAGGATCGTGCGGCGCTCGTCGGGCGTGGAGGCGGCGTGGGGACGGTTGGAGGGGAACGGCTGCACGGCGGGCTCGAAGGTGGCGTCGAGGCTCTTCATGAACTCGGGCTTGGCGTCGAAGTTGACGCGGCTGACGTGGAGGTCGGCGGGGGTCACCTGCTCGGGCGAGGTGATGACGGGGGCGTGGCCTTCGGCGTCCTTGTCGAGGGCGATGCCGAGGGAGAGGGTGCCGAGGCCGCCGAGCTCGACGTGGTGGCTGCGGCTGAGATGTCGGGCGGCGAGGGCGACGACGGCTGCCATGACGCCTTTGACGTCGGCTTTGGTGGGGCCGGCGGCGGCTTCAATCTCCTCGGCCAGCTCGTCGAAGGTGATGGTCTTGATGTTGACGGCCTTGGGGTAGAGGGGACGTACTTCCTCTCCGCCGATGGTGACGGTGCGGGGCGAGGGGCGGAAATCGTATTGAATGGACATGGGGTATGAAAATTAGGAATTAGGAATTAAGAAAAATGGTTGGGGGAATAGGGGAATGAGAGGAGTAAGTTTGAAGATGGTGGTAAATGACGGCGTCGTTTAAATAAATGACAGGGTCGTTTATATAAATGACGGCGTCATTTAACAGGGAAGTAGGAGGGATGGACGTGATTTGGCCTCTCTGGAATTGTGTTTTTTACTACACTTCTACACGATTTTTTGCTTTTCATCAGATTTATTGCGTATTACCACCGAAAAACGACCGATTTTCTACACGTTTTCTACACGATTTGGCGTTTTTCTACACGTTTTCTACACGTTTTCGGCGTTTCTGCGTCGTTTCAGGAGGTATTTTCTGCCTCCGTTGCCGCGTTTTGAGGGTATTTTGCGCTGTTGCATGATGGTAGAGAGGTCGTGTAGCTGTTTTTTGGTGAGTTCGGTGTGGATGGTGGGGTAGATGAGGCTGTAGATTTCCGTTGCGTAGAGCCAGCGGGAGTCTTTGTCGCCTTCGGTGCCGGGCGTGAAGAGGGCGTCGATGCGCTCGGCTATGGGCGGCAGGCGCATGAACTGGACGTTTGTTTCGGCGAGGGCACGCTCGTCGGCTTCGCTGAGCCAGCAGGGGCGGCCTTGCTCCAGTTCGTAAACGGCCTCGGCGTAGAGCATGGGGTAGTTGACGGGTTTGCTGGTGTCGATGGCGCCCGTCACGCTGGTGCAGAGATAGCGCCGCGAGCCGGTGAGGTCGGTGATGATGTCCGTCTCGTTGCTGGTGCCGACGAACGAGGCGTAGCGGCGCTCCTGCCGCGAGGTGGAGCCGTAGGGTCGCACCTCGTCGATGACGGGCAGCTGGAGGATGTTCTTCAGCACGGGCTGCTGGCGCTCGGTGATGCGGTTTATCTCGTCGAAGTTGATGAGGCCGTAGCGGGTGAGCATGAGCATGGCGCGACGACGGTCGGCAAGGGAGAAGTTCTCCGTGTAGTAGGGGGCCAGCTCGGGTGGCACGATGCTGCGGCAGAAGGTGCTCTTGTGGGTGCCCTGCGGGCCGACGAGGATGAGGATGGTCTCGTTGCCGTGCCGGCGGTTCACGCCCTTCCACAGGGCCACCATGCCGAGAAACCAGGTGTGGGCTCTGCCGTACCACGCCTCGTCGGCGGTGGGCACGCGACGGAAGAACTTGTCGATGCGCGGGCGCTTGTCCCACTTGGGCAGCGTCCCGAAGAAGTCGTCGAAGGGGTTGTAGTTGCTGACGCGGTCGGAGTTGAGGTAGCGTTTCACGTCGCGGTCCCACATGTCGATGCCCTCCTCCAGGGCGTTGATGGCGATGGAGTTGAGCGTGCGCTCGGTGACGGGGCGGAAGTCGAGTTCGTACTTGCCGCGCTGGATGTATTCGGTAATGCCCGTCACCTCGTTGTGGCGGAAGAGGTACCGGCGCTCCATGAACTCGTTCTGTGCTGCCACGCCGACGGCGGCTTTCGGGAGGGTAGGCGACGGCGCTTCGTCGTCGGGCATGCCGCTGAATACCTGCTTGGCCAGACGTCCGAGGCGTCCTTCGTCGTGCTTGGCGAGCGACTGGCTCCGGATGCGCAGCAGGGCCTCCTGCTCCGTCAGGCCTTTCTCGCGCATGGCTGAGAGCAGGCGGACGAGGTAGGCATCGGTGTCGTTCGGGCGCAGGCCGGGCACAAACTCCTCGAAGGGCGACTGGATGGCCTGGAACTTCTCTTCCTTCCTCTGAGGGGATGGTTCAGTTGATGATTTCGTTTTTTCCATATTATAGCGTGTTTTTTTACGCGTCAAAGGTAGCAAAATCCGGCAAATAATCCAAATTTTTCGGGCTTTTTTTCTGCTTTTTGGCCAAAATCGTGTAGAAAACGTGTAGAAAAACGCCAAATCGTGTAGAAATCGTGTAGAAAAATGGTCGTTTTTCGGTGGTAATACGAAGTAAATCTGATGAAAGGAAAAAAATCGTGTAGAAGTGTAGAAAAAACACATTTCATGGGGAAAGGTAAAAGTTTCCGAAATTTGAGCCCGGATTATTTGGTTTTTCTTTTGCTGAACTGTATCTTTGCTCGTCCAAAGAAAATTACCACACCATGAGAATGACGAAACGAACCCTTCTGCTTCCTGTGGCTGCCCTGTGGGCGGCTGTGATGGCCTTGGCGCAGCCCGAGGCGAACTATGACGAGGCGCTTGTGCCGCAGTATCTGCTGCCCGATGTGCTCCGATGCAACGACGGCACGGTCGTCACCACGCCGCGCGACTGGGAGCGCCGCCGCCGTCCCGAGGTGATGGCCATGCTGGCCAGTCAGGAGTATGGCTTCACGCCGAAGGGCATGCGAAAGGTGCGGGTGCGCCACCGCGTGGTCAGCGAGAACCCCCATGCGCTGGGCGGGCTGGCCACCATGCAGCAGGTGATGTTCACCTTCACGGGGCAGGGCCGCACGGTGGAGGCGCTGCTGCTTGCCTTTGTACCCAACGAGCGCAAAGGGCGCGTGCCCGTCTTCATCGGCTATAACTTCCGCGGCAACCACAGCCTCATGGACGATGAGGAGATACTCTACTCGCCCTATTTCCAGCGTCTCGCCGACCGCGACGACCCTGTGCTCGTGCGCGGCAACCAGGCCAGCCGATGGCCCGTGCGCGACATCGTGAGGCGGGGCTATGCGCTGGTGACGATGTGCTATCAGGACATCTGTCCCGACCGTGCCGACGGCGGCGACGAGAGTGTCGCAGCCCTCTGTCCGCCTGAGGGCGACGAAGGCACGAGGTGGCAGGCGCTGGGCGCCTGGGCGTGGGGCAGCAGCCGTATTGCCGACTGGGTGGTGAAGCAACGATGGGCCGACAAGCAGCGGGTAGCCATCATGGGCCATTCGCGGCTGGGCAAGGCCGCGCTGTGGGCAGGTGCGCAGGACAAGCGCTTTGCCGTAGTCATCTCCAACGACTCGGGCTGTGGCGGCGCAGCCCTCTCGAAAAGGGCATTCGGCGAGCGCGTGGGCAAAATCACCCGCAGCTTCCCCCATTGGTTCTGCCGCAATTTCAGCCGCTACAACGAGTGCGAGGAAGCGCTGCCCTTCGACCAGCATTGGCTGCTGGCGCTGGTGGCTCCACGCCGTCTCTATGTGGCCAGCGCCGAGGCCGACAGCTGGGCCGACCCCCACGGAGAGTACTTGGCCGCCTGTGCCGCGTCGCCGGTGTTCGCGCTCTACGGCCTGGAGGGCATCATCCCGGACGGTGCCGCCATGCCACCCGTTCACCAGCCCATCATGCACCACATCGGCTACCACATCCGTACCGGCGTGCATGATGTCACCGACTACGACTGGGCCCGCTATCTCGACTTCTGCGACAACGCCTTCGGGAGGTAATCTATTTAGAGAACCATCACCACGCCCTCGCCGATGCCGAAGCCTGCGCCTGAATTGCCAGAGAGATTCTATAATTCAAGTTTCGGAAGTAAAAAAACGAGTCCAGACCCGTTCAGGCGGATTTGCAATCCGACTGCGTTTGAATAGAGGGATTTGACAATGTCTTCGTCCGTCGCGACTCGGCATAGCCGATGCAAGCATCGCTCTGCGCTCGCTGCTCCGTCCGTTGTAATCCCTCATCATTTGCTACCTGTCCACAGGCTGGGGGATTGCAAATCCCCCAACTCACCGCAGCCGGATTGCAAATCCGGCTGAACGGATAGTTGCTCTTTTTTCCCGGACAATTACGTTTTTTCTTGATTCTTTTTTGTTTTTCACAATTAATCACTACTTTTGTGCCGAAGTTTGTCCATCCTACGGACGCGGGCACTCTTCACTGACATATGGAAAAAGGACGCGTTTAAGCTATTCTTTTCTTGTAAATCTCGACAATTTGCAATGGCTGAAGAAGAACCTGAAAACGCTCCGTGTTGGTTGTATAGGTTTGAGTCTCTGCTCACACTATACTCCAATGTGTGAGCAAGGTTTTTTACGTTATCTTCAGTCAAAGGCAGTCGAGAGCCTACAAGAAAGGGTAATTCTAAAATATGCTCACATTTTTTGTGCGCATTTTTCTGGAGATGATTTCAATATTTAGTATAAACCTATAAAAACAAAAAAATGAAAAGGAGTTTAGTATGCAATTTGTTAACCATGCTGGTGGCAGGGTTAACGCTCTGTTCAGGTTTTGCATCATGTACAGAACCCGAAGAGGTGGGACCGAACGGCGGTACCACGAATCCGAACAAGGTTGTCGATGACCCTGAGGGTACGGTTGTCCTCTCCATGCGCGACTATGACAATGGTGACATCCGAATTGACAACATCTATATAAACAAGGAGAGCTGGTCAGGCTCCGGCTGTCATTTCGTCTCTGTCGGCGAGGTCAGCGGCCTTGGTAACATCGAGACCATTCCTACTACAGGATGGGCGGAGCAGGTAGGTGTTTATCCCGGTTATGGCTATGTAGCATACAATTCATATAAGGATACGTATTACCGTCTTTATGTGAAGGAGTACATCGCAGGCACATCAGGGGGTGTCATAGGGGCCGAGGTGAAGTATCAAAAGCCTTTCTATGGTAAAGATGAAACCGTTAGTCTTGAAACGAAAAACCTTTCCTTTACGGCTGATGGTGGTGCAGAAACGCTCTACTTCAAGAAAACCTCTCTTATACCTTTCACGGTGACCAGTTCTGAATCATGGTGCTTCCCTCAAAAGGTGTCATCCTATGATTGGTCGTTCCTTTCAAACGGTGTTCAGTTTTTGGTTTCTCCGACGGAAGAGTCTTCTGCTTCTACCGCCATCGTCACGATAGAGACGTCATACGGGAAGAAAACCGAGCTGACAGTACAGCGCGAAGGCCGTGCGTTCAAATTGCAGACAGGCACGCTTTTGTTTTCCGCACACGGCGGCAGCGAGTCGTTGTCCTTTACATCGGAACAGTCGTGGACGGCCAAAAGTGATGCCTCTTGGTTGACCGTTTCCCCTTCGTCGGGTAAAGGAAACGGAACATTGTCCGTGACGGCTCAGGCAAATACTTCTTCCAAATCTCGGACGGGTAATATCACATTGGGTTCGGGAAGCCAGTCTGTCCAGATAGCTGTCACTCAAGATGGTCAAATGGACACTAATGGCCATGCCTACGTTGACCTCGGCCTTCCTTCGGGTCTGCTGTGGGCGACGATGAACGTGGGCGCGGCAAAGCCCGAGGACTACGGCGACTACTTCGCCTGGGGCGAGACCACGACAAAGAGCACGTACAGCTGGAGCACCTATAAGTGGTGCAAAGGCAGTTATTATGATACATTGACGAAGTACAACACCAGTAGTTCCTACGGCACGGTTGATAACAAGACCGTTCTCGACCTCTCGGACGATGCTGCCCGTGCCAACTGGGGCGGCAGCTGGCGCATGCCTACCCATGCCGAGTGGACGGAGCTTCGAGGGAACTGCACGTGGACATGGACGACGCAGAATGGCGTGAACGGCAGAAAGGTGACAAGCAAATCAAACGGCAACTCCATCTTCCTCCCCGCCGCGGGTTACCACCGCAACGACACGAGTCTCCTCAACGCGGGCACGGACGGCCGCTACTGGTCGTCGTCGCTCCTCGAGAGCTACCCGGACTACGCGTGGAGCCTGCGCTTCGGCTCGGGCGGCGTGGATAGCGACTACGGCAGCGGCCGCTTCGTCGGCCTCGGCGTCCGGCCCGTCTGCCGCCCGTAGTGAGAACTGGTTTCAACCCCACTGGCCGAAAAACTGAAAAAACTCGCCACATTCCGTTTTCTGCCAGTGTGCAGCGGAGCGGCTCCCGCAGAGCCGCTGCCGAGGCACACTGGCAGAAAACGGCCATGAAGAAAAACTGAAATCGTTAAGTCGAACAATGGCACAGTTGAAAGATATTATTGACGTAGAAAACAGTCGCCTTTCGTTTGAAAGTCAGCGCGCTGTTCATCTTTTTCCCGAAGGAACGTTTTATCGTGCCTACGAATGGAGCGCATGGCTATGCAGCCGCTACATGGGCAACCTGAAAGCGACGCATCGCCAGTATAAAAACGTAGAGCAGACGGTGGTGTTTGTAGGTTTCCCTCAGACAAGCCTGCAAAAATTCGTGCCCGAGGGAAGCACGTTAAAAGAGGAGACCGAAGGACGTCTCGACGTTCTTTTATCCCGTTCAGTCGGATTTGCAATCCGACTGCGTTTGAATAGAGGGATTTGACAATGTCTTCGTCCGTCGCGACTCAGCATAGCCGATGCAAGCATCGCTCTGCGCTCGCTGCTCCGTCCGTTGTAATCCCTCATCATTTGCTACCTGTCCACAGGCTGGGGGATTGCAAATCCCCCAACTCACCG
>Ga0208297_1000181_pt1 | contig 161877 bp, 149 predicted proteins | sample LMS_cellobiose_e_FD_187367 | JGI IMG/M metagenome (GOLD analysis project Ga0208297, IMG submission 187367) | Rumen-fistulated moose microbial communities from Alaska, USA - LMS_cellobiose_enrichment (SPAdes) (version 2) | ecosystem: Host-associated > Mammals > Digestive system > Stomach >... | reverse complement strand
GAACAGAGAAGTTAAGCTCACTTGCGCCGATGGTACTGCTACACCAAGTGGGAGAGTAGGTTGCCGCCAAGCTTGAGCCCTGAGTGTCTTCGACACCCAGGGCTTTTTTTTTGTTTGGCTGCAACCCTGCCGCCCTTTCCTACCGGGGGCTCTGCCCCCGAACGTAAGGCTCCGATAAAGCACGTGGTAACATTTACTAACCTTAAGTTTAGGTTAGTAACCCCTTACCGGTCGTTAGTAATTGATCAGTGATTGACAGTGGTTGCCTTGTGCCCTCGGGCTCCCCTGAGTGCTTCGCGCAGAAAAGCCGTCAATATTGCCCCCGCGTACCTTCGGTACGGCCTGCTGAAGCAGGCAGAGTCAGGCAGAGTCAGGCAGAGTCAGGCAGAGGTGTGGGCGTTCCTTTTTTTCGCTGCAACGGACGCAGGTGAGTATCAGGTGTTTATGCAAGTTGATCCCCCTCGTTTTAAGGGGGATCATGTTGCGTAATTAACTGTCAATCAAGTGCGTACATTGCAGCGCAAGGATGCGCGAAGAGAGCGGGAAGGGCTTGGGAGGAACGTAATGCAGGCAGGGGCTCAGCGTTTTTTAGGAGAGGCGAGGGCGATGAGGATGGAGCCGAGGATGCCGGAGCAGAGGGAGCCGAGGAGGACGGCGACTTTGCCCATGTCACGGAGTTTCATCATGATTTCTGGAGCCTGGTCGCCGAAGGAGAGGGTATCTACGAAGATGGACATCGTAAAGCCGATACCGCCGAGGCAGGCCACCGCGAAGAGTTTCTTCCACGTAGCGGCCTCCGGCATCTGGCCGATCTTTGTCTTGACGGCCAGGAAACTGGCCAGGGTGATGCCGATGGGTTTGCCCAGGAGAAGGCCGAGGAAAATACCCATGCTGACGCTTCCCAGCTCGGGTGAGTAGCTGAATACGTTGAAGTACGACGGGTCTGTGATCCTGACACCGGCGTTGGCCAGGGCGAATACCGGCATAATCAGGAAGTTGACCCAAGGGGAGAGGGCATGTTCCAGCCGGTAGCTCAGACCGATGCAGCCTTTCGAAGTACTGCTGAGCTGCCGGAGGATGCGGCGCTGCGGTCCGTTGGGGAAGCCTTCGCCGTCGTGGATGCTGTCGTATTCCGAGAGTTTCGTCCGGAAATGTTTCCGCCGCCGGTAGAAGTATTCTTTCGAATAGCGCGCCTTCATCGGAATGAGGAACGCCATGACGACACCCGACATCGTGGCATGGATGCCGGAATAGTAGAACAGGATCCACACCGCGATGGCGGGGATGAAATAGAACCAGGGCCGTTTCTCCCCTGTCTTGTTCATGATGATCAGGAAAAGGATCAGCACCGCTGCGATACCAAGCAGCAGGAAATTGATGGTTCCTCCATAGAACAGGGCCACGACGAGGATGGCGACCAGGTCGTCGGCGATAGCCAATGCGGTCAGGAATACTTTCAGCGAAACAGGCACCTTATCGCCCAGGATGGAAAGGATTCCTACGGCAAATGCAATATCGGTTGCAGTCGGGATGCCCCAACCAGAGGAGGCTGCCGTACCATGGTTGATCAGTGCGAAGATCAAGGCAGGTGCCAGGACACCACCCAGGGCGGCGATGACCGGCATGATGGCTTTCTGCGGCGAGCTCAGTTCGCCACAGACAATCTCCCGTTTGATTTCCAGACCTACCGTGAAGAAGAAGACCACCATCAGGATGTCGTTGATGAACTTCTCGACGGTCATGCCGGCCGGGAAAAGGAAGCCGTCGCCCTCGGGCGGGGTTACGGAGATGGCCAGGTCGGTTTCCAGAAAACTGAAATAGAAGTCACGCGTGGCGGGCAGGTTGGCCAGCAGCATGGCGATGATTACGCAGACAAGCAGGATGACGCCCTGAAGCCAGGGCAGCGCTCGGATCACTTTGCGACGCTGATCGAGATAGACGAGCGTCTTGTTCCAGGTGTATGTGGGTATCAGTTTCATGGGACAATCAGCGGACTTTCAGGAGTTCTCCGTTATCCTTTACGATGGCGCGCTTGAATTTTTCACTGTAGCCGGGCCAGTCGGGCGACACGGGGATGTAGTCGGTACTGCCGTTGGTGACGAAACTTCCGTCGGGGTTCTGGTGTTTGACGGTTCCGTCCATATATTTGAGCAGCAGATACTTGTCGAGCTCGTTCCACGCCTCGAAGAGCGCGTCGGCTTCTGTGACGGAGAATTGGGTCAGGTATTTCAGTTGTTTCTTCTGTGATTTGATGGCCAGCGCCGCAGCGTCGCAGGCGGCTACTTTCTCCACCATCTTGCGCTCATGTTCCGCGATTCTCTCCTGAACTTCCAGGCCTACCGGATTGTAACGCAGATAAGCGAACTGGGCGACGCGGTTGTTGAGCCAGAACATCGAAGTGGGGGAATACTCCACCATGGAACCGTTGCCCAGTGCATAATGCCACGAGACGGCACGGGACGAGGAATAAACGGGCGTCAGGGCAGATGTGCCGGAATCATCCACTGCGAACCAGAAGAGGCCGCCGATGGCGTCGGGCAGCCAGCCGCGGCATTGGGCCACGAACCAGAAACCGGTCTGCTGGGTAGAGATGGGACGGGCATTGGAGTATTTCACGCCGTCGACCGTCCAGTCGTTCTGCTTCCAGCGATACGGTGTCTCGTTACTGCCGGCACCGATATCTTTCGTCATGTCGAAAGGGGTGCCTTCGTAGTGGTCGCGCATCATTGCGGCCAGATCCAGCATGGAGAGTTTTCCTTTGGGCTTGACGTAGAGCGGCATCCGGTTTTTCGGGTTATCCGTCATCACGAAGTCGAGATACTGGTTCATATCGAGGTCGCCCCAGCGGTTGAAGAAACTCCATACACGGCATTCGCAGTTGCGCATCAGCGAGAAGGAGAGGGGACAGTAGGTATCGGCGAAGCTGAAATCTTCGTCAGAACCCTCGTAGATGCCGATTTCCCGGGCGTGGGAGATGACGTCGGGCGCGTAGATACAATTGGCCGGGTCGTTTTTCGGGAAGGTGGTGATGCGGGCGCAGTTGGCGTGGGCGGAGATATAACCGTCCGGAATGCGGACTGCCACCCAGACTACGCCTTTGTTGCGATTCACGCCGTCCACTACGTTGGGTTTCTTGGCGATGACTTCGAGGATCCAGGCTTCCTCGGTATCGGCGAAACTGAGCGATTCACCTGTAGAGGCATAGCCGTATTCGTTGGCCAGTTTGACAAAGAGTTCGATGGCCTCGCGGGCCTTCGTGCAGCGTTGCAGGCAGATGTATTCCAGGGAGCCGTAGTCTACGATACCCTGGGGATCGCGCAGCTCCGGCCGTCCGCCCCACGTCGTCTCGCCGATGACGAGCTGATGCTCGTTCATGTTGCCGATGACATTGTAGGTATAGGGCGCTTCGGGAATCTCGCCCAGATAGTGGTCCTGGCCCCATTGCAGGATGCGGCGCATTTCTCCGGCCTTGTGCTTGCCGGCCGGATAGTGGACCAGCGTGCCGTAACGGGTGTAGGAATCGGCCGCGTAAGTCACCATCACGGACCCGTCGGTCGACGCCCCCTTGGTCACAATCAAATTCGTACACGCAAATCCCGCCGTCACAGACAGCGCAAAAACAAAGGTCAGGAAAAGCCGTCGCATAATAGAAGGAGACTATAGTAATTCTGGATAAAGATACGAAAAATAACGATCATTTCCGCTCAGGTATTTCGTTCAGCTCACAGAAAAATGCTCGCTGCCCAAAATACCACGCTTTTCTTCGCTCAAGTCCGCATCAGCGGACCGCTGGAGGCCGGTACTTGTATCTACTGGGCCCTGCCCAGACCTGCCGCTACGGCCTGCTATCGCACAAGGCCATACAACGGCCTCCGCTAGCGGCTGATGCCGCTTTAATGCACGACTCCCGGCATTAGCAAAGTACTAAGGCCGGGAGGCGCAGGGCTTGGGGCAGAGCCCCAGTTATACAAAGAACGTGGCGGCGAAGGCCAGGATGGCGTAGAACTCAGGGAGAGCAGCGTAGATCATGGTGTTGGTCTGGACGTCGTGTCCCTGGCTCATGCCGATGATACCGTTGGCGCAGACCTGTCCCTGGCGGATGGCCGAGAAGAGGAATACGATACCACAAGCCAGACCGACGGCGAAATACAGGAGACCTTTGTCCATCATCGCTTCAGCGGCCTTGGGCCATACCAGGAAGGCGACGAAGCCGTACAGACCCTGCGTAGCGGGCATGGCGGAAAGGATCATGTAACCCGCCGATTTCTCCGGATTCTTTTTCAACGCGCCTTCCGCGGCGTTGCCGGCGATGGTGGTTCCGATACTGGAGCCGATAGCGGCCAGGCCGAACATAAATGCGAGGCCGATGTAACCGAGAATAATTGTTAACATAGCGTAAGAATTTGTTTTTTTATTTGTTTTCTATATTGATTTCATTGGTCAGGGGTTTGTAATCCAGGCCTTTGCCTTCATAGCCGCTGTTCTTGAAGTACTCTACGAAGGTCAGACGAAGCGGGTGGACGAAGGCGCCCAGGCAACTCATCGCGAAGTTCAACGCGTGGCCGAACAGGACGATGACGACGAAAGGCAGCCATTGCCAGGTTGGATTGCTGCCCAGCAGCATCGTGCCGATCTGGTTGAAGGCGCCGCCCAGCATGCCGCCGGCCAGGCCGAGAGCATAGAGACGGATGTAACTCAGGACGTCGCCCAGCAGGCCGGTAGCCGTCTGGTACGTGTCCCAGAGTCCTGATCCGATGTTGAGCAGGGGATTGCGTCCCGGCTTGTTGAAGATGAAGATGCCCAGGACGGAAAGGACGCCGACCGCGATGATGGCGATCTTCGTAGCCGTGGCGTTGAGCACGTGGGTCAGGGCCAGGCCGGCTACGATGAGGCCGCCGACAACCAGTGTGACCCATCCCCAGGTGGAAATGGCCTGCTTGAAGCCCGCTCTTTTCGTAATGCCGACCGCCTTGATGATCATGGCCAGGCAGATGTGGAAGATACCGATGGCGATGGCGGCGATCATGGTGACGTCGTAGGCCGTGCCGGCAATCTCCAACTTGCCTACCAGCATCAGTTTCCGGAGCCCTTCGGGAATCCAGGACACTTCTTTCAGGTTGACACCGAAGAAGGTGCCCAGGAAGAAACCGATGACGAGGGTTCCCACGCCCAGCGTGGTGACCAGCCGCCAGTGTTTCTTCAGCCCGAGCAGGTTGAACCCCGTCTTGTGCAAGAGTATGCCCAATGCGATGAGGATCAGGCCGTAGCCTGCGTCGCCCATGCAGAACGACCAGAACAGGAGGAAGAAAGGAGCCAGGATCGGGGTCGGGTCGAACTCGTCATAGACGGGCATGCCGTACATCCCGGTCAGGGTCTCGAAGTTGCGGGCGAACCAGTTGTTCTTGAGCTGCACAGGCGGGTTGTCGGCGGCTGTGGCGGGTTCGCTCACGTAGTAGAGCGCCTTCTCGTCGAGAGCGGCTTTCAGTCGCGCATCTTCGGAGGTCGGGGCAAAGCCGGTCATTACCGTGATGTAGTCTTCTGCGGCTTTTTCGGCGTTGTTGCCAGCCAGGTAGCGCTGCAGCGTCTGTGCCTTCTCGGCGTAGGTGCGTTGCAGGTCCGGGATATCCTGTTTGCGGTTTTCCATCTCCGATTCGCGGTCGAGAAGCTGCTGTTGCAGTGTCTTGACGTTCCGGTCCAGCTGCTCGATCGATTCCCGGGCTACGTGGGTTTCCTTGACCTGGAAATTGTTGGCGCCTTCAGAGGCACGGTCTATAAGGACGAAGCGGACGGTCTTTTCGTCGCGGTCGATCTCCGCGATGGGGTATTCTTCCAGCCAGGCGGGATTGAATTTCTTAATGGGGAGGGTATAGTAGTGGATCTGGCAGCCCGCATCGCGTAAAGCCTTGATCTTGGCGGGATCCAGATCGCCCCAGTGCCTTTTCTCGTCGACAGCCGCCTGGGCGGCGGTCAGTTTGGCCTCGATGGCGCTGTGGTGCTCATCGCGCGAGAAGTCGCATTTCTCTATGGTCTCGATCTCGTGCCGGATGGCCTCCGCTTCGCGGAACAGCTGGGCCGAAGTCGTATCGACCGGCTTGCGGGAGCGGGTGATGTCGAGCACCCCGAGCTCCTGGATTTCGCGCAGGATGGCCTCCGTGTCGCTGCTCAGGAGCAGGAAGGTGTATTTGGTCATTTTCGTGATCATGCCTCTTCCTCCTCTTCTTCTTCCTGATGGCGGTTCTTGACGATCTTCTGGGAGGCTTTGGATAGGTTCTCCTCGTCCTCCATGAAGCGCTTGATCTTGCGGATAGCCTCCTGGTAACCGGGAATCTGCACTTTTTCGTACAGGTTGACCTTCTGGGTCGTCTTCTTCCGCTGGAATTCCAGGATCCGGCTCTTCTCGATCAGCACCTCGCTCTCGATGCCGAGTTGGGCGAGCTTCTTGAGGATGGCCACGCCGTCACCGTACCACATCGGTTTGGCGAAGGCGTCGAACGGCTTGACTTCGTAGATCACTTCGCGAAGCTGCGGCGTGCGGACGCCTGCCACCTTGACGGTATCGAGCACCACGTCCTTCACGGCGATCAGCCCGGGATCGAATTCGGTCCAGAGGCCGGCCATGTAGTCGTAGGTCTTGAGCGCTTCTTCGAGTTCGCGCTGCAGACGCTCCGATTCCGCCTTGGCCTGGATCACGCTCACGCGGAGCGCCGACTCCTTGTTCTTGAGGGTCGGGAGCGCCCGCTGACGGATCTTCAGCTGCTTGCCGAGGTTGGTCAGGGAAGTCTTGTTATATTGGAATTTGATTGCCATACGTTATTCGGCCGGCCAGTATTTGTCGATCATCGCCTGCTTGATGCCGGTCTCGGCCTTGCTGAAGAAGCGTGCGAACAGCTTCCAACAGGTGTCGAGCATCTCGGTCAGGCCGATGTTCACGTCGATCGAAAGGATCTCGATGGCATACGCCTTGGCGTATTCGAGGCAGCGCCGGTCGTAGTCCGACAGGTCGAAGCCGTTCTCCATCTTGGTCTTGGCATTCTGCGCGTCGGCGTACAGACGCACGGAGGCATTCATCACCTGGGAGTGGTCCTCACGGGTCTGCTTGCCCTGGACGAGCTGTTTCAGACGGGACAGGGAACGGAACGGGTCGATGATGACCTTGCCCGTATCGGTGTCGGCGCGCAGGTAGAGCTGGCCTTCCGTGATATAGCCCGTATTGTCGGGAATGGCGTGGGTGATGTCACCGTCGTTGAGTGTGGTGACGGCGATGATGGTGATCGAGCCGCCGCTGGGCAGCTGCACGGCTTTCTCGTAGATCTTCGCCAGATCGGAGTAGAGCGAACCCGGCATCGAGTCTTTCGACGGAATCTGGTCCATACGGTTGCTCACGATGGAGAGGGCGTCTGCGTAGAGGGTCATGTCGGTCAGCAGGACCAGCACTTTCTCGTTCTTGTCTACGGCGAAGAACTCAGCGGCCGTCAGGGCCATGTCCGGAATCAGCAGTCGCTCTACAGGCGGCTGGTCGGTGGTGTTGACGAAGCTGATGATCTTGTTGAGGGCGCCTGCACTCTCGAATTCGTGACGGAAGTAGAGATAGTCGTCGTTGGAAAGACCCATGCCGCCGAGGATGATCTTATCGACGTCGGCGCGGAGGGCCACCTGGGCCATCACGGCGTTATAAGGCTGGTCAGGGTCGGCGAAGAAAGGGATCTTCTGGCCGGAGACCAGGGTGTTGTTGAGGTCGATGCCGGCGATACCGGTCGGAATCAGCTGGGAAGGCTGCTTGCGCTTGTACGGGTTTACGGACGGTCCGCCGATCTGGCGGAGTTCTCCTTCCACCTTCGGGCCGCCGTCGATCGGATCGCCGTAGGCGTTGAAGAAGCGGCCGGAAAGCGCCTCGCTCACGGCGAGCGTCGGCGGTTCACCGTGGAAAAGGACTTCGGCATTGGTCGGAATACCCTCCGTGCCCGCGAATACCTGGAGCGTGATCAGGTCGCCCTTGATCTTGACAACCTGCGCCAGGCGGCCGGCTACCGTGGCCAGCTCGTCGTTGCTCACCCCCTGCGCATGCAGGGTCACCGTAGCTTTGGTGATGGCTTCGAGCCGGGTGTATGTTCTCTGGAATGCTTTATTGCTCATGGGACAAAAGGGTATTAAGCTGTTCAAGATACTGGTTGAATTGTTCGCTCTTGAACGGCGAATAGTTCATCTGACGGAGAATGTTGATGATCTCCTTGTACCAGGCGCCGCACTGCTCGTAGTCGTCGAATTCGACCGGGACGTCGCAGACTTTCAGGACGAGCGAGAGCATGTATTCCTGGCGCTCCATCGGACAGAGGGAGTCGATCGGATCGAAAGCGTCCTGCTGCAGGATCACGAAGTCGATGAGCTCGCTCTTCCAGAACTGTTCGTGGTAGCTGATGGGCACGCCGTCATCGCCGAGGATGTTGATCTGTTCGGCGATTTCCTTGCCGCGGCGGATCAGGTTCTTGGCGCGGTTCACCTTGTCGACCCAGTCCTTGCCGACGCGTTCCTTGAGGTATTCCACCACTTCGGGATATTCCAGGTACTTCGAATAGGAGTCGATCGGGTCGACGGCGGGGTAGCGCTTCTTGTCGGCACGGGCCTGGGCCAGGGAATAGAAGCAGCGGGCCGCTTTCTTGGTCGATTCGGTGACGGGCTCCTTCAGGTTGCCACCGGCAGGGGACACGGTGCCGATGAAGGTCACGGCGCCGGTCTGTCCGTTGCGCAGTTTCACGATGCCGGCGCGGGCGTAGAAGTTCGAGATGATGGCGGACAGGTCGACCGGGAAGGCGTCGGCGCCCGGCAATTCTTCCATACGGTTGGACATCTCGCGCAGGGCCTGTGCCCAGCGGGACGTCGAGTCGGCCAGCAGCAGCGCCTTCATACCCATGGCGCGGTAGTATTCGCAGATGGTCATCGCAGTGTAGACCGAAGCCTCACGGGCGGCGACCGGCATGTTCGAGGTGTTGCAGATGATGGTGGTGCGTTCCATCAGGTGACGGCCTGTGTGCGGGTCGATCAGCTCCGGGAACTCGGCAAAGATCTCCACCACCTCGTTGGCGCGCTCGCCGCAGGCGGCCATCACGATCACCTCGGCGTCGCCCTGCTTGGCGATGGCGTGCTGAAGCACGGTCTTGCCGCAGCCGAACGGGCCCGGGATGAAGCCGGTGCCGCCTTCGGCAATCGGGTTGAGCGTATCCATGCAGCGGACGCCCGTTTCCATGATGCGGTAGGGACGGGGTTTCTCGACGTAGCCGCCGACCGCCACCTTGACGGGCCATCGCTGCACCATCGTTACCTTGTGCTCCTCACCTTGCGGGTCGGTGAGGATGGCCATGGTGTCGTCAATCTTATAGTCGCCTTCCGGCGCGATACTTTTGATCCGGTATTCGTCTTTGAAGGAGAAGGGGACCATGATCTTGTGGGGCAGCCATCCTTCCTTGACCTCGCCCAGCCAGTCGGCGGCCAGGACGGTGTCGCCCGGGCGGGCGATCGGGGTGAAGTGCCAGATCTTGTCGTGGTCCAGCGGCGCGGTGTATTCGCCGCGCTTGAGGAAGACATCCTTCATCGTGGCGAGATTGTTCTGCAGGCCGTCGTAGCTGCTGGAGAGCAGGCCGGGGCCGAGCTGTACTTCGAGCATATGGCCTTCAAACTCGACCTTGTCGCCCTGGCGCAGACCGCGGGTGCTCTCGTAAACCTGCACGAATGCGTTCCGTCCCGACACCTTGATGACCTCAGCCATCATTTTCGTACCGCCCAGGTCGATGTAGCAGATCTCGTTCTGCGCTACGTCGCCTTCGAAACGCACGGTCACCAGGTTGGAGATGATACCGGTAACTATACCTGTTGCTTTCATGTTATGTCTGTTATAATTGTTCAGCGTTGATTCCCTGGAAAGTGCCCCTGACTTCCTCGACCAGCTGGCGGAACATCCTGGCGCCCGTTTCCGGATCGAGCCGGTTCCAGCGGGCGACGATGTGGAGCTGTGCGATCAGCGAGAGGATCGTGTCGATCGTGAAGATGTCGAAGTCCACCAGTTCGGCTGCCTTGTTCCAGACGAGCCGGTCGAGCAGTTTTTCGCGTTGGAAGAGATCTTCTACCTTGAAGATGATCTCCGCTTTGTCCAGCTCCGGGAACTCTTCCGTCACGGGTTTTCCCTCCAGGTAGGCAACCTTGGCCAGCCGCAGCTTCCGGTCGAAATCGAACCAGTCGATGAGGAAGCGGCAATGCGTCTGCCGGATGCCCTGATAGAAATGCGGCGACAGATGGCTTCCGTCGAGGCCGAATTCCAGCCAGTCCACCAGCCTGCAGTCCTTTTCGGATAGCTGGCCTTTGACCTCGGCGACCGTTGAATCCACGTCGAGGGGATGCCGCTCGAAGTCGAGCAGCAGATCGGGGAAGCTGGCGATGATATAGGGATAATTGGCCATTATTTGCCGAAGAGGATCTTCTTGGTTGCCGGGCGCAGATATTCACCGATCAGGTTGGTGAAGTCATCGGCCGTGAAACTGATCTGGTAGCCACCGTCCTTAGGGCCGATCTTGAATCCTTTCGCGAGCCCCTTCACGTTCTTGACCTCGATGCCTTGGGAAAGATTCTTTTTCACTTCGTTGCTGAAGGCTTTTTCCAACTCTTTCTGGGCAGCGGCCGGGAGGATGACGTCGAGTCCCACGCCGTCGGGATTGGCGGCGTTGAACGCGCGGACCACCATGGCGATGAGGTCTTTCACGAAACCTTCGTCCGAGAGAGCCACATCTACCGGTCCGGCTACGGCCTTGGTGATGACCATATTCTCCACCTGCTGCCGCAGGGCGGAGATGGTCTGGGAGGAGGCCATCCTCAGGTCGCCTTCGACCATCGTGCGGGTTTCGGAGGCCTGTTTTTCGGCTTCAGCGCGGACCGCTTCGGCTTCAGCACGGGCTTTGTCGAGAATCTCCTGCGCCTCGGCCTTTGCCTTGGCCAGCAGCTGGTCGGCTTCCTGTCTGCCCTTCGACAGACCCTCCTCGTAGAGCCGGTCCGTCAATTCTTGCAACTTGTTCTGCATAATTATCTATCGATTTTTTTCCGATTATATCCTACAAAAATACGAAGAAAAACCGGCTTTGGCAATAGAAAAGAAGGTTTCCTGGATTCCCCGAGCGTTACTCCCCGCACTTCACGCACCGGCCTCCCATTGGTAGTCCAGTTCTTTTTTGAGTTTGCGGCACATGGGCTTGAAGGTGAAGTAGGTGATGCCGGCCGAGATGGGTGCGCCGGCCAGCGGGATCACTTTGCCGACGGCTTTGGCGAAGCCATCTTCGGAGAGTTTCACGCCGATCCACTTGCAGACTTGCTGGACCATGCTGTAGACCCAGGCCTTGTTGAGCGCGGCTTCGAGGAGATGCTTTTCGACCTGGACCCGAAGCGCATCGAGCAGCGAACGGACGGCGGCCTGGGCGCCTTGGGCACCCATCATCACGCCGATCCAAAGAATCATCAGGTGGGCGGTCTGGTCGTTGATTTCGCCGGTATCATCGCGCATATCCGGCCAGCCGTACAAGTACAGCAGCTTTTCGACCAGGGCGATGGCGTTGCCGTAGAACTGTGCGACATCGGCCGGGATGGTTCCTGCCATCGCCCATCCGCCCGGAAGGCCGGCGAGCGCTGAGACGGAGCACACGGCCGTCGTCTGATAGCGGATGCAACCGTTGGCGATTTGGTCGATCAACTTCTTGTCCACCAGTCCTTTCGGTCCGTAAAAAATGACCTTGTCGATGGTCTCCCGATCCAGATACGGAGCCAGCTCCTTCCGGAGGAAAGGCTCTCTGTCGACTGTCACCACCGGCAATTTCATCGCCGCTTTGATGACCTTGTTGAAATTCACTGCCATACTACAAAGATAACAAAAACCGATGAGACCTGGGAAAGCGTTTTTTTGTACCTTTGTACCTTATACAGCGATCGATTTCTTATGCCACGACAGAAATGCAAGAGCCAATGACGCCGGAGGAGAAATATGTGCGGATGACTACGCGGCCGGTCGGGCAACTGGTGACGAGGCTGGCGGTCCCGTCAATCGTCAGTATGCTTGTGTCGGGCATCTACAACCTGGCGGATACTTTCTTTATCGGGCAGATCAATACGCAGTCGGTGGCGGCGTTGGGCATCGTGTTTTCGTATATGGTGCTTATCCAGTCGGTCGCCATTTTCTTCGGACAGGGGTCGGGTAACTATATTTCCCGGGCGCTTGGCCGGCGGGAGATGGCCGACGCCGGGGAGATGGCCGCTGTGGGGTTGATCTCTTCCGTCCTGACAGGCATCGTACTCGCTGCGTTCAGTTTCCTGCTGATGCGGCCGATTCTCTCGTTGCTGGGCTCTACGGAAACCATTCTGCCGTATGCCTGCGATTATTTCCGCTTCATCCTGATGGGTACGCCTTTCATTATGGGCACGTTCACGCTCAACAACCAGATGCGTCATCAGGGCAATGCGATGCTTTCGATGATCGGTATCGTGTCAGGTGCGGTGCTGAATATCGCCCTCGATCCGATCCTGATTTTCGGCTTCGGCCTGGGCATCCGTGGTGCGGGCATGGCGACGGCCATCTCGCAGGCTGTCGGATTTCTGGTGATTTTGAGTTTTGTAGGGAAACGGGGAACGCTCTCTATCAAGCTTTCCCATTTCAAACCTACATGGCGGCGGTACTATGATATTTCTGCAGGTGGCTTGCCTTCGCTGGCCCGTCAGGGGTTGATGAGTCTGTCGGCCATTTGTCTGAACCAACTTGCCTCCCACTATGGCGATGCGGCGATTGCGGCGTTCTCGGTGGTAAGCCGCATCATGATGCTGGCTTGCGCTGCCATGATCGGCTACGGCCAGGGATTCCAGCCGGTTTGCGGATTCAATTATGGGGCGGGGCTCTTCGACCGGGTCCGGAAAGCGTTCTGGCACAGCTGCAGTGTTTCGACGGTGTACTGTACGGTGTTGGCCCTACTGGGCTGGATTTTTGCGAGCCCGTTGGTCGCCCTGTTCCGGGCCGACGATCCCGAAGTGATTCGCATTGGTAGCGAAGTGCTTCGTTATCAGTGCTACAGTTTCCCCTTGGTGGGCTTTATCACGCTGGCCAACATGTATCTGCAGAATATCCGCAAGACGGTACCGGCCATTATTATGGCCTCAGCCCGGCAAGGGATATTCTTCCTGCCTGCGCTCTTCGCCGGCCATGCCCTCTGGGGTTTCTTCGGTGTGGAAATTGCCCAGATGCTTGCCGATATGGGCTCCTTCCTGTTCGCAGTCCCCTTCGTCCTGTATGCCCTGAAGAAAATGGAACATCAACCGATTGCGCGATGAGCAGTGTCCGTCCCTATGGCCGGGCAGGTTGCCGAGCCGGCTACAGCATCCGAACCGGGAAGGTGAAGTAGGTGTCGGGGTAGGGTTCGTCCTTGAGGATGAAATGCCACCATTCTTCTTCGATGGGGAGGAAACCGTGCTTGAGCATCAGTCCGCGGAGGAGCATCCGGTTGGCGTACTGTTCTTCCGTAATGCCGCGGTAGTCGGGATGTGATTCGCCGCCGAACCAGTCGAAACCGTAGCCCATGTCGATGTCGCGACCGGTTTTCATGTCCACGAGCGTGAGATCGACGACCGATCCGCGGGAGTGGCCGCTGCGGCGGGCGATGTAGCCCTGGTCGAAGACGACGTCCTTGTCGAGGTAAGGATAGAAGTAGCGCTTGGTCAGGGTGTCGGTTACGTTTTCACCCCAGCGGCAGAAGTGGTCGACGGCCATCTGCGGCCGGTAGGTATCCCAGATCTTGAGCCGGTAGCCGAGCGACATCGCCTCGTCGCTGACGGCTTTGAGCGCCTGCGCGGCTTCGCGGGTCATCAGGGCGACGGGCTGCTCATAGCCGTCCACGCGTGTGCCCACGAAATTGAAGGAGCTGAAATAACGGATCTCCAGGATGACGTCGGGCACGACATCCGTCAGGACGACGAATCCGCTGGGATCGTCGGGGCCGGTCGAGCGGCCTTCGCTGCGGGCGATTCGGTTTGTGCTGCCGCAGGAAACGACAGAAAGAGCCAGCGTCAGGAGAATGACGGGCACGGAAAGCAGGCGTATTGTTTTCATGGGAATGATTTCCGCAAATATACGAAAATTTCTTGTAGCGAGGGAAACAGAAAGTCAAAGCCAAGAGAGAAGGCGGCTCTATGCGTTCTCCTTCCATTTCTGCGGCGTCATGCCGGTGATGGCCTTGAAGCTGCGGAAGAAGGTGGTGCGGGAGGAGAATCCCGCCTCGTCGGCGACGTCGTCCAGGAGCATGTCCGGGTGTTCGCGCATCAGACGCTGGGCGTATTCTACCCGGAGGCGGGTGATCATCGAGGTGAATTTCTCCCCGGAGATGTTATTCAGGAGGGCGCTCACGTAGGTCTTGTTGGTGGCCAGTTCGGCGGCGACGTCGGAGATGCGTAGATTCTTGCGGAGATAAAGCTTCTCTTCTTCGATAAGAGAAGACATCTGTGTCATCAGGTCGGTCCGAAGATTGGCGTCGGCTCCGGAGACTTCCGGCCCGTTTTCTGCAGTCAGACGGCGCTTGCGCAAAATGCGATACAGAAGAGCAGAGCCACAGCCAAGCAGGAGGATTCCGCCGACCATCCAGCCCCATGGGAATCCGGCCTCTTCTACCGGCTCGGGATGGAACATCCAGACGTCCGACGAAGTAATGAAATTATCCTCGACAATCTCTGATTTCCGTTCATCCTGCGCCACGCCGCCTGCAAGCACCAGACGTCCGTCCGGGGTAAGCAGCGCACATCCGAGGAAAAACCGTCCTTCCGGACACTCGGCACGGAAAAGGTCCACGGACGCGCTTCCTCCATCCAGGACGGCATCATAGTCGATGCGGGCGAAATAATACCGACCCTTTCGGTCGAGTGCCTGCATCCACGCCTGCCGCCGGGGGCGGTCCACCTGGACGGGTGCCAGCCACTGGAACTCCTGCCCTTCGCTGCCCGCCAGCGGGACGGGGTCGTCGAGTTCCACTTCCGAGAAGATGCCATCGCTCACTTTCAGCAGGCCCACCTCGCCGTCATCTCTCTTTCTGGCAGGCAGCAGATAGGTGTTCCCGCCGATGCAGCCGACCTGGCTGTCTGCCCAGGAATTGACAAGAACTTCCCATTTTTCCAGCAGGGGTTCTACGTAAGCATCCCGCAGCAGGCGCTCCACCTGTGCACCCACAGGGGCCCCGTAATTGCTTTCCGATCCGAAGACCAGATACTCCCCTTCCGCTGCCGGAAGAATCCAGGGCCTTTGCCATCCGGAAGGGAATTCCTTCACCGTTGAGAACCCTGTCTCCGGGTCGTAAAAGGCCAAGGCATCTTCGGCATACCAGTTTCCGGCGACGATGACCCGACCGTCTGGCAATGGATAGGCAGAGGATAGAGTCCTTTTCCGGTCCAGGATTCCGACGGCCCGTGTGCTATGGGTGGAGGGGTCGTAGATTTCAGCGCCCCAGCTTTGCCCGATGCCGAAAGCCTCGGCACTGCCGCCGCCCATCATCAGGGTACCATCCGGAAGCGGGACGGCGAAACCATTGTCGTGAGTATAGTTCATCGGCACTTCGTGCCAGGCTCCGTTCGCGTAGTATTCCAGCGTTTCCACCGGCTTGAATCCGTCCGTATGTCCGCCGATGACCGTGAGTTCTCCGCCCGCCATCAGCATGCGGTGCTGTCCCCGGGGGGCATTCAGGCTGGCCAGACGCTCTACCTGCAGGGGCATCCACAGCGTCCCGTCCGGCTCCGCGGACGGATGTTCTCCCGTCTCCACGGAGGAACACCCCGCCAGCAGGGCGGCCACAAGTATGGACAATGCACGTTTCACTCCGTAAAGATAAGCCAAAAAAACTTCTCAATCCAGCACCGCGCGGTATTATTAAAACTGAAACACCCTGCGGCAGACAGGAAGACTGTTCCCGGCCGTCTCTTTATTTTGCGACGGGACGGATGGAAAGCCCTTCCAATCGTGCGAAGTCGGTTACGAACACACCGCTGGGATTGATGGACACGTTGCAGGCATAGCCACGATGGGCCTCCGAAAGGGATGACGTCCAATAGTGGCCGGAGTTGCCTGCATAGTTCAGATTGGAATATTCCCGCCAGCCGGCGGCAGGGAGGAAGATGCTATTGCCGTTTGCGGCCTTCACCTCATAGCCGTTTACGCCGTTCAACGTAGTCCAGGTCCAAGTGCAATTCTTCACGAGTTCCGTCCACTCTTCGTACGTCGGCATCCGCCAATTTCCGCCGAGCGCTACGTGAGCGGCATCGTCATTCGCTTCCAATACGTTCTTGTTATCCACCGTACCCCAATCGCTGTCAGAATTGTATTTGGTAAGTGACATGGCTTGTCCGCTGCACCATTTGTACGTCGACCAATCATATTTCCCTTTCGGTTCCGTCTCACCCCAGGCATAGTGATCTCCGTAATCCTCGGGATTCTTGCAGAGTCCGGTGGCGGACAGGTTGGACGATGCCCAATACACGGACAGTCCAAGATCCACTGCACCCTCGGGAATCTCGTTGGAATCTCCCCACTCCTCAAAGCAGGACACGGTCATAAAAAGTAGCGCAAAAGTTGCAAGGAATGCAAAAAACTTTTTCATCATTGATATCGTTTTAGTTTATATCTGTCATCATCATTTACTAAAAACAAATATAAACGTATGCGCGCACAGAAGAAGTCCCAGAATGGATAAATCGGAGTGCCAAAATGAAAAACAAATTGGCACTTCCGTTTTTTTTCATGTCGTTTTGGAGACAAGCGGAACGGAGCGCTGTATGAAGAAAAAGGAACCGATGTGAATCGATTCCTTTTCAGATGCCCGGTCAAGCCGGGCAAGACGATATGCGACTAACCGAGGAAGCCCAGCAGCATACCTGCGGCGACGGCGGAGCCGATTACACCGGCTACGTTCGGACCCATGGCATGCATGAGCAGGTAGTTCTTCGGATCGTATTCGAGACCGACGTTGTTCGACACGCGGGCGGCGTCAGGCACTGCCGACACACCCGCGTTGCCGATGAGCGGGTTGATCTTGTTGCCTTCCTTGAGGAAGAGGTTGAAGAACTTCACGAAGAGCACACCGGCGAAGGTGGCGATCACGAACGACAGGGCGCCGATGATGAAGATCTTCACGGATTCCCAACGGAGGAACTGGCTGGCCTGCGTGGAGGCACCGACGGTGACACCGATCAGGATGGTGACGATGTCCACGAGCGGACCGCTGGCGGTGTTGGCAAGACGCTTGGTCACGCCGCTTTCCTTCAGCAGGTTGCCGAAGAACAGCATACCGAGCAGAGGGATACCGGACGGCACGATGAAGGCCGTGAGCAGGAAGCCGATGATCGGGAAGAGTTTCTTCTCGGTCGGGGAGACCGGACGCGGCGGTTTCATGCGGATCAGGCGCTCCTTCTTGGTGGTGAGCAGACGCATGATCGGCGGCTGGATCACCGGCACGAGGGCCATGTAGGAGTAGGCCGACACGGCGATGGCGCCCATCAGGGTCGGAGCCAGGCGGGACGACAGGAAGATGGCCGTCGGGCCGTCGGCGCCACCGATGATACCGATGGCACCGGCCTGTGCGGCGTCAAAGCCGAGGGCCAGCGAGATGGCGTACGCACCGAAGATACCGAACTGGGCGGCGGCGCCGATCAGCAGCAGCTTCGGATTGGCAATCAGGGAGGAGAAGTCTGTCATGGCTCCGATACCCAGGAAGATCAGCGGCGGGTAGAAGCCGCGCTGAACGCCTTGGTACAGGATGTTGAGCACAGATCCCTCCTCATATACACCGACATTCAATCCGGCGAAGAGGGGAATGTTGCCGATCAGGATACCGAATCCGATCGGAACCAGCAGCATGGGCTCCCACTCATACTTGATCGCCATGAAGATGAATGCACATCCGATGATGATCATGATGAGGTAGCCCCACTCAAAGTTCGCAAACCCGGTGAACTGCCAGAACGCTTTCAGATTGTCTAGGATATGTCCCATAAGGCGTCGGGGTTATGCGATTACTGCGAGCGTAGCACCTTCGAGGACGGAGTCGCCCTTCTGGGCCTTGATGGTAACGGTACCGTCGCAAGGCGCTTCGATGGCGTTCTCCATCTTCATGGCTTCGAGGACCATGATGACCTGTCCCTTCGTTACCTTGTCGCCGTCCTTGACCTTGATCTCGAGCACGACGCCCGGGAGCGGGGAGTTGACGGTGGCACCGCCTGCGGCAGCAGGAGCGGCAGCGGCAGCGGGTTTGCTGGCAGGGGCCGGGCCGGCGACGGGCGCCGCGGCAGGCCTGTTGACCACGCTGATGGTCTTGGGTTTCGAGATCGGTTTTTCGAATTCGACGTTGTAAGGCGTGCCGTTCACTTCGACCTTGGCCACGTTGTCCTCAACCTCGTCGATGGTAACGTTATAGTTGTTACCGTTGATCTTGATTTTATACTCTTTCATTGTCTTTTCTGGGTTAGGAGGTTATCTTCTTTTGTTGACTTGCGGCGTCTGGCGGAGCGTGTAGATCTTGGAGCTCCACGGCGAATAGGTCCGGTCGGTGTGATGGAGCGTCACCACGAAGCTTTCTTCGTCGTGATTCTCGTCATCCTGCTGGTACAGGTGCATGGCCGTCGCGATGGCGGCATAGACTTCACCGGGGATTTCACCGTAGGCGGATTCCTTCACGTCGGTACCGGCTGCGGCGGCGGAGCGCTTCTTGCCGGCCCGGATGTTGGCGTTGCCGATGGCCTTGAAGATGAAATAGAGGAGGATCAGCGCCAGGAATACCACCGACATGGCAGTCAAAGCCAGGACCCATCCGTAGGGGTCGATTTCCTTCATGCGGTCGGGTTTGGCAGCCTTGTCGATGAGCGCGTTGTTGGTGCTCGGCGAGGTCCGCGTCTGGACGGCCCAGCCTTCGCCGCTGCCGTCAGTCGAACCGATACCGTCTTCGATGCGGCCGAAAGTGACGTTTTCACCCAGGTCGTGACGGACGGGGATGCGGTCGATGATGGTCTTGCCGTCACCTTTGGTAAAGATGATCTCCTTGGCGTTGGCCAGGTCGAACGACACATGGAACGTGCCGCGGAACGGCTGGTTGTCCGCCCAGAAAAGGACGTGCTGGCGGGGCTTGATCTTGGTCATCAAGTCACCGCCGGGAATGGCGTATTTCTTCAGATTGGCGGGATCGTCGGAGAGGAAGCATCCTGCGATGTCCACTGTGCCGTAGGAGGAGTTGAAGAGCTCGATCCAGGCGTTCTGCTGTCCGAAGTCGTCCTGGAAGTCATCGGTATTGACCACCAGGTACTCGTTCAGGCGCATCGCATCCTGGCTCTGCGCTCCTGCCGTGAAGCACAGTACCAAACCGGCAATCGCCAAAAACAGTTTGAGATGTTTCATACGATGGGGGTTTGATTACAGAGGCAGGTTGTCGTGTTTCTTGGCCGGGTTCGAGAGCTTCTTGGTGGAGAGCTGCTCGAGGGCGCGGATGATGCGGAAACGGGTGTTGCGCGGTTCGATCACATCGTCGATGTAACCGTACTTGGCGGCATTGTAAGGGTTGCAGAAGAGATCGTTGTACTCTTTCTTGCGGGCCTCTTCGAGTTCCTTGCGCTTGTCGGGGTCTTCCTCGGCCTTGAGTTCCTTGGCATAGAGCACGGCCACGGCGCCTTCGGCACCCATCACGGCGATGTTCGCGGTCGGCCATGCATAGTTGATGTCACCACGCAGCTGCTTGCAGCTCATCACGATGTGAGAACCGCCGTAGGACTTGCGGAGGGTGATGGTGACCTTCGGAATGGTGGCCTCGCCGTAGGCGTAGAGGAGTTTCGCACCGTGGACGATGATGCCGCCGTATTCCTGCTGCGTACCGGGGAGGAAGCCAGGCACATCGACGAGCGTCACGACAGGAATGTTGAAGGCGTCGCAGAAACGGACGAAACGGGCACCCTTGCGAGAGGAGTTGATGTCAAGCACACCGGCCAGGTATTTCGGCTGGTTGGCCACGATACCGACGGCCGTGCCGCCGAAGCGGGCGAAGCCCACGATGAGGTTCTTCGCATAGTCCTTGTGGACTTCGAGGAACTTGCCGTCGTCCACGATGGCGCCGATGACTTCGTACATGTCGTACGGGGCGTTCGGGCTGTCGGGGATGATCTCGTTGAGGGAGTCCTCTTTACGGTCGATCGGGTCTTCGGTCGGGACATACGGGGGCTCTTCCATGTTGTTCTGCGGGAGATAGCCCATCAGCTCACGGATGGTGGCGATGGCGTCTTCCTCGGTAGCGGCCTTGAACTGGGCCACGCCGCTCTTGGTAGCGTGGACGGCAGCACCGCCGAGTTCCTCCTGCGTCACGTTCTCGCCAAGCACCTGCTTGACGACGGCCGGACCGGTCAGGAACATATAAGAGGTACCTTCCGACATGATGATGAAGTCGGTCAGAGCGGGGGAGTAAACCGCACCGCCGGCGCAAGGGCCGAGGATCGCGGAGATCTGCGGCACCACGCCCGAGGCGAGGATGTTGCGCTCAAAGATCTCGGAGTAACCGGCCAATGCATTCACACCTTCCTGGATACGGGCGCCGCCCGAGTCGTTGAGGCCGATGCACGGGGCACCGTTCTTCATGGCCATGTCCATCACCTTGCAGATCTTCTGGGCCAGGGTCTCGGACAGGGAGCCGCCGATCACGGTGAAGTCCTGTGCGAAGACATAGACCAGACGGCCGGCAATCGTGCCGTAACCGGTCACCACACCGTCGCCCAGGTAGGTTTTCTTCTCCATGCCGAAGTTGTGGCAGCGGTGGGTCATGAACATGTCGAATTCTTCGAAGCTACCCTCGTCGAGGAGCATGTTGATGCGCTCGCGAGCCGTGTATTTCCCTTTGGCGTGCTGGCTGTCGATACCTTTCTGGCCGCCGCCCATGCGAGCTTTCTCCCTGAGTTCGATAAGCTCCTTTACTTTTTCAAGCTGTTGGCTCATATTGGTCTGGTTTAGATATTATTCTTCTTTCTTTTTCATGCAGAATTCGGTGAGCACGCCCTTCGTGGACTTGGGGTGGATGAAGGCGATCATCATCTGCTCGGCGCCCGGACGGGGGGCCTTGTCGATCAGGCGGACGCCCTTCTCTTCGGCTTCTGCAAGGCAGGCAGCCACATCGTCGGTCGCGAATGCCAGGTGGTGGATACCTTCACCGCGCTTCTCGATGAAGCCGGCGATGGTGCTCTCGGGGCAGGTGGGCTCGAGGAGTTCGAGTTTGGTCTGGCCGATCTTGAAGAAAGCGGTCTTGACTTTCTGGTCGGCGACTTCCTCGATGGCGTAGCATTTCAGGCCGAGTACATTCTCATAGTAAGGGATCGCCTCTTCAAGGCTCTTGACGGCGATACCCAGGTGTTCGATGTGAGTAAGATTCATAATATGCTGTATTTAAAGGATTATTCTTCTTCCAGGTTGTGGAATACGTTCTGTACGTCGTCGTCCTCCTCGAGTTTCTCGAGCAGTTTGTCGAGATCCACGCGCTCTTCGGCCGAGAGGTGTTTCATCTCGCCGTTGGGGAAGCGGTCGAAGCCGGCGGACACGAGTTCGTAGCCCTTGTCCTCGATGTACTTCTGGATGTTGTTGAAAGCGGTGTACTCACCGTAGATGGTGATGACTTCTTCGGTGTCGCCGTCCTTGTTCTCGAATTCATCCACAAAGACTTCGTCGGCGCCGAAGTCGATCAGTTCGAGCTCGAGCTCTTCCAGGTCGATGTCGGGGCTGTTCTTGATCTTGAAGACGCACTTGTGGTCGAACATGAAGGCCACGCTGCCGGAGGTGCCGAGGCTGCCGCCGAATTTGTTGAAGTAGCTGCGGACATTGGCGACCGTGCGGTTGGTGTTGTCGGTGGCGGTTTCCACGAGGATGGCTACGCCGTGCGGGCCGTAACCCTCGTACACCACTTCCTTGTAGTCGGCCTGGTCCTTGTCGGTGGCCTTCTTGATGGCGCGTTCGATGTTCTCCTTCGGCATGTTTTCGCTGCGGGCGGTCTGGAGCAGGGCTCTCAGGCGCGGGTTGCCCGTCACGTCGGGACCGCCGTTCTTGACGGCGATGGTGATTTCCTTGCCGATCTTGGTAAACGTCTTGGCCATGTGGCCCCAACGTTTGAATTTTCTCTCCTTGCGGAATTCAAAGGCTCTTCCCATGGTTCGTGCTATTTCTGGTTTTCAATCCGGGAGATGTATTTCTGGATGTCGTAGCCCTCGAGGGTCTGGGGATACTTGTCCTCGATTTCCTTGTAGAGCTTCAGCGCTCCGTCCAGGTCGCCGGTTTCCTCAGAGACGAGGGCGGCCTTGAAGAGATAGGTGGCCACGTAGGGGTTGTCTTCCAGCGCGGCGGCTTTCTTGTAGCAGTTCAGGGCGTTGGTGTAGTCCTTCAGGTTCGAGTAGGCGTCGCCCATCGCGCAGATGGCGCGGCCCTGGAGGATCTTGTCCTTGACGTTGTATTTCTTGAGGTTCTCGATGGCTGCCTCGTTGTTGCCCAGCTGAAGGTTGCAGAGGCCGGCGTACAGATAGACGCTCTTTCCGGCCTTGTTGCCGTAGTTGCTGATGATGTCGTTGAAGCCGAGGACGTTGCCGTCGCCGTTGAGCGCGGTCTGATAGTCGTTGGCCCGGAAAAGCTGCTCCGCCTTGAACATCTGACCCTGCGCTTCGGCCTTCTTCGGGGCGATCACCCAGCGGTTGATGGCGAAAATGCCGAAAATAACCACGAGGAGGGCGATCAGTACCCACTCAATCCATTTCTGATTCTTCTTGAAAAAATCCTCAACGCCCGAGACCGTCGTTGCGACCTGCTCCTGCTGAGCTTCCTGTTGATTGTTCTTTGCCATTGTTTTTTTGTATTATTTTTGTTTTTCTTAATTCGTGTAAACCCCTCTCAGAATGGCTTCTGGAAGCGTTTTTGCGTTCTTTGACACAATCCGCAAATTTACAACAAAAATGGGAATCACCAATATAATTTCGTACATTTGTGGCAGAAGATTTTAACATGTTTTTAAACAGACTCATCCTGCGCGATTTCAAGAACATCGCCGCCGCAGACACGAGCTTCTCACCGAAGGTCAACTGCATCTACGGCAGCAACGGAGCGGGGAAGACCAACCTGCTCGACGCCATCTACTATCTGTCGATGACCAAGAGCTACTTCTCCTCGTCCGACCAGTATGTCTATGCCTACGGTGCGGAGGAAGCCACGCTTTGCGGCTTCTACCAGATGGACGGCGGAACCGAGGAGAAAATCTCCGCGGCGGTCCGGCGCGGGGGGGAGAAAATCTTCCGGCGCGGAGCCAAGCCCTATGCCCGTTTCTCGGAGCACATCGGCCTGCTGCCGGTGGTGATGGTCTCGCCGCTCGATGCAACCCTGGTCAACGATGCGGGTGAAGAGCGGCGTAAATACTTGAATTTCATTCTTTCGCAAATTGACAGAGAATACCTGCGGCATATCCAGTCGTACAACCAGCTGCTGCTCCAGCGCAACAAGCTGCTCAAATCCGACATCGTCGTGCCGCTGCTCCTCGACACGCTCTCCGAACGGATGGCACCGCACGCAGCCTATGTGTACAATGCCCGCAAGAACCTGTGCGAGCAGCTCCGCCCGATGATCCAGGACTTCTACAGCCGGCTGTCCCAGGGGAAGGAGATCGTGGACTTGTCCTACCGCTCCGACTTGGATGATGCTTCGCTTGAAGAACTGTTTGCACGGGAGACCGAGAAGGAACGCGTCCTCCGCTACACGACGGCGGGTGTCCAGCGCGACGACCTGCTCTTCCGCCTGGACGGCCATCCGTTGCGCCGCATCGGCTCCCAGGGTCAGCAGAAGAGTTTCCTGCTGGCCATGAAACTGGCCCAGTTCCGCTTTGTCAGGCAGATCTATGGCCAGACACCCATCCTCCTGCTCGACGATGTCTTCGACAAGCTCGACATGCAGCGGGTGGAAGACCTGCTGGCACTGGTCTCGACGCTCGATTTCGGCCAGATCTTCCTGACTGACAGCAACAAAGTGCGGCTTGACAAGGTTGCCGGCAGCATCGACGCTCCCTGCCGGAGCTTCTTCGTGGAATCGGGAAACATCACGGAAGCATGAAGCGCGAAGCCACCCGCAGCATCGGCGCGGTAATCGCCGACTATGTGCAGGAATCCCATCTCGAAGAAGGCCTGCTCCAGACCCGTGTGTGCGCAGCCTGGGATTCGATCGTGATCGGACAGGTAGCGCTGCGCGACTACACGTCGCGCCATACGTTCCGCGACGGTGTCCTGACCTGCCGGATCCGCTCGTCGGTCGTCCGCAGCCATCTCGGCCTGCAGACCACGCTGCTCTGCCACCGGCTCAACGAGTTGCTGCAGGGCAATATCGTCCAACAAATCAAACTCATCTAGATGTACTTCGGGACTCTCATCGCAGACCGTGACATCCCCTTCCTGGAAGGAGTTCTTGACGACTGGTTCGATGTCCGCCGCCTGCCCGGCCGGGAGATCGGTCCGGACGATGTGCGGGATGCCTCGGTCCTGCTGGTCCGCACCCGCACCCGTTGCAATGCGTCGCTGCTCGAGGGATCTGCGGTTCGACTCGTCGCTACCGCGACCATCGGGACCGACCATATCGATATGAGATACTGCGCCAAGCACGGTATCACGGTCGCTTCCGCGCCAGGCTGCAACGCCGCTGCCGTAGCGCAATACGTGGGCGCGGCCCTGCACGCCCTTTCTCTTGACAGACAGGGTGCTACGCTGGGTGTCATCGGTGTGGGCCACGTCGGTTCGCTGGTAGCGGAAGTCGGGCGTCGCGCCGGGATGCGGGTCCTGCTGAGCGACCCGCCGCGGGAAGCGGCGGAGGGCCCGGCGGGCTTCACGCCGCTGCCGGAGCTGCTGGCCGCATCCGACATCGTGACGCTCCACATCCCGCTCTGGCCCGAAAACCGCGACTTCGCAGACGCAGCCTTCTTCTCGCAGATGCGCCCCGGCGCCTCCTTCTTCAACGCTTCGCGTGGCGAAGTCGTCGATGAAGATGCGCTGCTGGCCGCCCGTCCGCGGCTGGACAAACTGGTGCTGGATGTCTGGAAAAACGAACCCGCCATCAACCGTGCACTGCTGGCCGTGGCTGATATCGCCACGCCCCATATCGCCGGCTACTCCATCCAGGGAAAGATCAACGGCACCCAAGCCGTCGTCCGGGCCGTCGGCGAAACCTTCGGAATCGACCCCCTCCGGCAGTTCAGCGTAACGGGTGTTTCCCTTCCGCAAGAGCCCTACGATATTTTCAGAGATGACGCAGCCCTGCGCCGCGACCCTTCTGCCTTCGAATCCCTCCGCAGCCATTACGCCTACCGGAACGATCAGCTGAAAACACTGAGTTAGGGTTCACAGCAGGTCGTTCCGATAAAAGTTTTCGGGCAAGGTCTCATTTTAGCCTGGGGACCTTGCCCGGTCATTCTCAGTCGTAGGTATTTCTAGCCTTGATTTGCCCGGCAAGGTCCCGCACTTCTTTTTGGACCTTGCCCGAAAGGTGGCGGGACCTTGCCCGAAAGGTGGCGAGACCTTGCCTATCGGACGGCGATGCACTCCATTTCGACCAGCCAGGTGGGGCGGCAGACAGGGGCGTGCAGCAGCAGGTAGTCGAGGCAGGGGAGTTCCCGGTCAAGGATCGTGCGGACTGTGGCGGCGTCTTCTGGATGGCGGAGATAGACCAGGGCGGACTGGACAAAGCGGAAGTCGGCGCCGTCCTCGTCCAGGAGGACCCGGATGTTCTCGAGCATGCGGAGCGTCTGTTTCTCAACGCTTTCAGGGTAGAGTACCTGTCCGTGGTTGTCGATGCTGGCAGTACCGCTGATGAGCGTGTAGCGCAGTCCGTCGTAGCTGAACGATGTGCCGCGTTCGAAGGTAACACCGTAGTCGGCGGTCGGGTTGAGATGGGAACTTCCTTTGAGATAGCGGATAGTGGCGGGATCGACGTCGGGGATGGCCAGGGCGTCCATCATCACGAGCACCCGGGGATCGGCGTGCGTTCCGGCGATGCCGGTGCTGGCGATGAAGTGGGTCTCCGGCGTAAGGCCGATGGTCTGGAAGAAGTCCCTGCGGCCGCGGACGACGCCCGCGTAGTTGTTGTCGATGTCTCGGACGAAGATCCAGGTGCGGAGGCAGTGGTCGGCAATCGTCATGAACTCCGAGGCCAGCAGCCGCTCGTATTTTTCGAAGATCTGCCGCATCTGGCCTTCGGCGTCGAGATTCAGGTCGTCGGCGATGATGCCCGTGTGCCAGCGCCAGGAGTCGGGCGATTCGAAATCCCACTCAGCGACCTGGGATCCGCCCAGCGGAGCCTGCCCGACAAGCGAGACCGTGCGCTGCGGGAGTGTACGGTAGATAGCCTCGAGCCGGGAACGGAGCGGGGAGTCGCTTAAGAAATATCGCCGGAGTCCTGCCATAAAAGCCAGATCGATAATTGCTATTTGCGCTTTTTCTTCTTCATCAGCCGGGCCGCCATCGGATTGGTGGTGGTCATGTTCTTCATGACCTTGCGGGTGCCCTCGAACTGTTTCAGGAGCCGGTTCACGTCGGCGATGGTGGTACCGCTGCCGGCGGCGATGCGCTTGCGGCGGCTGCCGTTGATGAGGGTCGGATTCTCCTTCTCATAGGGTGTCATCGAGAGGATGATGGCTTCGGTCTGCTTGAACGAATCGTTGTCGATGTCCACGTCGCGCAGGGCCTTGCCGACGCCCGGGATCATCGAGGCGAGATCCTTGATGTTGCCCATCTTCTTGATTTGCTGGATCTGGTCGTAGAAGTCCTGGAGCGTGAACTGGTCGCGGGCGATCTTCTTGTGGAGCTTGCGCGCCTCTTCCTCGTCGAACTGCTCCTGCGCCTTCTCCACGAGGGTGACTACGTCGCCCATACCGAGGATACGGTCGGCGACGCGCTTGGGGTAAAAGATATCGAGCGCTTCCATCTTTTCGCCTGAAGAGACGAACTTGATGGGCTTGCCGACCACGGCCTTGATGGAGAGGGCCGCACCGCCGCGGGTATCGCCGTCCATCTTGGTGAGGACCACACCGTCGAAGTCGAGATAGTCATTGAAGGTCTTGGCCGTCTCCACGGCGTCCTGACCGGTCATGGCATCGACCACGAAGAGGGTTTCGGTCGGTTTGACCGCCTTGTGCAGGGCGGAGATCTCGTCCATCAGTTCCTGGTCCACGGCCAGACGGCCAGCGGTATCGATTACGACCACCGAATAGCCTTCGGCCTTCGCTTTCCGGATGGCGTTCTGGGCGATCTGGATCGGATCCTTGACGCCGTCCTCGTTGTAGCATTCCACCTGGATCTGGCCGCAGAGGGTCTTCAACTGCTCGATGGCGGCGGGACGGAAGGTGTCGCACGCGGCGACCAGGACCTTCATGCCGCGCTTGCTCTTGAGATTGAGTGCCAGTTTGCCGCAGAAGGTGGTCTTACCGGAACCGTTGAGGCCCGCTACGAGCACGATGCCGGGGTTGCCCTTGACGTTGATGTCGGACGCCTCGCTGCCCATCAGGGCGGCCAGTTCGTCGTGGACGATCTTGATCATCATCTGCTCGGGGCGGACGGCCTTGAGCACGTCCTGGCCGATGGCCTTCTGCTTGACTTCGTCGCAGAAAGTCTTGGCGATCTTGTAACTCACATCGGCATCGAGGAGGGCCTTGCGCACGTCCTTCATGGTCTCGGAGATGTTGACCTCCGTGATCCTGCCTTGTCCCTTGATGAGCCGGAATGACTTTTCCAGTCTGTCGGTCAGGTTCTCAAACATAGCTTATCTTTTTCTTTCTTTTTTCTTACTTCAAATCGTCTGAATAAACGGCTTTCGCCAGGTCGCGCTGGTTGTAGCGCATGGCCATCACCTGGCCGTAGGCGCCGGCCGAGTGGATGGCGACCAGGTCGCCGCGCTTGCAGGTGGCCACCAACCGCTTCTGGCCCCAGCAGTCGCTCGACTCGCAGACCGGACCCACCACGTCGTAGCGCAGCTTGCGCCCCGTGGAACTGAGGTTTTCGATGTCGTGCCAGGCCTGGTAGAGCGAAGGGCGGATCAGGTCGTTCATGCCCGCGTCGAGGATGGCGAACTTCTTCTCCTTGCCAACCTTCACATAAAGGACGCGGGAGATCAGATGACCGCACTGGGCCACGAGGGCGCGACCGGGTTCGAAATGGACCTGCTGTCCGGGACGGACCACGAGGTTGCGGTGGATCACGTCGAAGTATTCCTCGAAATGGGCGATCGGATCGCCGTTCGGATCGCGGTAGTTCACGCCCAGTCCGCCGCCCAGGTTGAGGTTGCGGATGGGGATATCATGCTGGATGAACCACTGCTGCAGTTCCTCGATGCGGCGGCAGAGGAGCGCGAAAACGGGCAGCTCCGTGATCTGCGAGCCTACGTGGAAATGCAGGCCGATGAGTTCGACGTTCTTGCACTGGGTGAGTAGGTCGGCTACATCCTGGAAAGCCCAGGGGCTGATGCCGAACTTGTTCTCTTTCAGGCCCGTGCTGATGTACTTATGGGTGTGCGCATCGATATCGGGGTTCACGCGGACCGAAATGCGGGCGCGCTTGCCCATGCCGGCGGCCAGGTCGTTGAGGATGCGGATTTCCGGCACGCTTTCGCAGTTGAAACTGAAGATGCCGGCCCGCAGGGCGGCCTTGATCTCCTTGTCGGATTTGCCGACGCCCGCATAGACGATCTTCTGCGGGTCGAAGCCGGAGCGGACGGCCAGTTTCACTTCGTTGCCGCTTACGCAGTCGGCGCCGAGCCCGTAACCTTTGATGATCGCGAGGATACGGTCGTTCGCATTGGCTTTTAGCGCATAGTGCGCATTGTATCCATATTTGTCGATCTGTGCCTTGTAGATGTCCAGCGTCTTGCGCAGGAGGTCCAGGTCATAGAAATAAAACGGGGTCTCGATGGCTCCGAAAGCTTCAATCTGCTCTTTGGTGATCATATGCCCTTTTACAATTTCGATATATCCTGCAAATATACACCGAAATTATAAAATGTCAAAAACGAACTATCGTGTCAGGCGGTTGTAGTGGCAGACGAGGAGTTTGCCTTCCTCGTCGTGGAGATGCATGCCGTTGCCGCGGCAATAGCGGAACATCTTGCAATCAGCGCAGATGCCCTGACGGGCCCAGCTACGGTCGCGATACATGCCGAAGCCTTCGTTCCAGACCGTCCAGAAATCGTCCTTGTAGATGTTGCCCTGATAGAATTTCGAGCGGATGCTCGGGCATGCGGAGATGGAACCGTCAGCCAGGACGGATGCGACGGTAACGCCCGCGTCGCAATGATAGAAGGTGTCGCGGACCTCGTTTTCGAAGCCGCCCAGGAAACCTTCGCAGGCGAAATTCACAGCGATGCGGCCTTCCTTGCGTGTCGCAGCAATGAAGTCCATTACCTGCGTGAACTGCTCGTTGCTCAGCTGAAGCTCCGGGTATTGCCGCGCACGGCCCACCGGGAAGATGGTGAAGATGCGCCAGGCGCGCACGCCCAGCGAGATAAGATATTCCTTGAATTCCGCGAGGCGGGGGAGATTGCGCTGGTTGACGCAGGTTACCACGTCGAAGATGAAGTCCGGCTCGGCAGCCATCATCCGGATGGCATTCGAGGCGTTCTCGAAAGCCTTGGGATGGCCGCGCATCCAGGTATGCTCTTCCCGGAAGCCGTCGAGGCTGACGGTGGCAGTGTGGATGCCGCTTCCCAGCAGCGCGTCGAAGCGCCGGCGGTCGAGCAGGATGCCGTTGGAGACGATGCCCCAGGGATATTCGCGGTCATAGAGCGCACGGCCCACCTTTTCGAGGTCCCGGCGCATCAGTGGCTCGCCGCCTGTCAGGATGATGAAAGTGGTATGGGGATCGACGTGCGGGGTGAGGGAGTCAATCACACGGAGGAAGTCGGAGGCCGGCATGTCGTTGACCTCGGAACTGATGCGGCAGTCGCTGCCGCAATGCAGGCACGCCGCGTTGCAGCGCAGCGTACACTCCCAGAAAAGTTGACGGAGCCGATGCTCCTCGATCCGCCTGTCCTGCAGTTTCGCGAATAGTTCCAGTTTCAGCCGCTTCCCCGGCCCGATGTGCTTTCCCGTCATTTCTTCTTCAGCCTGACGGTCGGGACATCGACTTTCGCGTCACCTAAATACCAAGGACTCTTGTTGTTTGGATCCTTTACGATAGTTGTGGCCACCCGAACGCTGTCAGCAGCGAATTCACCACCGTTCGCTGCGCCGTCAATGTCGGTAAAGACAATCTGGAGCGTATCGGTCGGCCAGTGGTAGATTTCACTCGACCATTGGCCATTTCCATCGGTCAGCGTTGGTTGTTTCAAGTCCCGGTAGTAGACATTTCCATCAGATTGGAAACGTCCCTGGACCCGTACCTCAATTCCCTCAAGTGCTTGACCTTTGTTATCGCCGACTTTCCCCTTGACTGAGTAATGGGCTGAGGGAGAGCCGTAAGCGAGCATCGTTATTCCGGAAATCTCTTCATCGACTTCCTCGAATGCCTGGTTCTGGCATCCGCCGATGCCCAGCACGGCCAGCAGCATCGCGAAAAACCCAAGTTTGTTCTTTTTTTCGATCTTCATGGCTTGTGGGACTTATTTCTTCTTGACGATGATGTCGGGGACGTTGATCTCGGCGTGGCCGCTGTACCAGCCCTTGCCGCCTTCGAACTCGAAGTCTTTGATGATCAGGGTGACATCGGTGAACTCGCCCCCTTCCGACGGTCCGTCAACGTCGTGGATGTCTACCTGCAGCTGGTTGAGCGGGAAGCCGTGTCCTTCCATGTGGTACGATCCGTCCATGCCGGTGTACAACGTGTCGAGCGGGAAATAATTCTGGTCGTAGATCACGTTTTCGCTGTTTTCATAGCGGCTGCCCAGAATGACCTGCAAGCCTGGTACCCGTTTCCCGTTCTCATCGAGCACCCTTCCCTTGACCGACCAGTCGGCGGAAGGTGAGCCGTACATGCAAGGCGTAAGGAAAATGCAACTCGATGCGCCTACACCCAGCAGGGCGAGGAGCATGGAAAAGAAGCTGCTTTTGCGGAGTCTGTCGGTTTTCATCGCGGGAATTATTACACTATATAGATGCAGAAACAGGCAAAATGTTGCGTCGGTCAGTGCAGATTTCGGTAATTGAATGTTTCTGCGATGGTGTCGCCGTGCATCACAAGGATGACGGGGAAGCTGCCGTTGGTGATGCGGAGGAAGTCGCCGGGCTCGATGAAGTGGATCTCGTCGGCCTGGAGTCCCGTTTCTTCGAGGAACGGGGCCGGATCGGGATCGTCGCCCCGGCCGAAGATGGCGATGACCGGGCTTTGCGGAAATTCGCCCCGGGCCCGCAGGGTCATGATTTTCTCCGCCGACATCTTGCAGAACTGGCACTTGAGGCTGTAGAGGCACACGATGTGGTCGCCTTCCACGACGGAGTGGGGAAGGATGCCCTGGTCCACGGCTTCCCGGAAGGCAGGTTCGTTGACCAGTTCGTGCCGTGCATACGAATCGTAGCGCCAGTTGTCGGGGGGCGAAACGATGAATACGGTGGCAAGTGGTATGAGAATGATCAGCGCGAGCCACAGGCCTTTGTGACGGAAACGGAAGGGCCTGATGCCGGCACTGAGCAGCAGCAGGACCAGCATGCCCAGGTTCTTGAGGAGGGACTGGACGGGATTGAGATTCACCAGCTCGCCGAAGCAGTTGCAATTGTCGTGGTTGCCTTTGACGGCCAGGACCGTCAGGAACAAAGAGAACCCTGCAAGCATCGCCAGGCTGCCCCAGAAGGCCAGCCGGGGATAGAAATTGGTGAGCAGCAGCAGCCCCAGGACGTACTCGGCCACGATGACCAGACGGGCCAGCAGGAAAGCCGTCCCGAGCGAAAACCATCCGAAGCTGAAGAGATAGATCTCAAAAGCGTCGATGCCGATGAGTTTCGCGGTGGCCGAGAACAAAAAAAGTATTCCGAGCAAGGCCCGGAATACATACTTGAACTTGTCGTGAATAATCAAAGTTGATTAGAAGAGGTGGGGGGTGCACTTCAATTCTGCGGAAATACCCAGGACATTGACATAGGTGTTGTAGTCCGAGCATTTATCGCCGTCTTGCAGTTCCAGGGTTTGTTCGTAAACGACCTCACCGTTCCACTTGGCAGCGCAGTTGCACTCCTTGGCGCAGGAAGACAACGCGAAAATGCCGCCGGCAAGAACCAATGCAAATAATACCTTTTTCATATTCTTTCAATTTTTTTGAAATGGATACGAGGACAAATATAGGAACTTTTTTTGAAAATCCATCATTTCTTAAAAAAATCGGACAGCACTTCCGGAAGCGGCTGTTCCAGCAGGTAGCGGTACCAGAACTTGTAATCCTGGAGGGAGGAGTGCATACCCTGGTCGCCGCGGTAGCCGTGCATGCCGTCGGGATAGATCATCAGCTCGAAGTCCTTGTGGTCCCGCTGGAGCTGGTCGATCAGCTGCAGGGTGTTCTGGAAATGGACGTTGTCGTCGCCGGTTCCGTGGGTGATACGCAGCATGTTGGAGGCGTCACCCCGGTAGTTGCCCGTCCGGTCGATTACGCGGGAGGCCTTGTATCCGTCGGGGTTGTCCTGCGGACGGTCCATGTAGCGTTCGGCGTAGTGCGTGTCGTAGAGCCCCCAGTCATAGACACCGCCTCCGGCGATGCCGTACTGGAAGTGCTCGTTGCCCTCAGTCACGCAGAGCGCGGTCATCGTGCCGCCGAACGAGAAGCCTTCGACGCCGATCTTGTCCTCATTGACGAAAGACATCTTGCGGAAATGGTCGATGCCGTCGCAGAAGTCCTGGAGTTCCAGCACGCCCAGGTAGCGGTACACCGACTCGACGCCTTTCTTACCGTAGTGGCCGCCGGCGCGGTTGTCGAGCGTCACCTGGATCACGCCGTGATTGGCCCACCACTGCGTGGCCATCGTAACGCCGCGCCAGCCTTCCCGCACCTGCGGATTGTCGGGACCTCCGTAGATGTTGACCTTCACGGGATAATGCTTGTTCTTGTCGAAATCGACCGGCCAGGTGACGGCGGCCGGCAGGCGGACGCCGTCGCGGGTGGTCACATAGACCAGTTCCGGAAGGGCGATGGCGTAGTCGTTGAACTTTTCGCCCTTGGAGTCATAAACCACCTTCACGTGTTTTTCGGGAATCACATCACCGGAGTTCGGGATCGTGATGGCTACCAGCTGTGTGGGTGTGCGATAGTTGGAAACCAGTGCAGAAAGGGTCTTGCCGTCTTCCGAAACGGTCACGCCGCTGAAGTTGTAGGGACCGTAGGAGAGCCGCTGGATCTCTTTGCTGCGCAGGTTGAGCCGGTAGATGTCCACGCGGGTGGAGGCTTCCCGTTTGGCCGTGAACAGCAGGTGTTTCTTGTCCACCTGGAGCAGATGGACACTCCAGTTCTTGCCGGTGGTCAGCTGCTCGAAATTGCGCCCGTCGTAAGAAAGGAAATAGATCTGCTGCCAGCCCGTAAAGTCCCGGACGATGTAGATGCCTTCCTTGGTGAAGAGCATATCGTCCATCCAGTCGATCCAACTGTCCTGATGCTCCTTGTACACCATCACCTTGCTGCCGGTCTGCGGCGTGACCGCATAAAGCTGCAGGTTGTCCTGGGCGCGGTCCATCCAGCTGACCATCAGCTTCGTGCCGTCGCCGCTCCAGAACGGCGTACCGAAATACTGGTCCACTTTCGGATCGAAATCGGCCCAGACGGTCTCTCCTCCGTCAGCTGATACGAAGCCCAGTTTCACCTCGGGATTCGGGTCCCCTGTCTTGGGATAGCGGGTCTGGTTGAGCTTGCCGTGCTTGCCCTTGGCGGAGTAGATGGGGAACATCGGCACCTGCGAGTTGTCGAAGCGGTAGAAGGCGATCACCTTGCTGTCGGGCGACCACCAGAAGGCCCGGTACTGCGACGGGCGGCCGAAGATCTCCTCGTAGTACACCCAGGAGGCATAGCCGTTGAGGATCAGGTCGCTGCCGTCGTAAGTGTGGCGGGTCACGTGCTTCGAATGCACGTCAATCGAGTAGAGGTCGTTCTCGAGCGTAAAGGCGATCTTCGTGGAGTCGGGTGACCAGGTGGGGTTGACCCAGCCCGTGACCATCTGTTCGTTGGCGTGTGGCCGGAAGCGCGGCTCGGGCGCGACGAGCGTCCGGCTGCCGTCCTTAAGCGAGTAGTCGTAGATTTCAGAGCCGGCGCGGTAGCGCAGCACGCCTTCCGTGGGGAAGCCCATAGGCATCGGCGTGGGTTTGACGATACCTTCCGGTATGCCGCGGAGGATTTCTGTGTCGGTCAGCCGGGTGCCCTTGAGGGCGCTCTGTCCCTGGGCGGAAAGCGCTGCCAGCAGCGCGAGGGCTATGAGTAAGAAACGTTTCATGCTAGCTCCTCCTTCCCGAAAAGATGGACAGATAATAGATGAGCGTGGCCAGGGCGCTGAGGGCTGCCACCACGTAGGTGTAAGCTGCCGCCCGGAGAGCACCCCGTGCCTCGTCTTCGGTAGAAGGGTCGATGATGTCGCTTTGGTTCAGCCAGGCGAGGGCCCGGCGGCTGGCATCGATTTCGACCGGGAGGGTGACGAAACTGAAGAGTGTCGAAAGCGCGAACAGGGCGATGCCCACCCAGATCAGCTGCGGGAGGATGTTGACCAGCAGCATGCCGCCCAGCAGGACGAATGGGACGATCTTCGAGGTGATGGAAACCACAGGCACGAGCGCGGAGCGCAGCTTTACCGGAAAATAGCCCGTGGCGTGCTGCACAGCGTGGCCGCACTCGTGTGCCGCCACGGCTGCCGCCGCCACGTTGGTCTGGGCGTACACGGCCTGGCTGAGGTTGACCGTCTTGTTGGTGGGGTTGAAGTTGTCGGTCAGCTGCCCCGGCGTCGAGGTGACCTTCACGTCGCGGATGCCGTGGTCGGACAGCATCCTGACCGCTACCTCACGCCCCGCCATGCCGTTCAACAAGGGAATCTGCGAAGCCTTTGCGAAATTCTTTTGAAACGAGTACTGCACGATATAGCTCAATACAGTCACTCCGATGAACAGGATCCAATACATAGTATGCTGTTTGCTTATTGACAGGGTTGGAAAAAATCGTCCCGAAAGTTAACAAAAAATATCTTTTCCACGCCACGGGTGATGGCGGTATAGAGCCATTTGAGGTCGTCGAGCGTGATTTCCTTCCAGAAGGGATTGTCGATGAAGACGCAGCGCCACTGGCCGCCCTGCGACTTGTGGCCGGTGATGGCCGTGGCGTATTTGATCTGCAGGGCGTTGTAGTAGGGGTCTTCGCGCACCTTCTGGTAGCGTTTGCGTGCGCCGCGTACGTCGGCGTAGTCGGCATTGACGCCCTCGTAGAGGGCACGCTGCTCCTGGGCTCCGAGGGAAGGCTGTTCGGAATCCAGCGTGTCGAGGATGACTTTGGCCGTGACTTCCACGTCGTTGTAGTCGGGGAAGGAGAGCACCGCCTCCGCGAAATGGAGGCCATAGCGCTCTTCGTAGCGGGATATCTTCACCAGTTGCGCCACGTCTCCGTTGGCGATGAAGTCCAGGTCGGGAATGTCTTCGAGGAACTGGTAGCAGTTCTTGACCACCATCAGTTTGTCGCCCTTGGCGAGCCGTTCCTCGCGGTACAGGACGGACGCCCGGATGCCTGCGTTGTAGCGGTTCGCCCGCTTGTTGGAGCGGCACAGCACCACCACGTCATCGAGTCCATAACGGCCGATGGCGTCGCTCAAAGCCTCGATCAATTCTCCGCCATTGATGCGCTGTACGTCGTCGAAACCGTCGAGGCGGAGTCTCGGAGTTTCGACGCGCTCCTGCTCGATGAGGCGTCGGACGATGGTGGCGTTGGTCAGGATGCCCGATTCGGCCGCCTGGCGGACGACGGTGTCGAGATGCGCCGTCATGAAGCGGCCGTACCGGCCCATATAGCTTTCGTCGAGGGCAGGGCTTCGGTCGAGTCCGATGGGCGGCAGCTGGCCGCGGTCGCCGATGATGATCAACTTGTCGTCGACGCCGCTGCGGACAAAGCGGATCAGGTCGTCGAGGAGGTCGCCGGAGCCGAACAGGCCGCCGGCGGTGGCGGTTTCGACACCGATCAGCGAGGCCTCGTCCACGATGAAGAAGGTGTCCTTCGCCTTGTTGAAGTTCAAATCGAATTCGCCCACGCCGTCGCGGATGTTCTTCTGTCGGTAGATGTGTTTGTGGATGGTCCAGGCTTTCTCGCCGGTGAAACCGGAGAGCACCTTGGCCGAACGGCCGGTAGGGGCCAGCAGCACGTAGCGGTATTGCAGTTCCTTGAGTGTCTTGACGAAGGCGGCGATGGCCGAAGTCTTGCCGGTACCGGCGTAGCCGCTCACCAGCAGCAGGTCGCACTGGTCATACTGCACGGCGAAATCCGCGAGCGTGTCGAAAAGCCGCTCCTGGCAAGGCGTGGGCGGATAGGCCAGATGCTGCCGGAGCTTGTCGGCGAAGAACTGTGCGATCCCCATCAGGCGCGCTTGCGATAGAGGATGAATACCAGGAGGATGGAGTAGATGCCCAGACGGCCGATGATCATCTGTCCGCCCATGAGCACCTTGGCCAGTTCCGGCGCACCCGCGAAACTGCTCATCGAAGAGCCGAATGTGCCGAAGCAGGGACCCACGTTGCTCATCATCGAGACGGAGGCGCTCACGGAAGTGACCATGTCAAGACCGAAAGCGGCATAGACGATGGACATCACCAGCGTGATGAGCAGGTAGAGCAGCACGTAGAGCGCAATGCTCGTCACCATGTCGCGGTCGATGGTCTGACCGTCCGACTTGACCTGGACCACCGCAGAAGGATAGGCGATCTTCAGGAGCTGGGCACGGGCCGCCTTGACGGTCAGGTACACCCGGTCGGAACGGAGGCCCGAGGTCGTGGATCCGGAACAGCCGCACTGGATGGCCGCATACATCAGGATCAGCACCGAGAAGACGGGCCAGACATTGGTATCGGTGGAACCGAATCCCGTGGTCGATATGGTGGAGACGACGGTGAAGTAGCTGTGCCGCAGGGCTTCCCATACATTGGGGATGGTCCCGGAAATGACCAGGTCGCCCGCAACCAGCAGGCCTGCGATCAGGATCGTCATCAGGTAGAACTTCGTGATGGGGTTTTTGAGCACCTTGAAGCTGCGGGTGGCGAACGAGGCGTAGATCAGGCCGAAATGGAGGCTGGCCACGATCATGAAAAAAATCAGGATGATCTCGATCAGCGGCGAATCGTAGGCTGCGATGGAGGCGTTCTTGATGCTGAATCCGCCCGTTGCCGTGACGCTCAGGGCATGGTTGACCGCGTCGAACAGCGGCATCCCGGCCAGCAGCAGCGCCGTAAGCGAGCAGATGGTGATGCCGACATAGACGGTGACCACCACGTGGATGAACTTGTTCGACTTGTACTGGTAGTTGTTCTTGGAGATGTCTTCCACGTCCATCTTGCTCATCTTGAAACGGACTGTTCCGAAGGAGGGGAGGATCATCATGATGAAGACCACGACGCCCAGACCGCCGATGTAGTGGGTGGAGGACCGCCAGAAGAGCAGTCCCTTGGGCAGGGCTTCGATATCCTGCAGGATGGTGGCGCCGGTGGTGGTGATGCCCGAAGCGCTTTCGAACCACGCGTTGACCAGCGTGAACTCGCCGCCCCAGAGCACGTAGGGGAGCATCGAGAAGATGCAGCTCAGGAACCAGGCAATGAGCAGGATGGCCAGACCTTCGCGGGTGTTGATGTCCTTGTGGCGGCGGACGAAGATCAGCGGGAAGCCGCCGACCATCATCGTCAGGATGGCGCTCAGCAACAGGGGCGAGAACGAAGAATCGAACCCGTCGAGCGCCGCGACCAGCGCCGACAGGAACATGAACACCGCACAGCAGATCAGGGCGATGCCTACGTTTCTCGATATGACGCCCAGATTCATCGCTCCAGCTCCTTCTTGAATGACTGATTCTGTTCGACGATGTCGCCCACAGCCTCATTGAGTTCCTCCAGCTCGTCGTCGTTGTCAAGCTTGACGGCATAGCTGCGGCCGTAGTAGCGGTATCCCTTGATGCCGCCCGTGATCTTGAGCAGCGGATTGATCAGGAAATAGTTCAGGTAGTAATTGAACAGCAGTACCATGATCATGCCGACGAGCACCGATACCAGGCCCGGCATCAGGCTGCGGTAGGTTCCCTCCCGGATGTCCTGGGAGCTCTCGATCAGGGCGTCCTGGCAGACCGAGGTGAGCTGCATCATATAGCCGCGGAACTTCAGATAGACAGGTTGCAGCCGGTTGAAGAACCAGTGCTGGCGCTCGGCGTAGTCGTGCTCCCACATCTGGTCGGCTTCGGCGACGACCTGCATGTAGGCCGCATACGCATAGAGCACCGAGTCGGCCGAAGCCTGTTCCTGCGGCGTGACGAAGCTCCTGCTCAGGTTCTCGAAGGAGGAGATGAGTTCTTCCTCCCGTTCGATCGAAGCCGATTCGGGGCGGTCGGAGCCTTCGAGCACCAGGCCGTTCATCAGGTCGATGTTGTATTGCTCGGACACGGAAAGCAGTTCACGGGCCGCGTTGATGCTGCGGATGTTGTCGGCGATCACGCCCGACACATAGCGGTTCATCTTGGTGAACTCGAAGATGGAGATCAGACTGGAGAAGAAAAGAATGATCGCCAGCACGATGCATCCGAGGAGCACCTTCCGCTTGATTCCCAGTTTCTTGAATTTCAGTTTGAACATGATGCGTGGGTCAGTCGGTAAGCAGGTCCGGGTCGATGTCGGTCTCGAAGACCTTCGTGGCCGGGCCGGTCAGGTAAACGTCGTGGCAGGCGCCGTCGGCCTGCGGGATGAAATCGACGGCCAGGCGGCCGCCACGGGCCTGGAGGTCGAAGCGGATGCGTCCGCCGTCCAGGCGTTGACAGCAGGTTTCGCCGTGGAACCAGGAAGCGATGGCTGCAGCCGTCGCACCGGTGCCGCAGGCCCAGGTCTCGGCTTCCACGCCGCGCTCGTAAGTCCGGATGGCGAGATGGTCGGCCATCGGTTCCACGAAGTTGACGTTGGCGCCTTTGGGGAAACGGGCGTCCCAGCGCAGCCGCTTGCCTTCGGTGTCCACGTCGAAGCTTTCAAGCCCTTTCACCCACTGCACGAAATGGGTGGATCCCGTCTCGAGCAGCCAGCCGTCAGGGAGTTTGTCAATGCCTTCCACGTCGCGCATCTTCAGACGGACGATGCTGCGGCTGTCCGTGTATTCGAGCAGGTCGGCGCGGTGGGGGCCGTCGCAGGCCAGGAATTCGAAGCGTTTGAGGCCCATCAGCGCGGCGAAGGCCACCAGGCAGCGTCCGCCGTTGCCGCACATCGTCCCTTCGGGGCCGTCGGCGTTGTAGTAGTGCATTTCGAAATCGGCCCTGTCGCTTGCGCAGAGGGTCATCAGGCCGTCGGCTCCGACGCCGAAGCGGCGGTCGCAGAGCCGGTTGACCTGGCGGGGACTCAGCACGATGTCGCCCCGCCGATTGTCGAGGATGACGAAGTCGTTGCCGGCTCCCTGGTACTTATATACGTGCAATCGTTTCATAGATGTCTTTTGCGGTGTGTTCCGATGAGCCGGACTGGCCGAGCGTCCTGCGCAGTTCCGTGTAACCGGCCTGCATCCGGCTGCGGGTGCCGGTGTCGGTGAGGATGGATTTGAGTTCCCGGAAGATGGCTTCCGGAGAAGCTTGGCTTTGGAGCAGTTCGGGGAGAAGCGGCCTTCCGAGTGTGAGATTGGCCAGGCTCACGTAGGGTACCTTGACGGTGAGCCGGGCGATGAGCCAGGTCAGCTGGTTGAAACCATAGCAGACGACCTGCGGGGTGCCGATCAGCGCGGCTTCGAGCGAGGCCGTACCGGAGCTGATGACGGCGGCCTGGGAAGCGGCCAGGATGTCGTAGGTCCGGCCGAAGAGCACTTCGATCTTCGAACCCTCCGGAAGATAGCCCCGGTAGTCGTCCGGACCGAGTGAAGGTGCGCCGGCCACTGTGAGCTTGTATTCCGACAGCTGCGGATCAGCCGCCAGCAACTTTTCCAGCGCCGCGAAGCGCGGCATCAGGAAGCGGAGTTCAGCCTGGCGGCTTCCGGCCAGCAGGGCGATGTGGCGTTGCGGCTCGGATCCCTCCTCGATGGGGCGGAACTGCGTCCTTGCGATCCGGTCGGACAGCGGGTTGCCGAAGTAGCGCGGTTCGACGCCGTGCTTGCGGAACCATTCCAGTTCGAAGGGGAAGATGCAGTAGAGCGCATCCACGTCGCGCCGGAGGTTCTTCACGCGCCAGGCCTTGTGCGCCCACACTTTCGGTGCGATATAGTAGAAGACTTTCAATCCGTGCTTGTGTGCGAAACGGGCGATTTTCAGGTTGAACCCGGGATAATCGACCAGGATCACCGCATCGGGTTTCCAGGCCAGCAGGTCTTTCTTGCAGAAGGCCAGATTGCGGAGGATCCGGGGCGCTTTGCCCAGGATCTCCACGATGCCCATCACGGCCGTGTCGCGGTAGTGGCGGACCAGCGTGCCGCCTTCGGCCGCCATGGCGTCGCCGCCCCAGAAGCGGATCTCGCAGGCAGGGTCTACGTCGTGCAGGCCGCGCATCAGGTCGGATGCGTGGAGGTCGCCCGAGGCTTCACCGGCTATGATGTAGTATTTCATTCTGTCATTCAAAATGCCAGAGCTTCTGCAGCCGCTCCATCTCTTCGTAGTCCGTGGTGTCGATGCGGTGGGGCACAATCGAGATATAGCCCGAATCCACGACATGGTGGTCTGCGTCGGGGGCGCCCACGGCTTCTTCGTCTTCGAATTCGCCCACCATCCAGAAATAGTGTTTGCCGCGCAGGGTGACCCGGTGGTCAAACTCCTTGACCCAGCGTCCCGCGCCCTGGCGGGCCATCCGGATGCCCCGGATCTGGTCTTTGGGTATGGCGGGGAAGTTGACGTTGAGGTACACGTTCTTGCGTAGGCCGTCCCTGAGTACGTTGTCGAGGATCTGGCGGCCGTAGAAGAGCACGCCTTCGAAGTCGGGATTCTCGTCGTGGGTGTTGATAGAGAAGCCGACCGAGGGGATGTCGTAGAGCGTGCCTTCGACCGTTGCGCCCAGCGTGCCGCTGTAGATGGAGGCGGCCGAAGCGTTCGAACCGTGGTTGATGCCCGAGACCAGCAGGTCGGGGAGGCGGTTCTCGTGCAGGAAGATATTGATACCCAGTTTGGCACAGTCGGCCGGTGTACCGCTCAGGGTATAGACGCGTAAGGAACCGAGCGTTTCCGTGGCCTCCTCGACGAGGGGCCTTTCAATCATCAGCGGTTTGTCGAGCGTCAGCGAGACGGAACGGCCCGACTGCGGCTCGTAAGGGGCTACGACCGTTACGTTTCCGTACTCGCGCAGCATCCCCGCCAGGACATGGATGCCCTTGGCCCTGAAGCCATCGTCGTTGGTTACCAGTATTTCCCGCGTTTTTTTCATCATTTTTCGATTCAAACTACAAAGTTAACAAAAAAATATTACTACATTTGCACGCTTGATTGCTTACCAGCAGAATATCATCTTAATTCAATACATTACAATGAAGAAAATTAAAGTAGGTATCAACGGCTTCGGACGTATCGGCCGTTTGGTTTTCAGGGCTGCTCAGCAGAGAGACGACATCGTCGTGGTCGGCATCAACGACCTGATCGACGTGGAATACATGGCTTACATGCTTCGTTATGACACGATGCACGGCAAGTTCGAAGGCTCCATCGAGGTCCGCAACGGCAACCTCGTCGTCAACGGCAACGAGATCCGCGTCACCGCAGAGAAGGATCCCGCCAACCTCAAGTGGAACGAAGTCGGCGCCGAGTATGTCGTCGAATCGACCGGTCTGTTCCTGACCAAGGAGAAGGCTGAGGCCCACATCAAGGCCGGTGCCAAACGCGTCGTCATGAGCGCTCCTTCGAAGGACGACACCCCGATGTTCGTCTTTGGTGTGAACCACACCACGTATAAAGGACAGGCTATCATCTCCAATGCCTCCTGCACCACCAACTGCCTGGCTCCGCTGACCAAGGTCCTGAACGACAAGTTCGGCGTCGTCAACGGCCTGATGACCACCGTCCACTCCACCACCGCAACCCAGAAGACCGTTGACGGTCCTTCCGCCAAGGACTGGCGTGGCGGCCGCGCCGCTGCAGGCAACATCATCCCGTCCACCACGGGTGCCGCCAAGGCCGTGGGCAAGGTGATCCCGGAACTCAACGGCAAACTCACCGGCATCTCGATGCGCGTCCCGACCCTCGACGTCTCCGTCGTCGACCTGACCGTCAACCTGGCCAAACCCGCCACGAAGGAAGACATCTGCAAGGCCATGAAGGAAGCTTCCGAAGGTGAACTCAAGGGCATCCTCGGCTACACCGAAGACGCCGTCGTCTCGAGCGACTTCCTCGGCGACGCCCGCACTTCGATCTTCGACGCCAACGCCGGTGTGTACCTCACGGACACCTTCGTGAAGGTCATCTCCTGGTACGACAACGAGTGGGGCTATTCCAACAAGCTCCTCGAAATGATCGCCTACACCGCCGACAAATAAGCCGTCAGCGTCAGCGTAGAAAAAGCGTGGAACCGAGAGAGGTTCTGCGCTTTTTTTATTATATTTGTCGGAAAACGAAGTGACTATGAGAAGAATCCTCCTGCTTGTCCTGCTCGCCGCAGCCGCGTGTACCCCGAAGGCGGTTCCGGCCGGCGTTGAAACCAAGGCACCGTCGAAGCCTCCCGTGGATGCCGACATCGTCATCCTCTACGACAACGATGTCCACTGCTCCGTGGACGGCTATGCCAACATGGCCGCGTTACGGAACGAGAAACTGAAAGCGACGCCGTATGTCACGCTGGTTTCCAGCGGCGACTTCATCCAGGGCGGCAGCCTGGGCGCAGCGTCCAAGGGCGGCTATATCGTGGAGATCATGAACGCCGTGGGATACGACCTGGTGACCCTGGGCAATCACGAATTCGACTTCGGCATTCCGCGCCTGAAGGAACTGACCGGCATGCTCACGGCCAAGACGCTCTGCTGCAACCTGATCGACCTGAAGGCGGACAGAAGGATGTACGACCCCTATACCATCGTCAAGTACGGGAATCGCAAGGTCGCCTTCATCGGCGTGGCGACGCCCTACAGCTTCAACTCCTCCACACCAGCCTATTTCCAGGACGACAAGGGCAATTACGTCTATTCGCTCTGCGCCGACATCTTCTATGACAACGTGCAGAATTTCATCGACGATGCCCGTGCCCAGGGCGCCGATTACGTTGTGGCGATGACCCATCTGGGCGACGACGTGACATACGACCCGATCAACGCGCATGCGCTGGCCGCCAACACCAGCGGCCTCGACGTGATCCTCGACGGCCATTCACACAACACGGTGCCTTCCCTGATGCTCAAGGGCAAGGATGGCAAGCCTGTCATCTATACGCAGACCGGCGCACATTTCGAGAACCTGGGCGTGCTGACCATCACGCCTGAGGGAAAAGTCTCCACGCAGCTGGTTGCTGTGAAGGATTTCCCGGCGAAAGATCCGAAGGTCGAAGCCGTGATCGAGCAGAAGAAGCAGGAATATGCGGAAAGGGGTGCCCGCAAGATCGGCCGCAGTGAAGTGATGCTTCCCGCCAAGAACGAAGACGGCGACTGGCTGGTGCGCAAGTACGAAACGACGCTCGGCGACTTTTGCGCCGATGCGTTCCGCATCGTCCTGGGTACCGACATCGCAATGGTAGGCGGCGGCTCGATCCGGGCCGACCTTCCTGCCGGCAATGTCACCTATGACAGCGTATTCAACGTATTCCCCTTCAACAACCGGGTCTGTACGGCCACGCTTACGGGCGCGCAGATCCTCGATGCCCTGGAATTCGGCGTAGCCGCTTTCCCGGCCGACTTCGGCGGTTTCCTCCACGTGTCGGGCATGACCTACGAATTCGATCCTACGGTCGAGAGTCCGGTGGTGTTCGACATCAACAAGGCTTTCGTGCGCATCGACCCGGGACTGCGCCGCATCCGCAACGTCCAGGTACTCAACAAACAGACTGGACGATATGAACCCATTGCCGCTGACCGCAGCTACACCGTGGGCGGCACTTCCTATCTGCTGATGGATGCCGGCGACGGCTATGAGATGCTCAAGGGTGCCGGACATGAAACCGGTGGCGTTGACGTGGAAGTGCTGGAACGCTATATCATCGACCACCTCAAGGGCGATATTCCAGCATCGCAGTACGGTAAGCCCGCCGGCCGCATCCTCCGCCGCTAAGCGCCATGAATCTCTTCCAGCTCTTCAAGAACGTCCGGCCCTTCGTACGCCCGTACCGCTGGCTGGTGGCCATCACGCTGATCCTCACGCTCGTGGGGTCACTCATGGCCCAGGTCAACGCCATCGTGCTCGACCGGACGGTCGATGCCATCAACGCCCTGATCGGCACCGACTTCACCTGGGCGCAGGCCGCCCGCATCATGACCATCATCAGCATCGTGCTGCTGGGCAAGGAGATTCTCTCGGCCCTGATCACTTTCGCGCAGAACTACTACGGCGAGCGGATGCGCATCTTCGTATCGCGCGACCTGGCGCAGGCCGTCGTCGAGAAGGTGCTGACCTTCCGGATGGCCTACTTCAATTCCGACGAAAACGCCACCGGCAAGGTGCAGGCCCGTATCGACCAGGGCGTGAGCAGCCTCTCGCGCACGGTGCAGAACTTCTTCATCGACCTGCTGCCCTTGTTCTCCACGGCCATCCTGGCCCTGATCCTGATGTTCGCCGCCAACGTGTACGTCGGCCTGGTGGCCCTGGGCATCGTGCCCGTGTATTTCTGGATCACCTACCGGCAGGCCCGGCGTCTGAAGGGCTGGCGGCGTGAAATGCGCGGTCATCTGGAAGCCAAGAGCCAGGGCATCAAGAACATCATCGACTCGATCAACGTCATCAAGAGCTTCAACCGCGAGAAGATCGAAGCCAACAAGCAGCTGGACATCCAGAACCAGGTGACCGAAAACCAGATGAAGACCCGCAAGGTGGCCTTCTACTACAACGGCCTGAAGAGTTTCGTGCGGCAGGTGGGTACGGTGCTGGTCATCATCCTGACGGCCTATCTGGTCCTCAAGGAGTATCCCGGCATGACGATCGGTAAGATCATGTACCACGTGATGCTCTTCAGCAACGTCATCGCCCCGATCACGCAGCTGCAGCGCATCTTTGACGACGTAAACGACGCGCTCATCTATGCGGAAGGTTTCTTCGGCATCCTCAATTCCGAAAAAGAGGTCGAGCCCACGGGCAGCTACCGTCCCGAAACGATCCGCGGCAAGTTCGAGCTCCGTCACGTGGACTTTACCTATCCCAACGGCAACCAGGCGCTCTACGACGTGAACATGACCATCGAGCCCGACAAGATCACGGCGCTGGTGGGCCTCTCGGGCGCCGGCAAGAGCACCATCGTCAACCTGCTCGACAAGTTCTACGAGCCGCAGACCGGGCAGATCCTGCTCGACGGCGTGGACCTGCGCGAGTACGACACGAAATACCTGCGCGAGCACATCGGCCTGGTGCTGCAGAAAAACCATATCTTTGACGGAACTATCGAAGAGAACATCCTGTACGGCAATCCGAACGCCACGCATGAGCAGGTTGTCGAGGCGGCGAAGAAGTCGTATCTCTACGACCAGATCATGGAACTGCCCAAGAAGTTCGACAACAAGGCCACCGACCTGTCGGGCGGACAGCAGCAGCGCGTGGCCATCGCCAGGATGTTCCTCAAGAACCCGCCCATCATCTTCCTCGACGAGCCCACGGCCAGCCTCGATGCCATCGCCACTGAGCAGATCAAGAACTCGATCGACGCCATCAAGAAGGACCGCACGGTGATCATCATCTCGCACAGCATCTCCCAGATCATCGACAGCGAGATGGTGTATGCCCTCAAGACCGGCCGCGTAGAAGAATCCGGCCATCCGGATGAAGTGTACAAGAAAGGAGGCATCTACAAGGATATCATAGATGCTTCCGCACGCAGCCTGAACATCCAGAAGATAGCCCGGACCATAAACGGGGGAGAAGAACAGCAGGCTGAGGTTCCGTCAGTCTGACGACTGCCCGGTCCATTCACGGTACGGACGGTGGAAATCCATCAGGAAACGGATGACATCGTCCGTACTGTCTGTTATCTTGAGGATGAGGTTCCTGTATTTGCCGCGCTCCTGCAGGTCGACCAGCAGGGGATAGATGGGGGTTTCTTCCGTGTAGTACTGCTGTCCGAGGAAGACCATGGGGCTGGAGTAGCCCAGGGTCTCGTAGTGGTTCTGCGCGGCGTCCTGGAAGATTTCCTGGAAGGTCCCGGCACTGCCCGGCGTGTAGATGATGCCGCCTTTGGGGACGGAGATGATGTAGTTCTCGCGGACGCTGTTGTCGAAGAACTTGGCGATTTCCGTAGCCAGCGGGGTGGCCGGTTCGTGGCCGTAGAACCAGGTGGGGATGCCGAGGCTGTGGTACTGCTCGTCTCGGGGATACTTCTTCATCACTTCAAAAGCGCTCGTCAGCCAGCCTGCATCGCGGAAGGTGGGACAGATGGACATGATCTGCAGCGCATCTTCGACAGCGGCGTCGTCGCGGCCGGCCAGCCAGGCGCCCAGATGGACCGCCTCCATGGCACCCGGTCCGCCGCCGCTGACCATCAGCTTGCCGATCTCGGTGAGCCGTTTGCTGATCTGGACGATCTGCTTGTAGGAGGGATCGGTCCGCTTGACGGCGTGTCCGCCCATCACGGCGACGACATCCTTCGGGTCGTAGCGCGTGATGAACTGGTCGAGCGCATTGCCGATGGAATGGTCGTGCAGCACGCGGCAGAGCGTCTCCTTGATGTCGCTGGTCTCCTTGCCGAGGGCCATATAGCGTTCGTAGCAGATGGTGTCGTAGCAGGTGTAGAAAGTCTCGTGCTCCCCGGGCTTGTAGTGCAGGTAAAGCGTCCGGGCGTTGTAGAGTTTGTTGGGAAAGACCTTGTAGGGCATCTTGACACGGGGGAGGACGATGCACTGCTCGTTCATCGCATAGTACATCCGCGGCGGGATGATGCAGCCCATGAAGAGGCAGTCTTCGAAACGGTAGTTTTCGACCGGGAAACCGCTCTTTTCGAAATTGACGGCCTGGAAGGCATAGCGCCGGACCACTTCGGTCCGGGAAAGCAGCTGCCGCAGGGCGTCCAGCTCTTCGATCTCGATGTAGTTCGCTCTCATATCTTGCAGATTAGAAGTATTTTCCTTTTGTCGCTGAGGGTAGTGGCGAAAATGTGGCGGTTGCCACCGCCGGGGATGCCGATGCGCCGGCGCAGGGCCTCCGTATCGAGCGGGAAATTGAGGGCCGTCATTTCCAGGCGGTCATATCGTCTCTTAAGCTCTTCTATGACGGCCCGGCCCCAGTCCAGCACCGCTTCCACTTCGAAACATTTGCCCGGAAAGCCTTCGACGGGTTCGTCGGAGGTGTACAGATGGGTGGCCGGCGCCAGTTTGGCCAGGCCGAAGCGTTGCGAGAGCAGGCGGAAGGCGCCGGCCTTGCGGAGGGCTTTCGACGGCTGGTAGAGATAGCAGCCGATGCGGTCGGCGTAGCGGACGGTGGCGGCGGCTTCTTCGGCGGGCGCGAACGCGAAGCGCAGCGCCCCGTCGGCGGCGATGATTTGCGGCTCGGGCAGCGGCTGGCCGCTCTGCGACGGCTCGAGCAGGAGCAGCAGTTCCTTTACCTCGCCGCCGACTGCCACCACGTGCACTTCCCGGGTCTCGGGCAGTTGCTCCAGTGTTCGGGAAATGTCGGCCATCGGGGAGATCTTGGCCAGGACACGGTCTGCTTTTTTCAGGAGAAGGTCCTTGATTTCCAGTAGATTCGGCTCGCAGGCGGCGATGTCGTAGATGCGGCCTGCCGTCTTGTCGCGGCGGGCGGGATCCAGATAGACCAGGTCGAACCGCTCCGTCTGGTTTTGCAGCCAGGCGATGCCATCGCCTTCGTGAACGGTGATGTTGCCGGCGTCCAGGACGGCGAAATTGTGACGTGCGGCCGCTGCCCGGCCTGCTTCGCGTTCGCAGTAATGGGCCGTCGCGGCGTGGCGGCTCATCATCCAGCAGTCCACGCCCAGGCCGCCGGTCAGGTCGGCGATGCGGCCGCCTTCGGGTACGAAGGCTTGTTTGTAGCGGGCCGCCTCTTCGGAGCTGCACTGCTCCAGGGCGATGCCGTCGGGATAGTCTATTTCGGGAAAGGCATGCCAGGAGGGAACCTTCTCGCGGAGCTTCCGGCGGCCTTCGATCAGGCGTGCCGCCCGCCGCACGTCAATGCCGGGCCACCGGTCCGCCGAAAGCAGCAGGCGGGCCGGATCGTCCCCTTCGTGCGCCAGCAGGAACTGGATGAATTTTTCTTCCGACATACCTCTACAAAAATAACATTTTTATCGCATTTTTTGTTATCTTTGAAAGATTAAAACAAAGACCTATGGCAAATTATCTCGAAGTGGCCAAAACTTGGCTGACCAACAGTTACGATGTAGAGACCCAGCGCGAAGTGCTGGAAATGATCAAAGGCGATCCCAAGGTGCTGGAGGATGCTTTCTACCGCACGCTGGAATTCGGAACGGGCGGTCTCCGTGGCGTCATGGGCGCCGGAACCAACCGCATGAACCGCTATACCGTGGCCATGGCCACGCAGGGACTTGCCAACTATCTCAAGAAGAACTTCGTCGGCGAGGATATCTCCGTCGTGATTTCCTACGACAGCCGCAACAACAGTCAGCTTTTCACGAAGGTTTCGGCCGACGTGCTGATGGCCAACGGGATCCAGGTCTATGTCTTCGACAACATCCGCCCCACGCCGGAACTGAGCTTCGCCATCCGGCATCTGGGCTGCAAGGCCGGCATCATGATCACGGCCTCGCACAATCCCAAGGAATACAACGGCTACAAGGTGTTCTGGGAAGACGGTGCCCAGATCATCGCCCCGCACGACAAGAACATCATCGCCGAAGTGGGCAAGATCACCTCGATGGACCAGGTCCTGATCGACGAAGGCGCCTTCCCGCAGGGGATCGGCGCCGAGGTGGACAAGGCCTTCCTCGACAGCCAGCTTTCGCTGCTGCTCTCGCCCGACAGCATCGCGCGCCATAGTGATTTGAAGATCGCCTACACGCCGCTTCACGGCACCGGCGTCCGCCTGGTACCCGCTGGTCTCAAGCAAGCCGGTTTTACGAATATCTACCACGTGACCGACCAGGACGTGAGCGACGGCAACTTCCCGACCGTCGTCTCTCCGAATCCCGAGGAGCCTACCGCCATGAAGATGGTGATGGACCGCGCCGACGCCGTGGGTGCCGACATCGCCCTCGGCACGGACCCGGACGCCGACCGCGTGGGCTGCGCCATCCGTGACGACAAGGGCAAACTGGTGCTGTTGACCGGCAACCAGATCGCCACACTGGTCACCTGCTACGCCCTCACCCGCTGGCATGAGCTGGGCAAACTGGACGGCAAGCAGTTCGTGGTCAAGACTATCGTGACGACCGACCTCCTGAAGAAAATCTGCGCGAAATACGGCGTCGAGATCTTCGACGTCCTGACGGGCTTCAAATACATCGCCGACAAGCAGCATCTGTACGAAGGCAAGAAGACCTTCATCTGCGGTGGCGAGGAAAGCAACGGCTTCAACGTGGGCAGTTTCGTCCGCGACAAAGACTCGGTGATCACCTGCTGCATGATCTGCGAATGCGCCGCCTGGCTGGCCGACCGCGGCCAGACGCTTTACGGCTATCTGCAGGAAATCTACCAGGAATTCGGTTATTTCAAGGAGAGTCTCCTCTCGGTCACGAAGAAGGGCAAGAGCGGCATCGAGCAGATCCAGCAGATGATGGTCGATTTCCGCACCAATCCGCCCAAGACGCTGGCCGGCTCGCCGGTGGTGAAGGTCGTCGATTACAACGAGACGGAAAAGACCGGACTGCCGAAATCGAACGTGCTGCAGTTCTTCAGCCAGGACGGCTGCAAGGTCACGGTCCGTCCCTCCGGCACCGAACCGAAGATCAAGTTCTACTTCAGCGCCTGCGGTCCCGACGCCGACGCCCGCAACCAGGCCCTCCGCGATCAGTTCTCAGCATAACAATTAGATGAATCGCAAAGCTTGCAGGTATAGTATAACGGCTGGGCCCCTCCCATATCTGTATTACTGGGGCGCTGCCCCAAACCCTGTCGTTACGGCCTTCTAATCCACAAGGCTTGCCCTCACGGCCTCCACTAGCGCCTGAAGGCGCGGGCGGCCATGGGTTTTTGATCCTATACCTGACGCGCTGATATGCGATTCATCACAACGATGGTATGAAATCGTACGAAGAAAAGATCGAGTGGCTGTTCAATCAGTTTCCGACCTATCAGAAGGTGGGGAAGGTGGCGTATAAGCCGGGGATTGAGACGATGGAGGCTTTCGACGAGGTGCTCGGACATCCGCACCGGCGCTTCCGGAGCATCCATATTGCCGGAACCAATGGGAAAGGTTCAACCAGCCATATGCTGGCGGCCGGCCTGGCGGCCTGCGGCCTGAAGGTCGGCCTCTATACGTCGCCCCATCTGGTGGATTTCCGCGAGCGGATGAAGATCGTGGAAGGCGATGCTTTCCGGATGGTCCCGAAGGATTTTGTCGAGGATTTCATCGATCGCTGGCACGGTTTCTTCGAGGAGCACAAACCGTCGTTCTTCGAAATCACGACCGGAATGGCGTTCGCTTTCTTTGCGGAAGAGGCGGTGGACGTGGCCGTCATCGAGACCGGCTTGGGCGGCCGTCTCGATTCGACCAACGTGATCACACCGATCCTGAGCATCATCACCAACATCGGACTGGAACACTGCGAGCACCTGGGCTATACGCTCGAAGCCATAGCGGGCGAGAAAGCCGGCATCATCAAGCCGGGCGTCTCGGCGGTGGTAGGTGAGTTCCTGCCGGAGACCAGGCCGGTTTTCGAGGCGAAGGCTGCGGACTGTGGGCTTCAGATTCCCGGTCAAGCCGGGAATGACGGGAGTCCTTCGCTTGTTTTTGCTGTTGAAGCGGCGCCGTGCCTGGAACTGAAGGTGGCTGACCTCGATTTGCCGGGAGACTATCAGGAGCGCAATCTCTGCACGCTGTCGGCGGCTGTCGGTGTCCTGCAGCCGATGCTCGGCCTCGACCTGGCGGCCTTCCGGGAAGGCGTCCGCCACGCTGCCCGCCGCACCGGCCTGCACGGCCGCTGGGAGACGCTCCGCGAGGCCGACGCCGTGGCCGATAAGGCGCAGATCATCTGCGATACCGGCCATAACGCCCACGGTCTGCGCTGGGTGGCCGAGCAGGTCGACCGAATCTCCTGCGATTACGAAAACGTATTCTTCATCCTGGGCCTGGCCCGCGAGAAGGACATCGATGCCATTGCACCGTTGCTGCCCCGCAATGTCCACTATATCTGGACCCAAGCCTCAAGTCCCCGTGCCTTGCCGGCCGTAGATCTGGCCAACGAAATGGCCGACCACGGCCTGTCCGGCCGCGTCGCCTTCACGGTCCAGGCGGCCCTCGACGAGGCCGACCGTCTGGCTTCCGCCAAAGACCTGATCTTCATCGGCGGCAGCAATTTCGTCGTCTGCGAAGTGTTATAATCCGACATCCTTTCCCATGAAATCCCTCGGCAATATCCTTTGGCTCCTCTTCGGCGGTCTGCTGATCGCCCTGATCTATTTCCTGGTCGGACTGGTGATGTGCATCACCATCATCGGCATTCCCTTCGGCCTGCAGTTGTTCAAGCTGGGCAATTACGCCCTGTGGCCTTTCGGCCGCGAAATGGTGTTCGGCCCTAACGAACCGGGCTGCCTGTCCGTGGTAATGAACCTGATATGGATCCTGCTGGGATGGTGGGAAATCGCCATCCTGCACGGCATCTTCGGTCTTCTCTTCTGCCTGACTATCGTCGGTATCCCCTGGGGCCTGCAGCACTTCAAGATGGCTCTCGGCTCCATTTTCCCCTTCGGACAACTGGTCCGCTCGTAGCTGGCTTACTCGGCAAAATCTTTACGGTAAAGTTCAACGACATGAAGAGATTATTGCTGGCCGCTTTCTTGCTGGCCCTGATTTGTCCGGCTTTTGCCCAATACGATCCCGTGGCCGATCCGGCTGCGCAGGTTGTGGCGGGGAATGCCCGTTTTACGGTCTTGACGGACCGGATGATACGAATGGAATGGTCGCCGGAGGCCAAGTTTGAAGACCACGCGACGTTGGCGATTGTCAACCGCAAGTTGCCGGTGCCGCGTTATACTATTAAGCGAAGCGGTGACGGAGTTACGATTTCGACCGGTTCCCTCACGCTTGTGTACAAGGGCGGAAAGTTCGCTGCCGACAATCTCCAGGCCCGTTTCAAGCTGAACGGGAAGTCGGTCGTCTGGCATCCGGGCTTGCCTGCAGATGGCAACCTGATGGGCACGGCCCGCACGCTGGACGGCTGCTCCGGCCCCGACCACATCAATTACTCCGATCCGATGGAAATGGGTATCCTGTCGCGTGATGGCTGGGCGGTGGTGGACGAGAGTACACGGCATCTGTTCGTGGATGACGACAGCGACTGGGGCCAGTGGGTTGAAGCCCGCGGAGAAGGGGAGGTGCAGGACCTTTACCTGTTGGCCTACGGCCACGATTACAAGGCCGCCCTGTCTGATTTCACGAAGGTGGCTGGACGCATCCCGATGCCGCCCAAGTATGCTTTCGGCTACTGGTGGAGCCGCTACTGGGCCTACACGGACGACGAGTTCCTGGCGTTGGGCCGGGAGTTCCGCGATCGGAAGATCCCCATCGACATCATGGTAATCGACATGGACTGGCACGAGACCTGGCAGGGAGCCACCCGGCGAGGGGTCAAGGACGATCACGGTGAAGGCCTGGGCTGGACCGGATACACTTGGAACCGCAACCTGATCGGCGATCCCGCGGGCTTTCTCCGGGAGGTGCATGACATGCATCTGAAGACCTCGCTCAACCTTCATCCAGCCGCGGGCATCATTCCCCAGGAAGAGGTTTATCCGGCCTTTGTGGCGGACTACCTGTCCCGCACCGACGATTACGACGGCCCCGAGGGATATGTGTACAAAGGGGGAGAGCCCATCTACGGCGGTCCTGCCAAGCCTGGCTACCATGCTTCCGTTCAGTACAGGATGGACCAGCGTGCTTGGGCGGATGCCTATTTCAACAGCATCATCCATCCGATGGAAAGACAGGGCGTGGATTTCTGGTGGCTCGACTGGCAGCAATACAAGGAGAGCCGCTACGTGCCCGGCTTGAGCAACACTTTCTGGATCAACCATATCTTTTTCAACGACAAGGTACGGTTGAACCGGGACAAGGCGCCTGAAGATGCCATCCGGCCAATGATCTATCACCGCTGGGGCGGTCTCGGCAGCCACCGGTACCAGCTGGGCTTTTCGGGTGACACCCACATCAAATGGGAAGTGCTCGGCTACCTGCCTGAATTTACCTCGACAGCCTCGAACGTACTCTACGGCTACTGGGGCCACGACCTGGGCGGCCATATGCAACGGGAGGCCAAGCCAACAGACCCAGAACTGTTCACCCGCTGGTTGCAATACGGCGTGTTCTCGCCCATTTTCAAGACCCACTGCACCTCGTCCGACATCATCGAACGCCGTATCTGGATGTTCCCCGACCACTATCCCTACATGAAGGAAGCGTTGGAACTCCGTTACACCCTCACGCCCTATATCTACGATATGGTCCGTGAGGCCTATGAGACAGGCGTTTCGCTCTGCCGCCCGCTCTATTACGAGTATCCGGAGGAAGCAAAGGCCTATGAATGGAAGCAGGAGTATTTCTTCGGTGACAACATCCTGGCCGCGACCATCTGCGAGCCGATCCAGGACGACGGCCTCGCGCCTCGAAGCGTCTGGCTTCCCGCCGGTTGTGACTGGTACGACATGGCGCACCATAAGATGCTCAGAGGCGGCACGATCCAATATCTCCGCTACGGAATCGACCAGAACGCCTGGTTCGTAAAGGCCGGCGCCATCCTCCCGTTGGCCGAAGAAGGCATCCAGAACCTCCAGACCCCGTCTAACTCCCTCCGCATCTACATCGCTCCCGGCAAGGGCACGACCCGCTACATGCATTACGAAGACGACGGCATCAGCCAGGCCTATCCGGAACAGTTCGCTACGACGCTGATTGAGAAGACAGCCGCTGCCAGCACGTTGAAAGTCAAAGTCGGTCCCCGTCAAGGCTCCTATAAAGGAATGCCCGCGACCCGGCGCCTCTCCCTCGTACTTGGCGGCCTCGACCGCTGTCCAGCGCAGGTCCTTCTGGATGGCAAACCTCTCGAGTGTTCCTACGATCCCGAGACCCGGGAAGCCGTCGCCGTCCTCCCCGAGCACGATGTCAGCCAGCAGATACTGATCGCGGTCCGCTACTAGCGCTGCAACGGACGCATCAGTCAGTCAGCTATTTACGCAAAGTGATCCCTCTCGTTTCGAGGGGGATCACTTTGCGTAATCGCCTGATAATCAGTTGTGTCCGTTGCAGCCGTTAATGATGCAGAGCCGTTAATGATGCAGAGCCGCCAGTATTGCAGAGCCGCCAATGTTACAACCGCAAGGGGGGGGGCGGGACGGATGACTACTCGAAGACTTTCTTGACCAACGCGATGGGGTCGCCTTTTGGCGTGGCTGAGAAAGTGCCCGGACGGTCTTTCCACCAGGCATACTCGAAATCCTTCAGTTGTTCCAGCAGCGTATCAGCACGGGCGCCTTCGAATTTTTCGCCGGCGGCCATCGCGTCATCCACGGCCCGGAAAAACATCTCCCAGCGGGGTTTGTAGTAGGTGCCGACCAGGCCGGCCCAGGAGCGGTCGGCGTAGTCGGTCAGCAGGTTGCCGCGGTCGCCCCAGCTGGTGAGCAGGTTGCGGGCGTTGGACTCGAAGTAGTCGGCTTCTTCCGGCGTGGCGCCCCAGTTGCGGGCATCGGCAATCCACTTGCCCACAAGGAAATAGGGCTGTGATGCGAGCAGTTCGTCGAGCGTGTCGAAGATGCCCAGCAGTTCATCCTTGCAAGCGGACATCGCTTCGGTGTCGCGAGCCTCATAGGCCGACTTGTAGTCGGCAAAGCGCTGTTCGAAGCGGTTGCTCAGCCACTGGCGCGTGAGGTTGACCAGGTCGAATTCGTAGGAAGGCCCGTGTCCGTCCGCTTCCAGGAGTTGGCGGACCACCTCGCGGAGCTTGTCGTTCTCGTAGTTGAAGCGGACGCTTGAATGGTAGGAACTCGAACGGCCGAACGAAGGGCGCAGGTTCATGATCGGACTGTGGCCGGGGACCGAGCGCTGGATGTAAATCTCATCGAAAAGATCTTTCCATGCATCCTTGGCTTCCTCGTTGTCCACGCCGGTGCGGCTCCAGGCCAGCGCCGCGGCATAGGTGTCAAGATCCTGGTGTTGCGGGAAATCCCAGGCTTTCTCGAAGATGAACTGGTACATGAACGGGTTGCAGTCGAAGCCTTCGAGCGTGGAGCCCAGCCCCTTGAAACTAGGCCCTGCCTCGGCGAAGGTTCCTTCTATCAAGTTGCCGATTTCCTGGATGTTGCCCGCCAGGAAAGTATTGCCGCCAAAGTTGCCCAGGTAGCACCAGATGAACGGGATGCCGTAGTAGCTCTGGGTCTTGCGCCAGACCTCCATCCGTTCGCAGTAGTAGTCGAGCAGGATCGAGCGTTCGGCCGGGTAGGAGGTCAGGAATGCCTTCACGCGCTCGTCGCTGTCGTTCTCGAACCAGTATTTGCGCTCGTTGTAGAAGAGCCAGGTCATCTGGAGCCAGGTGGCATTGGGGTCGGCGGCTGCGAGCGATTCGTAGACGCCCTTGCTCACGCGGCCCAGATAGTCCGGCTCCCAGCTCTTGGGAATCATCTCGTTGAAGATATCGATGCCATAGACGTGGTCGGTCCCGTAGATCTCGACTTCCTTGTCGAGGAACTTTTTCTGGATGACAGGGAAGAGCGGATCTTCCGGATCGAGGAACCAGGGATAGTCTTCCAGGGCGAATCCGGCCCAGTCACTCATCCGCTCAATCCGGGCATTCGGATAGATGCGCCGGAGCTCCGGCGGGACGTGTCCGGCGAAAGCCGGGAGCACCGGCTTCATATTGAGTTCGCGCTCGCGGGCCACGATCTGTTTCTGCAGGGCTTCCTGTCCTTCGAGCCAGGATTTCGGCAGCGGGCCGCCCCAGCGGTCGATGTTCAGCATCCGGTGCCAGGGAAGGTGCGCCGGTCCGGTGAAATAGTTGCGGACTTCCTCGTCGTTCAGGCCGAGTTCCGTCCAGACCTGGTACCAGATGGATTCCTGGCCCGTGATGGCCAGGGGCAGATTGATGCCGTTCAAGGCCATCCAGTCGATGAAATGCTCCCATTCCTTCCATCCCCACCAGGGCATCGTGTAGCCGTAGGTGCAGTAGTTCAGGAAGAAACGCTCCGGAACGCGGGCCGTGTGCCGTACCGGCGTCTCCACGCGCGGCAGCGTCTTGGGCATCGTACCTTTGTCCCAGGCGAACCAGCCGATGTTCACGTGGCACCAGTACTTCAGGTAGTGGTTGAGGCCCACGGCCATCGAGTTGGCGTCGTTGCCGCCGACCACGATCTTGCGGCCTTCACTGCGGAGCGTGAAATAGTCGCAGGTATCAGCCGGCAGGGTCTCGAATACGAAATGCCCGGCCTGGGCAGGGATGACGCGCTGTGCCAGGGCTTTGGCGGCCAAGGCATCGGGGCTTTTGTCTTTCTGTGCACTGCAGCCGGCAAGCAGCAGGACAAGGAAAATCGAAAGGATGGTGAGGTTTTTCATAACCGGATGCGTAAGCTTAGTTGAACAATTTTTCGATCTTTTCGACGATGTCCGGGTCGGAGGCGTTGCCGACCAGGCTGGGTTTGAGGTACCAGCAGTCGTGCTCCTGCTGGAAGCGGGCCTGTCCGCCGCCGGTGATGTTGAGCATGGCGAAAGCTTCCCGCGGGAGTTTGCCGGCTTCGAACGCATGGATCATGCCTTGCAGGGCCACTGCCGCGGCCTCATGGATATCGATACCTTCGGTCTCCAGGAACAGCTGTTTCATGGCTTTGATGTCGGCGTTGGTGGCGCATTCCACGTCGCCGCCGGCATCGCTCATGGCATCGTACAGCCCGCCCTTGATGCTGTAAGGCGGGCGGCGGTTGGAAAGCACCTTGGCATCGATTTCCAGCGCCTGGACACGCGCTTTTTCATCGTCCATCGGCAGCAAGGCGCGGCTGCCGGCTTTCCAGGCGTCATGCATGGGCAGGAACGGCACGTTCTGCGAAGGGAACAGTTTCATCTTGTGGCTGCCGAAGCGGCCGTCTTCGATCAGGCGGAGATTGGCTTCCCAGGCGGCGATGGTACCCGTACCGGAGCCGATGGCCTGGAAATAAGCGTCGGGAATCCGGCCCATGACCTGGGCGGCTGAGAGGACCGTCGTGGCCATGCCGTCCCGTCGTGCGATGTTCTTTGCGCCGCCTTCGGGGAAGAACAGCGGTGAGGTGCAGGCTGCGTCGCCCAGGGCGATGGCGTCGAAGTAGTCGGTGCCGCGTGGCGAGCAGATGAGCTTCACGCAGTCGTTGAGCGGTTTTTCGAACCAGAGCGCGCTGATGTTCTCTTCCGGTACGCTGAGCAGCAGCGGGATGTTGTTCTCGGAGCAGACCTTGGCGAAGGCGCGGGCCGTGTTGCCGGCCGAAGCCACTACGAGGACGCGCTTCTCGTTTTCCGGCAGGCGGGCGCAGACGCTGTAGGCCTCCGTCTCCTTGAAGGAGCAGGTGGTCATGGCGCCGCCCTTCTCCGGCCAGTAGCCCGAGAAAGCGATATAGAGATTGGAAAGGCCCAGTTTGGCGGCCAGTTTCTCGCTCTTGTAGGTAATGGTGGGCGCCGAGCCCTTCAGCATCCGTTTGACGGGCATCCAGTCCGCGAACTTGTAGATGCCGCGTTCTTCTGGGCCGAAAGTGATCTGTTTCTTTTCGTAGATGGCACGGATCAGCGACGGCTCCTTGCACTGGGGATCCGCCAGCATCCATCCGGTATCCTCGAAGCGGCGGCCGGTGGCCACCGTCTCCAGCAGGTATCGGGTCGGGGTAAAATGGCTCATGGTATTGCGTATTTATGCTTGTTCCAGGTTTTGGGCCAACACTTCGGCGAAGTCGGCCACGGGAACGGGCGCGAAGCGGCCGAAGGTCTTCAGGCAGAGCGGGCAGGCGGTGACGATCTGCTCGGGATTGTTGGCAGTCAGGTTGTCGAGGGCGCCGCGGGTGATGGGTTCGCGGTCTTCGTAGCGGAGGGTCAGCGAACCGACCGAGCCGCCGCAGCAGATGCTTTCCTCCCGTTCCTTTGCGGCGGGAACCAGCTGTCCGACAGCCCGGAGCGCCTGGCGCGGGGCATCGTAGATGCCGCAACCGCGGCCCAGGTCGCAAGGGTCGTGATAGACCAGCGTCTGGTGCCCGTTCCGGACGTGGAGGCGTCCTTCCTTGATCAGTCGGTTGAAATACTCCGTGTAGTGCATCACTTCCACGCCGATCAGGTCGTACTGCTCCTTGAAGATGCGGTAACAGATGGCGCAGCTGACCAGCAGGATGCGGGCGCCACTTTCCTCGATCAGCTGCCGGTTCTTTTCGATGAGTTTGCGGGCTTCTTCCTGTCGCCCGCTGAGCATCAGCGGGCGGCCGCAGCAGATGCTGCCGTCCTTGTCCATCAGCTCGTAGTCCACGCCGGCAGCCTTGAGTACTTGCTGGACCGAACGGGAGATGACGGGCGTGAGTGAACTCATACAACCGGCGTAGTAGAGCACTTTCTGCTCACCCAGCTGCGGCAGGGGATCGACAGCCCCCAGATAGCCGAAGTCGGCCGGAATCTGGTTGTGTTCCTTCTCTTGCGAAGTGCGGTAGGCCAGCCGGAGGCCGCAGGCATCCATCTGGACCTGACACAGTGCGGCGCATTTGCCGCACATCAGGCATTTCTCGGCGATTTCAAGCGATCGTTTCGGGTTGCGGCGCTTGAGGTTGCGGACCATATAGACGGTGGCGTCCTGGACATTCTTCTTCTGTACGCCCATCGGGCAGGCGTCGATACACACGCCGCAGCTCGGGCAGGAGTAGAGCATCGCCAGCGCGAATCCCTTGCGGGTGTGGCGGACGGGCAGACCTGCATTCCGCATGGGAATCAGCAGGATTTCCGCAGGGATGTGCATGTAGCGGGTGAAGGGGAGGACTGTCATGAACGTGCCCAGGGCGATGGAATAGGCCCACCATGCGGCGGTGAAATTCTCCGGCTTGCTCATGAAGTTGTGCAGCAGCCAGTTGATCGGGATGGTCATGAAGCTGCCGCCGGCCACGCCGGCCGTGAAGCCTTCGGCGATCCAGCGCAGCGGGAAGATGGCCCAGAGGCTGTAGAGGCCGATGCGGTCGGTCAGCGTCAGCTTGGTGGTACGGCGCATGCCCACGATGCGGGAGCGGAAGCGCTTAAAGATGGCGATGGTGATGCCGCTCAGGATCACCAGCAGGAAGAAGTCCATCAGGAAGAAGAAGAACGAACCCTGGAGCGTCTCACCCTTGACTTCCATGAAATAGCGGAAGAAGATCGGGTAGTAGAGCTTGTGGAGCCGTTCGGGGATGTAGAGCACGGTCTCGACGTGGCCGAGCAGGATGATCATGAACCAGCCGAAGGCGATGCTCGAGTGCATATAACCCAGCACTTTGTTGCGCTTCCAGAGCTTGACGTGGAAGAGGCAGTCGCAGAAGAGGTCGCGGATGTTCTTGACGATGGTGGCCGGGGTGATCAGTGAGAGGAAGAACTTCTGACGGTCGGCAGGCTTGAGCTGGATGAGGACCTTGACCAGTGCCACAAGGCAATAGGCCAGCACGAAGGTCATGCCGAAGACGAAGGGCAGCACGAACGGGTCGTAGGCCGCCAGGATGCGTTCCTTCATCATAAGGCCTTGTCCTCCATCTTATAGACTTTGCCGATACTCAGGATCAGGTGGCGCGTGTTGATGCCGCGCGGGCACACCAGCTGGCACTTTCCGCAGAGCATGCAGTGCTGCAGCATGGGCAGGGTCTCTTTTTCGCGGCCCCGCTGGAGGGAAAGGATTACCCGGCGCAGGCTCATCTCGGTGAACACGCCGGCCGAACAGCTGGCGGTGCAGGAGCCGCAGGCGATGCATTTGCTCACGTCGGGTTCGAGCTGGTGCAACGCTTCGAAGAGCGGGTTGTCCACCTTCTCGATCTTGAGCGTGGCGCTCGGGGTCAGTCCGTAGCCGAAGTCGATCATTTCTGCGGGGATTTGAGATAACGGTCGATGGCCAGGGCGGCGGAAGCGGCTTCTGAGAGGGTCTCGGGGATGGTCTTGGGCCCGGTGGCCGTTCCGGCGTAGAAGACGCCTTCGCGGGCGCAGGTGCAGGGACTGTCGATCAGGCTGTGCGGAAGGAAGAAGCCGTCTTCACCAGGGAGGACGTTCACCATCCGGGCCAGTTCGGCTGTGCTGGCGGCGGGCGCCATGCCGGCCATCAGCACCAGCGTATCCATCTTGATTTTCAGGGGTTTGCCAAAGAGCGTATCTTCCGCTTTGACGAAAAGATGCCCGTCGATGTCTTCCGAAACCTCCGAGACGCGGCCCCGCACGAAGCGGATGCCGTACTCTTTCTGGGCTTTCAGGTACAGGTCTTCGTATTTGCGGCCGAACATGCGCAGGTCCATGTAGAAGCAATAGACCGTGGCTTCGGGGAAGCGCTCCTTGATCTCGCAGGCCTGCTTGACCGCGGTCACGCAGCAGACCTTCGAACACTGCCGGTTGCCGGCCTTTTCATCGCGCGAGCCCACGCAGTGTACGAAGCCGATGACTTTCACGTCGTCGAACTGCGGCGCCGCACCGCTCTTGAACCAGTCTTCCAGGTCGGCGTTGGTAATCACGCGCTCATAGATGCCGTAGCCGTACTCCTCTTTCTTCTCGGCCTTGAACAGGTCGAATCCCGTGGTCAGCAGGACGGCCCGTACCTGGGCCGAAAGGCCGTTCGAGAGTTTTACCACCCAGGTGTCCTTCAGCCGGTTGATGGACGAGACTTCCGTGTCGGTGAAATACTTGATGCCGTCCAGGTCAGCCAGCATGGGTTCGAGGACCTTGCGCGCCTCCACACCGTCGGGGAAGAGGCGGTCCCAGCGGGCGAGGTGGCCGCCCAGCACGGGTTCTTTTTCAATCAGGATCGGGGTGTATCCCAGGTCCCTGAGCCTGCGGGAGGCTTCGATGCCGGCGGGTCCTCCGCCGATGACGACGATATTCTGGCTCATATCAGCAGCATTTGATGTTCATCGGGAATTCCGGCCGCTGGAGTTGCTTGCCGCCGGGTCCCTTGTATTTGTCTTCAGGATTGTAGGGGATGCCCATCTTGTCGAGCAGCGGCTCGACGGCGACCTGATGGGTCTGCAGGCCGAGGTCCCAAGGATTGTAGCCCAGCACCAGACCGGCCACTTCCTCGTAGGTGAACACGGGGATGCCGTAGCCGTCCTTGCCGTAGGTCTTGCCTGTCTGCTCGGCGATGACATACTGCCAGCGGTCGAGGAAGTAGGGGCAGCCCGGGCAGTTGGTGATGATCATGTCGGGTTCGAAAGGTTCCATGCTCTCGAACTTCTTGTGGGTGTTCGAAACGGAGTAGCCGCGGTTGGCCTTCACCAGATACTGGCGGAAACCGAAGCCGCAGCAGTGGCGTCGCTCCGGATAGTCGATAACCTCGCCACCCCAGGATTCCACCATACCTGCCAGCACGTAGGGGTATTCTGCGCCGCCTACACCCTTGGAAGGGAACATCTTGGCGTAATGGCAGCCGATGTGCTCCACCACGCGGAGCGGACGCCCGGTCTTCTGGTTGACCAGCCGGAATTTCGCCTGCTCGGCGATCTCGTTGCGGAATTTGTAGATCAGGTCGCTGGCGTGGGCCAGATAGGTGGGAATCCTGAACTCCCGCTTCGTGGCTTTCCACAGGTTCTCCCGGATCTTCGCCAGCAGTTCCGGAAATTCGCGCCAGTCCTCGATCACTTCGGAGTACAGGCCGAAACTCGTGATGCAGCTGCACACGTAGTTTTCATAACCCGCTTCGGTCATCAGGGCGAACTGCCGGGCGATGATGGTCATGACGGTCTCCTGCGGGATGGCTTCGCTGTGATAGGCGATGCCGCCGCAGGTGGTGTGATGCGGGGTTTCGTACACGTCTTTGCCGAGCCGGTTGCGGAGGATTTCCAGGAAGGTCTTCTCGGAAGCCGGGAAGAAGCTCTGGCGGATGCAGCTCCGTACGTAGAACCAGTGGTCGGTGGGTATTTCTTTCTGGTATTCCGACCAGATGCGTTGCTTTCCTTGGTAAATCATGGTGTCAGTCTCCGTTGTTGAGGTGGCAGGAAGAGGTCTGGTTGAAGGCCTGCGCCTCGAATTCTTCCATTGAAAGGCCCATCTCCTGCGCCTTTTCCCGGGATTTTTCTTCGACGATCTCCATCCAGCGGGTGGCGCCGGTCAGGTCGAAGATGGCCTTCAGTTCGTCGAGCGATTCCTGCGGAATCTTGCGCAGGGCGCCCGGGCCGACCTGGCCCAGATGCGCGCCGAGGCGCTCGTACACGTCTTCCATGTGGTCCTGCGTCCATTTGCCCACCGTCCCGTACTCGGGGTGCTTTTCGTAGGCGAAGGTCTTCGGATAGACGCAGTAGCCGTAATTGAGCACATTGCGCTGCATGGCGTGCATCAGGGGGAGCTGCTGGCGTCCTTTCTCGCTTTCGGCGAAATAGCCCAGTTCGATGGAGAGGGAACGCAGGGCCATGATGACCAGGCCCGGTGCGTTCTTGCGCGGACAGCGCGTAACGCAGGAGAGGCATTCGCCGCAGTACCAGATCTGGTCGCCCTTGAGCAGTTCGATGATGGCCTCATCGTCGCGGCTCTGGACGATGGTCACGATTTTCTTGGGGTTGTAGCGATAAAACTCGGCCGCCGGGCAGATGGCGGTACAGGTGCCGCAGCTGATGCAGGCCTTGAGGCCTTCCTTGATGCGGTAATCCTGCGCGAGCCGGTCGTAGATTTTTCCCATAACAATCTCTATTCGTCATTCCCGGCTTGACCGGGAATCTGATCCTTTACAAAATGTCCTTATCACATTGAACCGGGCGTCCACCAGGTTGATGTCGGCATCCTTGCCCACGGCGATCGAGCCCTTGCGGTCGTAGATGCCCAGCAGTTTGGCGGGCGTGGCGCTGCTCATGCGGAGCACGTCGTCCAGCGGGAGCTTCGTGTCGAAAACCAGATGGCGGACCATCCGGTCGATCGGGGAGGTGGACGAGGCGAACGAAGTGTGGGCCTCGTTCATCGAGATACCGTCCTCCACGTAGAACGTCACGCCGGCGGTACGGACCACGCTGCCGCTCGGCATACCGGCGCACAGGCAGGCGTCGGAGACGATGAGCAGCTTGTCGGCGCCCTTGCATTTCCAGGCGATGCGCAGCAGCTCGTCGGGGAGGTGATAGCCGTCGCAGATGACTTCGGCGTAGAGATCGTCGAAGGTCAGGCCGGCCTCGACCAGGCCGCCGATGCGGTAGGGCCCTTCCTTATGGGTCTGCGACATCGCATTGTAGAGATGGGTTACGCTTGTGGCGCCCTTAAGCATCCCTTCGCGGGCCTGCTGGATGGTGGCACAGCTGTGTCCCATCGAAATCTGGATGCCCAGGGCCGCGATTTGCGGGAAGTAGTCGCTGTTGCGTCCGTATTCCGGTGCGATGGTCGTGCGTGCGATCAGGTCGCGGTATTCTTTGTAAATCTGTACGTTATCGTCGTCGATCGGGACGATCTGGTCTTTGGGCTGGGAACCGTTGTACTGTGGGTTGAGGAACGGGCCTTCCAGGTGGGCGGGCAGGATTTCGGCCTGACCGGGCCGGTTCAGCCGCCGGGCCTCGCGCAGGGACTCCAGGCCCCGGCGGATGTCGGCCAGAGGCAGTGCGAGCCACGAAGGGGCGATGGCGGTTACGCCGTGCTGCTGGTAGAAGTCACGGGTGCGGAGGATGGATTCGACCGTACCGTCGTTGATGTCGTGTCCGCCGCCGCCGTGGACGTGCGTGTCGATGAAACCCGGGATGGCGAAGTGCCCCCGTGCATCGATGACCTGGTCGGCCGCTTTTTCTCCATCGGGGGCGCCGGCAGGGAAGATGCCGGCGATCCGGGTGTCCTCGATCAGGAGGGAACCGCCGCGGATCCAACCTGATTCCGTGAAGATGTCGATATGCTGGATACGGGTACGCATAATTTGGATAATAATTCGTAAAAGTACAAAAAATGTCAGAATGTCGGTCCATTTTGTTAACTTTACAAGTTGTTTGGAAAGAATAGCGCCATGCGATATGATTTTGACAAAATAGTAGACAGACGGGGCTCCGGCGCCATTATGACGGACTGCCTGAAAGAGCGCTACGGCCGGGAAGACCTTCTGCCTCTGTGGATTGCCGATATGAACTTCGAGACGCCCGAGCCTGTCCGCCAGGCGCTCGAGCAGCGGCTCGCGCACCAGGTTTACGGCTACAGCGTCGCCCCGGAAACTTATTGGGAAGCCATCCGCAGCTGGGAGCGCCGCATCCACGGCTGGGAGATCGCGCGCGAAACGCTCTCTTTCATTCCGGGCATCGTGCGGGGCATCGCCTTCGTCCTGCAGTGCTTCACGCAGCCGGGCGACAAGGTCGTTGTGCAGCCGCCCGTTTACATGCCGTTCCTCAATCTGCCGCGTGCCAACGACAGGCAGGTGGTCTACAATCCCTTGCGGATCAACCGGGAAACCGGCGGCTATAGCATGGACCTCGCCGGGCTCGACCGGGTGTGCCGGGAAGAGAAGCCGAAAGTGCTGATCCTCTCCAATCCCCACAATCCCGCAGGTGTCGTCTGGCCGGCGGAAGACCTGGCCCGCCTGGCTGAAATCTGCCGCCGCCACGGCGTGATCGTCATCTCCGACGAGATCCACGCCGATATGGCGCTGGGGGGCAATGTCCACCATCCTTTCCCGACCGTCTCGCCCGTGGCCGCCGAAGTTTCGATTACGTTCGCCGCGCCGAGCAAGACCTTCAACATCCCCGGTATCGTGAGTTCGTTCTGCGTGGTCACGAACCCGAAGATCCACGAGAAATTCTTCCGCTATCTCGAAGCCAACGAATTGAACGGTACCATGTTCCTCTCGACCGCAGCCACCGAGGCTGCATACACCCGCTGCGACGAGTGGCGCCGTCAGATGCTCGCCTATGTCGAAGGCAACGTGGATTTTGTGTGCGACTATCTGGAGCACCGTATTCCCGGCATCGTGGCCGTCCGCCCCGAGGCCTCTTTCCTGGTCTGGCTCGACTGCCGCGGCCTGGGCCTCGGCCACGACGCCCTGATCGACCTGTTCGTGAACAAAGCGTGCCTGGCCCTGAACGACGGTGAAGCCTTCGGCCCGGGCGGGGAGGGGCACATGCGTATGAATATAGCCTGTCCGCGCGCCGTCCTGGTCGAAGCGCTGGGCCGGCTCGAAAAAGCTGTCGGATCCCTGAAACCCTCCTTGGCATGAAACGGTTCAAAGACTGGGGCCTGCTCCCCAAAGTGCTGATCGCCATTGCGGCGGGTATCCTCTGCTCGTTCTTTTTCCCCGATGCGCTGACGCGTGTCTTTGTGACCTTCAACAGCATCTTCAGCAACTTCCTCGGCCTGTTCATCCCGATCATCATCCTGGGACTCATCGCGCCGGGTATTTTCGAACTGGGCAAAGGTGCGGGACGTCTGCTGCTCATCACAGCGGGCATCGCCTATCTGTCGACCGTATTGGCGGGATTGTTCTCCTATGCGACCTGCCGCCTGACCTATCCCGCGCTGTTGGGCGATGCGGCGGTCTCGCTGGGTAACATCGATATGAGCGCCCATGAGCTGAAACCCTATTTCGTCATCGAGATGCCGCCGCTGATGAGCGTCACTACCTCGCTGGTGCTGGCTTTCGTCATCGGCCTTTCGCTGATCGGCATCCGGGGCGAAAGCTTCCGCAACGTGATGCTGGAGCTGCGCGACATGGTCTTCCTGGTGATCAGCAAGGTCATCATCCCGATCCTGCCGATATTCATCTTCGGTATCTTCCTCAAGATGGGGGCGGAGGGGAACGTCGGTCCCGTCCTGGGCATGTTCCTGAAAATCATCCTGATCATCTTCGTGATGCACATCACGGTGCTGGTGCTGCAGTTCTGCATCGCCGGTGCCATCGCCGGGAAGAATCCCTTCAAGGCGCTCTGGACGATGCTGCCCGCCTATGTCACGGCGCTCGGCACCCAGTCGTCCGCCGCGACGATTCCCGTAACGCGGGCCCAGGTCATCAAGAACGGCGTCAACCCCGACGTGGCGGACTTCGTCGTGCCGCTTTGCGCTACGATCCATATGTCCTGCAGTATCCTGAAGATCGTCGCCTGCGCCTACGCCATCTCGCTGAGCATGGGTCTCGACGTGAGTCTGGGTACGTATGCGGGATTCGTCCTGATGCTGGGCATTACGATGATTGCCGCGCCCGGCGTGCCCGGTGGCGCGATTATGGCAGCACTCGGCCTTCTGGCCTCGATGCTCGGCTTCGACGCCGGCATGCAGGGGCTGATGATTGCCCTCTACATTGCGATGGACAGCTTCGGAACGGCCGGGAATGTTACCGGTGACGGGGCAATCTCATTGATTATCGACAAGATCAAACAAAAAGAGAAACAAGGTGCAGAACTTGAAGATAGCCCTGTGTCAGCATGACATCGTGTGGGAGGATGCCCGCGCTACGGTCGGCCGCATCGAGCAGCCGGTCCGGCGCTTTCTGGCCAGGTTCCGCCCCGACCTGCTGGTCTTTCCGGAAACCTATGCGGTCGGGTTCTCGATGAATCCGGCCGTGGCGGAGCCCGTTGACGGCTTTTCTACGTCATGGCTGCGGACTTTGGCGAAAGAATGCAGGGTTGCCGTCATCGCATCGGTTCCGACCCTTGTGGCCGATGCGCAAGGGGAGCACCGTTACAATCGCTGCTGGTTCTTTACCCCCGACGGCAGCGGGACTTATTATGACAAACGGCATCTGTTCACGCCTTCGGGTGAAAGTCCGGCTTACGAGCAGGGCCGCCGCCGCTGCACCGTGTCCTACCTTGGCTGGCGGATCGAACTGAACGTCTGCTACGACCTGCGGTTCCCGGTCTGGAGCCGCAACGTGGGCAACGGCTACGACCTGCTGGTGAACATCGCCAACTGGCCGGCTTCCCGCATCGAGGCGGCCGATATGCTCCTGCGGGCCCGGGCGACCGAAAACGCCTGCTATGCCGCCTTCTGCAACCGGATCGGACGCGACGGCCTGTGTGACTACAATGGCAAGTCGATGATCCTCGACTACATCGGCCACGACATCGCGCGCCGCCGCCGGGTCGGCGGCGTCCGCTTCTATGAGGCGGAACTCCGCATGGACCGGCTGCAGCACTACCGCGAGCGCTTCCCCGTGAGCGCCGACGCCGACAATTTTGAAATCATCATTGAAAACGCATAATGAAAAGAAATGTCCTGAATATCGCAGCCATCGTCATCGCGCTTTTCGGCGTGGGCTTCGGCATCGGCTGCCTGATCTCCCTTCTTTCTTCGAAGGGATCGCTTGCTGACGGCGAGTACCGTGTGACGGTCTGTTCGACGACCGATGTCCACGGCGCCTATTTCGATTCGGCTTATGTGGACAACCTGGCCGCCAAGACTTCGTTGGCCAACGTGTCGTCCTATCTCAAGGAAATCCGTGGAGAAGGTGTCCAGCCTGTCCTGATCGACGTGGGGGACAACCTCCAGGGCGATAATGCCGCGTACTATTTCAACTATGTCGCGACCGACGTGCCGCATGTCTATCCCCGCATCGCAGCCTATCTGGGCTACGACGCCATCGTCGTAGGCAACCACGACATCGAGACGGGCCACGACGTGTACGATCGCGTCGCCAGCGAACTGACGATGCCTTACCTGGCGGCCAATGCAGCCTTCGACCGTGATGAGAACGGCCGTGCCGACATGGACGAGAATCCGGACGGCAAGACGGTGAGCGACTCGTACTTCGTCCCTTATTGCGTGGTGGACCGCGGCGGCGTGAAGGTCGCCATCGTCGGTATGACCAACGGCAACATCAAGAGCTGGCTTGCCGACGACATCTGGCGCGGCATGGATTTCCAGATCATCTCCGAGATGGTCCAGCCGGTCATCGACAGGATGATTGAAAAGGAGAAACCGCAACTGGTGGTGCTGGCCGTCCATTCCGGCACGGGCGCCGAACAGCCCAACCGCGAGAATGAAGCGCAATATCTGGCTGCTACGCTCAGGGGAGTGGACATCGTGCTCAACGGCCACGACCACCGGCCGCTGGCACGGGATGTGGAGAATGTGAATGGCGGCAGCGTGGTGCTGATCGACGCCGGTACGAAAGCGGTCGTCGTAGGACAGGCCGACTTCACCCTGACGGTCAAAAACGGCAAGGTCGTTTCCAAGTCGGTCGATTACAAACTGGTCCCGATGGAAAAATATCCGGTCGATCCCGACTATGTGGCTGCCTTCAAGGAAGATTTCAATGCGGTCAAAGCCTTCGCCCAGCGTCCCATCGGACAACTGTCGGAGAATTTTTTCCTGGCCGATGCGCTCGACGGTCCTTCCACCTACATCAACCTGGTCCAGACCGTCCAGCTGGCGTCTTCCGGTGCCGACATCTCGTTCGCGGCCCCGCTCACCAGCAGCGGCGTCGTGCCCAAGGGCGTAATCGAGTTCCAGGACCTGGTGTCGATCTACAAATTTGAAAACCAGCTCTATGTGGTCGAGATGACCGGCAAGCAGATCAAGGATTACCTGGAGTATTCCTACAAGAACTGGGTGAACAAGAGCGGTCCGTCCTACAACTGGGATTCCGCCGACGGCATCCGCTACGAAGTGAGCCGGAAAGCACCTGACGGGGAGCGCGTGAAGATCCTCTCGATGAACGACGGCACGCCTTTCGACCTCGACAAGACCTATAAGGTTGCCATGACGTCCTACCGCGCCAGCGGCGGCGGCGACCTGGTCCGGGAAGGCGCAGGGATCGATCCCGCCTCGCTGGTCGTCGTCAGGAAGATGAAGGACATCCGTTCGCTGATCGGCGACTATATTGCCGCGCAGAAGGAAATCGTACCTACCGTGGCAACCAATTGGAAATTTGTAAAATAATTCCTATCTTTGGCCGATTGTTTTCGTATGGGACAGGATCTGGCACTCCGGCTCAAGACCAAGGTCGAGGAACTCGTAGCAAGATACGAAACCCTCGCCCGGGAAAATGCTGACTTGAAGGCCCGTCTTGCCCGCTGCGAAACGGATATCACGAAAAAGGATTTAAAAATTAAGGAATTAGAAAAACAAATAGAAAACTTGCGATTGAAAGAAGCATTTCTGGGGACCTCGGGAGACCGGGCGCAGGCACGAAGGAAAGTGGCGAAGCTGATCAAGGAGATCGATGCGTGCGTGAGTCTGCTCGACGAATGAAAACGACAGGAAGATGAAACAGCGGATTACATTGAAGATCGCCGGGAAGGAGACACAGCATCTGGTAGATGCCGAGCGGGAGGAACTGATCCGTCGGGCCGCCGACCGGATCAACAAGGAAATCGATTCGATCCGCTTTGATTTCCGGGATCAGGGACTGAGCGAGGTGTTGAGCATGATCCTGCTGTCGGAAGAGACCAAACTCCTGGAACTGGAAGCCAGAACCAACAATGAGACCAACACCGTGCTCCGCCGTCTGGAAGAACTGGACGCGAGCCTAGGAGAATATCTTAGCCGTTAGTTTTGCTCTTTGCCAAAATCAACACTAAAAAACAAACCGAGCCTACTCGGTCGTCAAAGACAGGCCTGGGTGACCCTTCGGGGGATTCTATATTTCATAGGACGTTGGAAGTCTGCGATAAAACCGGAGCTCAAATCTTATTCTTTAAGATTTTCGATAGACCAGGGCTAACGGCTTTTTTCTTTCAATTGTAAGTTATTGCGTGACACTTTACACTCAATATATTTACAATTATGTCTACCACATTACTTGTTATCTTAACAGCACTTATCTCTGCAGGACTCGGCGTTTTGGGCTGCATCCTGGTCAGAAATTTCATACTGAAGGGCAAGAAGGAGGAGATTCTCAAGAACGCTGAAGCTGAAGGCGAAGCCATCAAGAAGGAGAAGATCTTCCAAGCCAAGGAAAAGTTCCTTCAGCTCAAGGGCGAACACGAAGCCTACATCAACGAGCGCAACGCGCAGGCCCTCCAACTGGAAAACAAACTCAAACAGCGCGAACTCAGCCTGAACCAGCAGAACTCCGAACTGGGCCGCAAGCAGAAAGAGGTCGACTCCATCCGCGAGAACCTCAAGAACCAGATGGAGATCGTCACCCGCAAACAGGAAGAATACGAGAAACTGCGCGGCAAGGTCATTGAAAAGCTCGAGGAAGTCGCCGGTATGACGGCGGCCGATGCGAAGAACCAGCTGGTCGAGAATATGAAGGCGGAAGCCCGCACCCAAGCCATGTCGTATGTCAACGAGGTGATGGATGAAGCGCGCCTGAATGCCGCCAAGGAGGCCAAGCGCATCGTGATCAACACCATCCAGCGCACTGCGCCCGAGACGGCCATCGAGAACGCCGTCACGGTCTTCAACATCGACAACGACGAGATCAAAGGCCGTATCATCGGCCGTGAAGGCCGCAATATCCGTGCACTGGAGGCCGCGACCGGCGTGGAAATCGTCGTCGACGATACGCCCGAGGCCATCCTGCTCTCTTCGTTCGATCCCGTGCGCCGCGAAGTGGCACGCCTGGCCCTGCACCAGCTGGTGGCCGACGGCCGTATCCATCCCGCCCGCATCGAAGAGGTGGTCGAGAAGGTGAGCAAGCAGCTCGAGGACGAGATCATGGAAACGGGCAAGCGCACCTGCATCGACCTGGGCATCCACGGTCTGCACGTGGAACTCATCCGGCTGATCGGCCGCATGAAGTACCGCAGCTCCTACGGCCAGAACCTGCTGCAGCACTCGCGCGAAGTGGCGAACATCTGCGCCACGATGGCATCCGAACTGGGCCTGAATACAAAGGCTGCCAAGCGTGCCGGTCTGCTCCACGATATCGGCAAGGTGTGTGAGGAAGATCCTGAACTGCCGCACGCCCTGCTCGGTATGAAGGTCGCGGAGAAATACAAAGAGAAACCCGACATCTGCAACGCCATTGGCGCCCACCACGAGGAAATCGAGATGAACACCCTCATCGCGCCGCTCGTGCTGGTGGCCGATGCCATTTCCGGTGCCCGTCCGGGTGCCCGCCGCGAAGTCATCGAGTCGTACATCAAGCGCCTCAAGGACATGGAAGGCATCGCCCTGTCGCATCCCGGCGTGACCAAGACCTACGCCATCCAAGCCGGCCGTGAGCTCCGCGTCATCGTCGGCGCCGAGAGCGTCACCGACCAGCAGTGCGAGGAACTCTCGACCGAGATCGCCAAGAAGATCCAGGACGAGATGACCTACCCCGGACAGATCAAGATCACCGTGATCCGCGAGACCCGCGCGGTTGCCTTTGCGAAGTAGCCTTATGGAAAAGAAGATCGACATCGAAATCAAGCCCGAAGTAGCGCAGGGCCGCTATGCCAACCTGGCCATCATCACGCACTCGTCGAGCGAGTTCATCCTCGATTTCGCCCAGAATATGCCCGGTATGCCCAAGATGCAGGTGGGAAGCCGCATCATCATGACGCCCGAGCATGCCAAGCGCCTGCTCGGCGCCCTGAGCGAGAACATCCGCAAGTATGAAAGCCAGTTCGGCGAGATCCGTCTCCCGATGAATCCGATGATGATGCCTCCGCTCAAACCCGATGCAGAGGCTTGATAGTGACAGAAACTAAAACCCATACCTGACATGAGCAAATACCCGCACTACCTGGAGCGTCTCCAGGCTGCTACGCGTAAGTTCTGGGACAAGCCTGCCCTGAACAACATCGGCGGCGAGACCTTCAACTATGCCCAGATGGCAACCCAGATCGAGAAATTCCATCTCGTATTCGAAAAACTCGGCTTCAAGAAAGGCGACAAGATCGCCATCTGTGCCCAGAACGGAGCCCGCTGGGGCATGGCCTACCTGGCCGTCAATACCTACGAGACGGTGATCGTCCCGATCCTGGCCGATTTCACCCCCGACAGCGTCAATCACCTGGTCAACCACTCCGAGAGCCTTGCCCTGTTTACCAACGTGGCCAAATGGAAGAAACTCGACCTGGCCAAGATGCCGCTGCTCAAGCTGGTTATCGACGTGGACACGTGGAAGACCCTCTGGACAGCCGACGAAAGCATCCAGGCCATCTACGACCAGATGGACGACCTCTTCGCCGCGAAGTATCCTGGCGGCTACGGCCCCGATGACGTGGTATTTCCGACGGACAACTGGGACGATCTTTCGACCATCAACTATACCTCCGGCTCGACCGGCGATCCGAAGGGCGTGATGCTGACCTATCGCAATTTCTCGGCGAACGTGGACTACAGCCAGCGCAACGTGCCGGCCGGCGACAAGATGGTCTCGATGCTGCCGATGGCCCATATGTACGGTCTGGTCATCGAGTTCATCTATCCCCTCTGCAACGGTACCTCGATCTACTGGCTGGGCAAGACTCCTACGCCGGCGGCCCTGATGAAGGCATTCGCCGATGTGAAGCCCTACCTGCTGATCACGGTCCCGCTCGTGATGGAGAAGATCTACAAGTCGAAGGTCAAGCCGACGCTCGACAAGCCCCTCATCAAGTTCCTGCTCAAGGTGCCTGGCATCAACAACCTCATCTACAAGAAGGTGAAGAACGGCCTCGTAGAGGCGTTCGGCGGCAATGTCCAGGAATTCATCATGGGTGGTGCGGCGCTCAACCCCGAAGTCGAGCGGCTCTTCAAGCGCATCAAGTTCCCGTATCTGGTGGGCTATGGCATGACGGAAGCCTGCCCGCTGCTGGCCTATGAGCACTGGACGAAGTACGTGGCCGGCTCCTGCGGCAAGTGCGTCGATGTGGCCGAAGTCCGGATCGATTCGGAAGACCCGCAGCACGTGGTGGGCGAGATCCAGGCCCGTGGCGAGAACATCATGATTGGCTACTACAAGAATCCCGAAGCCACGGCCAACGCCTTCACGGAAGACGGCTGGCTGAAGACGGGCGACCTGGGCATCATCGACGCGGAAGGCAACATCTTCATCCGCGGCCGCTCGAAGAACATGATCCTCGGCCCTTCCGGCCAGAACATCTATCCGGAGGAAATCGAAGCGATCGTCAACAACCAGGATTATGTGGTTGAAAGTGTCGTCGTGGACCGCGGCGGCAAACTGGTCGCGCTGGTCTTCCTCGACGAGCAGGCCATCGCCAAAGCGCTCCTCGATGTGGAAGCCCGCTCCAACATCCCCGAGAACATCCGAGCCGGCGCCAACCGCCAGCTCCCGTCCTACAGCCAGATCGCGAAGGTCGAACTCCAGGCCCAGCCCTTCGAGAAGACCCCGAAGATGTCGATCAAGCGGTTCCTGTACAAATAATGCCAGACGGCGCACCGCGCCGCTGGGCAGAGCGTTTTCAGCTGCTGGGTCTATTATTTTCCGCTGCTGGTTCTATTATTTTCCGCTGCAACGGACGCAACTGACTATCAGCCACTTGTGTAAAGTGATCCCCCTCAAATCGAGGGGGATCACTTCTTATAACCCGCTATGAATCAGCTGCGTCCGTTGCAGCGGAAAATCAGGCGAGAATATAGCCTTCTTCCCGGATGAACTGACAGATCCGGTCGATGGTTGGATCTGTATCCAGAATGGGTTCAGGTACATAAGTGATTTCCTCGGTCGGCTTCGAGGTTTTCGGCGTGGGCTTTCTTTTGAAAAGAGAAAACATAAGGCTTTTAGTTTGAAATCAGTTAGTTATGTAGTCCTATTGATCGGCTTGGGATCTCGGCAATTCACAACGTATAAAACGGGTCTGGTATTGCCATAAGATCCTATAGAGCTGCTCGTTGGTCAGTTTGTCATACAATAATCGCTGGTCAGGTGAGAGGCTCTGCGAGAATCGATTCCGGGCGTTTACCCACTTATGGAGCAATTCCATGTCCCTGTCCATAATTCCCATCATCCGTGGTTTTATCTCAAGTCCGAAATCATAGTAGTCAGGTACGACAATCTTTCCCGTACCCGCCTCTCGCCAAGCATCAAAGCGATTATCTACCTCCGCAAGAATGTTGCGGGTCTCGACTTGAACCATCTCTATAGATGCCTGTTTCATTACGCCGATAGTGGGTTTTTTTCCTGAAAGGATTTGTTGCAATAGTCGGAGATCGTTATTGTTCCGAATCTCCACATCGTTCAAATAGAGTTCCTGCCACGTTCCTAATGCACTCCCACCATACCACAGTTCCCATATGTCACCGATTAATTCCAGGCCTACCGTGTCCTGCCAACTTCGCCAAGCCTGATATGCTTGGCGTTCCTTTGCGAAGCGATGCTTTGAAGAGCCGGTAAGTTTGTAAGAAACAGAGTCAGCAAGTGTACCCGCATCTTGGCTAGCGTTTGCAAGTGGCGTACTCCGGTGGCATTCCGGGAAACTGACCGCGATGAGAGCGGACAGACAAATAAAGAAAAGATACTGTCTATTCATTATCGTAAAAATTATTGCGAAGTGTCTCTTCTATTGAATCAAGATGATGAGATATATAGTCCATACTCAGTTTCATCTCTTCTATATCATCCAGTATCTCGTATTCAACTGCATTGTTGAACGAGTTGAAACAGGAAACGACGGAGCAGAAAAGGATGATAAGAAAACCAGTTCGGTACAGCCATTTTTTGTGATTTTCTTTCATGATATCAGTCTGTTAATAGGGGCGGGTATGAATCTGTTCATGGTTTTAGGTCTATTTCTAACGCAAATATCATCAGATAATTATGTTTCTCAAAGCGTTTAACAGACACTTGTACCAAGTGGCGCGCGGGCTGTATGAAGAATGGGGGAGAGATAGAATTCGTACACTATTTTTCCATTTCATACAGTCCCGCACAAACGGGGCTTTTGAACGAGGAAAAGAAATGTTAACTTTGTAGTGATCAACTCAGAAATGCGGCTCGAGAAGGTGGGAAAACATCTGGTCATATCCAGGGGGACGGAACTGCTGCGGGTACCCGCGGAGCGGCTGATTTATATTGCCGCCGACGGGAATTACTCGTATGTGGTGACGCAGGACGGCCGTAAAGCGATGGTGTCGTTCCAACTTGGACAGATTGAAGACATGATTGACGAGCAGTTGGGAGAAGCCGGTTCCCGGTTCTCCCGAATGGGCCGGGGGTTGATTATCAATATGGATTATGTTTACTCAATCGATATTTCAAAGCAGACGGTTGTCCTTTCGGACTGCCTTCACTTCCGCCACGAACTGAGCGCCTCCCGAGAAGTTCTCATCAAGCTCAAGGCGTATATCGATGCAATGACGCAAAACTATGACGGATAACAAAACCAACATACAGGACGACGAGTTCCGGGTACTCGGGCACCGACAGGAAAAGCCTGTCGAACCGGAACTCACTCCCACACCACGTAAGTGGGCGGGTTTAGTGTCGCTACTGCTGATATTAGTCATCGGACTGCTCATCTATTTCAACTGGCCCAAGGGTGAAGATCCGGAAATTGACCCGGGCGTGTTTGACCCGGCGCCCGTAAAACTGGATCCCGAAACCGAGAAGCTGCCACTGGGCAGTATTCCCGACTCGCTCGGCACAGTGGTCGTAGAACGCATCGACACCACGATCAACGACGTACAACTCTCCCTCTATATTCCTCACAACGCCACAACTCGGCTCACCGTCGGTGCGCCTGACGCTGAAACCCGAAAGGCAATCCTGGCCTTCCAGGCAGCTGACATCCGCGCCGACAATCGCCAGATCCTTGGTGCCTTCGTGCTGAAGGGCAAGCCACTCGCTTGGGGCCTCTCCAAGAAAGGTTATTGCGCCATCATCGACGGCCAGATGACTATAGGCGTTGCCGAAAACTCGCCCCTTTTCGAGGAGGCCACTGAAAAAGAAGGCTACTTTTTCCGGCAGTATGGGCTTGTTGATAATGGCAAACTCGTTGAAAACGAGCCCAAGAATAAAACAATGCGCAAGGCCCTATGTGACCGAGCCGGCCAGATATTCGTCGCCGTTAGTCAGACCGACGAATCTATGCACGACTTCGCCCAGGCGCTCGTCGACCTAGGAGTGGATAATGCCATTTACTTGGTTGGAAGCCACTCCGCTTTTGGATGGTGGAGAAACGAGGCTGGAGAAACGGAGTTTTTTAGCCAGGATAAACATCGGGCTTCGTTTAGGAATGAGAGTTATATTGTTTGGGAATAAGAGGCTCTTGAAGATCTGGCGGAAGCGGCTCTCACACGAGCGGCCGCACCTCGCCATCTGGGTGAAGTTCATGCGTCCTGAGGATGTGAGAAAAAGTTCCATGGTCTCGATGATGAATGTTCGGAAAGATTTGCTTAAATTTGTCATGCTCGAGAGGGCTGCTGCAACCATCTCTCTCAGCTGGATAAGGGGCTTGATTTTCATGTTCTGTAACCTAAAGCGTGGCAACTCTAGGTTACTGAAATCAAGCACTTATCCAAATTTTCAAGCATTATTTTCGCGATTTTTTAACACTTTTTTCGGCTTTTGTTCAAGGTCGTTCGACGGGTGTCTCTGGCACCCCGGAACGGGCTATTGTTGTTGTAATGAATTGAAAATTATATAGTTTTTAAATTTTTAACGAAGTATTGACTTGAAATTGGACATATTTTTTAACTTTGTAATTTATACGAAATAATCAAATGGCAAAAGCAAAAATCATCACAATTCTTTACGGAGCAATAGCGGTTATATTGCTCCTGTGCCTGCTTGACATGCCATATGGATTCTACACTTTTGTGAGATTTGCAGCTGCCGCTGCTTTCTGCTATTTCGCATATGTTGCAAGCCAATCTGAGAACAAAGAGCGGATGATTCTGTTCATTGCTCTGGCCGTTTTATTCCAGCCTCTCCTGAAGATCCCACTTGGACGAACTATTTGGAATATCGTGGACGTTGTCGTCACAGCATATCTGATTTATCTTCTGTTACACTCACTCGATAAGAATCATAATTGAAATGTTCTCCATTATGCGCCATATTTCACATTCAAGGATCCATCCGAACAAGTTCATGAAAAGGGGAGTCGCAATGGTTATTGCGGTCATCTCTATCTGTGGTTGTAAGCACAGTATCAATGAGATTGACAACGAATCCTTTACTGACGAAGGAGTTCTAAGGCCGGAAGTTATCGACAGGTTCTATACTGCAGAACCAGCAAACACGATTCAACTGTACGTCGAGACATCGGGCAGCATGAATGGTCTGTTTCGCGCAAAACAATCAAATGCGTTCAAAACCGACATGTCTGCGTTTCTGCTTAAGAATGCATCGAATATTGCAGGCGTGAAAGCGTTCACTGATGGCAGTACCAAAACGAGGTCATACTCTGCAACAAGTTTCCGCCAGAACATGAACGACGGTAGCTTCGTATCCTCCATGAATACTGAAGTGCCGCAGATGCTTCAAGTTATCCTTAACGACTTGAAAGATGGTCAATGCGATGTGGCGGTATTCGTTTCCGATATGAAGTATTCCCCTAAGGGCGGCAGCGCGACCGCTCTTGGACAATATGCTATTGATATCGAAGCGATGTTCAGAGATTATAAGGATTATTCTGTTTGTGTAATTGGTTTCGAATCTGAGTTCGTTGCTGCTAACGGTAAAATAGCTTGTGAGTTTTTCCCCTACTATATGATTGTCATCGGAGAAGGTCCTAAGGTCTCCTATGTCAGAAATATGATTTTGAGCGAACTGGAACGAAACGGCCATGTCCAGGGGTACATCGACTTTAATCAATCCTATGGATGTCCTTATTATTCGGTTCTTCCTATCCACGGAGCTTTTGGGGGGCTCAGGCCCAATCCTAATGAGTTGATGGCATCCTCTAACGAGGGAATGTATCATTCCCTAGTGGGTTATTCAATGCTTCCCAATAGTGAATTCATTGTTGCTATTCGTGAGCAGCATCTTCCTTGGGATGTATACAAGAACATCGATGCTTCATCTTTTGAAGTTAAATCCACCGTTACCGGCATGTCTATTCCATTTGAAGTCTTGGAAGAAGAACCGAGCATGAAGAGCAGCGAAGACGCTATGGTAAAGAAGTGTATCCAGCCTTCTCACTATATCAAAGTGCAGCCGAAAGATCTCCTGTTCGGCACAGACGTGATCAGTATCCAGCTCAATGAGCAGAAAGCAAATGATTCGTGGATTCAGAAGTACTATGGAGCGCAACGTGAAGGGGAACTGGACAAAACATTCTCAATGGATAGTTTCATTGAAGGATTGAATAACGCATATCTAAAAGAGCGCAAGTTGCAAGAGGAACCTATGCTCGTTTTGATCTCAACTGCAACTGAATAATTTTTATTGCTATGTATAAGTGGTTTTTAGATCTATTTGGGTGGAAAACCTGGACCAGCCAGTTTTCTGACGAAATGAGGCAGACCGCAATCACTTACCAGAACACGTTCAACTCTGTCGGTTCTTGGACTGCTGTTGCCATCCTGCTTGGTATAACCATCCTTATGGTTGTTCTTTACTATTATGTTTGGAATAAACTCCCTGGATTCCATTTCCGGATAAGGCACTGGATCGGCTTCATGCTGATCTCAGCAGTTCTCGTAGGCGTACTAACCTTTTTCCTGGTGCGTGTTACGACGAACCCAATAGGAGTATTTGCTAAAAAGGCCCCATTCTTCCCATTAGCGCTAATTAACCTACTTTATTCTTTTGTGTTGTATATTATATGCTCTCTTGGAATCAATGCATTCTTTAAGAAGAGCACCAACGCATCTTGTACTCCATTTAAACTATAAGAGGTATGGCGACGACAAGAACCAACAATGTAACGACCGAGAACCTGGTGAGGCAGTCTACGCTTCACGTGTTTTGTATAGGCGGAAGCGGACTTCGCATCTTGCGCTCCTTAATCATGCTTCTTGCATCCGGATATGATATCAAAGGGTACAAGATCAAGCCTTATCTCGTCGATCCTCATCTGCAATCCAAGGAACTTTCCGAAGTATCAGATTTGATTGCCAAGTACCATAAGCTTTACTATGGCACGAATAACGGCTTCTTCAAGACTCCGATTGAAGCGGACATAAATAATTTGAACGTGATGACGAGTACCAATGTCAATGACAAGTCATTCGGTACTTTCATCGGATCACAAGCATGCCAGACAGGCAGTCCCGAGAGCATGCTAATCGAGATGCTCTACAGCAAGAAGAACATCGAGACCTCAATGTCTGTTGGATTCAAAGGTAGCCCTAATGTAGGAAGCGTTGTGTTCCAGGACTTCGTCAATTCCAAGTGGTTCTCTTCTTTCCAGCCTACCCAGAATGATAGGGTCATTCTCGTTGGCTCTCTGTTCGGTGGAACAGGTGCATCCGGCATACCGGCCATCGCTGACGCAATTAAGAAGAAGTCGGCGGCCACCAAGGTCGGTGTTATTGCCCTGATCCCTTATTTTGCCCTTGGAGAGCCCGCAGAGAATTCTCAGCATCGTGAGATCAACTCGGAAATCTTCGACATTAAATCTTTCGCTGCGCTCAAGTATTACGCCGACAACGCAAACTCTTTTGACAGATTCTATGTTTTCGGCGACACGGAAAAGAAAGTCTACAACTACGATGAGGAAAGCCAGGGGAATGATGCTCATATCATCGAGCTCGCGGCCAGTCAGGCTTTCAAGGACTTTGCCGAGGAGCAAGATACTGATTTGACGCCTTCTACCAGGTGGAATCAGATCGTGATAGATACGAATAAACCTACGCTGAATTACGATGATTGTGGTGAGGGGCTAAAGACGGCCATCAGTTGCTTGTCTGATTTCTATTCTTTCAGCAAGGTGTTTTTCTTGATGCAGCGTGAAACCTTCTATCCCTTCTACCGTGGATACAAGGGTGTCCTTGATACTGAGGACTTCAAGACTCTGAATGACTTTATCTATGAAGAGGATCCTCAGAAGTATTCTTTCATTAGGTTCATGGGCGAGTTGCATGACAACAAAAGGGCATTCAATGCGATTGATACGAGAGACATCATTTCTCCTGAGAATGATGTCCAACTTGACCACTACCGCTTCGTTCCATCAGCACGATTCCATCTTTTGAATCGTGACAGAAACGGTGCTGACGGAACTCGAGTCATTTCATCACAGTTCGTGAAGATCAATGATAGCTACCGCAGAAGCCTTAAGAAGCAGGAGGAGATTACACCTGTCTCCGCTTTCCTTAACGCTGCACAGGAAGGAATTCGTGAGGTGAACGTGAAACAATACACTGCTAATCTGAAATAGTTATGAGCCACATATTAGTTTCCAATATCATTAAGCAGGCGAATGATGCTCAACCGGGATGGTATCGTTCCGATAAGTTGCAACTGGATGAAGATGCCATTCAGGCTGTCGAGAGCAGCCTTGCCCTGAATGCGATGCCGACCCCCTTCGCCCGAGAAGAGGTTGTAGCGCAGGCTTTTGAGATAGTTAATAAAAAAGGATTTGAGCAGGCTGGTCTCACCTATAAAAAGCTCGTATCTGACGTTCTCGATGTTTTCGAGATTCTTTTCCATTATAAGCTTTATCAGGATCGCATCTCTATTGTCAAATGCGATATCGAAGGATTGCAGTACAAAGAGACCAATAGCGTTCAGGTTCAGGCGAATCCGAATGCCATTAACGCCGGTCCGAGGATGAAGTCGTATTTCAAGGAGTCGTTACTTAACGCGATTAATTTGAACGGCCACCCGAAGGAGATCTATTTTTTGGTGTTGGACAATTCTCTGCCTTTGGCCGCGACTAGTGATAAAACAGTCTTCTTTACAACCAGTCGTTTGGACAGGAATAATGGTCATCGAGATTACGATAAGAAAGATCTGCCATTTGTCTTCAAACGTAGGGACCTTCCAAACAAAGAGTATTTTGACATTCCGGTGGGACTGCCGCAAAGAGATGAGGATTTCCGGGATTTCATGTGCTATTTCCTGGCGCAGAATCGCGATTCCCTTTTTACTACTCCAATTGGCCACTACCTCGATTCGGTCTTCCAGAATATTAAACCACAGGATCTTTCCCATGATATGAGACCTCTTCTGGACAAAGACGGGCAACCTGTGGAACTTACCTGGGGTAACGTGACTTTGCCTTTGGAGTATTGTATCAAGGTGAAATCATTTGAGCTCATAAAGAATGATGTCATCAATCTTCGTTATTCCATCAATAGCGAGGCGTTCATGACCATTGGTGACCGATATAAGAATCAACTTGCTCCTATCGACATGGAAGCCCTCGGCCGACTCCCGGAACCAAACCTCTCGAGCGGCGATTTGAAGCGGAAAGCCGTGAAGATTGAGTTCAGAGATGGAACGAGCAAGCAGGTAAACGACATTCCCAAAGAGGATGTTCTGAATTTCGATTTCGCCGTCTATCCTTTCTTCCGTTATCCCAAGGAGTATATAACGAACAAGTTAGAGACTTATAACGTTATTCTCACATACAAGTTTGCCGGCGGTAGTATTCCCGAGAATGCAATTGAACTTAAATTCTACCGTATCGTCAACAACAAACTTGAGCTTATACCGGAGAACGATGCTCTTGACAAGCAAGCGTTGAGGGAGTTCTTTGTTGACAGAAGGATACGAACCGATGAAAAGTCTGCAGGTAACAATAATCATCGTACAGTACACTATACTATCTACGGGACGAACTTTGACTACATTGAAGTCATCTCAAATGCTCCCAAAAGTGCTTCTGGGCTAGTAAAACCTCTCTTCCAGAGCATTAACGACGCATCAAATGATGACATCACGTTTGCTGTTGACTTTGGAACGACCTCCACTCACATCGCCTGTAAGGGTGGCGCTCCGTTCCAAACCAAGCCCGGCTCTATGGTCTTCCTTCATGGGAATCCCGATTCTAAAAACGTTCACCCCGTCTATAAATACGAGAACTATAAGCCTTCACACGACGAAGACGGTATTAAAGAGAAACTGAAGGATCTTGTGGATTATATCCAGAACGAATTTATCCCGACTTGTTTCGACGGGGCTGTATATAAGTTCCCGATGAGGACAGCCGTTTCTTGCAAATCTGACTGCAAAACAGAGCCGAAACTCATTCTCTTTGGTCAAGCCAATATTGCATCGACCTATGAGAAGGAGAAGCCTCGCGGAGGAAACATTTTCATTCCAAATATTAAGTGGGCAGAATCTGAACTTAACCTCACTTCGGCATATATCCGACAGATTGTTAAAATGTGCGTCAATAAGGCCATTGCTGAAGGATATAAGAAGTCATCAATCAATTTCGTCAAGTTCTATCCACTGAGCATTGGCGAGACAAGCAAACAGGATATCGAAGATGCCTGGAAAGAGGCATGCAGTCAATACGACATCAATACGGAAACAGCTGTTTCGACTTATTCTGAATCCTTGGCTCCATATTACGCTGACGCTCCGGAGAAAGCGAGATGCGCCGTCTCGATCGATATTGGTGGCGGCAGCGTCGACTTCGCTGTATTCTCCGATGGTAGTCCGGACTTTGCTTCATCCATACGCTTCGGTTGTGATGTCCTATGGAGCAGTTTCGAGAAAACCAATGTAACTCAGGAGAATAACCCTATTTTCCTTGATTTCGTTGACAAGATGCTCAATAACGCGAGGCGTGCCGAATTAACGGGGGATAACGAAACTATTCATGTCCTTCTTGAAATGCTCGGATACACGAGTGATTCAAAGGAACCGTATTTGACAGCAAAGAGAGTTGAGAGCAAGTACTCTTCTGAAGATGTTATTAATTTCTGGCTTGGTAACGATGCATTCAATTTTGCCCGCGAGAGCAAATTGAGGAAAGATTTCAAGCCCGCTTTCATCACCCACCTATATGCCATCTTATATCATATCGCCCAAGTGATGAAGTCGGAAGAAAAGATTCTTCCTAATGCCCTTATTTTCAGCGGAAATGGAAGTAAATATCTCGACTATATCGGTTTGGATGTCGTAAAGCAGATTGCAGGCGCGGCATTCTCATTGGTATATGCAAATGTTGCAAGAGAAGCTGAGGATGTCGCCGCCGCCAATTCTGGTATAACGATTTCTCATGACCAGGCAGAAGAAGGGTTCAATCATGATCAGTTCGTCAGTGATTTGATCATCAAGGTTCCGAATGAATATCTTTCTGGCAAAGAGAAGACTGCTGTCGGTGGATTGAAGATCAGGCGCGACGGCATGAATCTTATCGAGCCGCCGAAGAAGGTGTATTACGGAGAATTGCTGAGTGAGCATTCCACCTATATCACAAAAGCTAAGAAAGACCTGGTGACTATCGATACGGCGTCCAATCTCCCTCGTCTGGATGAAGAGTTTGTTACGTCTATCTGCAACAACATTAAAAACATGCAGACGGGCCTGCGCAATCTTTTTGACAATCTTCAGCTATCCACATACTATGTGAGCATTGACTTTGAAGAGTGCCGCACGACGTTGAAACAGACTTTGGAGACGAACAACGACAAAACGATCTTGGGAGCTGCGACAGAAAAGGATATCCAGAGTACGCTTTTCTTCGTTCCTATTAGAAAGATCCTCTTCGGTATCGAGGAGAAGGTACGGAACCTAACCAATAATCCATAGTATTGGATAATAGCTCATTCTCAAAAACTGGTTTTTCTATATGAAAAAGTTTATTCTGGTTTACTCTTTCATATCCTTAATACTTCTCGCGTTCCCCGCATCCGCGCAGGAGTCATTCGACATACATTATAAAGAAGCTGTCGAGCACTATAACTCCAAGCAATACGCTCAGGCTATCAAGCAGCTTGATTTGGCAAAGAATAGTCTCCCTGTTACAAAGGAACAGATAAAGACTGCAAACCGATTACTAAGCAAATGCCGTATCGCTGTTTTTTTCAATCAACAAAAATGGTCTATACTGGTTTTTGTTGTCTTCCTGTTCATACAATGGTTTTTGTATCTCAGGACTCGTCAGTCCATACAAAGATGTAGGACACTCTTCCCTAAAAGGGGAGCCTGCACTACTCAAGAATCAGAAACCGGTACAATCAGTATTGGTGTCCTCTCCAATGAAGAGAGGTCGCCGGAGTTCCAGGAAATCATTAGAGAGACTAACGACTATCTAGAGAAGAACCAGAACAACATTAGCCTTGAAGCGTTAAAGGATATTGCCACCAGGATCTCTGATAACGCTTTTGCACTTTCCACCTCCAAGATATCGTTCCCGATGTATTATGGTTTGATGGGAACATATGCAGGTGTTGCGCTCGGCTTGTTAGAGTTCTATTCTTCCACAGGTGGTGGGACGGGGATGTTCGATATCTCGACTTTGTATCCGTTCCTGGGTGGTGTCGTCGTAGCTATGTTGACGAGTCTTTTCGGTCTGGCTTTTACAACGAATAACAACCGAAACGCTTCATCTGCTGAGGATGTCCTCGAAGATGGACGAGATGCATATTTCTCTTTCCTCCAGAAAGAAGTCGTTCCTAAGACTCCTTCCACGATTGCACAGACACTGAAGTCTTCTGTGTCGGAGTTACAGGAGACTGTAAAGACATTGAGCACGTCCCTCGCCACGGCATTTGAAGGCATCACGGTTGCATTCGGAAACAGCCTGAGAGAAGATCTTGGAAGCATCCAGCAGACAGTTGCCGAACTGAAGACATCAACGCAGGCGCTCGAAGGTTCTATGCGAGACCAGCATCAAATGATTACTAACATGCTGCGTCCCGAATTCGCAAGAGCCCTTGACAAGATTACCTCAACCGTCAAGACTTGCTCGAATGTCGAAACAACTATCGACAATGCAAATGAAAAGCTTCAGCATACGCTCGAGCTTCAAAATCATGCTGCAGAGATCCAGGCATCCCTTGCTACTACCCAGCAGAGTTTTGCCGACTCTCAGGCCGCTGTGAACACTGCGATTCAAACTCTTAAGGAAGACATCGAGTCCTATCAGCAAAACCTTAAAGCGCGACTCGAGGAAGAGAAGACAAGTGCTCATAATGAATTCCTCAGCAATCTTCAGAACACCCGTCAAATGTTTGCAGACATTTCGTCTGTTCTTGATAGGTTTAAGACTTTTGAAGAGAATGCCAATAAGTTTGCTGAAGCTGAAGTCGGCGCCAATTCCGGTTTGCTTGAAAAAGTTGATGGTCAAATCCGCCGAATTGAAAGTGTCCGTACTAAGATTGACGAGTATATTGATAATAGTAGCGGAATCGTCGAGGCAAATCTCACGGAGAATCAGAGGGCAATTAAGGATGCATGTGATAAGTTCAAACGAGGTTGGGGTGATATGTTCTACCAGATGAGCCCTGAAAACCTCGTCAAGCCTGCTGACTTCTTGAGCCTCCTGGAGAGAATGGAATCTGTTATAAGGTCTATTACAACCCTCATTCCTCCCCAGTCTAACCATACTGAGGTCATATCTGAGCTTGCTGCATTGAAGCAGGGGATTTCTGAAGCGAACACTACTCTCTCTTCCAAAACCGAGCATGACGCTATTATGGGCGAGTTAAGGGGCATTAGAAGCGGTGTTGGACAGGTCTCGACAGCGGTAAAGGCCGGAGCAGATTCAGTAAAAGAGGGTATGCGTAGTCGCTCCACGACTCACCATGAGACTCGTGAACATGAAGAGCCCCCAAGAAAGAAACGGAATCTTGTACAGAGGCTCTTTCAACGCAATAAATAAGAATGGCTAAGAACGGGAACAAACAAGACTTCTGGCCCAGTTATGTGGACCTCATGACCAACCTCTTTGCTGTGATGTTGGTCTTGTTCGTCGTTGCATTCTTCTTCTTTAAAGAACAGGATAAAGAGGCGAAGAGAGCCAACAGAGAGTTGACCGCAGCGAGAGACAGTGCTCTCTTCAAGGCAGAAGAACTAGAAAAGATTCTACAGCTTGATACGCTCTTCCGAGAGCTGAGCACCTCTGATGTTCTCAGATACAATGAGGACAATCATACTTTTGTGGCAAAAGCATTTGAGGGGAAAGAGATTTTTGGACAAGAGGATACGATTATCATCAAAGAGTATCTTCCTGATGTGGATACCGTAGGTCGGCAACTTGATGCACTTCTGGCTCGGCTAAATAGTAATAAGAACTTTAGCTATCTATTAGTGATTGAGGGATATTCGGCTAACGACCCCCACAATCCAATGGATCAAGATCGGGAGTATAATTATAACTTAAGTTTTAAGAGGGCTCATGCTTTATACGATCGATGGCTTAAACATGACCATCTTGATCTTAGGAAATACAACACTGAAATACTAATCTGTGGAAGCGGTCTGAACGGAAAGCATCGGGATTCCCAAATTGAGGCAAATAACAAGAGATTCGTTATTCAGATCATACCCAAAATATCCCGTCCCGACCCAGAAGTCAAACGAAAGAAATAAGGGGTGCTTTTCTGGATACGGGTTGACTTCGGATGAATCTATCCATGATAGAAGACAAAGTTGTCAATTTGAAACCGAACGCAGGGGGCAGTTTGAGGCGGGAAGGCTACTAGTTACTCAATGTAAACCATTGCTAGACATGCGTAATTCACAATAATACACAAAAAGTATTATCTCTGAGAGTTATGAATAAGCGTTTTATACTAGTCTTTCTGTTGCTTGTATCTCATTCCGTATTTGGGCAACAACTTGAGTTGCCAAAAACGGGAAGGAATGAAACGATAGTGTTTCATACTGGGCACATCCTATCGTTCAATCAGGAATGGATGCAGGCAGAATGGGTAGCTTACGAACTATCAAGTTCGGAGTTATCAGGCCCAGCAGACAGAAAGTATTCCACTTTTCTTCAAGACCCATCTATCCCGGCAGAATGGCAACCAACACCAAAGGATTATTCCAGCTCCGGCTTTAGTCGCGGTCATTTGATCCCTGCAGGCGACCTGAAGTTCAGCCAGAAAGCAATGGATGATAGTTTCTTCATGTCCAATATATGTCCGATGTTCACTGAATTTAATACCGGAATTTGGGAAAGATTGGAGAGAAAAGTCAGGGACTGGGCCAAACAATATGGTAGAGTTTATGTTTTCTGCGGTCCAATTATCGGTAAAAACATTAATGGGAAGGTAGGAAAAAGCAATCTTCTTGTTCCAGACGCTTACTATAAAGCAGTTCTTATCCCATATAGTGGGGGATATCTGACCATCTCGTTCTATATGCCCAACAATAAGGATCCCCAAAGGGAACTCCGCTATTACGCTATTTCAACCTTGGAATTGGAAAGTATTATTGGCCGAAGACTCTTTGACGGTCTTGATAGAAAGACGGCTAAAACTATCAAAGGATTGCTGCCGTTGAAGGAACTGGGATTATAACGATCTCTCTTCCGTATTTTTTCAAACTATTGTTTTACCGCTAATGCATCATCAATATGCCGTGTAATGCAGAACAACAGAAAATAATAGATGATTTCCTAACTAATCCAGCTCCAATTACATTGATTCAGGGAAAAGCTGGTTCTGGTAAATCCTATTTGATCCGTGAACTAGTCTCCCAATCAGGAGGCAGCGTCATTCTGGTTCCAACTAATATGGCAAAGTCGGTGTATAGCAATGCACAGACAATGCACTCTTTCTTCTACGGAGAGTTCGATGATCTTGAAGAAGGATATCAGAATCCCAAAACGTATTCATCTGCCCGGAATAGTTATCACGGCTATTTTGTCAATAAGTTGCGTCCAATCCGGACAATGATTATTGACGAGATCTCAATGGTACGCGCTGATACTTTTGAGATGATGAATGTGATCTGCCAAGAGACCTTGCGGAACCCGGCCCCTTTTGGCGGGATCAAGGTGATTCTTGTCGGAGATATGTTCCAACTCCCACCCATTGTCGAAGATGAGGAGACTGGACGATACCTAAAAGACGAGTATGGCGGTTTTTACTTCTTTAATAGCCATGTGATTCAAAGACACTTGAACGACATTCGGTTTTATGAACTCAAGTATTCGGTAAGGCATGGTAATGATCCGGAATACGAACGTATCCTTGACAACCTTCGCCGCGGATGTCCTGTTGATATCGCCGTACCCATGTTAGATAGGCTGAACAGTAGGGTAGTACCGTTATCTTCTATACCGCCAAATGTCATCTCGATTGCAAGTTCAAATGCGGAAGTGCTCAGGATCAACCATCAGGAACTAGCCAAACTCCCTGGGCAGGAGTATCGTGAATTGGCTGTGTTCACCATTAAAAGGAAAGATGATAATCGATATACACAGTATACTGTTGGTCAGCAACAACCGGATGAAAAAGAGTTCAACACGATCGAGGTCCCTTCAATATTTGAATCCGACTTCATGTTCAAGGTTGGAGCCAGGGTCATGTTTACCGAGTCAAGAAAGAAGCTTGGATACGTTAATGGAGATTTCGGCACTATTGTCAGGAAAGAGGGAAGTACGATCCATGTTCGTATCGATAAGACCGGTGACATAGTGATGATTAATCGCGTTGACCACTACCGGTATCAGATGAAGTACGATGATACAAAGCGAGACCTGGTCAAAGTTACACCCTATGTTCAAAAGACCAATCAGTATCCTCTAAAACTGGCCTATGCATTCACCATTCACAAGTCACAAGGACAGACTTATGAGCAGGTGGTTTTGGACCTCCATAGCCATATCTTCGCTTCGGGACAACTCTATGTCGCATTAAGCCGGGTAAAGACCTTGAACGGTCTCTATTTGACAAAGCCCGTCTCAATTAGTGATATCATCGTTGACAAGGAGGTTATATCGTTTATGAGCCGATATGATGGAAGTAATGTGGCCGCCTATGATTCATGTCCGGTTATGCACAATACTGAGATATCCTCTCTTCGGACGTTTGTCGTTGACAACGAATCACTCGCCTCGGTGAAGACTTATATTGAGAAGTCGTTGTCTTTAGCCGAATCCTTGTATGCAATAAGACTGTATCCTTACGCCGCACTTGAATTGGTTAAAACGATGGTAATCCTTGAAGATTATTATTTCACTGACAAGTATACACCTCTGTTATCAGCCATAAGAGTCATTGAAAACCGATTCCCCAATGTAAACGCAACAGACTGCGAGGCAATGGCAAGGAAACTTGCCGAATTATACAAGATCCTATACAGAACCGAACATAGAACTGTCGTCAACGACAAACGATAGGACTACTCCCTATAACAATGTTTACAAGGCTTTTTCCCCTCACGGATAGCCTCCTCCTCGGAGATCTTTTTGATTCTATGTCGGGCATTCTTTAGCGTAGCACAATCTCTAGAGTTGTGATAACTCTTCGAGGTCTCCGAGTTGACCACATATACCTCTCCAAGCTTTAAGGCAGCCAAAGTATCTACTCAGCCGCAAGCCCACTGGCAGCGACGGCACCAATATGTACTCATGGGTACGTTCCACGCGGAATCGCGTAGAGCGTTCTCTGAGAATAGTGGCGGTGTCGCAAGTTGACGGAGACCAGCGGTCCAATGATTTCTGCGTCAGTGCTAAAAAACATTACCGTCAATGAAGTCGATAGGTGTGCTTTTTCGAGAAATCATCGAATAAATGCGTAATGCGTTGAATTACAGCGCAGAACAAATTGCTCTTTTGCAAGCCCTGTTTTAGGGGTTTTGTGTTTCTTTGCGGTTAAGAATCACGATTGATTACGTGATTTGGTAATTTGGTATTTATTCGTTATATTTGTGCTTGAAGGATGCTTATTGAAACGGTAGATGGCGGCTCCTTTTTAAGAGTCAAGTTGGAGAGGACGGAACGATTATTACAAATGTCAAACTCATTAAACTGTCAGACCACGATGATGACCTATGATTTGAGCAACGCGGCACCGCACATGGCGATTCCGGTTGGAGAGTATATCCAGGATGAGCTCAAGGACCGGAAGATGTCACAAAAGGAACTTGCGGCTGCCATGGGGGTGCCGGCTTCCCGAATTAATGAGGTGATCAAGGGGAAGCGGCCGCTTAGTGCCGGTATGGCGCTCCAAATGGAAAAAGCAATAGGGATCCCTGCTCATATTCTCCTGTCTTTACAGTCTCAATATGAGTTGGACAAGGCAAGGCTCAAGGAACAGGAAGATCGGAACAAGACCGCTAATGGTGACTATGACGCCAAGCGGAAAAACCTTCTGATTGCCATTCAGCAATTTATCGAGGTTTGTAAGGCTTCCGGCCGCGATGTGCCGGATGAACTGATGAATCTTCAATTATAAATGTGAAGTATCGTTTGATCATGAGCAAATCCTATCATTCGAAGAAAGAATACAAGCGGCGGGTGAAGGAGGTGAAGGCGTTCCGGGAGCGGGTTGCGGCGGTGCATGGGAGTATGCTTGCGACGTTGAATGTGGGGGTCGACAAGGATGTGTTGGCCAGGCATCCCAATGGGACGCGGGCCAAAGGGTTGAAGCGCCTGTACCGGGGGTGGTGGAAGGTTTCAGACTATCGCGACCGTTTTGGGGAGGCGGAGGAGCAGAGTTACCGGCTTCGCCGGATGCGCAGGGCGGTGAAGCATTCTGCGAGGAAACGGATTCACGGCAGCGTGTGACGGTTCACGGCAGCGTGTGACGGTTCACGGCAGTGTATGCCGGCCTGAGGAATCGAGGTAGCGGATCAGCAGTTCGGGACGGTCGGTCTGGATGATGGAGGTGCCGAGGTCCAGGATGGGGCCGTAGACTGTACCGGGGTCGTCGGCCGCGTCGGCGGCATCGTCTTCATAGCCGCCGCAGAGGGAGGCCCAGATGGTATTGACCCATAGTTTGGAGCCGTCGTCCAGGATACGTCGGGCCGCTGTACGGACATCGTCATTCAGTTCTCCGAAGCAGAGTTCGTAGGCGAGGAGGGGTTTTTCTTCATCGATATAGCCGTTGAAAACGGTCATCTGTGCAGCGGGCGCTGCTGTCACCACCGGCATGTACATCATGTTGCGCGGGTGCTCTTCCATCTTTGCTTTCACGTCGGACAGGGGCTTGCCGCTCTTGATCAGGATCTGGTCGGTGACGCCCAGTTCTTCCGTGACCTGAAGGACCAGGTCGTAGTAGTCATAACCCTGGTCTACGTTGACCACGATCCGGTCCTTGCAGACTTCCAGGGCTTCCCGAAGCGTAGGCATCTTGATGCCGGGGCGGCCGATGCCATGGCCTGCCTTGAGGTCGAAGTTCAGGATTTCCTCGTAGGTGTAATCGCTGATGGGACCGCTTCCGGTCGTACAGCGGTTCAGCGTGCGGTCGTGGCTCAGGACCAGTACGCTGTCTTTGGTGAGTTTAAGGTCGATCTCCACCACGTCCACGCCCATCCGGATGCAGGATTCGATAGCCGGAAGGGAGTTCTCAGGGTAGTTCCGCCAGTCGCCCCGGTGCGCCACCACCACGACATAATTGGAAGAGGGATCGTGCAGTTCCTTTACGATCCTGTCGGCCCTGCAGAGCGGTTCTGTTCTGGGGGTGCAGGCCGTTACGGCCAAGATGAGGACAAGGGAAAAACGAAACAGTTTGTGCAGCATCATTCGCGAAAGATTAATCCATATACAAACTTACGCAAAAAACAGATTCCCCCGTTGCCGGATAATTTCTTATTTTTGTATCGTGTCAACGGAATTAGCCATGAATAGACTGTTTCAACTGATTATTGTCTGCGCACTTCTGCTCGTGTCCTGCAAAGGGGAAAAACCCGCTGCAGGCGATGAAGGCGCTGAGCCCGTTTCCCCCGAAGTAGTGGCGGAGACGAAAACGGAGACGGAACCCGTGACGACGACTCCCTCCGCCGTGGAGAACACTTTCACCTTTGACGAACTCTTCCGGATCTTCTCCTGCTTCGGCGGGAATATCATGACCGACAAGTTCGCTTCCCAGGCCGTCAAGGACAGCATCAAGGAGGAGCTCCGGAATTCCTTCGATGGGGCCATGGAATTTGTCGGCTCCTGCAACAGTCTGTCCTATAGTTTGTTTGACGGAGACTGCTACGATGGTTTCCAAATGGCCTGCTATCGGTACAAGGCGGACGGCCACATCCTGACCTGCTTGTTGGAGAACGGGGGCTGCGATGTCTCGTCGGTCAAGTATATCCGTTATTATGAATACGATCCGGCCCAGGGCGGGGCGCACGAAGTGGACACTCCGTTTTCTCCTGTCCCGAAGCGGGATGATTTCGAAGACATGGTCCGGCTTGCCGGCGCCGACCTGACTGCACTGCGCGATGCGATGAAGGCGGGCAGCTATGACTATGAATTCCGTCCGGAAGGCGTGCGGGTCCGGCTCAACGACCCGATGGATTTCGACGAGCAGGCTTTCCACGGTGACCTGGTCGTCGACTATCTATGGGATGGCAGTACCATGGCCCGCAATGCGGACTACCGCTATGCCTGCATCCACGCGGAGGGTTTCGGCAATATCCTGCTCGGCCGGCCTGCGCCTGACTTTTCCTTCAGCTATGATCCCAAGGGCTACAAGGCCGTCTATTCCAGCGGTGGTGACCTGTGGCTGATCAGCCGCGACGGCGTCGACGGCCTGGAGGTCCAGATGGACGGAGGGAAAGTCTATTCCGTCGAAGTCCGTTTCCCGGACTACTGTGTCGCCCGCTCTACCTATGAGGCCGGGCCCGGCAAGGTCCAGCCTTATGTGGGCGCCCGCATCAATGACTGTCTGACTTTCGGTGCGGATGATCCTCGGGTAGGGATGCTGATGGACGGGACTGTCCAGATTGAAGTGGAGCGGTGGAATACCTGGATCGCCTTCCGTACATCCCGCGAGTCCCTGGTATCACCGGTCGAGCCGTCCACCAATGGCCGCATCGAGCTTGATCATCCGAAGTTCAAGCCCGATGCCCGGATTGAATCCATCCTCATCTGGCGGGAGTAGCCCGCTACTAATCAGGCTGCTCTTGCCTCAATGGGCGTGGGGCGGCATATACCGCAAGGAGATTTTGTATTTCGGCTCGCCGCGGCGGGTAGTGTAGAAGTAGATTTCGTCGACTTCGATGCGCTCCTGCTCGTGAAGCGTGTACAGTTCCGGGAAATGCTCCTGGAGGATGGCCATCATCTCTTCGTGGTCGGTGATGACAACGGCATTCCGCGGCTTCATGATGCCGCAGGATGCCGTCAGCAGCATCACCCCCAGCAGAAGGATGGCTCCCCGGCGTTTCATATCGCTTTCCCCTGCAGATAGACTTGCCGGATGAACGGCGTGTGGTGGAGGTAGGGAATCTTCGTCAGCGTCCAGCCGGGGCGGGTAAGGATCAGGTCGGCGCGCTTGCCGGCCGTGATCGATCCGCACTGGTCGCTGACGCCCATGGCGTAGGCACTGTTGAGCGTGACGGCGTTGAAGGCCTGGTTCGGCGTGAGCCGCATCCGGATGCAGCCCAGGGACCAGATCCAGCGCATATCGCCCGCAGGCGATGAGCCGGGATTGTAGTCTGAGGCCAGGGCGATTCCCAGGCCTGCGGCGATATAGTCTTTGGCAGGCCCATCGGGAATCCGGAGGAAGAAGGAAGAACCCGGCAGGAAGGTAGGCATGGTCACACTGTCCTGCAGGGCTTCGATTTCGGCCGGACCGGATTTCTCCAGATGATCGACCGACAGGGCGCCGTACTTGGCACCGACCTGGACTCCGCCGCTGAATGCCAGCTGGTTGGCGTGGATCTTGGGACGCAGGCCGGCCCTGAGGCCGGCTTCCAGCACAAGGGTGGCGTCTTCGACGGTGAAGAAGCCTTCTTCACAGAAGATATCGACGAAATCGGCGTAACGGGCCGCTTCCGGCATCATCCGGCATACGGCGGCCACATAATCTTCCTTGGTGTAGCCGCGGCCTACCGCGTGCGCGCCGAGGAAGGTGACCTTGATCATGGCGGGGGAGGTGGCTTTGATGCGGTCGATGACGCGGAGCATTTTCAGTTCATCGACCGGATTGAGGCCGTAGCCGCTCTTGATCTCGATGGCGCCGGTGCCTTGCGAGACCATTTCGCGGACGCGCTCCATCGCCTGGCGGTAGAGTTCGTCTTCCGAGGTCTTGTGCAGCAGGTCGGCGGAGTTGAGGATACCGCCGCCACGGGCGGCGATCTCTTCGTACGAAAGACCGTTGATCTTGTCGAGGAATTCCCCGTCGCGGCAGCCGGCATAGACGATGTGGGTGTGACTGTCGCAGAAGGCAGGCATCATCAGGCCGCCTTCGCAGTCGATGACTTCGTCGGCGCCGGGCGGGACGGGCGTGGCGGCATCGCCGAAAGCGGCGATGCGCCCGCCGTCCACCAGCAGCCAGGCGTCGGTGAGCGTACCGACTTCGTCCATGGCCACGCCTTCCTTGCGACGGACGCTTGCGGGCACGATGCCCGCAAGCGTACCGATGTGCTGGAACAAGCGTCTCATCTTACAGATATTGTTTTTCGCGGATAAACTTCGCGGCGCTGATGATCAGCGGGTGCATGTAGGTGTCCACCTCGAGGAACGGTACCACGGCGCGGAAGTCGGTGTGGATCTGCTCGATCAGCGGAGAAGAGTGGGCCGGGCGGCGGAAGTCCAGCGCCTGGGCGGCGTTGAACAGCTCGATGGCCAGTACGGTTTCCACATTGTCCACTACGCGCACCAGTTTGGTGGCGGAGTTGGATCCCATACTCACGTGGTCCTCCTGTCCGTTGGAGGAAGGGACCGAGTCGCAGGAAGCGGGCCAGCAGAGGCCTTTGTTCTGGCTTACGATCGAGGCGGCCGTGTACTGCGGGATCATGAAGCCGCTGTTGAGGCCCGGGTTGGGAGCCAGGTAACGCGGCAGGCCGCGGTAACCGTGGATGAGCAGATAGACGCGGCGCTCCGAGATGCTGGCCAGTTCCGACAGGGCGATGGCCATCGTGTCCATCGGGATGGCGATGGGCTCGCCGTGGAAGTTGCCGGCCGAAATCACCATGTCTTCGTCGGGGAAGACGTTCGGGTTGTCGGTCACGCCGTTGATCTCATTCTCGATGACGGACTGCACGTAGGTGAGATTGTCTTTGACGGCACCGTGCACCTGCGGGATGCAGCGGAAGCTGTAGGGATCCTGCACGTGTTCCTTCGGGCGGTTGATCAACTCGCTTCCTTCCAGAATCTTGAGAAAACGTTTCGCGGTGGCGAGCTGTCCTCTGTGGGGACGGATGCGGTGGCTGAGCGGCAGGAAGGGCTCGATACGGCCGTCGTAGGCTTCGAGCGACATTGCGCCGATCAGATCGGCCCATTTCGAGAGGCGTTTGGCCTGGATGAGCGACCAGATGGCGTGGGCGCTCATGAACTGAGTACCGTTGAGCAGGGCCAGGCCTTCCTTCGACTGCAGGCGGATGGGCTCCCAGCCCATCTCTTTCCACACTTCGGCAGCGGGGCGCACCTTCCCTTTGTAGCGGACTTCACCCATCCCGATAATCGGGAGGCTGAGGTGGGCGAGGGGAGCCAGGTCGCCGGAGGCGCCGAGCGAGCCTTGCTGGTACACCACGGGGAGGATGTCGTTGTTGTACATATCGATGATCCGCTGCACGGTGACCAGTTGGGCGCCGGAGTGGCCGTAGGAAAGCGACTGCGCCTTGAGCAGGAGCATCAGGCGCACGATGTCACTGCGTACTTCCTCGCCCGTGCCGCAGGCGTGCGACATCACGAGGTTGTGCTGGAGTTGCGAGAGGTCTTCGGCCGGGATGGTGACGTTGTAGAGCGAGCCGAAGCCGGTGGTGATGCCATAGACCGGGCGGTCGATGTCTTCCATCTTGGCGTCCAGATACTTCCGGCACTTCTGGATGGCTTCCACCGCCTCTTGTGACAGGACGAGTTGCTCGCCGTTGTCGAGGATCTGCTGGAGTCGCTCCAGCGACAGGTGTTCGTGAGAGATATAATGCATATCGTTATTTTTTCAGGATGGATTGGATCAGGTTTTCATCGGCGAGATGGGGGAGGGTGACGCGGAGGCCGGGGGTGCGGGCCATCTCCCGCTCAATGGCGAAGCGGGCGCCTTCGTTGCGCGCCCAGCTGCGGCGGGCGATGCCGTTGTTCACGTCCCAGAAGAGCATCTCCCGGATATGGCGGGCTGAATCTTCCGAACCGTCGATCACCATACCGAAGCCGCCGTTGATGACTTCGCCCCAGCCGACGCCGCCGCCGTTGTGGATCGAGACCCAGGTGGCGCCGCGGAAGCCGTCGCCGATGACGTTCTGGACGGCCATGTCGGCCGTGAACTGCGAGCCGTCGTAGATGTTCGAGGTCTCGCGGAACGGGGAGTCCGTGCCGGAGACGTCGTGATGGTCGCGGCCCAGTACGATCGGGGCCGTGATCTCGCCGCGCCGGATGGCGTCGTTGAAGGCCAGCGCGATCTTCGTGCGGCCTTCGCAGTCGGCGTAGAGGATGCGGGCCTGCGATCCCACCACCAGGTGGTTCCGGCCGGCTTCCTCGATCCAGTGGATGTTGTCGCGCATCTGTCCGGCGATCTCGTCGGGTGCGGTGGCGGCGATTTCGCCGAGCACCTTTACCGCGAGGGCGTCGGACTTGGCCAGGTCTTCCGGCTTCTCGCTCATACAGACCCAGCGGAACGGCCCGAAGCCGTAGTCGAAATACATCGGGCCCATAATGTCCTGCACATAGGAAGGATAGCGGAACGAACCGTCGGCCTTCAGGACGTCGGCGCCGGCCCGGGAGCTTTCCAGCAGGAAGGCGTTGCCGTAGTCGAAGAAGTACATTCCCTTGTCGGCGAGCCGGTTGATGGCAGCCACGTGGCGGCGGAGCGATGCCTGGACGGCTTCCTTGAAGCGGGCCGGTTCCTCGGCCATCATCTTCTTGGACTCCTCGAGGCTGTATCCCACGGGGTAGTAGCCGCCCGCCCACGGATTGTGGAGCGAGGTCTGGTCCGAACCCAGGTCGACGGAAACCCCTTCGTCAGCGAGGCGTTCCCACAGGTCGACGATGTTGCCGACGTAGGCGAGGGAGACGACCTCCTTGGTGGCCACCGCTTTGCGGATGCGGGGGATCAGTTCGTCCAGGTCGTGGTGGAGTTCATCCACCCACCCCTGTTCATAGCGTTTCTCGGCTGCCTTGGGGTTGATCTCCGCCGTGACGCTCACCACGCCGGCGATGTTGCCGGCCTTGGGCTGTGCGCCGGACATGCCGCCCAGGCCGGCCGTCACGAAGAGGACGCCGCCGCGGTCGTCACCGCTCAGGCCCCGCTTGCGAAGCTGCTTGCGGGCAGCGTTCATCACCGTGATGGTGGTGCCGTGCACGATGCCCTGCGGGCCGATGTACATATAGGAGCCGGCCGTCATCTGGCCGTATTGCGAAACGCCCAGGGCGTTGAATTTCTCCCAGTGGTCGGGCTTCGAATAGTTCGGGATGACCATACCGTTGGTAACGATCACCCGCGGTGCATCCTTGTGGCTGGGGAAGAGGCCCAGCGGGTGGCCGGAGTACATCACCAGAGTCTGTTCGTCGGTCATCGTGGCCAGGTACTGCATCACCAGCCGGTACTGCGCCCAGTTCTGGAAGATGGCGCCGTTGCCGCCGTAGATGATCAGTTCGTGCGGATGCTGTGCCACGCGCGGGTCCAGGTTGTTCTGGATCATGGCCATGATGGCCGCCGCCTGGCGGGAGCGGGCAGGGTACTCGTCGATCGGACGGGCATACATCTCGTAGGAAGGACGGAAACGGTACATATAGATCCGTCCGTACCTGTGCAGTTCTTCCGCGAACTCCGCGGCCAGGACTGCGTGATGCCGCTCCGGGAAATAGCGCAGGGCGTTCTTGAGCGCCAGCACTTTTTCTTCGGGCGAAAGGATATCTTTGCGCTTGGGGGCATGGTTGATGTCCGGGTCGTAGGCCTTCACCTGCGGCAGTTCATCCGGAATGCCCAGCAATATTTCTTCTTGGAAAGTCATGTTATTGATTGATGTTGTTGTTGACAGCTTCGAGAACCAGTTCTTCCATCGCCTCGGCTTCCAGGAGGATCTTCGCGGCCCGCTCGATCAGCGGTTGGGCCGGGGTCTTGTCCTTGAGACCGGAGGCGTTGATGCGCACATTGAGTTCTGCGCCACGGCAGGCGGCACGGGCGGCCAGGGCGGCCACGCCGGCATCCGAGGCGGAAGCGGGATTTCCCTTGCGTGCCATTTCGAGGGCCAGCGGCAGGGTTTTCAGCGATGCTTCCATGGTCTTCAGCGGAACGGAAGCGGCATAGAGCGTGGCTTCCTCGATGGCGGCAGCGCGGGCGGCTTTCTCCTCTTCGGTGCCTTTCGGCATACCGAAGCAGGCCATGATCCGGTCGAAGGCGGCGGTGTCTTCGTCCACCAGGTCGAGCAGTTCCTGCATCAGGAGCTGTCCTGCCTCGGCGACGTCGGAGAACTCTTTCCAACGGTCGTCCCAACCGCGCTTGTGGGCGGAGAGGTTGGCCACCATCGTGCCCAGCGCGGAGGCCAGGGCGCCCATATAGGCCGAGATGGAACCGCCGCCCGGTGCGGGCGATTCGGAGGCCGTTTCGCGGGCGAAACCTTCGGCGGTCATCCGGACGAGGCGATGCCTGCGGGCTTCCTCCGCTTCGTCCTGCATCAGGAATTCAATGACTTTCTCCTTGGGATTGAAAGGCTTCAGGTCGTCGAGCGACATCGACTTGACGGCGATTTTCAGGATCTCGCTTTCGTCGATGCCCAGGGAACGCTGCTGACGGGCCAGGTAGAACTTGCCGGCCTCCAGAAGCACCCTCTTCGGTACCAGACCGACGATCTCGGCACCGGTCACGCGCAGGCCGCGGGCGGCAGCAGCGCGGGAAACCTCCTCGTAGGCCACGTGGAGCGGCGTTGCGTCGATGTCGGTGATGTTCATCGACACCTGGGCGATACCGTATTCGTCGATATACCAGCCGATGGCCTTGCAACCCTTCAGCGTGCCGGGAATCCAGATCTGCTCGCCCTTCTCGTCCTTGAGCAGTTTGCCGGTGAGCGAACCGCCTTCGCGGGCCTTGCGGCCTTTTTCGCGCACGTCGAAGGCGATGGCCATCGCCCGGCGGGTGGAGGTGGTGTTGAGGTTGTAGTTCACGGCGACCAGGAAGTTGCGGGCGCCGACGTTCGTCGCGCCGCAGCGGGCCACGGTGTCGTTGTATGCCGTCGGGCCGAAGTCGGGACGGCGGGCCGGGTCGGCAATCTTCTCGGGCAGGGCCTCGTATTCGCCTGCGCGGCAGACGGCCAGGTTCTTGCGCTCCGGCTTGAAGGCGGCAGCCTCGTAGCAGTAGCAGGGAATGCCCAGTTCTTCATAAAGACGCTTCGCCAGCTCTCTTGCCAACGAAGCGCACTCCTCAAGCGTAATGCCCGAAACGGGGATGAGCGGAAGCACGTCCGTCGCGCCCGAGCGGGGATGGGCGCCGTGGTGGTGTCGCATATCGATGAGTTCCTGCGCCTTGGCTGCGCCGCGGAAAGCGGCTTCGCACACGGCGGCCGGCTCGCCGACGAAGGTGACGACGGTGCGGTTGGTGGCTTCACCCGGATCCACGTCGAGCACCTTTACGCCCTCGACCGATCCGATGGCGGCGACGATGTTGTCAATGACCGATTTATCGCGTCCCTCGCTGTAGTTGGGTACGCATTCGACGATTTGTTTCATATAAATGCAATTGTTAGACGTTTCATTGATGAATGGTTAAGAATTTCAAAGATACGAAATAAATCGTTATCTGCGGCGCGGTGCCGTCGAAATAATCCTTGGTTCGATATTTGATAGGCAAGCGGATAATTGTTGGTTTTTATCTTTAATTTTGCAAGATGAAACGAGAATCATTCAATACCGATACGATGAAAAGATTTATGCGTACCCTTTTGGTCGTCGTGGTAGCCGTCCTGGCTGCCGCCCCTGTCTTCGCGCAGGAGAAGACCATCAAACGGAAAGTGGCCATCGGCCGTTTCACCAACGAGACCCAGTATGGAAAAGGCCTGTTCTATGACAAGGAAAACGACCCGATGCGCAAACAGGCGCTCGACATCCTCTCTTCGAAACTCGCCCAGAGCGGCAAGTTCATCCTCCTGGAACGGGAAGATCTCGACGTCCTCGTCCGTGAAGCCGGCGACCAGATGAACAAGATCGGCGCCGATTACATCATCCTGGGCTCCATCACGGAATACGGCCGCAAGAACGAAGGCAACGAGAGTATCTTCTCCTCGTCCAAGACCCAGACCGTCGAGGCGGGCGTCAGCGTCCGTCTGGTCGAGGCGGCCACCGGCCTGATCATCTACTCCGACGAGGCCAAGGGCTATGCCGAAACCACGACCAAGCAGACCCTCGGCATCGGCGGCACCGCCGGCTTCGATGCCACCCTCAGCGACAAAGCGATCTCCGCAGCGCTCACGCAGCTGGTGGAGAACATCATCAACAAGTGTATGGACAAGCCCTGGCGTTCCTATCTGCTGGCCGAAGACGCCGGTTCGTACATCATCTCCGGCGGCCAAGCCCAAGGCATCGCCGTGGGCGACAAGTTCAATGTCTACAAGAAAGGTCGCAAGGTCAAGAATCCGCAGACCGGTATGGAGATCGAACTGCCCGGTACGCTCATCGGCGTGGTGACGGTGCTCAGTTCGTTCGGCGACACGCCGGAGACGGAGATCTCCTTCTGTTCCTACGCGGGTCAGGACCTCGACGAAGAACATCTCGACAATTATTACATCCTTGACGAATAAGCCATGAAAAGACTTTTCTTAGTTCTCTTTGCGGCAGCCCTGATGCTGACGGGCTGCGGCGTGGGCTCCCACACCGTGGTATCCGGCCGTAGCGATGAAGCTGGCCTGATCGTTTTCGCCGACCGTTCCTACCCGGTGGAAGTGACCATCGACCACAATACCTATCACGTCTATACCGTGAAGGACAGCCAGTTCAAAAGAAAACGCAACATCAAGAAAACGGCGGATAACATGATTACGATCCGTCCCGGCGTCCACGAGGTGATCGTCCGCCGTCATGGCCAAAGGGTCCTGAGCCAGCGGATCTTCGTCTCTGCCGGCGATACGAAGGTCATTACGCTATGAGACGGATCCTTCCGCTTGTCGTCCTGGCGGCCGGACTGCTGCTTACCGCTTGTGGTCCGACCGCCCAGATCCTTTATAACTGGGGCGGCGAATACGATGGCGTGACCGAATACGAGCGTCTGGCCTATCGCTCTTCGGCAACGGAGAGCCCCGAGAGCCTTTGCTCGATGCTGGTCATGTACGAACGGCTGGTCAACAATCCGGGCGGCTGGCGCCAGGTGCCCCCTCCGGGCATCTGCGCGGAATACGCCTGGCTGCTGGCCCAGCCCGAAACGCTCACGGCTTTCTCACAGCATGCTTCTTCGCGTCAGAAGGAATCCCTTTCTTACGCAGTGTCCTCCGCTGCTTTCCAGGCAAGAAGCCGGGAACTTTTCGAGATGGAGATGCGCCTGTATCCTGAATCCATTACCTTCATCAAGCCGCTGGCTGAAAGACTGTTCAAGTGATATGAGAAAGATTGTTCCCCTTTTCGTTCTCGTAGTGCTGCTTTCCGCATGCGGCGCTTCGTCCGATCTGACGCGCGGCCAGCTCTATCCCGGTATGTATGAGGAGAAGCCTGTGACGCTGCTCGTCATGCCCCCGATCAACAACTCGGCCAATGTGGAAGCGAAAGAGCTGCTCTATACCTCCATCAGCCGTCCGTTGGCAGAAGCCGGCTACTATGTGATTCCGCCGTCGCTGGCGATGGCCGTCCTCCGGCAGGAGAGCGGTTACGACGCGGAACTGTTCCTCGACAAGCCGCTCAAGCAGTTCCACGAATTCTTCGGCGCCGATGCCGTGGTGTTCTCCGTCATCGAGTCCTGGGCCAAGCAGGGCCTGGGCATCAATACGGAAATCCGCTACATCATCAAATCGGCCCTCACCGACCAGGTGCTGTTCGACCGCACCTGCAACCTGTTCCTCGACCTGTCGGTCAATTCGGGCAGTTCTTCCGATAGTGGACGCTCCCTGCTGTCTATCCTGGTGGATGTAGCCGCCGGTGCGATCAACACGGCGCTGACCGACCATATCGAGGCCGCCCGCAAGGCCAACTACTACATTTTCCGTGACCTCCCGGTCGGAAAATACGACAACCTCTTCCTTCAGGACCAGGATGTCAGTACCGATCCCCAGAATGTTACAAAATACGTAAAAGAATAAAAGCATGAAACGCCTGCTGCTGACGCTGGCTGCTGGAACGGCGCTGAGCCCCGGGGTGCATTTCAGAAGCGCCAGCTGAAGCCGAGCAGGAAGATGCGCTGATTGCGGTACACGGTTTCTTCCCATTCCTCCGTGTTGTCCTGTGAGTAGAAGTGGGTGGTGATGGGCCTGTCGAGCAGGTCCCGGCCTTCCAGATAGAGGGAGAACCGCTTGAAATCCTTTCGGATCAGGGCGTTGGCTATATAGTGCTTCTCGATCAGGCTGTAAAGGGTCTCGATGTCTCCTTTGTAGGATCCGTTGAGCGAGAGGGTCCACCCGTTTCCGGGGCGACCGGTGATCTCGGCGAACAGTTCCCAGTTATTGGAATTCTTCCGGGCTTTCGTTTCAGGATGCCTCTGTTGCCTTTGCTGGTAATTGACCTGGAGACTGGAAGAGAGGAAGCGTCCGTTCCAGACCAATTGCATCCGCTGGGTGAACAGATGGCCGTAGTAAGTGTTGAGCCAGGTGAATACCTTGTAGGTATTCCCATCGATTTCCCGATCATAGAAAATGCGTTCGAACTCCGCTTTCCGGTAATCGTAAACCGTGTTGGCCGTCAGGTTGAAATTACCCCGCCGGAAGCGCCAGGTCAGGTCGGTCGAGATGCTGCGGGCCGGCCGAAGGCCGGGATTCCCCCGGAACAACTGTGAAGGGTCTTCGCCCTGCCGGTCATACCAGCAGGTCTGGAGATAAGAAGGCCGGGTCACCGAAAGGGTATTTCCCAGTGTCAGCTGGTGGCCCGGAGCCGGTGCCCAGTCGGCGAAAGACCGACCGACGACGAGCAGGGGTTGCCATTCCAGGCGCTGATAGTGCAACTGGCTGGTCAGTTGACGGCTATAGAACTGCAGGCTGTAGTCGGCGGACAGCCGCAGGGATTTGTAGCGATACTCCAACCGGAACTGCGGATCGAGTTGCAGCGTAACGAAATCAAAGTCTTCGTGGAGGCGTGTACTGTCGCGCCAATGGGTTTCGTCCACATAGGTGGAACCGCTGTTTTCGTCGCGTGTCTCCGAGAGCCGGAATCGCAGGCCGGGTTCGATCGTCAAACCGTGTTCACTTCGCAACAGGGTGTCCCTCAGGGAAATAGAAACCGTACCCTCGTTGCTGCCGGTTTGGGGCATCAGCCGGTAGAGGCTGTAGGAATTGGTGTTGTCTTCAACAAAGGTAAAATCTCCTTTCGTCCAGGTGGAGGTCTGGTCAACGAACGAGGCTCTCCAGTCGCCGGCCGTCAACAGCATCATGTGGGGGGAAACGAGTTGGTGGGTGGCGCGCCATCCGGCCGTCGCCGTGTGTCGATGGACCCTTTTTTCTTCCTGGGCCGCTTTGAGGTGGAAAGCGTTCAGGGTATCCGTCGAAAGTCGTGCCGTGAGATTGTCCGTATGGTCGTACCCATACTGGTAGGTCAGGAATGCGGTGTATTGGTTCTTCGGGGAAGGCCGCCAGTTGAAATCCGAACGGATGCTTGAACCGGGCTGGTAAAAATTGTTTCCCCTCCCGAACATCTCCATTTCCTGCTTTCCCCTGAACGTGGTTCTCAGCGTCTGGGTTTCATTCTTTACGAATACGCCCTGGGCCTGTGTGGAGAATGAGAAAGTCGGGGTCGTACGGGCAAGCTGCACGAACACTTGCTCCCGGAGATGGAACAAAGTGTCCTTGACGGTATCTTCGTCCAAGACGGTATGGAAACCCAGGCCCGTGACCAGCTCCAGCCTGCCTGACCATTTGCCTTCCTGGGCAGCCGTCTGTGCCGTCGCGCTTCCTGGAGCGAGCAGAAGCATCAGGAAAACCAGGAAGACGGACGGACGGCGCAGGCGCATCGTTATTGGACGAAACTGGCGAAGTAGCCGGAGAAGAAGACGTTGGTCATCAGGTAGCCGATGACCGTCGAAACGGCGACACAGATCAGGCCCGGCATCATGAAACTGTGGTTGAGCAGATACTTGCCGATGACCGTGGTTCCCGAACGGTCGAAGTTGACCGTTGCGATATCCGAAGGATAGTTCGGGATGAAGAAGTATCCGTAGACGCTGGGAAGGACGCCCAGCAGCACAGGCCCGGCGATGCCCAGCTCATAGGCCAGCGGCAGCATGGCCACCACGACGGCGCCCTGCGAATTGATGAGCACCGATACGATGAAGAACACGAAGGCGATGGCCCAGGGGTAGTGGGTTACCAGACCGGTGAGCATCTGCTTCATCTCTTCCAGATAGTTGCCGAAATAGGTGTCGGCCAGCCAGGCGATGCCGTAGATGGCCACGACGGCGACCATGCCGGACTGCCAGACGGCGCCGGCCACGGCTTTCTTGGGCGAAGCCTTGCAGAACATGATGTTGGCCGCTGCGGCCATCAGCATGATGATCTGGATGCAGATGTTCATCTTCGGCAGTTCGATGGCCTGGGCGATGGTCCGTCCGTCGGCCGTGTGGAGCATCTGGCAGAAGGCGAAGCCCACGATGACCAGCAGGGAGCCCAGGAACACGAATACCGAGGCCTTGGCTTCGCGGGTGATGACCTTGTCGAGCGTCGTGGCGGTGTTGCCGTACATGTAGGCGTACTGCTCGGGGTCAGCCTTGCGGCGCAGGAACTCGGGGTCCTTGTCAAGGTCTTTGCCGCGCTTGTACGAGGCCAGGGCCGCGCACATCAGACCGCAGACGCAGGCGGGGATGGTGACCATCAGCACCTGCGGGATGGTGACCATGTAACCGTTGGCGTTGGAGATGGTCACGAAGGCCACGACAGCGGCGGCGATGGGGGAGCAGGTGATACCGACCTGGGAGGCGATGGAAGCCACGGCGCAGGGGCGCTCGGGGCGGATGTTCTTTTTCAGGGCGATGTCGCAGATGATGGGCATCACGGTATAGACTACGTGTCCCGTTCCCACCAGCACGGTGAGGAAGAAGGTCACCAGCGGACCGAGGAACGTGATGTGCTCGGGATGCTTGCGGAGCATCTTCTCAGCGATCTGGATCATCCAGTCCATACCGCCTGAGGCCTGGAGCGTACCCGCGCAGGTCACGGCGGCGATGATGATGTAGATGACGTCGGTGGGCGGGGTCCCGGGCTTCAGCCCGAAGCCGAAAACGAGGATGGCCAGGCCGATGCCTGAAATGGCGCCGAGCGCCAGGGATCCGTATCGGGAACCCACGTAGAGAGCCGCGAGCACGATCAGCAGCTCGATGATCATGGTGAAGGTCATGCGTCTGGATTTTAGGTTAATTCTCTCAAAGATACGAAATATTTTCGTTATCTTTGCATTATTACCTCAACAGAATCACGATGGCAACGACCCCCAACACCCCCACGCCCCACAACGAAGCCGTTTACGGCCAGATCGCCAAGACCGTCCTGATGGCCGGCGACCCGCTCCGCGCCCAGTTCATCGCAGAGCATTTCCTGGAGAATCCCGTGCAGTTCAACAAGGTCCGCGGCATGTCCGGCTTTACCGGCACCTACAAAGGAAAACCCGTCAGCGTGATGGGCCATGGAATGGGCATTCCCTCGATCGGCATCTACACCTGGGAACTCTTCAATTTCTACGGGGTGGAGACCATCATCCGCGTCGGTTCGGCCGGTTCGTACGACAACGAACTGCAGCTGGGCGACCTGGTGCTCGCCGAGGGCGCCTGCACCGATTCCAACTACGGTGCACAGTTCGAATTGCCGGGCACTTTCGCGCCCATCGCCGACTTCGACCTGCTGCGCCGCGCCGCGAATGCCTGCGAATCGTTCGGCTATCATTACAAAGTGGGCAACGTGCTCTCGTCCGATGCGTTCTACAACCAGCACTCGAAGTCAGGCAACTGGCAGAAGATGGGCGTACTGGCCGTCGAGATGGAGGCTTCGGCCCTCTATATGAATGCGGCTTTCGCCGGAAAGCACGCCCTGGTCATGTGCACGATCTCCGACCATATCCTCACCGGTGAAGCCATGTCTTCCGAAGAACGGCAGACATCCTTCACCCACATGATGGAAGTGGCTTTGTCACTTGTTTAGCCAGGCCGGCCGGCGGTCGGCGTTGGCCACATTCAGTCCCACAGCGAACATCATATTGATGTGTGCGAGGGTTCCGCTGAAATCCCAGTCTTCCTTGTACTCGTCGGAAGGTTTGTGATACCAGTCGGAACGGGGATACTTGTTGGGATGGGCGGGATCGACCAGGTCCTTGCCGTATTCGATCACCACGGCCGGGACGCCTTTCTTCACGAAATTGAAATGGTCGGAACGGAAGAACCAGCCGTCTGAATTGTCGTCGTTGAACACTACGTAGCGTCCCTGTGCTCCTGCTGCGGCCAGGATGTAATTATCCAGTTCACAAGCTCCGCCGCCCAGCACCACGGCGTCGCGCGTGAGCGGTTCGGGTGCAATGCAGTCGAAGTTGATGCAGGCGGCCGTCTTGTCCATCGGAAAGACCGGATGCTCGCAGTAATACTCCGAGCCGAAAAGACCGCTTTCCTCCAGGGTAGGGATGAAGAAGAGCATCGAACGGCGGGGATGCTGCGGCAGGGCGGCGTATTTTCTGGCGAGCAGCAGCACGGCGGCCATTCCGGAACCGTTGTCGGAGGCGCCGTTGTAGATGCGGTCGCCCGTCTCATCGGGTTCACCGTAGCCGAAGTGGTCCCAGTGGGCGCTGAAGACCACGACCTCGTCTTTCAGGTCGGTGCCCGGGAGGATGCCGGCCACGTTACGGGTAGCTTCGATCTTGTAGCTGACGGTCATCGCGATGTCGCTTTTTGCCTTGAGCGTGAAGGCTTTGAAGCCGGGCCGCTTCGCGGCGGCGAGCGTTTCCTCGAAATCGACGCCGGCGGCCTCGAAGAGCTTGCGGCAGCCGTTTTCGTGGAGCCAGCCCTTGATGCCGAGTTCTCCGGCATTGCGGGTGGCGTCGTCGTAGAGCGCCATGTTGCTGCCCGTGTGGTTGGCGGCCACGTTCCAGCCGTAGCTGGCCGCCGCGGTGTTATGGAGCACCAGGCAGCCGGCTGCGCCCAGCCGCTTTGCCTGCTCGAACTTGTAGGTCCAGCGGCCGTAGTAAGTCATATTTTTTCCCTGGAAGAGGGAAGCGTCGTAGAAGCCGGGGTCGTTGACCATGGCGATGATGATCTTGCCTTTGACGTCCACGTCCTCGAAATCGTTCCATCCGAATTCGGGCGCATCGATGCCGAAGCCGCAGAAGACGAATTCGGCCGAGCGGATTTCCACCTTGTCGGTTGCCCGGGATGTCCAGACCACCAGGTCGTCGGGGAAGAGCAGGTCGGTTTTCTTCTTCTTGTCGCCCTTGACGCGGAACTTGCCGCCGACCGGCTTGCAGATGGTGGAAAGGGTCTTCACCTCCTGGAAATAGCTGTTGCCGAAGGCGGGTTCCAGGCCGATTTCCTTCATCTGTCCGGCCAGATAGTCGACGGTTTTGATCTCATATCGCGTCATCGGCTTGCGACCGCCGAAGTCGTCGGAACCCAGGGTTTTGCACCAGTTTCTCAGGAGCGCTTCCTCCGTCTGGGGATCGGTATACTGAGGGAATGGCTGGCCGGCAGCCACGCTGCAGAGCAGGCAGGCCGCGAAAAGGAAATACAAGCTGCGAAGTTTCATGGTGGTCCGTGTTGAAAGACAAATATAAGAAAAGTCATCGAATTTTGCTACCTTTGAATGGAAATGCGGAAACTGAAGATACCGAATACCTACGTCATCATCGCCTGCATCCTCGTGCTGTGCGCCGTCGCCACCTGGTTCGTGCCGGGCGGTGAATACGTGCAGGCGGAAGACGGGACGCTTTCCTACCGTTCCGTCGATGCGGCGCCGCAAACCTGGCAGGTCTTTCCGGCGTTCTACCACGGTTTCGTCAAGCAGGCAGGGATCATCGTCTTCATCCTGGTCGTGGGCGGCGCCTTCTGGCTGCTCAACGCGACCGGCGCCGTCAGTGCCGGCATCAGCCGTTTCATCGCGCGTGTCGGACGTTACGACAAGGTGGTGCTGGTTGCCGTTACGCTGCTGTTTTCGCTGGCCGGCGCCGTTTTCGGCATGAGTGAGGAGGCCATCCCTTTCGTGGGGATCGTCGTTCCGCTGGTCGTCTCAATGGGCTACGATGCCATGATGGGGATGCTGATCGTCTATGTGGCTGCCAACGTGGGCTTTTCGAGTGCTTTCCTCAATCCCTTCACCGTGGGGATCGCGCAGGGGATGGCCGGTCTGCCGCTCTTTTCCGGGATGGAATACCGCCTGGTCTGCTGGGGATTCCTGACTCTGCTGCTCTGTGTCTTCGTCGTGTTCTATGCGCGAAGGTCCCGTCAGGCACCCGTCACAGTCGCCCGGGACATCTCGGAAACCGTGCTGACGCGCCGGCAAGGCTGGATCCTCCTCGTGCTGCTTGCGACGGTAGTGCTGCTGATCCTGGGCGTGACGCTCTGGGACTGGTATCTCCCCGAAATCACAGGTTTGTTCCTGCTGATGGGCATCGTGTGCGGCGTCATCGGAGGCTTTTCCGCCAATAAGATCGCGGAAGAGTTGATGGCCGGCGCGAAGGATATCCTTTCCGCCGCCCTGGTCGTCGGTTTCGCCTCCGGCATCATCGTGATCCTGCAGGACGGGCACATCGTCGACAGCATCCTCCATTCCATGCAGGAAGGCCTGGACGGAACCGGCCCGCTCGCTTCGCTCTCGGCCATGTACGGCATCCAGGCCCTCATCAATTTCGTCATCCCCAGCGCCACGGCCAAGGCCGCCATCACGATTCCCATCATGGCGCCCTTCTCCGACCTGGTGGGTGTGTCGCGGCAGGCGATGGTGCTGGCCTTCCAGTTCGGCGACGGCTTCACCAATATGGTCACGCCGACCTCGGGCGTGCTGGTCGCCGCCCTGGCCATGGCCCGCATCCCTTACACAAAATGGGTGAAATGGGTCTGGAAGATGGTGGTGGTCCTGCTCATCCTGGGCCTGCTGCTGCTGATTCCGACCGTACTTTTTTCCATTCCTGAATTCTGATTATTCGTATCTTTAACCATTCTAATTGTTTGAACCATGAAAGCGCTTAAACATCTTGCAGCAGCCTGCGCAGTGCTCGTGCTGCTGACTTCCTGCTCCGCCCTTACCCGGACTGCCACCAAACTGGCTTCTGCCACAACGATCGGCAACTCGACCGGCTCCGCCCTTTCGAGCATCTTCAGCGTCCTCAAGTCCGCAGGCGTGATCGACTTGTCCAATCTGACCAACATCATCAACCTGGGCCGTATCCTTACTGGCGCCGGTACCCTCGCCAATGCGAACAACGCTTTTACGAACGATTTCGCCTCGGGCCTGATCAACGGCTCGTCCAACCTGATCAACAGCGCCAACGTGTCCGGTGTCCTCAGCGGGCTGAAAAAGCTCGCCGCCATCGACAACGCACCGCTGCTGCAAGCGGCCTCATCCGCGAATACGGGCATAGCGACGCCGCTGTCGGCACAGACGCCCGGCGTGTCGGAAACCCTCTCAACCCTGACCAGCATCTATAATCTGGTGAAATAATGAAGAAAGTCATCTTATGGATCGTCGGCATCCTTGCCGTCCTGTGTATCGTCCTGGGCTGCATCTGGGGCCGTGAGATCTCCACCATCCGGACCCTCAAGTCCGTCGGAGGCAACAAGTACCTTTACCAGATGGAATACAAGGCCGCCTACGACCTGGATGACCTTGTAGCCCAGAACATCGACTCCAACCCCGAACTGCTGGATTACGTGATCGGCCGCATCGGGAAAGGTCTTCCCCTGAAGATCAAGAGCGCCCAGGTGGCCGACGAGAACGGTCAACTGGCCACTTTCAACTGCACTTCTTTCCAGGCCGTCAACGCGGGCGGCGAAGGTTTCCTGTTCGGCCGCAACTACGACTACTTCAAGAACCCTACGCTGGTGACCGTCTCCCATCCGAAAAAGGGCTACGCCTCCATCGCTGTGAGCGATATGTCCCATTTCGGCTATTCCTTGGAGAAGCTGCCCGAGTCGCTGGCCGGCAAACTCAGCTGCCTGGCATCGATCTATGCCCCCGTGGACGGTATGAACGAGAAGGGACTCTGCACCTCGATCATGGCCCTTCCCGGCCAGGCCTCCCGGCAGGATACGGAAAAGTACGATGTGGGAACGACCATCATCATGCGCCTGTGGCTGGACCGTTGCGCTACGGTTTCGGAGGCCCTCGCCCTGCTGGATGAGGTCGATGTCCGGCACGACGCCACCGTCGGCACCGGCTACCATTATATGGTGGCCGATGCCTCCGGCGACTGTGCCGTCGTGGAGTTCGACAAGGACGACGGCTGGAAGACCCTGATCGTCCGCAAACCCGCCGGCGAGAAATCGATGCTGGTGACCAACCACCTGCTGTCCGCAAAGTATTATACGACCGAGCCCGACCCCGCCGTCGGCAACCCCCACAGCAAGAGCTGGTGGCGCTACGAAACAGCCGGCGCCTACCTGGCCGCCCACGACGGTACCCTCACGCTGGAACAAGCGCAGGAATGCCTCGCCCTGGTCCACTGGAAAGACCTCGTCTGGGACAACGGCACCGTCGAAGACACCCAGTTCAGCAACGTCTACGACCAACACTCCCTGACCCTCGACCTCCGCAACTGGAACGACTACGAAACCACCGTCCACTTCCAGCTTCGGTAAGCGAAGAACCATCAGTCAGCGCAAGGCAGGAATGACTGCCTTTTTGCACTGAACTGCCTTTTTTTGCGCTGCAACGGACGCAGTTGATTCTCAGCTGTTTATGAAAGTTGATCCCCCTGGTTTTAAGGGGGATCAACTTGCGTAATCGCCTGACTGTCAGATGTGTCCGTTGCAGCGGAAGGAATGACAGAAAGCCCGATGGAATTACAAACTGTCGAAGAACTCGGCATACCTGCGGTTGTGGAGGTCGGTGCCGAGGAAGGTGTAATAGCCTTTTTCGAGAAGGTATCGGGCGCGTTCTGCGGCGGGGGAGCCGTAGAAGCCTTGGAGGGAGCCGAGATTGCGCTGGAAGGCGGCGCCGGCGGCGTGCCAGCGGTCGTAGTCATCGGGAGTTGCCCAGAGATAGCGTTCGGGGTGGGCGAGGACCGGCTGGTAGCCGGCTTCGACCAGGCGGCGGATCTCCGCTTCGGGGACGAGGGGTTCCATCTTTTCCGGCGCGCGGAGGCGTAGCTCAATCAGGATGTGGTTGTCCTTCCAGGGCAGGAGACGCTCCCGGGGCCAGGTCTGGGGGATGAGGCGGTACTCCAGCGAAGGGAAGAGCCTGAGGTCGATGCCTTCCCGGTCCAATTCCCGCTGTAGAATAGAGACTGCCGCCTCCACCACGCCTTCCGTATTTGGATAGAGGCGCGTACTGTGCGACGTGCATACTGCCTCACGATAGCCGTGGCTTGTCAGCCAGCGGCAAAGAAACAGCGATTCTTCCAGATCTGCCGCCCCGTCGTCAAGACCGGGGAGGATATGGCAGTGGCAGTCGTAATCAGGCAGTTTTTCCATTCGTTTGGGCGTAATCGATGACAAAGATAAAAAAAAGACCCGAGAAGCTCGCTCAGCGAGTCGGCCGGAACGGCCGCGGGGGTTTGGGGGCAGAGCCCCCGTTAGGAACAAGTGCCGTCAGGCACCCCATAAGAAAAGCGAAGCCCGATAAGGCTTCGCTTTTCTTATGAGGTGCCTAGCAGAATTGAACTGCTCTAACTGGTTTTGCAGACCAGCGCCTAACCTCCCGGCCCAGGCACCATGGGAATGCAAAGATAGGGATTTTTTTTGATATGCAAATATTTTTAATCGCCGATGGCGTGTGTGGGCTGGATGAGGAAGCGGCGGGTGAGAATCGTGTTGTAGCGGTCGAGAACTTCTTCGGCGATGTCCTTCCACGACCGGACGATGTTCCGGGAGGCGGCGCGGCCGACGGCCTTGCAGCGCTCCGGGTCGGCGGCCAGGGTGCGGAGCAGTGCCTCGTAATCGTCGAGCGTTCCGGCGATTTTGAAACCGGTCTCGCCGTCGGTCAGCATTCCGGCGGCGGAGGCGTCCTTGAGCATGACGGACGGTGTGTTGAGCGCGGCCGCTTCCCGGACCACCAGTCCGTCGGTGTCATAAAGCGAGGGGAAAAGGAACAAGTCTGCGGCGGCGTAGTATTGTTTCAGTTTCTCCCGGTCGGTGAGGCGGCCTACGAAGGTCACGTGGTCGCGGATTCCCAGGCGGTCTGCCATTTCCTGCATCTCTTTTTCCGCGTAGCCGGTTCCGATGAAGAACATGCGGTAGGGAAGGTCCTTGATCCGGCCCAGGGCTTCCAGCGTCAGGCGCAGGTTCTTTTCCCAGATGTGCTGTCCGACGTACAGCAGCGTGAACATCCCATCTTCCAATCCCAGGGCGGCGCGGGATTCCCGGAAGAAGGATTCCGGATAGTCGCCGGACAGGTCGCAGCCGTTGGGCATCACGTCGACCTGCCCCTTGTAGCCATAGCTGTAGAGCACGTCCTTGACCGATTCCTGCGGCACCCAGACGACGTCGGCCCGCTTGTAGAAGCGCACGATTTCCTTGATCATGGTGTCGACCATGAGCTCACTGGGGACGACGCGGGCGAAATCTTCCCGGTATTTGGAATGGAAGGTCGCCACGAGCGGAATCTTCTGGACATAAGCCACGTGCGAGGCTGTCCTGCCTGCAACGAAGGGACTGTGGGCGTGAACGATCTTGAATCTCCGCTTGAGCAGTTGCCGCATGAAGAGGGGGTCTATTTCGGAAATGCCGGCGACGTACGGTTTCCGGAAGGGTACCGGGACGGACATGTATTCCAGGACCTCATAGGTTTTGTCGCTGTAGTCCGCGCCGGAAATGTGGGGCGTGATGACCGAGACGCCGCCTACTTTCTCCTGCATCCAGCGGGCGTAGTTCTCGACGCAGATGGCCACTCCGTCCATGATGGGCGGGAAGCTTTCATTGAAAAGACCGATATTGTTGTTCATCGTAAGTTTACGTTTAGGATTTGTCGGATTCAAAGACAATGCCGGCATCGAAACGCATCCGGCCTCCTTCGGCCGGATGGCGGAAACCGAGGCTGGCGGCGTGGAGCATCAGCCGGGGTGCACGGTCGCCGCCGTAAAGACGGTCGCCGAGGATGGGACGGCCCAGTCCGGCAGGATGGGCCGCGTGGATCCGGAGCTGATGGGTCCTGCCTGTGTAAGGGATGAGCCGGACGAGGACCGATCCGTCGGAGCGGACCTGCAGTACTTCGTAGGCGGTCACGGCCTGTTTGCCGTGCTCCGGGTCGACCATCTGCCGCGGCCGGTCGTACCAGTCGGGCGCGAGCGGCAGCACGATCTTGCCGGTGTCGCCGGCCACCAACGGCCGGGCGCCCTCTAAGGGCGAGAGCCAGGCCAGATACGTTTTCGAGACCTCCCGTTTCTCGAATTGCTGCTGCAGGGCGGCCTGCGCCTCGGGCGTCTTGGCGAAGACCATCAGGCCGGAGGTGTCCATATCGAGCCGGTGGCAGGAATAGACAGTTTGGCCGCAGCGGGCGGATAACCAGTCCTGCAGCGACAGCCGGGGTGCGACGCCGGGCACGGGGCGGCCGGGCACGGCCAGCATCCCGGCCGGCTTTTCGACGACGACCAGTGACGGATCTTCATAGCGGACGACGGGATCGGCGAAAAGCCAGTGTGCATCGCTCTCGAGGGGATTGGGCGCTACGTCGAGTCCTTGGAGCATATAGCTCAGCAGCGGCCCGCATTTGCCGGTGCAGGCAGGGTAGAAAGACCCGCTGCGCCGCACTTCGCGGTCAGGGGAGGCGCCGTACCAGAACTCGCCGATTGCCAGTGGTTTGAGGCCGTGTGTGAATGCGTACTGCAACAGTTTCGGTGCGGCGCAGTCACCGGTTCCGCCGGGCGGGACAAGGCCGCGGTCGGCGAAGATCTGCCGGATGGAGCGGCTTTCGCCCCGGCCGTTGACGACGACATACTGCTCGAACAGCCAGTCCTGCAGTCGCCGCGACTCCTCGGGCGAAGTGCCGACGATGTCTTCCGGCTTCCACGCGAAGATCGGCGGTACGAAGCCTTCGATGAAGGCACTGCCGCCAGCCAGACCGGAGAAGCCGTAGAGGAAATGAGATTCCCGGTCGGAGCCGGGAATGACGCCAGCGGTCGAGCCGGGAATGACGCCGGAGGGCTCAACCTCCAGTACGCCGAGCATTTTGCCTTCGGCGAAAAATGTGCGGAGGGTGGGGGTGGCGTCGATGCGGGCGATCAGGGTCCGGGCGGCTTCGACGATAGCCGGGGAGGGGGTATAGCAGAACGGATTGTTGAGCATGACCGGCTACTCTACGTAGAGTACCAGCCCTTTCAGGTAAGAGCCCTCGGGGTGGAAGATGTTCACGGCGTGGTCGGCGGGCTGGCAGAGGCGGTCGATGATGCGCACGGGCCTGCCTGCGTCGGCTGCGGCGCTGAAGACGGCCAGGGCGAAGGCTTCGCGATCCACTACCTGGGAACAGCTGAAAGTGAAGATGATGCCGCCCGGCGCGACGGCGCTGATGGCGGCGGCGTTGAGGCGCTGGTAGGCGCGCAGGGCGTTCGACAGGGCGCCGCGATGCTTGGCGAAGGCCGGCGGATCGACGATCATCAGGTCGTAAGCGTCTTTCGGAGCTTCTTTCACGAAATCGATGGCGTCGCAGCAGAGGGCGCGGTGCGGCGCGGAAGGGCCGAAATTCAAAGCGATGTTCTGCTGTACGAGTTCGACGGCGCGCGCCGAGCTGTCGACGGAGTCGACGCTGACCGCACCGCCGGCCAGCGCATAAACGCTGAAGCCGCCCGTATAGCAGAAGAGATTCAGTACGCGGCGCCCGCGGGCGTAGCGCTCCACGAGGGCGCGGTTCTCCCGCTGATCGAGGAAGAAACCGGTTTTCTGTCCCTTCTCCCAGTCGACGAGGAACTTGTGTCCGTTTTCCAGGACGCAGCGGGGGCAGAGCGATCCCCCGGGCTGCTGTTGGAAAAGATAGCCGTCGCCCAAGTCAAGTCCCGCCTTGAAAGGCGCCGTACCGGCGCTCTTGTCATAGACGCCCTGCAGGATGGAACCGTAGATTTCACGCAGTGCCGCGGCGATTTCCTTCCGGGCGCGGAACATCCCGGCGGAGTGGGCTTGAAGGACGCAGACGCCATCATACCAGTCGATGACCAGCCCGGGCAGGGAGTCGCCTTCCCCGTGGACGAGGCGGTAGCAGCTGGTCGTAGCATTGGCGGCCAGGCCGAACGCCTTGCGGGCATCCAGGCAGCGCTGCAGCCGTCCGGCCCAGAAGTCCTTGCCGGGCCCGTCTGCGGGCATATCGTCGGCAAAACTGAGCATCCGTACGGCGATCGAGCCGATCTGGTAGTGGCCCCAGCCCAGGAATTCCTTCCGGGCCGAATACACGGCCACGGGATCGCCTTCTTCCGGATCGGGCCCTTCGATGCCGCCGATGGCGCCCGAGAAGACCCAGGGATGATAGCGCAGGAGCGAGTCTTCGCGTCCTTTCTTCAGATACAAGCGTGTCATAGGCGTGGCGAAGCAAGCAGGGCTTTGTACATCTTTACGCAGATCCAGGCGTCGGTCGCAGCGTAGAGCAGCTGGGCGTCCGACAGGGGATCTGCCTCCCAGTTGGAGCATTGCTGCGCCTTGGAAACCTTGCAGCCCAGGATGATGGCCGCCATCTTGCGGACACTCTTTTCCTTGATGCCGTAGTCGCCGCCGAAGGACTGCAGGTCCATGAAGCGATGCGGTTCGAAAGGACAGTAGTGCTGGAGTCCGACGATGTCTTCGTGGACGGCGGCGCCGATCTTGGTGATATAGGGGTCGGCCATGATGTCGGCCACGGCCTGCGGAAGACCGAGTTCGTGGAGCCGGAACAGGAAGGCTTCCGTCTCGCTGGAAAGCTGCAGCAAGGCTGTGTAGTGGCGGGGCTGGTGGGCCTGGAAAACCGGCTTGGTTTCGGTATCGAATCCGATCAGGCGCTGGCTGGAAAGATGCTCGACGGCGTGGTCGAGATCGGGTCCCGGCTGGGAGATCACGTGGATCTGGCCGGGGAATGCGGCCAGGTCGAGCAATTCTATTTCTTCGGGCGTAATGGTCTCTTGAAACATCAGGGCTATTTGAGCGAAGGGGCGATCAGGCTGTAAGTGTAGGGGAGGCGGAGGCGGATGCGCTCCAGGTTGTTCGTATCGATGTTGCTGTGCGAGAAGGGGACCTGTTTGGTGCTCTGGTCCTCGGTCCCGGTGGCGCGTCCGTACTTGTAGTCGAAGGTGAGGAATCCGTCCTCGGTCAGGCAGTTGTCCTCGAGCAGGCTGCTCGGGACGGAGATATAGGCATCCACCTTGGTGGGGGAGATGCGGTAGGCCAGGTTGCCGTCCTCGCGCAGGGTGCGGTAGCACTCGATGGCCGTGTAGACGGCCGGGTCGATGAACGTGATCTCGTCGGCGATCAGGTCGCGGTATGGATAGCGTCCGTCCTCGCGGTAGTCCTTCAGTTCGGCCAGCACTTCGTTGAGGGTCTCCAGGTAGAAGGGATAGTGGGTGCAGCCCAGGATGATGGCGCGGATCGGCGTTCCTTTCCCGCTCTGGCGGTGCCTTTCGAGCAGGGAGACCATGTTGAAGCGGGCGTAGTTCTCCGCGCTGTTGAGCTGGAGTGAAGCGTAGCCGCCGCCGGGACTGCGGCGGGCCAGCATCTGGTTGTCGGAGAAGTCGAAGTTGTAGGCTTTGAGCAGTTCCTGCTTGATGCTTCCGTCGGCTTCGCCGAGGGCCGGTCCCCGATAGGTACTGCGCGGGGCGAAGAGGAGGGGATTCACATAGTCGGGATCGGAATCGACGGCTTCGGCAAAGCCGTAGCCGCTCTGGTTGACGATATCCACGGTCGTGGTTATGCCGCGGCGTTCGAGCTCTTCCCGCAAGGTGCGCTCGTAGGCGCCGGAGGCGATGGTGCCCGGCGTAGCCAGCACACCGATGGCGAAGGGGGCTTCGTCGCCCTTGAGTTCCAGGGCGTCGAGCGTGGCATTGACGCCGGCGTCGATCACACCGATCACCTTGACGCCGGTGCCGGACTGGTCGATCATCGAACGGATCAGGTCGAGGCCGTAGGCCGTCGCGGTATTGCAGGCCACCACGATGATCTTCACGCGGGGTTTTCGGCCCGTAGGGGTCTCCTCGATGGAATTGTTGAAATAGTCGTCATCCATCAGGAAGAGGGCGTCCTTGATGACCAGTTCCTTCAGGAACTCGCTGTTGCCTTCCGAATTGTAGTTGCCGTAGGGCATGTTGGCCTGGTCGGCCAGATAGACGAAATGCTCGCCGGCGAAATCGAGGATGCTGTCGCGTCCCTGACTGCCCGAGATGTTGTCGAAGCGGTCAAGGCTGAGCAGCTTCTCCAGGACGGTCAGTCCGCCCGTTCCCGAATCGAAGACGCCGATGGGAAGGTTCCGCATCTGGTCGGGATATTCGTCGAATTCGACATAGAAATTGGAGGCCGTGTCGTAGAGCGCCTTGTTGACGATAGCCATGTTGTCGACAGGGATCTCCTGCTTGTGGCAGCCCGCCGGGAGGACGAGCAGGACCAGCGCGGCAACGAATCCGGAAAGGGTTATCCTGCGGTTCATATTTTTGGTTTTAGACTGCAAATTTACTATTTTTGTAAGAATAAAGAAACCGGTTATGAAAAAGAGTATCCTGATCGCCTTGACGCTCATTCCCTTGATGAGCTTCGGCCAAAACCGTGTCCAGACCTACATCGACCAGCAGATGAAAACCGACTCGCTGCTGATCAACGCCGTCGTCGGCATCCTGGCCGTCGACGAGAGCGGCCGCCAGATCGCCGCCTGGAATCCCGACATGCCCCTGCTCACCGCCTCGACGATGAAGACCATCACCACGGGACTCGGCTACGAGGTCCTCGGCCCGGACTACCGCTTCTCGACCCGCGTGGCCTACGACGGCCGGATCGAGAACGGCGTCCTGCATGGCAACCTCTACATCGTAGGTGGCGCCGACCCGACTCTGGGCTCGCGCGACACGATCGCCACGCCGATCGACACGGTCTTCAAGGCCTGGGCCAGCGCCGTCAAGAAAGCCGGCATCCGGCGCATCAACGGCCGCATCGTGGGCGACGACCGCATCTACGAAGAGGAATCCATCCCTTCCAGCTGGTCTTACGGCAACATCGGCTACGACTATGGCAGCGGCACGTCCGGCCTGTCATTCTGCGAGAATCTCACCTATTTCGAGGTGGAAGCCGGTGCGTTCGTGGGCGATCCGGTCCGCATCACCCCGGTCGGCCCGTACTCTCCCTATATGACCTACATCAATGAAGTGACCACGGGTGAAAAAGGCGACGGCGACAACACCGAATACTTCGCCTCCAGCATCACCCCGATCGGCAAGTTTGTGGGTACCTACGGCATAGACGCCAAACCCCGCACGCTGGTCCAGTCGAACAAGTACGGCCCCGCCACCTGCGCCTCCGAATTCGCCGCTTACCTCCAGAAGAACGGCATCGGCTGCAAGGGTGTCACCGACGTGCGCCAGATGGCGTACGACTATGCCGTCCCCGCCCAGAAAGACCTGAAATACATCGCCGAGACCTTCTCGCCCGAACTGCGCCGCATCGTCAAGGTGACCAATACCATCAGCAACAACTTCTTCGCCGAGACCATCTTCAAGATGGTGGGCAAGACCCTCCTCGAGCGCAAGACCGGCAAGGAGTGCATGAACGTGTCCTACAGCCAGGCGCGCCGCATCATCAAGGAATACCTCAAAGACCGGGGCGTCTCGACCTACGGCTATACGCAGGACGACGGCAGCGGCCTCTCCCGCCAGAACTACGTTTCCCCGCGCTTCTTCACCAACTTCTACAAGATGATGGCCACTAGCCCCGATTTCAAGGAATACAAGGAGACCTTCCCGGGCCCGGGCCGTCCCGGCACCCTTGAGAACGTGCTCCGGAAGGCCGATCCCGAAATCAAGAAAACCATCTACGCCAAGAGCGGTTCGCTCTCCAGCGTACGCTGCTATGCCGGCTATGTCGATTCGAAGCGCGGGCTGATCCGCTTCGCGATCCTGGTCAACAACTACGACTGCCCGACCAGCAAGGTCCAGCCCAAGATCGAGGGCTTCCTCGAGGAGCTCGGCAAATACGGAGCCATGCAACAATAAAAACCAAATCCATCCATAATGCTTACCCTATCCAAAAAGGCGCAGGCCATGCCCGCCTCTCCGATCCGCAAACTCGTCCCTTTCGCGGACGCAGCCAAGAAACGCGGCATCAAAGTATATCATCTGAACATCGGCCAGCCCGACATCGAGTCGCCTGAAGAGGCCCTCGACGCCGTGAAGAACAACAAGCTGAAGGTCGTTTCCTATGCCAAGAGCGGCGGCAACGACTCGCTGCGTGAAGGCGTTGCGCGCTACTACCAGCGCATCGGCATCAACGTGGAGGCTGCCGACATCAACATTACCAACGGCGGCAGCGAGGCCCTGCAGATCGCCCTCTCCGTGACCTGCGACCCCGACGACGAAGTCATCGTCTTCGAGCCGTTCTATACCAACTACAACTCCTTCGCGCTCCAGAACGACGTGAAGCTGGTGCCCATCACCACGCATATCGAGGACGGCTTCGCCCTTCCGCCGATGAGCGAGGTGGAGAAGCACATCACCCCCAAGACCAAAGGCGTGGTGATCTGCAACCCGGGCAACCCCACGGGCTGCCTCTACACGAAGAAGGCGCTGCTCGAACTGGGCGAAATCGCCAAGAAATACGGTTTGTTCATCTTCGCCGATGAAGTGTACCGTGAATTCTGCTACACCGACGAACCGCACTTCTCCTGCATGCACATCCCTGGCCTGGAGCAGAACGTCATCCTGCTCGACTCCGTGTCGAAGCGCTACAGCCTCTGCGGTGCGCGCATCGGCTATCTGGTATCCCGCAACAAGGAAGTGATGGCCGCCGTGATGCGTTACGCACAGGCCCGTCTCTGCTCGCCGTCCTATGGCCAGATCGCAGCCGAAGGCGCGCTCGACGCCCCGGCATCCTACTTCAAGGCTGTCCGCGACGAGTACATCCATCGCCGCGACGTGCTGATCGACGGTCTCCAGAAGATGAAGGGCGTGATCGCTCCCCGTCCGATGGGTGCCTTCTACGCCGCCGCCCAGCTCCCGGTGGACGATGCGGAGAAGTTCGCCAAATGGCTCCTCGAGGAGTTCAACTACAACGGTGAGACCGTGATGGTCGCCCCGATGGCCGGCTTCTATGCCACCAAGGGTCTCGGCACCAACCAGATCCGCCTGGCCTACGTCCTCAAGGAAGAAGACCTCCGCCACGCCCTGGTCTGCCTCGAAAAAGCCCTTGAAACCTACCCCGGCCGGGTCAAATAAATTTGCAGAATCGGATTAATTGCGTATCTTTGCATCCCTAAACATTGTTAGATAATCGTTAAGCTAGTGATTAAGAGATAGTTACAAGGCTATCCGCTTACGGTTGTAAATTTTTTAAACAAAATTTATTTATGTACGCAATCGTAGACATTGCAGGACAACAGTTCAAAGTGGAAGCGGGCAAGCAGATCTTCGTCAACCGTCAGGCTGCCGAGGTCGGTGAGGCTCTCTCTTTCGACAAGGTGTTGCTTCTCGACAACGAGGGTGACGTCAAGGTCGGTGCTCCCTACATCGATGGCGCAGCTGTGAAGGCTACCGTCGTCGAGCATTGCAAGGGTGACAAAGTGATCATCTTCAAGAAGAAGCGTCGCAAGGGCTATCAGAAGAAGAACGGTCACCGCCAGTATCTTACGAAACTCCAGATCGAAGGCATTGCTTAACTAACCATTAAAAACAAGAACGAATTATGGCACACAAAAAAGGTGTAGGTAGTTCCAAGAACGGCCGTGAATCACAAAGCAAACGTTTGGGCGTCAAATTGTTCGGTGGTCAGATCTGCAAAGCCGGCAATATCCTCGTCCGTCAAAGAGGCACTGTCCACTATCCGGGTGAAAACGTAGGTATGGGTAAAGACCACACCCTGTTCGCACTCGTCGACGGTGTTGTCACTTTCAAGAAGAAACTGGGCGACAAGTCCTATGTGTCCGTCGTCCCCATGCCGAAGGCGGAAGCCTAGTGCGGTTTCAGGATTGAAGATAAAAGAGAGGAAGACCTGTCAGGTTTTCCTCTTTTTTTGTATATTTGCGCGCTATAAAAATATAGAACGATGTTAACCCTCAAACTTCTCCGCGAAAATCCCGAATTCGTCATCGAACGCCTGCAGGTCAAGCATTTCGATGCCAAAGATATCGTTTACCAGATCCTGGATATGGACCGTCAGCGCCGCGCCGCCCAGACGGAACTGGACGCCTGCCTGGCGCAGCAGAAAGCCAAGGCCGCCGAGATCGGTTCCCTGATGAAGCAGGGCCGCCGCGACGAGGCGGAAGCCGCCAAGAAATCGGTCGCCGAACTGAAAGAGCAGTCCAAGGCGCTCGAAGAGAAAATGGCCGAAGCGGAGAAGAAACAGCAGGAACTCGTCGTCCTGCTGCCGAACCTTCCCTGTGCCCTCGTCCCGGAAGGCCGTACCGCCGAAGACAATCTCGTGGTCAAGAAAGGCGGCCCCGAACCGCATCTGCCGGAGCACGCCCTGCCGCACTGGGAACTGGTCAAGAAGCTCGATATCATCGACTTCGACCTGGGCGTGAAGCTCACCGGCGCCGGTTTCCCCGTCTATAAAGGCAAAGGTGCGAAGATCCAGCGCGCGCTCATCTCCTGGTTCCTGGAGAAGAATACCGATGCAGGCTACCTGGAATATCAGCCGCCGTATATGGTCAACGCCGATTCCGGTTTCGGTACCGGCCAGCTCCCCGACAAGGAGGGGCAGATGTACTTCGCCCCGCTCGACGGTTTCTATATGATCCCGACCGCGGAAGTTCCCGTGACCAACATCTATCGCGACGTGATCCTCAAGCCGGAAGATTTCCCCGTCAAGATGACGGCCTACACGCCGTGCTGGCGCCGTGAAGCCGGCTCCTATGGCAAGGACGTACGCGGCCTGAACCGCCTGCACCAGTTCGACAAGGTGGAGATCGTCCGCCTCGAGCTCCCGGAGAATTCCTACGCCGCCCTCGACGAGATGGTCGCCCACGTAGAGACGCTGGTACAGGGCCTCGGCCTGCCGTACCGCATCCTGCGGCTCTGTGGCGGCGACATGAGCTTCACCTCCGCCATCACCTACGACTTCGAGGTGTTCTCCGCCGCACAGCAGCGCTGGCTCGAAGTCAGCTCGGTCTCGAACTTCGAATCCTATCAGGCCAACCGCCTGAAACTCCGCTATAAGGATGAGAACGGCAAAATGCAGCTCGCCCATACGCTCAACGGCAGCTCACTGGCCCTTCCGCGCATCCTGGCCACCATCATCGAGAACTACCAGACCGCCGACGGCCACATCGTCGTGCCCGAGGTGCTGCGCAAGTACACCGGTTTCGACCTGATCTGATGGCCGCGCAGCAACGCATTATCCTGGGAATCGACCCCGGTACCAACATCCTTGGTTACGGGGTCATTCTCGTAGATAAGAAGAGCGTCCACTATGTGGATATGGGCGTGATCGACCTGCGCAAGGAGAAGGACCACTTCCTGAAGCTGAGCCGCATCTTCGAAGGCGTCGGGGCGCTGATGGAGCGTTATGCCCCGGACGACCTGGCCATCGAGGCGCCGTTCTACGGCAAGAACGTGCAGTCGATGCTCAAGCTCGGCCGGGCCCAGGGAGCGGCCATCGCCGCGGCCCTGCACCGGCAGATCCCGGTCTTCGAATATGCGCCCCGCAAGGTGAAGATGGCCATCACGGGCCGCGGCGACGCATCGAAGGAGCAGGTCAAGCTCCTGATGGAGAAGACGCTCCATACATCGCTCGACGACGCCAAGTTCCTCGATGCGACCGACGCGCTGGCCATCGCCATGTGCCATTTTTACCAGTTGACCAGTCCGCTTGTGGACACTTCGTCCTCCCGCAACTGGAAATCCTTCATAGAAGCGCATCCCGGCCGCGTGCAGGAAGGCGTGGAAGCCGAAAAAAAGTGAAAAAAATCGGATTCCCGTTTTAACTTTCCCTCCGGTCGCGAGTCTAAGTTGCGTTGTTGTTTTGATATTGTTTATTATATGAAATACAGATTCCTCCGGTCCGCTTTGCTGACCTTCTTCACCCTCTGCCTGGCAACGGCAGTCCAGGCACAAAGTTACAATCTGAAAATCAAGCTGGTAGATAAAGATAACGGCGAGCCCGTAGGCTATGCTACCGTGGCTGTCACCCCCGACGGGAAGACCGATGTGCTGAAGTATTCCCAGAGCGACGATGCCGGTTTGGCCGAGATCAAAGGCATTCCTGCCGGCAAGTATAAGGTTTCTGCGATGCTGATGGGCTACGACAACTATGAAGAAGTCGTCGACATCCGCAAGGACACCGACCTGGGCACCAAAACGATGGCCGTCCAGGCAAACTTCCTCAAGGGCGCCACGGTCACGGATGTCGGCAACCCGATCATCGTCAAGAAAGACACCGTCACGCACAACGTGACACTGATCAAATCGGGCGACAACGACGTGCTGGAAGACCTGCTCAAGAAACTCCCGGGCGTGGAGGTCAACTCCGATGGTTCCATCACTGCCAATGGTAAGACTATCAGCAAGATCCAGATCGACGGCAAGCAGTTCTTCCTCGACGATCCTTCAATCGCCAGCAAGAACCTTCCCGCCAACATCATCGAGCGTGTCAGCATCGTGGACAAGAAGTCGGAACAGGCTGAGTTCACGGGCATCGACGATGGGGAAGAGGAGACCGTCCTCGACCTGGGCGTCCGCAAAGGCATGATGAACGGCTGGTTCGGCAATGTGATGGGCGGCGGCGGATATGACATGCAGGGCAAGGGCGCCGTAAACGATCTGCGCTACCAGACGGCGGCTATGGTGGCCAATTTCACGGAGAAATCCCAGCTGGCTTTCATCGGCAACGCCAACAATACCAACAACCGTGGTTTCAACGACATGGCGGCCAGTGCGATGGGCGGCATGCGAGGCGGCGGCATGCGCGGCGGAATGGGTGGCGGCGGCTTCGGCGGCAACGGCATCTCGAGCTCCTATATGGCCGGTTTCAACGGCGGCTATACCTGGAACGACAAGTCCGAAATCGTGGGCAACGCCATGTTCAACGGCAATGAGCGCCTCGTAGAAGAGAAGACGCTCCGTCAGACCTTCCAGAAAGACGGCTCCAGCCTCATCGCCGCGGACGAGGGATTCACCCGTACCAGCACCTGGGGTGTCCGCGCCGGTGCCCGTGCCGACTGGAAGATTTCCAAGAACACCTCGCTGCTCTTCGAACCGAACTTCAACATCGGCTGGGGCGACTTCGAAGACCGGAGCACCTTCTCCACCGACAAGCTGACGGGCAATCTCACCCGCAAGGTCAACGACGGTAACAGCGCCTCTTTCGGCGACAGCCACAACCAGCGCGCCAACGGCCGTATCCTGTGGCGCCAGCGCCTCGGCAAGCCCGGCCGTACCATTTCGGTCAATGCGCGTTATTCGTTCAGCAACGACAATATGGAGGGTTACAACCAGTCGCTCACCCGTGCGTTCACCTATGACGACCGGGCGATGGAAGACCGTACCGGCGATTATATCATCGACTCCACCATCGTGGACCAGATGTACCGGACCAAGTCACGGACGGTCGGCATGAACGGCCGCGTGTCCTACACCGAGCCGCTGGGCAAGAACTTCTACCTGGAAGCCAATTATTCCTACAATTATTCGCGGAGCACTTCCACCAAGGATACGTATGATAAAGGTGTGGGCGGCTACAACGTGAAGGACGATCTCTTCAGCAGCGACATCTCCAACGAGGTACATCGCCAGAACGCCGGTATCAACCTCCGCAAGCAGGAAGAGAAATACAACATCACCATCGGTGCCAGCCTGCAGCCGCAGACCACGCACAACCGCACCGTCCGCGGCCTCAATTCGCTCGACACCACGCTCAAGGTGCTCAACTGGTCGCCGAACGCCCGCATCGACATCAACTTCAGCGACGCCCAGATGCTGCGCATCAACTACCGCGGCAACTCCTCGCAGCCGAGCCTGACCCAGATGATGCCGGTGCCCGACAACTCGAACCCGCAGCGCGTGACGCTCGGTAACATGGGCCTGACCCCTTCTTTCGCCCACAATATGTCGGTGCGCTACAATTCGACCAACATGAAGACCTACGCCTCGTTCAACGTCAACGCGAACGTGTCGTACCGCGTCAACAATATCGTCAACGCCAGCTGGCAGGACAGCCGGGGCGTCACCTACACCGTGCCGATGAACAATGAACGGGGCGCCTGGTCGGCCGGAACCTTCATCATGTTCAATACACCGATCGCCAAGAGCAAGTTCTCGATCATGTCGTTCACCAACACCAACTTCTCGACGGGCGTTTCGCTTGTGGGCGACGCATCGATCGACGGCACCGACAAGAGTTCCTACCTGAATCTGGCGAACTATACGCAGAACGGCTACCAGACCCTGTCAGCCGGTGAAAACCTCCGCCTGGTCTTCCGCGACGACATCTTCGAGGCATCCCTCGGCGGTGGCACCCGCTATTCCCAGACCTGGTACACCATCAACGAAAGCAATCATCCAGCTACCTGGACGAGCAACGTGCAGGGACAGGTGATCGCCAAGATTCCCGATGTGATCAACTTCCAGACCGATGCACGCTACACCTTCTACAACGGCTACAACGCCGGTTACAACGATCCTACCCTGGTATGGAACGCGGAAATCAGCAAGCAACTCTTCAAGAACCAGTTCACCCTGGCCCTGAAGGTCTATGACATCCTCAACCAGTCGCGCAACACTTATCGCTCGACCCGTGACAACTACGTGCAGGATACGCAGAACAACACGCTCGGCCGCTACGTCATGCTGAGCCTGACCTACCGTTTCGGCACCTTCGGCGGACAGCGCGGCGGCATGCGCGGTCCCGGCGGCGGACCCGGTGGTCCTGGCGGACCCGGCCGCGGCCCCGGCGGATGGGGCGGCGGACGCCGTTTCTGATAACGTCATACCCGGCTCCGGCCGGAAACATCATGCCCGGCCGAAGCCGGGCATCTTTTTTTAGGAATCTTCCTCCTCCAGGACATTGTTCCCCGCATAGCGCCGCCATTTTTCCAGCAGCGCCTGCATATCGGAAGGGATCTCGCTGTCGAACGAGATCTCTTTTTTCGTGCGGGGATGGATGAAGCCCAGCGTCTTGGCGTGCAGCGCCTGACGCGGGCAGAGGGCGAAGCAGTTGTCGATGAACTGCTTGTATTTGGTGTAGAGGGTGCCCTTCAGGATCCGGTCGCCGCCGTAACGGGCGTCGTTGAAGAGCGGGTGTCCGATATGGTTCATATGGACGCGGATCTGGTGCGTGCGACCGGTCTCCAGTACGCATTCCACGAGGGTAACGTAGCCCAGGCGCTCCAGCACGCGGAAGTGGGTGACGGCGTGTTTCCCCTGCGTTTCGTCGTTGCAGACGCGGAAGCGCAGCCGGTCGTTGGGATCCCGGCCGATCGGGGCGTCGATGGTCCCGCTGTCTTCGGCGATATTGCCCCAGACCAGGGCCCAGTAGCGCCGTTCGATGGTATGGTGGAAGAACTGGCGGGCCAGCTCGATCTGGGCCGCGTCGGTCTTGGCTACGACCAGCAGTCCGGAGGTGTCCTTGTCGATGCGGTGGACCAGCAGTCCCATCCTTTCGTCGTCGTGTTCGGGGTCGGGTTCGCGGCCCAGGTAGTAGGCCAGGGCGTTGACCAGCGTGCCGCTGTAGTTGCCGTGGCCGGGATGGACCACCATGCCGGCCGGCTTGTTGACGACCAGCAGTTCGTCGTCTTCATAGACGATGTCGAGCGGGATGGGCTCCGGCTTGATCTCCACGCCACGCCGCTGGTACGGCATCACGAGCGTGATGACGTCGAGCGGGCGGACCTTGTAGCTGGCCTTGACCACGACGTCGTTGACGCGGACATACTCGGCGTCGATGGCCAGCTGCACGCGGTGGCGCGACGTGTCGGAAAGATGCTCCGCCAGATACTTGTCGATGCATATCGGGCTCTGTCCGCGGTCGGCTTCCAGTCGGAAATGTTCGTACATTTCCTGCTGTTCTTCCTCTTCGGACAGCAGTTCTTCTCTCTCTTCGTCGCTCATCGCGCGGCGATCTTGGCCTGGCTGGTGGTCAGCTTGAGATGGATGGTGGTGCCCATCGTGGCGGGGGCACCGGGATGGTAGGCCGGGGTCTGCTGATAGACGACGGCACTGAGGGTATCCTGATAGTTCTGGACGGTTTCGTCGTAGGTCACGTTGCCCAGGTTGAGGGAGTTCTCGAAGAGATTGTCCTTGGCTACGGGCAGGGTGAAGCCGATCAGGTAGGGGATGTAGGTCCTGTTGTCGTCGGGCGAAAGGCCGAGCAGCAGGTCGACGGGGCTCTCCGCTTCGATTTCGGTACCGGGCGCGACGTAGCGGCCTTTGATGAACTGGTCGAGCACGTTGTTGGTGGCCAGGTCTTCGCGGTATGACAGTTTGCCGACGGTCAGGCCGGCAGCCAGGATCTCGGTCTTGGCCTGTCGCAGCGAATAGCCGACCAGGTTGGGCATCTTCACCATCTTGGTCTGGTGCGCGTTGATGGTCAGTTTGATGCTGCGGCCCTTCTTGACCTTGCTGCCGGCAGCAGGGTTCTGCGAGAAGACGTGGCCCTTCTCCATCCGTTTCACATAGACCGAATCGGTGACCTCGGTACGGATGTCATACCGCTTGGCCACGATGCGGGCGTCCGGCACGGAGAGGTTCGTGAAGTCGGGGACGGTGATTTCCTGGTTGTGACGGGTGATGAACTTGAGGCTCACCTGCGTGATGACCAGCAGGGCTGCAACCAGCAGCACGGCCAGCAAGAGATTCCTGAGAATCCAACGTCCTACGGGTCTGTTTTCCTGATCTACTTCCATAACCTGACAAAGTTAAGAAAATATCTTGTAAAAACTGTCTCTTTCGACCGCATTCCATCCGGCATCCTGCGCCATGCGCTTCAGCTCGCTGACCGTCAGGGTCGGATTCTGGTCTTCGGCACCGGCCAGGGAGTAGATTTTCGTGGAGTCGTTGATGGTGCCGTCCATATCGTCGGCGCCCCAGGCCATCGCTTCGAGGGCCAGTTCCTTGCCCAGCATCGGCCAGTAGGCCTTGATGTGGGGGATGTTGTCGAGAGCCAGGCGGGCGATGGCGAAGGTGCGCAGCACTTCTTCGTCCGAAACTTCGCCCAGTTCGGCGAGTGCGTTGTGCCGGGCCCTGAATTTCAGCGGGATGAAGGCGTTGAACCCGCCGGTCTCGTCTTGCAGCGAACGCAGGGCGAGCAGATGGTCCACCCGGTCTTCGCGGCTTTCGATGTGGCCGAAGAGCATCGTGCAGTTGGAAGACATGCTCAACTGGTGTGCGGTCTGATGGATGGCGAGCCAGCGCTGCGCATCGCACTTGTCGGGACAGATCTGCCGGCGGATGTGCGGGGCGAAGATTTCGGCGCCGCCGCCGGGAAGGGTATCGACCCCCGTCACCCGGAGGGCCCGCAGGCAATCTTCCACGGAAATCTTGTTGAAGCGGCACATATCATCGATTTCGACGGCCGTGTACGCCTTGATGGAAACCGGCCGTTCTTTCGTGCCGTGCTTCCGGGCGAAAGCCGAGACCACGTCGACGATCCCGAGATAGTAGTTGAAATTCTTTTCCGGATGGACACTTCCCACGATGTGGATTTCGGTCATCCCGGGCTCGAACTTGGATTCGCAGTAGGGGAGGATATCTTCGAGCGGCATGCTCCAGGCCCCGGGCTGCGTGGCGTCGTCCCTCCGGTAGGAGCAGAAGCGGCAGCGGTGGGTGCAGATGTTCGAGGGCTCGAGATGGAAGTTGCGGTTGTAGTAGATGCGGTCGCCGCTGAGGCTATGGCGCACAAAAGAAGACGCCGCCTGCAGTTCGGGCAGGGGCGCCTCATAAAGTTCCAACAGCTCTTTGCGGGAAACTCTTACCAAAGATCCTCGGAGCTGACGGTCAGTTTCTTGCGGCCGTGACGACGGCGGGCGGCAAGCACGCGGCGTCCATTGGGCGTGGACATTCTCTCACGGAAACCGTGCTTGTTGCGACGCTTGCGCTGGGAAGGTTGAAATGTACGTTTCATATCTAAAGCTTTTTATTTCGAATTCGGGACCGCAAAGATAACGCTTTTTTGCTGATCTGCAAATTTATTTCGAGATAATCACGATCTTCTTCCCTTCGAACCACGGATCACGGAACCAATTGGAAATCTGGACCTGGAAAAACTTCTGCGGATCGATGCGGCAGCGCCGGGCGCAATCGGCGATCTCCGCTTCGAGCTGGCCTCCCTTGAGGTAGAAGATGGCGCGGTTGAACTTGTCCCTGACCCAGGGGTAGAAGGTGGCCAGGTCGGTCACGGCGCGCGAGACGACATAGTCGAAGCGGCCGGGCAGGCTCTCGGCCCGGGCCTGGACGCACGTCACATTCTCGAGCGACAAGCCTTCCGCCACGGCCTGGGCGACCTTGACTTTCTTGCCGATGGAATCGCAGAGCGTGAAGCGGACTTCGGGAAAGAGCACGGCGAGCGGAATGCCGGGGAAGCCGCCTCCGGTTCCCACGTCGAGCACGGTACTCCCGGAGGGGAAGTCGATGACCTTGGCGATGGCCATCGAATGGAGGATGTGGTGCGTGAGAAGATTGTCCATGTCCTTTCGGGAGATGACGTTGATGCGCGCGTTCCACGTGCGGTAGAGTTCTTCCATCGCTTCGTAACGGGCTTTTTGGCTTTCCGTCAGGGCGGGGAACAGGTCAGTCAGCTTTTCCATCGGCAGGGTTCTCCACCATTTTTTCGAGGGTTTTGCGGGCCCGGTTGATGCGGGTCTTGACCGTGCCCAGCGGCAGGCCGAGTTCCCGGGCGATGTCTTCGTAGGCGTAGTCCTTGATGAAGCGCAGTTCCGCCACCTGGCGGTAGCTTTCGGGGAGGCTCTGGATACCTGAGATCAACTCACGGACCGCCTGGTCGATGATGAATTCCTCCTCGGGCGTGCTGCCCGAAAGGACGTCGAGCGCCTCGCGCTCCGAAGAGATGGGCACGGAGTTGATCGAGGAGCGGCTGCGGCGGATGTGGTCGATGGCCTCGTTCTGGGCGATGTTGTAGAGCCAGGTCGAGAAAGCGTAGCGGGAATTGTACCGGTCGATGTTCATGAAGGCCTTCTCGAAGCTGCGCTGGCAGATGTCCTCGGCATCTTCCACCACGGTCACGTATTTGAGGACGTGGTTCATCAGCGAAGCGTGGTACTTCTCAAGCAGGAGCGCAAAGGCGCCCTGGTCGCGCTGCAGCGCCAGTTCCACGAGGGCGAGGTCCTCGAGTTTAGTGTGCTTCTCTCCAGTTTTTGCCATAGTTGCACTCCGTGATCAAGGGAACGGCGAGCGAGCAGACGCCTTCCATTTCTTGTTTGACGATTTCCACGATGCGGTCCCGCTCACCGGCCGTTACGTCGAACACCAGTTCGTCGTGGACCTGGAGCACCATCCGGCTTTGCAGCCCTTCGGCGGCCAGCCGCCGGTCGACGGCGATCATCGCGAGTTTGATGATGTCAGCGGCGCTGCCCTGGATCGGGGCGTTGATGGCGTTGCGCTCGGCCAGGCCGCGGGCCACGGCGTTCTTGCTGCCGATGTCGGGCAGGAAGCGCTTGCGGCCGAAGATCGTCTCGACCCAGCCTTTTTCCCTTGCCTGGGCGACGACGCGGTCCATATATTCCTTGACGCCGGGATAGCTGCGGAAGTATTCTTCGATGAAGTTCCGGGCTTCGGTGCGGGAGATGCCCATCCGCTGCGAGAGTCCGAAGGCCGAGATGCCGTAGATGATGCCGAAATTGGCCACTTTGGCGTGCCGCCGCTGTTCGGCCGTCACGGCTTCGGGGGCTACGTGGAAGATGCGGGCGGCCGTGGCGCGGTGCACGTCGGCGCCGTGGGCGAATCCTTCCACCAGATGCGGGTCGCCGCTCAGATGGGCCATCAGCCGCAGCTCGATCTGGGAATAGTCGGCCGATACGATCCAGCCGTCGGGATCGCTCGGGACGAAGGCTTCGCGGATCTTCATGCCGCGCTCGGTACGGATCGGGATATTCTGCAGATTGGGACCCTGGCTGCTGAGACGCCCCGTTGCCGTGAGGGCCTGCGTGAAGGTGGTGTGCACCTTTCCGGTGGCGGGGTTGATGAGGCTCGGCAGCGGGTCGATATAGGTCGAGAGGAGCTTTTTGATAGCTCTGAATTCCAGGATTTTGCCGACAATCGGATGTCGGTCGGCTATTTCGGTCAGGGTCTCTTCGTCGGTAGGGTAGCTGTCGGTGCGGGTCTTCTTGACCCGGGGATTGAGCTGGAGTTTCTCGTACAGCACGATGCCGATCTGGCGGGGCGAGGAAAGGTTGAGCGACGGCTCACCGGCCATCTCGCGTGCCTCCTGCTCGATCTGCGAGAGCTCCTTCGACAGGACGCGGCTGTACTGGCCCAGCATCTGCGGGTCGATCTTCACGCCCGTGGCTTCCATCCGGGCCAGGATGCCGATCAGCGGCATCTCGATGCGGGTGTACAGGTCCCAGAGATGCTGTTGCTGCAGCTCCGCGACCAGGAGCGGCTCGATCAGGCCGGCGGCGACGCACTCCCGGCCGCCCGTCTTGTCTTCGAAGTCGAAGAGCATCATCTGGCCGTCCTGCGCGCTTTCCACCAGGTCCACGTCCAGATAGGTGGCGCAGAGGGTCTCGAGTTTGTGGCTGCGTTCCGGGTTGAGGAGGTAGTGCATGATCTCGAGGTCGTGCAGCGGGCCCTTGAGGGCGGTGTGCTTGAGACCGTGGCCGCATTTGACGATCGTTTCGTCGGCGAGGATGCCGGCTGCTTCGGCGTAGGACAGCGTGCAGTAGCGCTTGCCGGAAGCCAGGATCACGCGGTCGCCCAGGCGGACGGCCACGCGGCCTTCGGCTCTGGCCTGGCGGAGGATTTCCGCGGCGGGAGCTTCTTCGCTCTCGAGCGTGGAGCGCACGGCTTTCGGGACGGGCTGCAGGTTGGGGACCAGCCCGCGGAGAGAATTGAATTCGTAGTGGTTGAACAGTTCCGCGACCTGCTGCGGATCGGGCTGACCAAGGCGCAGCTGCGGCTCGTCCGTCTCGATTTCGACGTCGGTCTTGACGGTGACCAGGGTCTTGCTCAGGCCGAGGTGGGGGAGCGCCTTGCGGAACGCTTCCTGCTGCTTGGGCGGCAGTTCGTCCAGATGGGCTTCGATGCCTTCGAGGCTGCCGTATTTTGCGACCAGCTTGCGGGCGCCCACTTCCCCGACGCCGTCCACGCCTTTCACGTTGTCGGCCGTATCGCCCCAGATGGCCAGGATGTCGATGATCTGTTTCGGGTCGTCGATGCCGTACTGTGCGCAGATGGCTTCCTTCGACACGATCTCGCGTTCGGCGCCGCCCTTTCCGGGCTTGTACTGGAAGATGTGGTCGTCCACGATCTGACCCAGGTCTTTGTCGGGCGTGACCATATAGACGTCGCAGGTGTCGGAAGCGAAGCGGCGGGCCAGCGTGCCGATTACGTCGTCGGCCTCGAAGCCGGGCTTCATCAGCACCGGGATGTCGAGGGCTTCGACGATCCGGGAGAGCGGCTCGAGGGCTGCCTTTACGAGTTCCGGCGTGGCCGTACGGGTGGCCTTGTATTCGGGGTAAATCGTGTGGCGGAAGGTTCCGCCCGGCGGATCGAACATCACGGCCAGGTGGGTGGGCTGCTCGCGGGCGATCAGCTCCAGCAGGTATTTGGTAAAGCCGAACAGGATCGAGGTGTCCTCGCCTTTCGAGTTGATCATGGGCCTGCGCAGGAATGCGTAGTACATCCTGAAAATCAAGGAATGGCCGTCGATCAGGTAGAGCTGGTTCATAACCTTCAAAGATAAGGTTTTTTTCGTTACGATAGCAAAGGAAAAAATCGAATGAAAAATAAAAGAAATATTGCTGGATTTGCTTCTGATTTGTTATATTTGCATAGAATATCGAACAAATATCAAAACAGATTATGGATATAACCCCTCTTCTTTCAAAAAATGCCCTGAGCATGCGCCGCTCGCAGATCCGCGACCTTCTCAGCGTGGCGACCCGCCCCGAAATCATCTCCTTTGCCGGCGGTTTCCCCAGCCCGGAATCCTTCCCTGTCGAAGACCTCAAGCGCATCATGCAGGAAGTGCTCGACAAAGAAGGTGCTGCCGCCCTTCAGTATGGCAGCACGGACGGCGTCAAGTCGCTCCGCGAGGAGATTTCCCGTCTCTACAAGCGCGATGAGAATCTGGATGTCCCGGTCGAGAACATCATGATCACGACCGCCTCCCAGCAGGCGCTCGACCTGATCTGCCGCATCTTCATCGACCCGGGCGACGTGATCGTCTGCGGCCTCCCGACCTACCTGGCCGCCCTCCAGTCGGTCTGGTCGTACCGTGGCCAGCCCTACGGCCTGCGCCACAACAACGGTCTGGCCGAAGCCTGCAACGTGCTCTGCGCCACCGGTAAGAAGCCCAAGTTTATCTATTCCATCCCCGACTTCCAGAACCCCTCCGGTGAAACCATGACCCTGGAAGAGCGCAAATATGTGGTCGATGTGGCCCGCAAATACGACCTGCTCATCGTTGAGGATACACCTTATAAGAACATCCGTTTCGAAGGGGAGACCCTCCCGTCGATGTATTCGATGGCTCCGGAACGCGTGATCATGGTGGGAACCTTCTCCAAGACCTTCGTCCCAGGCTTCCGCCTCGGCTGGATCGTCGCACAGCACGACGTCATCGAGCGGATCATCGTGGCCAAGCAGTCGTCCGACCTCTGCACGCCGGTGTTCAACCAGATGGTCGCCGCCCGTTACCTGGCTTCGGGCGCCTACGATGTGAACCTCAAGAAGACCTGCGCCCTCTACAAGCGCAAGAAGAACGTGATGGTTTCGTCCTTCGAAGAATTCATGCCCAAGGGCGTGACCTGGACCAACCCCGACGGCGGTCTGTTCCTCTTCCTCCGTCTCCCCGAACAGTTCGACACCCGTGAACTCTTCGACCTGGCCATCAAGGAAAACGTGGCCTTCGTCATCGGCGAAGCCTTCCACAGCGACGGCTCCGGCAAGAACACGATGCGCCTGAACTTCTCGTTCGCATCTGACGAAAAGATCCGCGAAGGCGTCCGCCGCCTGGCCGCCGCCATCCGCCGTCTCTACGAGCGCTACGGCTACGAAGTTTAGCAGCGCCATCAGGCGCTAGCGGAGGCCGTTGGGTCGGTTTGTGCGGTAGCAGGCCGAAGCGGTAGGGGTTGGGGCAGGGCCCCAGTAACTCAGATCATGGTTGCGATGTTGGCGGTGAAGAGTTTCACAGCCATCGCCAACAGAATGATTCCGAAGATTTTACGGAGAATATAGATCACGGTTGGGCCGAGCTTCCGCTCGACCCAACCGACGTATTTGAGCACGAAGAAGACCACCACCATGTTGAGGGCGATGGCCACGATGATGTTCTCCATGGCATATTCCGCCCGCATCGAGATGAGGGTGGTCAGCACGCCGGCGCCGGCGATCAGCGGAAAGATGATGGGGACGACGTTGGCGGCCGAAGCCGGTCCGTCGTTCTTCATGATTTCCACACCCAGGGTCATCTCCATGCCATAGATGAAGATGATGATGGCGCCTGCCACGGCGAAAGAGTGGATGTCGACGCCGAACAGGGAGAGCAGACCTTCTCCCGCGAAGAGGAAGGCCACCAGGATGACGAACGAGATGAGCGCAACCTTCAGCGGGACGATCTTGGCACCTTTCTCCTTGAGGCCGATGACGATCGGCAGCGAGCCGGTGATGTCGATGATGGCGAACAGCACGATGAAGGCGCTGATGATTTCCTTGAAGCTGAAATGCATAAGTCTTTCGTTTTAGGTGCCGCAAAAATACAACTTTTTTCTATATTTGCACGTTGTAATAAAACCATCCCAATGAGAAAGAAAATCGTAGCTGGCAACTGGAAGATGAATACCTCCATCGCCGAAGGAGTTGAACTGGCAAAAGCCATCGTCGCCAAAGTAAATGAAGTACCGCAGGGCGTTTCGCTCATCGTCGCCCCGCCGTTCACCCACCTGACCTCGGTCGCCAAGGTTCTGGAAGGTAGCCCCGTGGCCCTCTCCGCCCAGAACTGCGCCGACCAGCCGAAAGGTGCCTTCACAGGCGAAGTGGCCGCTTCCATGCTCAAGGACGCCGGCTGCGCCTATACGATCCTCGGCCACTCCGAGCGTCGCGAATATTATGGCGAAACCGCTGAAAAACTCATCACGAAGATTGCCCTGGCCTTTGAGAACGGCCTGAAGGTCATCTACTGCGTCGGTGAGAAACTCGCTGAACGCGAGGAAGGAAACCACTTCGACGTGGTCAGCGAACAGATCGCTTCCGTGCTCTTCGGCCTGACGCCCGAGCAGATGAAGAAAGTGGTCATCGCTTACGAGCCGGTGTGGGCCATCGGTACCGGTGTGACCGCCACGGCCGCGCAGGCACAGGAAATGCACGCGTTCATCCGCGAAACGCTCGAAACCCATTTCGGGGAGAAAGTGGCGCAGGAAACGACGATCCTCTACGGCGGAAGCTGCAAGCCTTCCAACGCCCAGGAACTCTTCGCCTGCCCCGACATCGATGGCGGCCTGATCGGCGGCGCTTCTCTCAAGGCCGACGACTTCATCGCCATCGCTAAGTCTTATTGATTTCAGCGCGCTACCGCGCCATGGGCTGACCTGACGCTGTTATGCCTTCCTGAGACGGAGACATAACAGCGTCAGGTCGTCGTTTGGAATCGCACCCGCGCGGTGCCGTTCGACTTCCAGCTCCAGTTTCCGGATGACTTCTTCCGCCGACATCCGGGCACATTCCGTCATCAAGCGGATCACCGTGTCGTTGCCCAGCAGTTCCTGCTTCATATTCTCGGCTTCGTTGAGGCCGTCGGTGTAGCAGAGCAGCAGTTCGCCCCGGATGCAGCCCAGGGTTTCGCCCTGGAATCCGCCTTCCTCCCAGACGCCCAGCGGACGGTTGGTGTACTTGACCGGGATGAATTCGGCCTTTCCGTCCTTGCGGACGATCACGGGCGGATTGTGCCCGCAGTTGCAGTAGCGCAGGACGCCGTCCTTCAGGTCGATCTGCCCGATGAACATCGTGACGAACATACCCTGCTCATTGTCCCGCGACAGGACGGAATTGATCTGCATCGCTATACTTTCCGGGGTGTGGCCTTGCTGGGCGATGATCCGGAACAGATTGCGGGTCACGGCCATCAGCAGGCTTGCCGGGATTCCCTTGCCGCTGACGTCGCCGATGCAGAAGTAGAGCTGTTCGTCCAGGATGAAGTAGTCGTAGAGGTCTCCGCCCACTTCCTTGGCCGGAACCATCGCGGCGAACAGGTCGATGTCGTTCCGTTCTGGGAAGGCGGGGAACTTGCGGGGGACCATGGCCATCTGGATGTCGCTGGCCACCTTGAGTTCATGCTCGATGGAGGCTTTCTGGGCCGTGGTCTGCTTCAGCTCGTCGATGTAGTTGATCAGGGAGTGCTGCATGCCGGCGAACGAGCGGTTGAGCTGTCCGATTTCGTCGATGCGCCCCTCGTCGACAAGTTCTTCCTGGAAATGGCCGGCGGCGATGGTCTTGGCCTGGCGGTTGAGTTCGCTCAGCGGCTCGAGTTCGTTGCGGATGACCCGGCTGATCAGGTCGAGCATCAGCAGCAGGCCGAGGACGACGATGATCAGGACGGCTTGCTGCAGACGTTTGTATCCGCTGAGGATATCCCGCTCCGGGCAGACGAGCCCCATGCTCCAGTTCGTCGTTCCCAAGGGTTTGTAGAAAACGTAGCAGTTCTGGCCGTCGATGACCATCTGTTTCATCCCTTCCTCGCCGGCCTGCATCGCTTTGCCGAGCGCGGTGCGGTCGGGGTCTTCCCGTTCGAGGGTTTCGGTGAAGATGGTCTGGTAGAACAGTTTCGTGGAGTCGGGGTGGACGAAGAACGTGCCGCCGCGTCCGATCATGATGCTGTAGGAGTTGGGGTAGGGCTTCACGGCCGCGATGGTCTCGGAGAGCCATCCGAGCGGGAGGTCGACCGAAATGGTCCCGATATAGCGCCCTTGCGCATCCTTGAGGGGCTTGCAGTAGGAGGCGATCATCTCCTGGGAATAGAAGCCGTCGGGATTGAAATCGAAGTACGGTTCGGTCCAGCACGGCTCATCGAGCAGTTTGGCCATCTGATACCAGTCGAACGTGAAGTATTCGTAGTGCGGGCCGCCTTCCTGCTCGGTGAGGATCTCTCCGTCCTGATTGAGACTGTAGGCCGAGAAATACTTGCCTTTTCCGGGGAAATAATAAGGCTCGAAGGAGATGGAGCAGCCGTTGAGTTCCGGATTGTTCTCGAGGATCCGGCGGGAATAGACGAACATCGAGTCGGGCGTCTTCAGATGCCGGACCGGCAGCCAGTCCATATTGTCGGTGGCTACTTCCACCCGGTCGAGGACGTTGGTTACCCGCTGGACGGTATTGTCGAGCACCTGCTCGGCGCGGTTGAGGGCTTCCTGCCGGACCGATTTCTTGGACTGGGAGAACATGAATCCCAGGGAAGCGAGCAGCACGAGGCTGCTCAGGAGTGCGATCCACAAGGTGAGCTTGGCAGGCATCGACCTGCGGATGAGGAAGAGAAGTCTTTTCATCGGGTCTGCCGGTCAATCAGTTCATCGTAGGTGATCTTGCGCAGGATCAGCTGGTTCCTGAGCATCATGTCGTTGGCCATCTCCACCATGTCCGGCCTGAGGCGGAATTCCCGCTGGCCGGAATCGCGGTCCACCTGCTGGCGGAGAATCTCTTCGAGCATGAGTTTCTGCAGGACGCGGTTGGTGGCGATATGGTTTTTCTGGACGTAGTCCATGACGATGTCGAGTGTTTCCTCGGGATGCTCGGCAGCCCATTCCCAGCCGCGGCGGCTGGCCTGTGCAAACCGTTCAGCCTGATCCTGGTGACGTTCATAGTAGTCCCGGGTCATGTAGACGCCGTCTTCCTGCACGTTGTAGCTGTCGGCGAGGCGGTAGATGTTGTTTTCGGTGATCGAGACGCCCGCCTCCATCAGCTGATAGAGCTCGTTGTAGCTCATCGTCAGGGTGGCATCGATAGCCCCGGAGAGGAAGAGGTTGATGCCGGACCGTATGGGAATCCATTTGTAATCAAGTCCTTCGATAGAAGAAAGGCAGACGGCCATCTGGTCGAAGCCGGCACTCCAGGTCCCCACGCGGATTCCTTTCTGGCGGATGGGGCTCTCGTCCTTCCGGGAGACGATGACCATGGCGTTGTTCATCGAGGTCTGCAGGATGTTCACCAGGGGAACACCGCTGTCGATGATGACCATCGCTTCGCACAGCTGAAGGGTCGTCGCCTGGCTTTCTCCACTGCGGATATGGTTGAGCGCCGACTGGGTGAGGGTAGGGTGGACGATCTCCACCTCGATGCCGGCTTCGCGGTAGAAGCCTTTCTCCAGCGCTACATAGTAGCCGGCGAACTGGGCCTGTGCCGTCCACTGCGGCGTGAAGACGAATTTCTGCGCCTCGGCCTTTCCGCAAAAGACAAAGAGCAGGCTGAGTACCAGGACCCCGATGGACCGTCTATTCATAGGATGGTGGTAGTTGTCTGAGTATTAATTGATTGTGTGAAATGCGTCCCGCTTTTCGAATCTTAAAAATAATAAAAAAAGCCTTTCTTTGAAAATGGCGCCGCACGATGTAACGAAAAAAAGCGTAACTTAGCCTTATGGACTATATCGCCGTACATATCAAGATCGAGCCGTTCCGGGAAGAATGGGCCGAAATAGTCGAAGCGGAGATCGTCGACCTGGGCTTTGACAGCTTCACCGTCGAGGAGCCGTACCTGAACGCCTTCATACCGAAAGAACAGTTTTCGGAGCCGATGCTCAAGACGCTGCTCAGCGGCTTCTCCGGTTGTGAATTCACCCTTTCCCACACCGTCGAACTGGTGAAGGAACAAAACTGGAACGCCACCTGGGAGAGTGACTTCGAACCGGTCGTCGTCGGCGACCAGGTAACGGTCAAGGCCACCTATCACAAAGACCTTCCGCGCACCCGCTACAACATCGTCATCGACCCCCAGATGAGTTTCGGCAGCGGGCACCACCAGACCACGACGATGATGATCGAGCAGTTGCTGGCGGAAGGGAAGGCCCTTCGCGGCAAGAACCTGCTCGACATGGGCTGCGGCACCGGTATCCTGGCCATCGTTGCGGCCAAGCTCGGCGCCGCCGTTCCAGTCCACGCCGTGGACATCGACCCGCGCTGCGTCCGCTCGACCATCGCCAACGCGCGAAGAAACCGCATCCCGCACAAGCTCATCGCCGTCTGCGGCGACGCCTCCGTGCTCATCCGTGGCCAGTATGACTACGTGCTGGCCAACATCAACCGGAACATCCTCCTGGCCGACCTGTCCTCGTATGTCCGTTCGCTCAAGCCTCAGGGCGGCTGCATCTTCCTGAGCGGTTTCTATACGGCGGATATCCCGATGCTCCTCGAAGCCGCCGCTCCGCTGGGCCTGACGGAAGTGTCCCGCCGTACCCGCGACGACTGGGCCCTGCTTGTCCTCAGGAAATAAAAATAATTCGTATATTTGCGATAATCATCCTGCGGGTGTGTTGTAATTGGTAGCCAAGCCAGACTTAGGATCTGGTGCCGTAAGGCGTAAGGGTTCGAGTCCCTTCACCCGTACATTATGAAAAGGTTGACAACTGCCATCCTTCTCTTCCTGTTTGCCGCGGCCTTCCGGCTGACGGCGCAGGAAGTCGTTCCCGCTGCTGTCGTGATTCCCGACCGGCAGGTTTCCTTGTCTGATTATGGAGGGGTTCCCGACGGTGTGACGTTGAATACCGAAGCGTTCCGGAAGGCCGTAGCGGCCCTGTCCAAGCAGGGCGGGGGACATCTCGTCGTGCCGGAAGGCATCTTCCTGACCGGCCCCATCGTCCTGAAAGACTGCATCGACCTGCATCTGGAACGCGGGGCTGTCATCCTGCTGTCGCCCGACAAGCGCGATTTTCTGGAGAAGGGAAAGGTCCGGCCCGGCATCTCCGCTTCGAAGCGGCACGATGTCAGCATTTCGGGCGAAGGGATCATCGACGGGAACGGCGCATGGTGGCGTGCGGTCAAGCGCAGCAAGGTCAGTGACGTGGAGTGGAAGGATTATCTTGATACGGGCGGTACGGTCACGGACGACGGCAGCCTCTGGTATCCTTTCGGCCTGAAGCATTACCCCGACATAGCAGCCACTTCCCAGGAGCAGGAGCGGATGCGGACGCATCTGGTCCGGTTTACGGACTGCGAACGCGTCCGTGTGGAAGGCGTGACGCTGCAGAATTCCCCGAAGTTCCACCTGGTCCCGCAGTACTGCCGGGACGTGGTGTTCGACGGGGTCACGGTACGCTGTCCCTGGAACGCACAGAACGGCGACGGCATCGACATCATGCAGTGCCAGCGGGTCGTCGTGACGCGCTGCACCGTGGACGTGGGGGACGACGGCATCTGCCTCAAAGCGGGTGCGGGCGCCGGCAGCCTGGAGAAAGGTCCCTGCAAAGACATTCTGATCGAGCATAATACGGTATTCCATGCCCACGGCGGTTTTGTCATCGGCTCGGAGTTTTCAGCCGGAGCGGAGAATATTTACGTGCGGCACAATACCTTCTCCGGGACGGACACCGGCCTGCGTTTCAAGAGCGCGCCCGAGCGGGGCGGCACCACGAAGCATATCGTCATCAGCGATATCTATATGACGGATATCCGGGGGGAGGCCATCGTGTTCCAGACCGATTACGCTGACCGTCCGGCCGGTTTCGACAGCAACCAGCCTGCCGCGACGCAGAATTTCCTGCCGGAGTTCACGGACATCCGGATGTCCCGGATCGTCTGTCGGGGCTGCGAAACGGCCATCCGTGCCAAAGGGCCGCTTTCGGCGATCCACGACATCGTGGTGGACGACGCGGTCTTTTTCTTCCATAAACGCGCCTGTGATATTGACGATCCCGCGATGATTACTCTGGGACAGGTCCGTTTCCAGACTTTCGACGAGTAACCCAGACACTTTTCCCTATGAAAAAAGCGCTCTCCATCCTGGCCTTGCTGCTGGCAGCGGCGACCGCTTCCGCACAGAACGATTCCGTGCCGGCGAAACCCCACTCCTTCACCGTATCCGGCCAGCACTGGTCGCGCGGCGAGATCCGTGACGGTGCGTTGCCGGATGAGGATGACAACGGTGTGGACCACGCTTACTTTCTGATGAGCAGCACGACGCTCCGTTTCCATTACCAGTACAAAGGCTTGGAAGTGAAGATCTCTCCCCGGCATTCCGGCGTCTGGGGCGCTGCGGGCGGAGGCAGTTTCAGCCTGGATGAAGGCTGGGTGGCCCTGCACAGCCGCGTCGGTTTCTTTGCCCAGATAGGCCGGCAGAAACTTTTCTATGACGACCTGCGTATCATCGGCGCTGACGATTGGGCGATGGCGCCCATCAAGCACGATGTGCTCAAGACCGGATTCGAGATCGGCAAGCACAAGCTCCATCTGCTGGCGGCCTTCAATCAGAACAGCGAGAACACCAACGGCGGCACTTTCTACAAGGACGGCGGCCAGCCTTACAAGTCCATGCAGACGGCCTGGTATCATTTCGACCCGATCCCGCAGCTGGGCGGTTCGCTGATTTTTATGAATGTCGGTATGCAGCACCTCCCGAGTCCGGAGGAGAATATCACTTTCTATCAGCAGCTTTACGGTACTTTCCTGGACTGGCATCCCCGGAATCTGAGTGTCCAGGCCTCCTATTACCGGCAGTCCGGCCGGGATGAATGGGGAATATCCATCCGTGCGTGGATGACCAGTCTTGAAGCGCTCTGGAAAATCAATCCGCGCTGGCAGCTCAACTCCGGTTACTTCCATATGAGCGGCGATGAGGATTTCTTCGTGCCCATTGCAGGGTCGATCGGCCTGATCCAGAAGACTTCGGTCCACGGTTTCAACCCGATTTTCGGTTCCCACCACAAGTTTTACGGTGCCATGGATTTCTTCTATGTGACGACCTATTACGGCGGCAACACCCCGGGCCTGCAGGATTTCCATCTGGGCGCGCAGTGGAAGCCGATCGATCCGCTGTCGTTCAAAGCGAAGTACCACCTGCTGGCCACCAGTGTCAAAGTCGAGGATGTAAGTCTCATCCTGGGCCACGAGCTGGAACTGGAAACCGCCTGGCAGATCCTGCCGGATGTCAGCCTGCAGGCCGGTTACACCTTTATGAAAGGGACATCAACCATGGAGCGGCTCAAGCGCACCAGCGACCGCAACAACCTGCACTGGGGCTGGCTGATGCTGGTCATATCGCCGGAGTTCTTTTCTGTGAAATATTGAAATCAATAACGTGTTACGATGAAAAAGATAGCTCTCATTACCGGCGCCACCAGTGGAATCGGCGCCGCTTGCGCCCGCAAGTTCGCCGGTGCGGGATACGACCTGATCATTACGGCCCGCCGCAGCGAACAACTTACCATGATGGCCAATGAACTGACGCAGGGATTCGGCGTACAGGTGTTGCCGTGCTGCTTCGACGTGCGTGACCGGGAAGCCGTCAAGCGTGCGGTGGATTCGATACCGGCTTCCTGGCGGGACATCGACGTGCTGATCAACAACGCCGGCCTGGCACTCGGTCTGGAACCCGAGTATTCCGGTGATTTCACCGACTGGGAGACCATGATCGACACCAATGTCAAGGGCCTGCTCTATATGACCCGGCTCATCGTGCCCGGAATGGTGGAACGGATGAAAGGCCACGTCATCAATATCGGTTCCGTGGCGGGCGACGCGGCGTATGCCGGCGGCGCCGTGTACTGTGCCACGAAGGCGGCCGTGAAGATCCTCTCCGACGGTCTGCGCATCGATCTGTCGCACACACCGGTCCGCGTGACCACGCTCAAGCCCGGCCTCGTGGAGACAAACTTCAGCAACGTCCGTTTCCACGGCGACACCGAACGGGCCGCCAAGGTCTATCAGGGAATCCAGCCGCTGTCGGGCGACGATATCGCCGACGTGGCGCTCTACGCCGCGAGCGCTCCCGCACACGTACAGATTGCCGAAGTCCTCATCCTGGCCACGCATCAGGCCAGTGGTTCGGTCATCTGCCGCAGCTAAACTAAAGCAGGAAGAACATCGCTACGCCGATCATCGAAACGGCGACGCCGAGGAGCTCCTTCGGCTTGACTTTCTGTTTGTGGATCAGCGCGTAGGGGAGGATGATCAGCACGGGGGTCAGCGCCATCAGCGTGGAGGCGATGCCGGCCCGCGCATACTGGACGGCCATCAGGGAAAGGGAAACGCCGATGACGGGGCCGAAGAGGGTCGTCAGCACGGCGAAACGGACGCCTTTGGGGTCGTTCCGCGTGACGGTTACGAAGTTCTTTCCCTGTCGCTGCAGGAGCAGGATGAGGACGAAACCCAGTCCGCCCACGACCGCCCGGATCATGGTCGCGGCGAAAGGCATCATCGTATCCATCATGGCGGGGACGTCGGCGGGCAGCGCCGCTTCGTAGTGCTGCATGCCGACCTTGCTGAGCACCAGGCCGACGCCCTGGCCGGCACCCGCTCCCAAGCCCAGCAAAATGCCTTTGATCGGGAGGGTGAAATGGACTTTCTGTCCCTGTCCCTTGCTCAGGATGGAGATGGCGATACCGCTGATGGTCACGGCCATGGCCAGCAGTGAGCGCCACGAGAGCGTCTCGCCCAGCATGAGCCAGCCGGCGATGGCGGCCATCGGCGGAGCGAGCGTCATGAACAGCTGGCCGAAACGGGCCCCGATGACCAGGTAGGAATTGAATAGGCAGTAGTCGCCGAAGACGTAGCCCACCAGCGCGGAAAGCGCCAGCCAGAACCAGGCCGCCCCGTCCGCGTAGCGCGGATAGGGCGCTCCGATGGTGAACCACAGGATCAGTGCTAAAAAGACCGAACCCAGGACCAGACGGATGACATTGACCGTCAGGGAGCCGAGTCTGTGGCTGGCCTCGTCGGCAAAAAGAGCCGTCGCGGTCCAGCTGACCGCGACGAGCAGAGATATGATTTCTCCTAAATGTGCCATCGTAACAAGGCACAAAGGTAAGCAGAAATCGTTACGTTGTTACTTCATGTACTCGATTTTTGAGCCCCGGCTGATTTCGCCGCGGACGGAGGCGCCCAAATCGCGGAAACGGAGGGTGGATACACCCGAGAGTTCGTAGTCCAGCCGTTCCTTGACGGAGAGCGTCGCTTTCGAGACGCCCGAGAGTTCGACTTCCGCTTTTTCGACGACGCCGTCGATCTCAGCCTTGGACGAGCCGGAGCAATCGATCACAACCGTGCGGACATCACCGGAGATATCCATCCTGGAGGAGCCGGAAATCTCGGAGTGCAGGCTCTGGTAGTCGCCCGTGAACTGGCAGACGGAAGCGCCGGAGCAGTCGACGGAAACCTTGTCGGCATCGCCTGTGAGCTTGAGCTTGCTGGCGCCCGACAGTTCGATGTCAAGCACGGGGAAGTCTGCTTTCAGGGTGGCTTTGGAAGCGCCGCTCAAGTCGATGGTCATCCGATCGTTGCTGGCGGCTTCCAGATTCTCGAGGACGCTCGCGCCGCTCATTTCAATGGAGAGCGATTGGTTGCGGGCGAGGGCCGGGACGCCGGTCGTCGACAGGCGGGTGGCACCCGACATGCTCAGGGCGCTTAGGCTGGGCATACTGACCCAGGCGTGCAGCTGGTCGTGCTGGTTGTTGAGTTTCCGCTGGATATCCCTGGGGACGTTGGCCAGGCCGATGCGGAGCTTGCCGGCCAGGCAGGTCACCTTCAGGTAAGGCTCCAGGAAATCCGGCACTTCGACGTCGACCGAGTAAGTGTCGGCGAAGGTCAGTTCCACGTGGAAGGCGCTTGAAATCGAGAGCATCGAGAAGTCCCGGTAGTTGTAGTGCGTCTTGGAGAGGCTGGCTGCGGATTCCGAGCCGGCGAAAGCGCAGGTTACGGTTGCGGCAAGAGCCGCGAAGAGCAGAATGATCTTTTTCATGGCAGTGTATGATTATTGTTTGTTTTTGTTCAGTTCTTTCAGTTGGTCGGCTTCGTGGAGGATGCCACCGTAATGGCGTTTGAGGATGGCCATCTTCTCCCGGCGGGACATCTCTTCCGGCAGCTGGTCGTAGAGCGGGATGTTCTCGTCGGTAAGTTCCTGGAGCAGGCTCTCCCAGTCCACATCCTGGTCTTCGGAGTTGTCGGCCAGCAGTTCGTAGAGTTTGCCCACCTCTTCGAGATAGGCGCTGTAGACGCCTTCCGGACTGTGGGCCCGGCGGACGGCGGAACGGCCGCCCGGGAGCTGGAGCAGGACCACAAGGGCGAGGACCGCGGCCGCGGCCGTCCAGCGCAGGATCCGTGCGCGCTGCCGGTTCCGCGTCAGCCGGTGCTCGAGCCGTTCCTCAAAACGGATCTCGTGTCCTTCCGGCAGTTCGAGTATGTCAAAACGGTTCTCCATCTTCTTTCAGCAGTGCAATGAGTTTTTGTTTTCCCCTGAGGAAATGCGACCGCAGGGTCGTTTCCTTCAGGCCGGTGTAGGAGGCTATCTCCTGGTAGTCCAGCCCTTCGGCCAGGACGAGGGTTACGACGAGCCGGTAAGGGTCCGGCAGGCGCTGCATCGCCGAAAGGATCTTCGCGGCGGAAGCTTCGGCAGGGATCTCGTCCTCCTGCTCCGATCCTGCTTCCCGTCCGTATTCTTCCAGGAAGAGGGCCTCGCGCTTGCGTTTCCGCAGCCGGTCGATCGAGGCCCGGATGCAGGTGCGCGAGAGCCACGCTGATACCTGCTCCTGCGCCATCGGTCGGAAGGGCAGGGTTACGAACTTGAGGATCGTGTCCTGCATCACCTCTTCCGCGTCCTCCGGATTGAGGAGGATGCGGCAGCTCATGTTGTAGAGCCGGCGGCTGTGCGCCTGGTAAAAATCGGTGATTTCCTTTCGGGTCATTCTGTCTATATAACGATGGCCGCAGCGCTTTGTTGCAAGACGGACCGTCAAAATTACAATTTTTGTCTTATCTTTGCCGCCGAGTAACGGGGCCATCCCGTCGCAAGTGTGCTTGGAACCACTATAAAAACAAGTGAAAATGTCTGAAAATCAAAAAGAAAGACGGGAAGTCCCGTCAATGGTCTATGTGTGGCTGGCAGTGGCGTTCTGCGTGTGCCTGGTCACTTCCAATCTCTTCGTACCGCGACTCTGGCAAGTCGGCAAACTCCCGCTGCAGCTCTCCGGGGCTGTGATCATCTTTCCCATCTCCTACATCATCAACGACCTGTTGACCGAGGTCTATGGCTACCGCAAGGCGATGCACGTCATCTGGATGGGATTTGTCTTGAGTGCTTTCGTGGCTGTCGCCGCCCAGCTTGTGAGCTGGCTTCCGAAGCCGATCTATCCGGAAAACCAGGAAGTCGCCGCCAGTTTCAACAAGCTCTTCGGCCTGGTCCCCCGGACGACCTGTGCTTCGCTGCTGGCTTTCATCCTCGGCTCCCACATGAATGCCTGGGTGATGTCGCGTATGAAGGTCCTGCAGAAAGGCCGCGGCTTCGGCTGGCGTGCCATCCTCTCCACGATCGTGGGCGAACTCTGCGATTCGGTGGTCTTCTATCCGCTGGCTTTCCTGGGCGTGATGCCGGTCGGCGCCATCGCCTCCATCATCCTGACCCAGGTCACGGTCAAAACCCTTTATGAGGTGTTGATCCTTCCGGTGACATCGGCCCTTGTGCGTCGGCTCAAAAAGGCGGAAGGCCTCGACACCTACGACTACAACGTATCTTACAACCCGTTTATCGACAAAGAGAAATAATGGAATCCGATAGAAAGAAAGAAGGGCTCAGCGCCCTCGGTCACGAGACACCCTATCATTTCGACTATGCGCCGCAAGTGCTGGAAACCTTCGTCAACAAGCATCCCGAGATGGATTACTGGGTGCGTTTCAACTGCCCTGAATTCACCACGATCTGCCCGATTACCGGTCAGCCCGACTTCGCGGAGATCCGCATCTCCTACATTCCGGACCAGAAGATGGTGGAGAGCAAGTCGCTCAAGCTCTACCTGGGCAGCTTCCGCAACCACGGCGGCTTCCACGAGGATACCGTCAACACGATCATGAAGGACCTCATCCGGCTGATGGATCCCAAATACATCGAAGTGACGGGGTTCTTTACCCCGCGCGGCGGTATCTCGATCTATCCTTACGCCAATTATGGCCGTCCCGGGACTTCTTTTGAAGCCCTTGCCCAGCAGCGTTTCGCAACCCACGAGTAGGGGCGCGGCAGAAAAAGTAGTTCCAGCAGACGCAATTTTTGCGTATAATTGCATTTGGTTTGTAAAACACTGCTGATTTATGAAAAAGTTGCTTGTTCTGTTCCTGACGCTGGGCGTCCTTTCCAGCGTGGTCTCCGCTTGCATGGGCGATTTAGGTCCTGCCGGAGAGATGGGTATCCCTGCAGGCGTTTCTTTCTATACCTCCGCGCAGGGACTCCAGTTCTTTTTCGTCGATGAGGATGGGAATGATCTGGTCGATTTGGATGAGCGGCACTCCTGGCCGCTGGCTTTCCCGCAGAAAGTGGAGTCCACTACCCGGGAGTCGGCCATCACCCGTGCCACCACGGAAGCCCACAACGACGGGCGCGTTTTCTACGTTTACAACGACAACTGCAATGCCCTCTGCAAGGATTACGATTCGGGTCTCTACGGCTTTTCGACCTATCTGTGGGGCCGTACCGTCGAACCGGAATACACGACCTATATCTATAAGGGGAGCAGCATCGACTCGTTGAATGTGTCCTACACCTACCACGAGGCCCAGGCCGGCCAGGCCGGCGGCAACAGCTGGATGGTCCAGATCACTTCCGTCAAGTACAACGGGGTCGAAGTGTTCGATGGCAATGAAAATGGGAAGGTCTTCGTTCGAAAACCTTCCCAGGGTGAAACTACCGTTACGGTAGGCAGTCTGTAGCAGACCTATCTGACTTTTACGACGGCGTCCATACCGGCCGTGATGGCTTTCTCATTCATCGGAATGAGATTGTGCCGGCGCGGCGGCAGGGACTTCTTGAGGCCTTTGAGGACGTTTTCCATCGTGACGATGGGTTTCATCTTCAGGAAGGCACCCAGTACCACCATGTTGTAGGCTTTGGCATTGCCCATCTTGGCGGCTTCCTCCACTGCGTCGATGCGGCAGATGGTGATGTCGGTCCGCTCGGGATGGCGGGTGATGCCGTTGGTGTCGTAGATGAGCAGTCCGCCCGGTTTGACCTGGTTCTCGAACTTGTCCATCGACTGCTGGTTGAGGATGATGGCCGTGTCGAAGCGGCTCAGCACGGGGGAGCTGATCTTGTTGTCGCTCAGCACCACGCTGACGTTGCAGGTACCGCCGCGCATTTCCGGGCCATAGGAAGGAAGCCAGGAGACTTCCTGGTCCTGCATGATGCCGCCGTAGGCGAGGATCTTGCCCATCGAGAGGACGCCCTGTCCTCCGAATCCTGCTATGATGATTTCTTCTTTCATGTTTGTCTCTGGTTTTTATCTGTCTTTCATGTCACCCAGCGGGTAGAACGGGAACATGTTCTCTTCCATCCACTTGTTGGCTTCCACCGGCGGAATCTTCCAGCCGGAGTTGCAGGTGCTGACCACCTCCACGAACGAGGTGCCCTTCTTCATCATCGAGTTTTCGAACGCCTTGCGGATGGCAGCCTTGGTCTTGCGGACGGCGGCCGGGTTCTGGACGCTCTGGCGCGTGACGTAGCAGGTGCCTTCGAGCTGGGCGAGGAGTTCGGTGATCTTGAGGGGATAGCCGTTGAGCTCGGCCTTGCGGCCGTACGGCGTGGTGGCCGTGACCTGGCCCAACAGGGTGGTCGGGGCCATCTGGCCGCCGGTCATACCGTAGATGGCGTTGTTGATGAAGATGATCACGATGTTCTCGCCGCGGTTGCAGGCGTGCATCGTTTCGGCGGTACCGATGGAGGCAAGGTCGCCGTCGCCCTGATAGGTGAATACATATTTATCGGGGTTGAGGCGCTTGATGGCCGTGGCCAGGGCCGGAGCGCGGCCGTGGGCGGCTTCCTGCCAGTCGATGTCCAGATAGTTGTAGGCGAACACGGAGCAGCCTACCGGGCTGACGCCGATCGTCTTGTCCTGAATGTCCATCTCCTCGATGACCTGGGCCACGAGTTTGTGGACCACGCCGTGGGAGCAACCAGGACAATAGTGCATGATGTTGTCGGTCAGAACCGACGATTTGCCGTAAACTTTGTTTTCGGGCTTGATGATGTCATTGATGTCCATAGTCCTGATTATTTGATGAATTTGAGGAAAGCTTCATAGATTTCGTCGGGGTTGGGAACCACGCCGCCCTGGCGGCCGTAGAAACCGACCGGCACGCGGCCGTTGGCCACGAGGCGGACGTCTTCGACCATCTGGCCGGAGTTGAGCTCGACCGACATGATGCTCTTGAGCTGGGGTACGAGGGCGTCGATCTCCTTCTTCGGGAACGGGAAGAGGGTGATCGGGCGCAGCAGACCGAGCTTGATGCCGTTCTCGCGGGCCATGTCCACCACGTTCTCGCAGATGCGGGACATGCAGCCGAAGGCCACGATCAGATGCTCGGCGTCTTCCGTCTTGTAGGTGCTGTAGCGGACCTCGTTCGCTTCGATGTCCGCGTATTTCTTCTGGAGCTTGATGTTGAAGTTTTCCATCACCACCGGATCGAGGGCCAGGGAGGTGATGATGTTGCGCTCGCGGGTCTTGGGTTTGCCCAGGGTGGCCCAGGAGTCGCAGAGGGCGCGGACTTCCTCGTCGGTGCGACGCGGCTTGGACGGGCGGAATTCCACTTTCTCCATCATCTGTCCGATGACGCCGTCGGCCAGGATCATGGCCGGGTTGCGGTACTTGAACGCCAGCTCGAAAGCCAGGTCCACGAAATCATACATATCCTGGACGGAAGCGGGCGCCAGCACGATGAGCCGGTAGTCGCCGTGGCCGCCGCCCTTGGTGGCCTGGAAGTAGTCGCCCTGGCTGGGCTGGATGGTGCCCAGGCCCGGGCCGCCGCGCATGACGTTGACCACGAGGCAGGGCAGCTCGCTGCCGGCCAGGTAGGTGAGCCCCTCGCACATCAGGCTGATGCCCGGGCTGGAGGAGGAGGTCATGACTTTCTTGCCGCATCCGGCGCCGCCGTAAACCATGTTGATGGAGGCTGTTTCACTTTCGGCCTGGAGGACGACCATGCCGGTGGTCTCCCAGGGCTTCTCCTTCATCAGGGTCTCCATCACTTCTGACTGCGGAGTGATCGGGTAGCCGAAATAGCCGTCCGCGCCGCAGTTGATGGCCGCGTAGGCAATGGCTTCGTTACCCTTCATCAATACTTTGTCTGCCATATTTTCGCTTGTTTAGATTTTAACTCGATAGACTGTGATCACGGAATCGGGACAGACGGTCGCGCAGCTGGCGCAGCCGGTGCACTTGTCCGGTTCGACCATGTGGAGATAGTTGTAGCCCTTGCTGTTCACCTCGTGGGCGAGCGCAATGACCCCGAATGGACAGTTGACCACGCAGACGTTGCATCCCTTGCACTTCTCCGTGTCAACGACGATAGTACCTTTAACTGCCATAATATTTCGGTGTTTATTGTGTTTTGGTTGAAATTTTACTCTTTATTTCGCAAATATAATCATTTTTTTGAAGTTTTTTTTGTCAAAAGGTCGAGAAATGATAACTTTGAAACAAATCGTAATATGGACAATTCTTTTTCGGTCATCGGCCTCAGGCAAATCAAGGAAAGGCTCGCGAACTGTCGGCAGTGGACGCTCGGCGAGGATTTCTGCATGACGGAACTGCGCTACGACAGCGGCATGTCGAAGATTCTGAAACCCGCCCGCCTCGGCATCTATGTGGCCTTTTTCTGCCTGAACGGCAAGATTCGTCTGAATATCAATTTGAAAGAGTATGTTCTGGAAGAAGGCCAGGCCCTGATGCTCTATCCCGGTTACCTCGTCCAGATCCTTGACGTGGAAATGGAAAACAAGGAGGACTTCCGCGGCCTTGCGCTTTGTGCCACCCGCGAGTATCTTTCGACGCTCCATATCGACCTGAACCGGCTCTTCTCGGAAGGCGCTTCTTTGCTCGACAGCCCTCTGGTTAAATTGTCTATGGAAGGGAAACTCCTAACGCCCAGATACTTCGATCTGATTGCCCATCTGATCAACACCCGCGTGCCGAATATGCGCGCCTGCATCGGATCGGTCCTCTCGTCCCTGTTCTATTTTTCAGAAGGGGTTATCAGCGAGCAGCTGGAAGCCTCCAAAGGCCGGGTGACGCGGGCGACGCGGGCGGACGATGTCCTCAATCAGTTCATCAACCTGCTGACCGAATCTTACAAGGAGGAGCGGAGCGTCGCTTTCTACGCCGAGAAACTCTGCATCAGCCCTAAGTACTTCTCCAAGCTGATCAAGGAGGCGAGCGGCCGCACGGTGCCGGAATGGATCGATTCGTTCGTCATCATGGAAGCCAGGAACCTGCTCAAGTTCACCGACCTGTCCATCAAGCAGATCATCGCTCACCTCCATTTCACAGACCAGCCTACGTTCACCAAGTTCTTCAAGTCCCACACCGGTATGACTCCCGCCCAGTACCGCAGGCAGCAGTGATCCGATTCGGGGATAGTTCTTGCTGTTTCCGGTTTTTTGTTTATCTTTGCGCGCGATTTCGGTGTCCGCCACCTCCTGCCGGGGGTGGGGAAGAATAGGGAATCCGGTGCAAGACCGGAGCAGACACCGCTGCTGTAAGTCCCGCTTTCAACCACGGCTATCCAGAGTCACTGTCCTTCGGGACGGGAAGACGCCGTGGAGGGGACAAGCCAGAAGACCTGCCGGGATCGTTGTTTTTGAAGCTTTCGGGTAATAAAAGCTTCGGGATTGGATGCGATTCAGATTTATTTGCTTGCTTGGGCTCTCCCTTTTGGGATACATTGTTCCGCTTTGGGGGCAGGATAGCCTCGCTGTGCGCGGAACACTCGGCGATACCCTGCAACTGAGCAATGCCACGGTTACGGCCAAGAGCCGGGAGCAGCGGCTTCGCGAAGGGGCTTTCGCTGTGGGCGCGCTCAATATCCGTCTGCAGGCCAGCACGCTCCAGTCGCTGACCCAGGCCATCGACCGGACGGCCGGCATCCGGATCCGCGAAGAGGGCGGGGTAGGCAGCGAATTCGACCTGTCGATCAACGGGATGAGCGGCAACTCCATCCGCTATTTCCTCGACGGGATGCCGCTCGACGCCAAGGGGACCGGCATGACGCTGGCCAACCTGCCCGTGAACATCATCGACCGCGTGGAAATATACAAAGGTGTGATTCCCGCCAGCTTCGGCAGCGACGCGCTGGGCGGCGCCGTGAACATCATCACGAGCAGCCGCGCCCGCAACTATCTCGATTTTTCCTACGGCATCGGTTCCTTCCATACCCACAAGGCCGACTTCAACGCCCAGTATACCGGCAAGAAGACCAGACTGGTCTTCAAACCTGTCCTGAGCGCGAACTATTCAAAGAACGACTACCTGATGCGCGACGTGAAAGTGCGCAACGAAGACCGGACCGCCTTCGTGATCAAGGACCTGCCGCGTTTCCACGACGACTATCTCTCGCTGTTCGGCCAGCTGGAAGCCGGGGTGCAGGACCGCAGCTGGACCGATGCTTTCTTCGTATCGGCTTCCGTCTCCAAGATCGACAAGGACGTCCAGACGGGCGCCACGCAGGACCACGTCATCGGTATGGCGGAGCGCCACACGCTCTCGTACAACGTGGCCGCACGCTACGAAAAGGCGGATTTCCTGACGGAAGGGATGCGGCTGCATGCCTCCGTCTCCCAGACCTGGGACCATTCCCAAACCGTTGATACCACGTACCGCCGTTATTACTGGGACGGATCCTACATCGACGGCGGTTACAGTGAAATCCGGCGGCGGGGCAAGACCTTGCGGCATTACCAGCGTCCGATGACAGTGGCCCGTACCAACCTGAGCTACCGGATCGCCGAGGGACACGACCTGGCGCTGAACTACCTGCTGACCCGGGCCGGCAACAAGCAAACCGACACCTGGGACAAAGACTTCGAACCGACCGACGATGTGCTGGCCAAGCACATCGTCAGCCTCTCGTACGACCAGTCGCTGCTGTCGGGCCGCCTCAACAACGCCTTCTTCGTGAAAGACTTTGTCAACCATCTGAAGATCGGCCAGAACGAACTGCCTTCCACGACCGGGGCAGACAAGGTCAAAGGTTCCGATACGCAGAATTACGTGGGCTATGGCGCCGGTTCCCGCTATCTCTTTTTCGAGGAGCTGGCGGTCAAGGGTTCCTATGAGCACAGTATCCGGCTCCCGATTTCGCGCGAGCTGCTGGGCAACGGCTCGACAATCTATGCCAACGTGGCCCTGAAACCCGAGATCAGCGACAATTTCAATCTGGGTCTGTTCGGCACCTTCGACCTGGGCGGCGGCCACACGATCTCGTACGAGACGAACGGATTCGTGCGGCTCGTGGACAATTACATCCGGGCTACCGTGATGGAGACGGAGAGTATGATGCAGTATGTCAACGTGGACGCCGTCCACATCAAGGGCGTGGACGGAGAGATCCGCTACGACTGGGCCGGCAAACTGCACATCGCCGCCAACGCCAGTTACGACGACAGCCGCGACATGCGGAAATACACCCAGTCGGGCGACCTGTCGGTGACCTACCGGAACCGGACGCCGAACCGTCCCTGGGCATACGCCAATACGGAAGTGTCCTACACCTTCTCCAATGTGGTCCTGACCGGAAGCCGCCTGCGGCTGACGGCCGACTACCAGTGGGTGCACTGGTTCTACCTGACCTGGGAGGCCTTCGGCTCGGCGAGCACGAAATCGAAGGTCCCTACGCAGCATCTGACCAATGCCTCGCTGCTGTACTCCTGGCACGAAGGGCGGTACAACGTCTCGCTCGAGTGCACCAACCTGCTGGATGCCCTGGCCTTCGACAACTACAGGCTGCAGAAGCCCGGGCGGGCGTTCTTCCTCAAATTCAGATTATTCCTTTAATTATTCATAAACACATCCTACAGAAGATATGAAAGAATTGAAAAAATGCTTCGTGATCCTGGCCTTTGCGCTGGTCTCGATGGTGATGGCAGTGAGCTGCCACGAACCTGTACCGGAACCCGAACCGGAGCCGGTAGTCCTGAAGGACTACAACTTCGACCTCTTCGTTTGCGCCGTCAAGCACGGCGGTATGTCCCAGAACAAGAACGGCACGTATGTGCGCAGCGTTTCCGATCTGACGGCCGACCAGCCGCGCGTCGAGTTTACCGGAAAAGGTATCGACATCACGCAGGACTATACGCTTGAGAGCATTACCCGCGGCAAGTATTACTATCAGGTGCCGCAGAAAGCTACGGGCGGTTTCGTGAAGTTCCACATCGAGCGCGACGCCGCCGGTGAGGAGCGCATCGTCGAGGATGCCGAGGTCCCGTTCAAGGACAACGTCTATTCCGCCCGCAAGTACACGCACGCGTGGATCGGCGACAGCACGACGCTCGTCATTGTGGGTACGGCCGCCAAGACGACCAAGATCATCTGGTCCAAACTCGCTGAGTCGAACATGGCCGTACAGTCCGAAGGTACCTTCGACATCAGCCTTCCCGAAGGTTTCAGCGCCTTCTCCACGGCAGGTCTGCTGACCTATCGCAAGAGCGACGGCAAACTCTACTACTTCTATCTGACCAAGCCGGCCGCCGGCCAGTCCGACGCCGCTACTTCGGTGACGCACATCGCCGTCATCGATCCTGCGACGATGAAGGTGGAATCCGACACGGCCGTTCCGGCCAGCGTGATGGAAGAGACGGCAGGCAGCGCCTACGGCGAACTGATGCAGAACATGATCATGCAGGACGAAGCCGGCAACCTGTATGTGGCCGGTATGATTACCGTGAACGATCAGGAAATGGGTATCCTGCGCCGCATTCCCGCGGGTTCCAAGACCTTCGATCCTTCCTGGAACGGTTTCCCCAATCCGGAAGGCAAGCTGCTGACCGTCCAGTATCTGGGCGACGGCAAGGCGCTCAGCTATTCCCGCGACGAATCGCTCGGCACCAAGATCGACAGCAAGAGCCACTTCTATTCCATCATCAACCTGACCGACGGTTCGCGTTCCCGCGTGAAATACAACGGTACGGACCTGCAGTACTGCGGCGGCCGCTTCTCGCAGCGCAGCGTCGTGGTCAACGGCAAGGCCTATATCGGTGTCGGCGGTGAGGTGGAAGGCGAGGCTGAAGCAACCTATCCGACCATCTACATCTACGACTGCAAAACCGGTGCGGTGGAGAAGGGCGTGGAGCTCTCCAAAGGCTTCTGCTTCGACATCATCCGTGCGATGGAGACCGAATAAGATTTGCTAACTTTGTGTCCGATGAAACCGCAACTGCTCATCGGCGCCTTGCATTCCGGAAGTGGCAAGACCACTTTCACGATGGGGATCCTGCGGGCCTTGCAGCGGCAAGGCCTGCAGGTCCAACCGTTTAAATGCGGGCCTGATTACATTGATACCCGGTTCCACGCCCTGGCGGCGGGCCGGGAATCTGTGAATTTCGACACGTGGCTGGCTTCGGAGCGGCATGTCCGCGACCTGTACGCCCGCTACGGGGCGGATGCGGATGTGTGCGTGGTGGAGGGCGTGATGGGCCTTTTCGACGGCTACGACCGGATGGCCGGCAGCAGTGCCGCCATCGCCCGGCTGCTCGACATTCCTGTCGTCCTCGTGGTGGGCGCCCGCTCGATGGCCTATACCGTGGCGGCGCAGCTGCACGGGATGAAGACCTTCCTGCCCGGACTCCGCCTGGCCGGTGTGGTCTTCAACCAGGTTTCTTCGGAAAACCATTTCCGCTTCCTGGCCCAGGCCTGTGAAGACGCGGGGCTGCGCTGTTTCGGCTGGCTTCCCAAGGTTCCGGATCTGGAGATCCCTTCGCGGCACCTGGGGCTGACCTTGGCTGCAGGGGAGGAGATGGAACGCTGGATCGACCGCGCGGCCGACCTGGTGACGCGCTGTCTCGATCTTCCGGCGTTGCTGGAGGCGGTGTGCGTCGCGGCGGCGGAGGCGCCGGCGGAGGCGTCAGCGGCCCCCGGGACGCTGCGCATCGCCGTGGCCCGCGACGCCGCGTTCAATTTCACCTATCGGGAGAATCTTTCCCGGCTTTCCCAACTGGGACAGGTGCGCTATTTCAGCCCGTTAGCCGGCGATCCGCTGCCGGAAGCAGACCTGGTGTATCTGCCGGGCGGCTATCCGGAACTCTTCGCGGCGGAGCTTTCGTCCCGCCGCGAAACGATGCAGCAGCTGCGCGACTATGCCGAATCCGGCGGACGCATCCTGGCCGAATGCGGCGGCATGATCTATCTTTCCCGGGCCATCGAAGGCGTGGAAGGCGGCCCTTATCCGCTGTGCGGCGTCCTGCCTTTTTCTGCGACGATGGACGGCGCCCGGCTCCATCTGGGCTACCGGCGCCTTGTCGATGCCGCCGGCCGGGAATGGCGCGGCCACGAGTTCCACTATTCCGCCGTTACGGCGCCCGATGCGCTGCCTTCCGTGGCTCAGCAGTATGACGCGCGCGGCGGTGCCGTGGCGACACCCCTCTATCGCTATAAAAACGTCATTGCCGGCTATACGCACCTCTACTGGGGCGAGACCGGCATTTTGAATCTATGGGATTGACAATGAGATACGCTATTCCTAAACTCTTGCTTGTCTTGGTGTTGACGCTGGCCGTCTCCTGCAGGGGGACGGGCCCGAAAGGGCAGGGCGGCGACGCCCTTTCCGGCGCGAAAGCCGGCGCTGTGGTTCCAGCCTACGCCGCCGGATTCCGTGTCAGCTATACGGACGATGGCTGTCTGGTGGACATCCAGGACCCTCTGCGTGAGGAGAGCCAGTCGTTCCATTATCTGCTGGTTCCGCACGGAAAGATCCCTGCCCGGGTTCCGGAAGGGTACACGCCGATCGAGGTTCCGGTGCAGCGCCTGGTCTGTATGACTTCGCTCCAGCTCTCCAACTTCATCTGTCTCGACGAACTCGACCGGGTGGTGGGCATCACCAGCACGCGGCATCTGTTCAATCCCGGAATGAAGGAGCGGCTGGCCGACGGCCGGACGCAGAAGATCGGCATCGAAGGCAATTTCGACAGCGAGGTAATCCTGGCCCTGAATCCCGATGTCATCCTCATTTCGCCCTTCAAACGCGGTGGTTATGAGGCGCTTCGGGGCGTGGATATCCCGCTCGTCCCGCATCTTGGCTACAAGGAGATGACGCCGCTCGGCCAGGCCGAGTGGATCAAGTTCGCGGGCCTGCTGACGGGCGAGGAGGAGAAGGCCAACCGGATCTTCGCCGAGATCGAAAAGCGCTACAACGACCTGAAGGCGCTCACGGAAAATGTCGCGGAGCGGCCGGTCGTGCTCAGCGGAGAACTGCACGGCGGCAACTGGTATGTGGGTGGCGGCCGCAGTTTCCTGGCCCAGATCTTCCGCGATGCGGGTGGTGAATATTTCCTGCCCGAAGACCAGAACTCGGGCGGCTTGAACCTCGATTTCGAGACGGTGTACAGCCAGACGGCGGATGCCCGCTACTGGCGCATCGTCAACAGCTACAACGGCACTTTCAGCTACGACGCCCTCAAGGCCGAGGACGCCCGCTATGCCGACCTGGGCGCTTTCAAGAACAAAGGGGTGATTTACTGCAATATGCGGGAGAAACCCTTCTACGAGAACATGCCCGTCCAGCCCGACGTGGTGCTGGCCGACCTGATCCATATCTTCCACCCGGAACTCCTGCCGGCCGACTATCAACCCGTTTATTACGAACTCCTGCCATGAAGCGTCCCGTCGCCACCGGTATGATCCTGCTGGGCGTGTCGATCCTCGTCCTGTTCTTCCTGAACCTGCTGCTGGGCTCGGTTTCGGTCCCGGCCGGCCAGGTCTGGAAGATTCTCTGGGGCGGGGAAGTGGACAATACGATCTGGCAGAACATCATCCTCAAGTCGCGTTTCCCGCAGGCGCTCACGGCGCTGGTGGCCGGCGCAGGATTGTCGGTCGCCGGTCTGCAGATGCAGACCGTGTTCCGCAATCCGCTGGCCGGCCCGTCCGTTTTGGGCGTGAGCTCGGGCGCCAGCCTGGGCGTGGCGTTCGTCGTGCTGCTCTCCGGCCGTCTGGGCGGCGTGGCGCTGAGCCGGCTCGGCTATATGGGCGAGCTGGCGATGACCGTGTCGGCCATCATCGGCGCCCTGGCCATCATGCTGCTGATCGTCTGGGTGGCCCAGAAAGTCCGGGGCAACGTCACGCTGCTGATCATCGGCGTGATGATCGGCTACGTGGCCACGGCCATCATCGGTGTGCTGAAGTTTTTCAGCGCGGAAGAAGATGTCCGTGCCTATGTGGTGTGGGGCCTCGGCAGTTTCGCCCGCGTTTCGGGCGGCCAGGTGATGACCTTCGTCCTGATCATGGCTATCCTTCTGCCGCTCTCTTTCCTGCTGGTCAAGACGCTCAATCTCCTGCTGCTGGGCGACGGCTACGCCCGCAATCTCGGCCTGAATGTCCGTCGCGCCCGGATGTGGGTCATCGTGAGCGCAGGCGTGCTGGTGGCCATCGTCACGGCTTACTGCGGTCCGATCTCCTTCCTGGGCTTGGCCGTGCCGCATCTGTGCCGCGGCATCTTCCGGACCTCGGACCATCGCATCCTGATGCCCGCTTCGCTGCTGGCCGGCGCTTCGCTGGCCTTGCTGTGCAACCTCATCGCCCGGATGCCGGGCTTCGAGGGCGCGCTGCCTGTCAATTCCGTTACCGCATTGATCGGTGCGCCGGTTGTGGCGGTGGTGCTTTTCAAACGCAGAAAGGAGGATATGGGCGAATGAAACGCGAAGAGACCATCCGCATCGAAAAGCTGTCCATCGGCTATCAGGGCCGTCACAGCGTCAAGACCGTCGCCGAAGGCATCTCCGACAGCATCCACAGCGGCGAACTGACCTGCCTGCTGGGCGAGAACGGCGCCGGCAAATCGACGCTGCTCCGCACGCTTTCCGGCTTCCTTCCGCCCATCTCGGGTGAAATCACGATCCTCGGCAAGCCGCTCCGCAGCTATAGCGAGCGCGAACTGGCCACGGTCATCGGCGTGGTCCTGACCGAAAGGACGAATCTCCAGAACATGACGGTCACCGAGCTGGTGGGGATGGGCCGCAGCCCGTACACCGGCTTCTGGGGCCGGCTCTCGGCCCAGGACCGCCGGAAGGTGGACGAGGCGCTCTCCCTGGTAGGCATCCCGTCGCTCCGCGACCGGATGGTCCAGACCCTGAGCGACGGCGAACGCCAGAAAGTGATGATCGCCAAAGCTTTGGCCCAGGAGACCCCCATCATCTTCCTCGACGAACCTACAGCCTTCCTCGACTACCCCAGCAAGGTCGAAGTCTTGAATCTGCTGGGCCGTCTTTCCCGGGAGATGGGCAAGACCATCTTCCTCTCGACACACGATCTGGAACTGGCCCTCCGTGTCGCCGACCGCGTCTGGCTGATGACCAAGCAGGGAACCGTCCAGGCCGGATTGCCAGAAAACCTGTTCATCGACCCCGAAACGGGTCGCTTCCACTTCTTATAACTGATAACGATGAAAAACTGGACGATGAAAAACTATAGAATGATTCTGACGGCCCTGCTCACACTGGTGGCCGTCTCCGCCTGCTGCCCTCAAAGTACATCCGTAAAAAAGGATGCGATCGAAGTCATCAAGGCCCGCACGAGCATCCGTGCCTTCACGGGTGAAAAATTGACCGACGAACAGATCCATACCCTCCTCGACGCCGCCATGGCCGCGCCGACCGATGCCGACGCCCGGCCCTGGCACTTCGTTGTCCTGACCGACGACGAAATGAAAGCCGGCCTCTACCAGCGCGAACACCACAGGAAAATGGTGGCCGACGCCGGAGCCGTCATCATCGTATGCGGAAAGACAACCCGCATGGGCCGCCCTCACGGTGCCCAACCGGATGCCCAGCCCGTCGAAGTTCCCAACAACTACTGGTTCGAAGACTGCTCGGCCGCTACCGAAAACCTCCTGCTCGCCGCCACCGCCCTCGACCTGGGCGCCGTCTGGCTTTCCTGCTATCCCAACGAACGCATCGTCGAACGCATCCGCAACTATCTCAGCCTCCCGGCCGACATCACCCCCCTGGCCATCGTCCCCGTCGGCATCCCCGCCGAAAACCCCGAACCCAAACAGAAATGGGACCCCACCCGGATCCACTACAACAAGTGGTAACCCTCCACTGCATTTGGCTATAGCGGTTTTCTTCGACAAACTGATGTCGATGTCCTGCAACAGACGCTAGTGGCGTTCCTCGCCGCCTGTTGTCTGCCGCTGACGCCCGTTGTCTGCCGCTGACGCTCGTTGTCTGCTTCCTGACGCTCGCCGTCTGTTGTCTGCCGCCTTTAGTCCGCCGCTGACGCTCGTTGTCTGCTTCCTGACGCTCGCCGCCTGTTGTCCGCCGCCTTTAGTCCGCCGCTGACGCTCGTTGTCTGCCGCTGACGCCCGTTGTCTGCTTCCTGACGCTCGCCGTCTGTTGTCCGTGTCCTCCGCTGCCGTCCGTTGTCCGTGTCCTCCGCTGCCGTCCGTTGTCTGCCGCCGCCGTCCGTTGCCCGTGTCCGCCGCTGCCGTCCGTTGTCTGCCGCTGCCGTCCGTTGTCTGCCGCTGACGCCCGTTGTCTGCCGCTGCCGCCCGTTGTCTGCTTCCTGACGCTCGCCGCCTGCTGTCTGCTTCCTGACGCTCGCTGCCTGCTGTCTGCTTCCTGACGCTCGCCGCATGTTGTCTGCCGCCTTTAGTCCGCCGCTGACGCTCGTTGTCTGCCGCTGCCGTCCGTTGTCCGTGTCCTCCGCTGCCGTCCGTTGTCCGTGTCTGCCGCTGACGTCCTTTGTCTGCGCCGCCGTCCGTTGTCCGTGTCCCCCGCTGCCGTCCGTTGTCTGCCGCTGCCGTCCTTTGTCCTCCGCTGCCGTCTGTTGTCCGTGTCTGCCGCTGACGTCCTTTGTCTGCGCCGCCGTCCGTTGTCCGTGTCCTCCGCTGACATCCTTTGTCCGCCGCTGCCGTCTGTTGTCCGTGTCCGCCGCTGACGTCCGTGTC